>Ga0126381_100005810_pt1 | contig 13636 bp, 9 predicted proteins | sample PanSoiMetPlot_28_FD_96465 | JGI IMG/M metagenome (GOLD analysis project Ga0126381, IMG submission 96465) | Tropical forest soil microbial communities from Panama - MetaG Plot_28 | ecosystem: Environmental > Terrestrial > Soil > Tropical forest > Bulk soil | place: Panama | collected 2016-02-17
CGGTCAATTACCAGGACGACAACGCGAACAGCAACTACAACGCGCTGCAAATCGACGTTCGCCACGCCTTTTCGCATGGTTTGGTGATGGCCGGCAACTACGTCTGGAGCCATACTCTCGGGACGGTCAATAACCTCAGCGATCAGACCGGTACCACGACGTGGACAACGCTGCGCAACGGCAATCTGAACTATGGCCCGACGCCTTTCGACCATCGACAGGTCGTCAATATCTACGGGTCGTACGATCTACCCATCGGCAAGGGCCGTTTGGTCAATCTCAATAACCGGGCGCTGAACGCGGCGGTCGGTGGATGGACAATCGGTACAGTCAACACCATTTCCTCCGGCAGCCCGATTGCGCTCACCGGAGGCCGGCTGACGTTTAACGCGCTCGGAACGACACCGACCGGCGCCGACGGCGGCGTCATTTTCGGCAACGGCGCGACTATCGATTCGCTCTTGCAGGCGACCTCGACCCAGGTGGGAGGATTCAACAAGTCGTGTACCTGTATTCTGACCGATGTCAAGAGCCTGACGCTTTCGAACGGCGTGGTGAACCCGGCCTATCTCGAAGCCGCTCAAACGCCAGGCGTAATCGGCTCGCCGGTTTGGTACACAGGCAAGACTACGTTCACGTTTAACCTTTCCATGACGAAGAACATTCGCTTCACGGAGCGCGTGAATATGCGCCTTTATGCGGAGGCTTCTAACTGGCTTAACCACCCCTTCTTCGCGCAGGGAAGCTTGACCTTGACTGGCAGCACCTTTGGTAACATTACTTCCACCAGCGGAACTCGCTCGATGATTCTCCGCTGGTCGCTCGACTTCTAGGTGGACAATACGATCAAAAGCTGAATCGGAGAGCCATCTGTACCTGCCGCGGCGGCTTTGCGGAAAAGATCTTGCCAAAATTGGTCGCATCGTCCGCATACAATTGCGGCAAGTTCAGGTTTTCCCTGTTGAGCATATTAAACGCTTGCACCCCCAGGGTGGCCGAGGCGCGTTCCGCGATATGGAAGCGCCTGGACAGCGAAAGATCGACGGTAGCAAGTCCTGGCCCGCGCAATATATTCCGGCCTGCGGAGCCGAATGTGTATGGCGCCGGAATCGCGAATGCCGCCGTGTTGAACCAAAGGTTCCGCGATGGATTGGCCAGATGAGGGTCGCCGACCAGGTTGGGTCGATCCGAACCGGCTTGCTGGCCCGTATTGCCGGTGTTGCTATTATCGAAGCGCAGCACCGGTGTGAACGGCTGGCCCGATTGCATCGTGACGATCGCTCCGGACTCCAAATTCCGGAGCACAGGGTTCCTGAAGGGTAGACTGTAAACGTATCCCACAACGGCCCTGTGTGCCATATCGAAACTGGAGAGCCCTCGATCCAGATGGTAATTGTGACTGTTCTGCGGGAAGTTCGGATCTCCCGTTGTGGCAAGAAAGGCCGAAGTATCATCGATCGACTTGGAGAACGTATAGATTCCCAGAAGGGTTAATCCGTGAGCAAGTCGCCGGCTAAGTGAAACCTGCAGCGAATTGTAATTCGAATCCCCGCCGCTCTCCGTAAAAAAGATGCTGCTGTATGCGGGATACGGCTGGCGTGAGCTCACCGGCCCAGGTCCCGGAGTTGGCTGGTTAAGATCTAACGAGCGGATCAAATGCGTGCCTTTCGAGCCCGCATATGCCATCGTCAAAACACCAATCCCGTGTATCTCATGCTGCACATTCAAGTTCCACGATTGCAAATAAGCCGTCCGAATATCGGGGCTAAGTGTGCTGAGCGTCGGTGGCGGCAGAATTCCATTCGCCGAATTGAATGGGTTGGAGAGGCTGAGCAGGCCTTGAGCGCTCGGGAAGAATACGTAAATGTTGAAATACGGTGGATTGAAGTATAGGGCCGAATTCACCGTCAGGGTCCCGGCGTCGTAGTAAATGCCGTATCCGCCGCGTACCACCGTCTTGGAACCCAGCGAGTATGCAAAACCGGCCCTGGGGGCGAAGTTTCTATAGTCTGGCCGCAACCCGGAGCGCGACAGGCCTTGAGTGCCCACCTGCTGAACGTGCCCGGTAGCAAGATCGAACGCGGACATCCGGTCGTGTGGATCGATGGGAGGGCTGTTGTACTCCCATCGCAATCCCAGGTTGAGCGTCAACTTGCGGCTCACCTTCCAGTCGTCCTGCATAAATATCCCCAGGGATGTCGTACGTTGGGTCTGCGGATTGTTGGCCCTCGACTGGATCGAAAACGAGGGCAGCCCCAGGAGTAGATCGCTGATGCCGGTTCCGGAGAGCGCTCCAGAGAAGGACATGGACCCGCGAACGTAATAATCCAGGATGCCGTTCTCCTGAATCCGCCTCACATCCCCGCCTAACTTGAGGGCATGGGCCCCGTGAATCACCGACAGCGTATCGCTGATTTGATATGTGGTCTCTGCGCGTTCGATCGGAATCTCGGTTACGTCGCCGACCGGTGAGAATCCTGCCACACTGATCGATGGATAGCCGAAATCGCGAGGCTGCGTCGGCAGGTAGTTCACGCCCCACAGCCGATTCACATCGGTCGTGTAGTTCTGCGGAAAAATGCTTCGGGGAGCGCGGCTGAGACCGATGAGAAAGGAGTTAATTGTATTGCCTCGCATCACGCGCTCGTAATGAATCATCGCGTTGTGCCCGCGGTCATAAACGTAATCTCCAAATCCCGGCAGTTCAATTGAGTTCTGCGTGAATGGTTCGAAAACGTCATTGTGCCCGTAACTGTAACGCAACGAGAGCTGGTCCCTATGAGAAATCCGATGATCGAGCCGAATCTGGAATTGAGTGTTTGAGTCGTTCTCAACCGGCTGTGCGAAGTAATTCCCGGCTGCTCCGGCATTGGCGACGTTAGGCAGGGGAAAGAGCGCCAGCATTTGGGCGGAAAGCGGGGCGATGCGTGTCGGCGGAACAATGTTGTTCGCGAACGGCTGTCCCGTAAACGGATCGCTGACAACTCCCAGTCCCGCGAAGTTGCCGGCCCGCTCCTGTGGGGTAGGCACCGATCCGTATTGGCTGAAGCCCTGACGGCCGCGCAAAGCGTCGACGGCGGCGAAATAGAAGGTCTGGTCTTTAACCAGCGCGCCGCCAACCCCACCTCCAAATTGGTTGCGAATCAGCTTCGCAGTGTCGCCCTGGTCGAACGAATTCGTCGCATCGAAAACGCGGTTTCGCAGGTATTCGTAGGCGAATCCGTGGAGGTCATTGGTGCCTCCCCGTGTAACTACATTGACCTGCGCTCCGGCGTTCCTGCCGTATTCCGCACTATAGCTATTGGTCGCAATCTTAAATTCCTGAATGGAATCGACCGAAGGCTGCAAAACGTAGCGATTGACGTCCTGGTCATTGTTGTCGACGCCATCCAGCAGAAAGTTGTTGAACTCTTCCCTGCCGCCATTCGCGTGCATAGCAAATCCCCCGCGGCTCGAAAGTTCAGAGCCCTGAACGGGAGGGGCAACGCCGGGAGTGAGTAAAGCAAGCTGCAGAAAATCCCGTTGATTCAGCGGCAGTCCATTGATTCGGCTTTGGTCGATCACGGTGCCCAACTCGGACGATTCGGTCGACACCGGCGATTCCACGGCCATTACGGTCAGCGAAGCTTTCTGCCCCTCGATAGCCAGGTGCAAGTCTACCCTCGCCTGCTCATTGACCTCCAGTCGCACCGTCGCCGAGTCCGTTGTCTCAAACTGCTTCGCCACGCCGCTCAAACGATACGAACCCGGCGCGAGATCGACGATGCGGTAGAATCCGCTGATGTCGGTGCTCACAGATCTGGAACTGGAATGGTCAGGATCGAGCGCCGTTACCTTTGCGTTGGGAATCGGCTTACCGGAAGGATCCATAACAAACCCCGAGATCGAGGCCGTTGTCACTTGACCGTGTGCCCATAAGACGCAGAGTGTAAGCAACAGGGCCCTAAAGCATGTAGACTTCATGATCACCAGACCTCCTGAGCGCCGTTAGCCGGTTTTTGAGAATTCGGGAATAATTCCAAAAAACCAGCCTCGTTCCGGAACTAAGTCTTCCAGGAATCGAGTTCTGGCCGGATCGGTGCAAAACTAAGGCCACTCACGCGGCGGGCCTGCGGGCACTTGCCAGCCAATGCGGAATCGGTGGAGGCAACGTCTGAACCTCAAAATCGACAAAGCCCGCTTCTTCGACCCATGCCCCCAGCTCGCCGGACGAGAACACCCACCCGGAATCGGTTGTTAGAGCCATATTTACAGCGAACATCGCGGAAAACCGGGGCGCCGTGTGGGTCGGATCGGTCATCATATCCATGATGTAGACTGCCCCTCCAGGTGTTATGACTTCGTAGGCTTTACGCAGCAGGGACAGGATGGCCTGCGGAGACTCCTGGTGCAACATTCCGAAGAATAAGACCGCGTCCATTGGTTGCGGGAAAGGGGTCGAATGATAGTCCCCGGGGAGAGTCGTGACGCGCGACGAAGCGCCCTGCCGCTCAATCAGTGACGAAGCGATTCCAATGACCGGGGGCAGGTCCAAGACTGTGGCATGGAGTTCCGGGTAAGCTTGGGACATCAACACCGAATACGTTCCGGGACCCCCTCCTACATCCAGCAGGCGCCGGCAGCCCGTCAAATTCAACTTAGCGATCACTGCCCGTCCGGTCGCCATCGCTTTTCCGTGCATCGACATAACGAAGGCGCGGGTGCGCGCTTCGTCATCCCCGAGGTGCAGCTGCGGAGATTCGGCTGGGCGGCCGCTCTTGACCAAATCCGCCAGCTTGCCCCATACGGGATAGACGTCCCGCATGTACCAGATGGCCTTCGAAAGATCGCCGGGCTCGCCAGGAACCAGAAATGCCGCACTCTCATGCGTATTCCGGTATACCGAGCCATCCTTTTCCAGAAGTTTCAAGGCTACGCACGCATCCATCAGCAGCCCCGTAGCGCGAACGTCAAGTCCGATCGACCCGGCCACATCGGCCGCGGTGCCCTCTCCGGTCTTTGCTAGAGCGCCGAAAACCCCGAGGTCGCAAGCCGTAAATAACAAAGCAGATTCCTGGAAGGCGCTCGCCATTTCCGTAATGCGCGTAGGAACTGGGCTCATGTATGTGGATCCTATAGAGTTTTCAAAAACGCGATCAGGGCCGAACGATCGGGAGGATTGAGCTTCAATCCGAAGGGGTGTCCCATCACTGCGTGTGCGGGCGTTGCGGAATTCCAGTTAGAAGAGCGGAAGCCGGCTTGAAGACGCGCGGGATCGAACATCTCTTCCAGGCTGCCGATTGAGCCGTCATGCAGGAAACATGCTTCCAGCCATACCATGCGGAGCGAGGGAATTCGATAGAGTCCTGTGCCTTTGCGCGTCTTGAGCGCCAGGTTGGGATCGGTTTCGACCGACAGCGGGGCGATGTCCGCTACTTTTAGCAGCGAGGGCGGCGGATCGAACCCCTTGGCAAGTGTGAGCCGATTGCTTGTGTATAACGGCGGTGTATGGCACCTGGTGCAGCCGGCCGATTGGAAAACGGCTTTCCCGCGCCGGGCCAGCGCATCTACGGGATGAGGATTTCGCGGGGGTTGAAGAGAGTAAATATATAATGCCAGGGCGTATAGCAGCGCATCGGGGGTTCGCTTCACACCTCCGCCCAGCCCCATATTCGCCAGCCTCAGAGACGCGTCGGGACCGTCGCCGTAGTGCGTCAATGCATCTGTCACGTCGGCGATCATGCCGCAGTAGCGCATCAGGTCCTGAACGTTGCGATTGCGGGACGTTCCTGTGCGGTCGAGATATTTCACATCCCGGATCCCAATCAGATTGGCGATCTTCACCGGATACAGAAGGCTGGTGTTGGTCCGCGCATGCACACCCAGAGGATTGGCGTCATAAAGGCGCGCGATATCTTCGGCTGGAAGATCGGCTACCGGAAGGTTCGGATCGTCCTTCAGAAACGGAACACGATAATCTTCACGCATGTGCTTCCGCCGGCGTTCCTCCAGCAGTTGAGGGCTGATGGCGGCGTAGCGGCGAGTCAGATCTCCCATTAATGGTCCAAATGGCGTGTGGACGTTGCCGGGACCTTCAATCAGTTCGCCCTCAGGCAGGACTCGGACGTGGCACATGGCGCAGGTGTCGGTACCCAGTTCGACCTTCCCTTTCGCGCGCACCACATACCGCAGCCCGAGTAAAACCCCCTCGGCAGTAGTCTGGAGCCGATAGGCCGCCAACACACGCGGATCACGAATCAATTTCAGATTGTCTTCGCTGCCGCTGAAACGCGGCAATTCTCTTCCGTAGAAAACCTCTCGGCCCGCGGCAATCCAATCGGCTTGGGATTTCAGTTTGGAAATATCGACTAGCGGTTGTGGCTCCTGCTGATTCAACCAGTCCAAATAGCCCTTGGGTTCTTTGTCGGGCGTATAGACTGGATAAGTCTTGAGGTTCACTTCGGGCAACGCATAATAGTCGTGTTCTGAAAGAAGTCCTGGCGGTCTTCCCAAAGCGGCGAGAGGCAGGCGAAAACTGGCTGCCTCGTGTTCCTCCCAGACTCTGGGGATGTCATCGCTGCCGGCACGGCAAAGCAGCGGCAACAGGAGTATGAGGCAACCGCGAAGCATAAAAGGCAATTCTCCTCTCCCAGGCATGGGCCCGTGCAGCTTTGGCTTTTGTATATTCTAGTCGTTTTCGCCCGCAACGCAGCACCGTTCCGTACCAGTACCTATGCAGATTCTCGTCCGCGGTACAGAGTATATAATCTGTAGAACCTAAGATCGAAACTTGTGACTCCGAGGCTAACTACACCCGGCATTTGGATTTTCATATTGTTGCCGTGTCTGGTCAGGGCGCAAGGACCGTTAGCCGGCAAAGTCGTCGATATCGGCGCTGAACAGGCGCCGCTTTCCGATCAGGCCCGATTGGATCTCGCCAAAGCGGTTAAGACGCACGATTACAAGGCAGAGAAGGCCGTTCTGGAGGCTGCAATCGTAGCTAATCCTACCTCGGCTGAATTGTTTACTGTCCTCGGGCGCCTCGCGTATTTGGAGCGGCAACCCAAAGAAGCGGCTGACAGCCTGCACAAAGCCGACGGCATCAAGACGCTCAGCGAAACCGACCGCGTGACGCTGGCGCTCGCGTACGAGTTTTCCGGGCGGCCGCAGGAAGGGCGTGCAGAACTGCTGCGGTTGGTAAAGGGGGCGCCCGATAATCCTGAGTACCATTACTTGTTGGGGCGAATCGAACGCCAGAATCAGCAGTTGGAGGAAGCAGCCGGGGAGTTTCAGAAGTCCATACAACTGAACGCGGAAGCATTAGAAACCTATGAATATTTAGGGCAAACGCAGGAAGATCTTGGCTTGCTGGATGAGGCCCGCAAGACTTATGCGGAGGCCGTGCGCCGTAATCGGCTGCGGCCTCGGCCGGCCGAAACACCTCCGTTTAATTTGGGATTACTCCTCATAAAACAGGGCGATAACGAGCGGGCCCTGAAATCCATAGAAGAAGCATTGCGATACAACCCGCGGTCCGGGCGGTCTCACTATCAGCTTGGGAGCATTCTGCAGAAGCAGGGCAAAGACGCGGAAGCCGTTGCCGAGTACCAGTTGGCTGTGGTCCACGATCCGAAGCTACGGCCGGCGTGGCTGGCGCTCGGGCGCGAATATACCCGAATGGGCAAGACGGAGGACGCCGCTAGGGCGCTTGCCATTTTCCAGAAGCTCGAGGAACAACAACGACCTGCTGAACCGAAAAAGTAGACCGCCACGAAATTGGCGACCCAGGGGTCGGGAAATAGTCCTTAGGAATCAGGCCGCTGCGTTCTTGAGCCGCTCACAGCGGACGATTCCCTCGCCCTCACGGATCACGATCAGCCGGTCCGCCGGCACGCCATGGAACTCTTCGGAGCTTCCATTTGTCCATCTCACTGCCAGGTCCGCCGAGTTTGCCTCCCCCAGGCCGAAGTGCAGACGACTGTCGTTCACCGAATAGTAACTCGACTGCGCAGTCACCTCCTGAGCCTGCCTCATACCTCCGTAACTGGCCGTCACACGCGATCCGACCGCACTGCGGTTGGATTTCGTCCCGATCAGCTTGACCTTGATCCAGTGGCGCGTTTTTCCGTCCACCTGCAGGTCGTTGCGTAACAAGGACGGAGGTTCGTTCATGTTCACCACCAGGACGTCGACATCGCCGTCGTTATCGAAATCGCCGAACGCGCAGCCTCGACTGGAGTGCAAAGCAGCAACTCCGGGTCCCGCCTCTTCGATTAACTCCTCGAATCTGCCGTTCCCCAGGTTCCGGAAGATGAGTCTCGGCGTTTTGTAAGGCATTCGCGGAACCACGGTGTCCAGTCCCGGGTAAGGACTGCCGGTCACCATAAAAATATCCGGCAGCCCGTCATTATCCAGATCGACGATCCCGGCGCCCCAACCAACATACCGGGTTTCCACTCCGATGCCGGCGCGAACGGTCACATCCTCGAAATTTCCGCGGCCGTCGTTCCGGTAAAGACAGTTCACGTCGTCGGCAAAGTGTGTTTTGAACAGACCCAGATTTCCGTCCAGGCTAAAATCGCCGATACCGACACCCATTCCCGCTTGTACATTTCCGTCTTCGTTCAGTGCTAGGCCCCGTCCCATCCCTTCTTCACGGAAGGTCCCGTCGCGATTGTTACGGAAGAAAAAGCTGGGACTGGAATCGCATGCCACGAAGATGTCGGGCCAGCCGTCATTATCCAGATCCGCGGCCACAGCAGTCATGGCATAGCTCCCATGAGTAGTGGCGATGCCCGACACCGCACTGACGTCCCGAAACGTTCCATCGCCATTGTTCCGATAGAGAAAATGGCTACTTGGCTTCAGGCCCATGGGACCGCACATCACGGCTGCCCCCATCATCCGGCACGTGTCGGCGCCGCCTGGCTTGGGCGTATGGGCCATATCGAAGTCGAGATAGTTGGCGACAAAAAGATCCAGCAGGCCATCGCGATTGTAATCTACGAAGGTGCAGCCCGATCCCCAACGCGTTCCGGTTTGCAGCAGGCCGGCACTCGCGGTGACATCCGTGAAAGTGCCGTCGCCGTTGTTCCGGTAAAGCACGTTTTGACCGTAGTATGTGAGGAAGATATCCTCGAACCCATCATTGTTGTAGTCGCCGATGGTGACCCCCGCCGCCCAGCCCGCTCTTGCCAGTCCGGCCTTGTCGGTCACATCCGTAAACGTGCCATCCCGGTTGTTTTTGTAGAGCCGGTTGGTGGTTCCCGCTGGCGTGTTGGTGAGACGCCTGCCGTTCAAGATCAGAACGTCCAGCCAGCCGTCGTTGTCGTAATCGAAGAAGGCGGCTCCGCATCCTGTGGTCTCGATAATGTAATCGGCGTGGTCTACACCGCCGTATATTACCGGCCGCTTCAGGCCGACGCCATCCGCTACATCGACGAACGACGACAGAAACGGAATACCAGAAGGCTTGCCTCGGGGCAGGGGACGAACGTTCCTGGTGGCAATGCCCTGCGCGCTGCTCCAGCCCGCGAGAAACGAACCGCAAAGGCCGGCCAGCCAGCCCCGGCGCGAGAGGCTCATTTCGTCTCACCCGGCGGCTCCCGCAGATTCAGCCACTGCCCGGCTCGAACATTCTCCAGGCGCTGCATCGCTCCACTGGGCCAGCGCGCTTCGAGCAGCCTGGCGCTGGTATCGGCGCCCAATCCGATCACCAGTCGCCGATCGTTGGCGGAAAGATAACTGCCGGCTGTGTTTACGGTGTAATACTGTGTCAGCCCGGACGCGCCAGTTACTTTGATTCGGCACCCGATCCCGTCGCGGTTCGACTGCCGTCCCTCGGTCTTGATCCCCAACCAATGATTCTTTAAACCCACATTATTGTGCAGCACGTATGCGTTCTGTCCGATATTCGAGACTACGATATCCACCGCTCCGTCGTTGTCCAGGTCGCCGAAGGCCGCGCCTCGCCCCATCCACGCCGGTGCCAATGCGCTCCCGGCCGTCTCTCCCCATCGCTGGAGTTTCCCCTGATTGTTACGCAGCAGAAGCGGCGGCTGGCGGACCTTGATGCCGGATGTTGCTGGCAATGACTCGACATTCCCCTGGGCTACGAACAGGTCCTTCCAGCCGTCGTTATCGAAGTCAACCCATTTTATGCCCCACCCGGTGAACATTTGGCTGGCCCGCGCCAAACCGGACGCAATGGTCTCGCTCGAGAAGGTCCCGTCCCCGCGGTTCCGGAAGAGCATGTATCGCTGTTGCGCCAGGTCCGTAACCGCCACGTCCGGATGGCCATCGTTGTCGTAGTCCGCAAAATCGACCCCCATACCGGCGAAGTCGTTTCCATCCTCGGTGTAGGCTACGCCTGCGCTCAAACCGGCATCTGTGAAGGTTCCATTCCCGTTGTTGTGCAGCAGATAGCATTGCATGGAGTCGTTTGCGACATAGATGTCCGTCCAACCGTCGTTGTCGTAATCGGCGAAAGCGACACCCAGGCCTTTGCCCTTCAGCTTGTCGACGCCGCTTTCATGCGAAACGTCGGTGAATGTGCCATCTCCGTTGTTGCGATACAGAAGGCTGCCGGCGCCTTTGAGCAATTTGGGATGGCAGTAGTCGCGTTCACCCGATGGATTGAAACAAACCGGATAATGCTGAAAATCCCATTCGACATAACGCGCCACAAATAGGTCTAGCTTTCCATCGTTGTTAAAGTCGAAGAAGCCCGAGCTGGAGCTCCACCCTTTCGTTTCAACTCCCGCTTTGGTGGTCACATCACTGAACGTTCAATTGCCGTTGTTATGGTAAAGAGTGGCTCCTTCCAGCCCCGTAACGAATAGGTCTTCGTAGCCGTCGTTGTCGAAATCGCCGACCGCCACTCCCATACTGTAACCGGACCCTGCCACTCCGGCCTGTCTTGTGACATCCGTGAAAGTGCCATTAGGGTTCTGGTGGTAGAGGCGGTTCCAGAAGCGCGGGTCGGACTTATTAGGATGAGTGCCGGGGGCCATCGGATCATCCAGTTCGGCGCCGTTCGTGAGGAAGATATCCAGACGCCCGTCGTTATCGAAGTCGAACAACGCCACCCCGCCGCACATCGTCTCCGGTAGATATTTCTGACTGGTGGCGGAATTCTCGAGTTTGAACCGTATCCCCAACGCTGTCGTCACGTCTGTCAGCGAGTCCTCGGACGAAAGGGCGAGACAAGCTACAATCACGAGTCCGAAGATGAGTTTCCACCTCTGTCGCATGGCGCGCGGACCGGCGGAAAGCGGGCCTTCTTTCAGGCCCGCGCCGGATCCCTACTTCGATCCTATACGTAAAGTGGCGGGTTTAAAGGTCCATCCGTTACTCTGATCCGTAACCGCCGTGTTCTTCGGGAACATGAACGTGACTCGTCCGCTCAGGGTGATCCCGTTCAACGCTAGCTTTTTGTCGGGAGACGGATCGAGATAGGCCTGCGCCATGAGACGCAGCAATTGCGCCGCATTCAGATGAACGGAGCCGACCTCGAGCGCAATCGGAACCGCATTTGTGGGGACAGTCTTCCACTCGGTGTCCGCAAGCTTGGGAGCAAGGCGGGCGGCTGCCTTGACGACTTCGCTTACCGTCACGGTTCCGGAGGGAGCACCCATGTCGGGCGGGAGAGCCAGGGGTCCCCACATGGCGGTCAATGGCACAGAAGCCGGCAGTGTGCCAGTTCTATCAAACGCCGCCAAAGACTGCGCGAGCAGGTTGAAGCTTTCAGCGATTGTGAAAAATCGAGAGCCAGCGCGCCCGAAATCGGGGCTTCGCATAGGCATAGCAGCAAACTCCTGATTCAGACCGGAGGCCAATTCCCTGAGCTCGTCGGCGCTCACGGCCGAAACCTGCCCGGCTGCCATCTGCGCCAGTTCGCGAATGGATATGAACCGGCTCCCGGGGTTGGCCGGCAGGAACTCGTCCAGCAACCAACGTAGCGTCGCTTCATCCCGCTTGTAACCTGCCTCGACCTCGCCTTGCGTGACTAACGGTTTCATCGTCGGCGGAATGACCGGATCGTCAGGGTGATAGTACAGCCACTCCAGAGGATCTGTCACCACGGAGCCATCGGGACGGCGGGTTAGATACCTCTTATAGCTGGCTACTTCCAGCTTGATAATGCGGACATGACTGCGGTTCAGGCTCGCAAAGACTTTCTTCAACGCCTCCGGCCCTTCATCCGTGGTGTGCGGCTTATTGTCCCCCAGGCTGCTCGTGGACAGCCGGAGAGCGTTATCTTCCCAGAAGGCCTCAGGCGATTCCGTCGGGTCGGGACTCATGTATTCGGAAAAGTGCTCTGCGGAAAAGCCGAAGCCTTCGATACCGCGGCGCTGATCGGAGGCCGGAATGCCCTCCAATACAACACCCGGGGCCATTTTCAATACCTCATGCGTCGCGGGCGAATCGGCGCCGAGGGTTGTGGTGACACCGGTAATGAACGCCATGTCGCCGAATACTTCCTGAGTTCGCTTTAGTCCGCCCGTCAATCCGGGAACGGGCTGCCCGGTCACTGGATTCTTGAAGTCCTTCAGAAAGCGCTCGGTGGCTTCGGCCTTGGCTTCCCATCGCTGCTCCGGCGTTTTGGCCATCAGCAGGTTTGGTTTAGGACGGTACAAATAAGAGGGTTCGTCCTCTCCGGTGTAACCGATCTCCACGAGCTTCCGGTCCGCGTAGATCTTGAGCCTGTCGACTAAGTGCAGCCCGGAATTCTCCTCAGCCACCACTTGGCTGACTGTGCCGGAGAATTGAAACAAGGCGGAAATGCCTGACTGCGGGTATTCCTTCTGCAACTTATCCAACAAGGGCAGCAGGCGCTGCAGCCGTTCATCCGTTGTGTGCTGGTGACTGTGGTCGTAGAAGCGCGAATAGAGGACGATGTAAACCGGCTGCTGCCCTTGTGATAACGATGCGGCGAACAGACCCGAAGCTGCGATCAGCAGAGATAAAGCACGTTTAAACATAGAGCGATATTTGTCAGCAGAAATCTCATCTCAGAAGCACAATACCGCCCTCGGCCGATTCCGGCCCGAGAAAGGCGATTGGCGCCTGGCTTATTGCTGCGTGAACACAATATCCAGGATCTGGGCCGTACTGGAGGTGAGCTTGCCTTGCAATTGTGTTCCATTCGCGGTTAAAACACCAGTGCCGCCGGTGGTCGAAAAGCTGATCGTACTGCCCGACACAGTCCCTGTAAGCTTTACGACATTGCCGTTCCCGATCTTCAAAGTCCCGGAGATCGACGAGCCCGATTGAAGCAGGGTCATCTGCGCCGTTGCCGGCACCGACCCATACTTCGCGCTTTCAAACCCTCCATTTCCGTTCCAGATTCCCGAATAATCCGCCGCCGAGAGGGACGCTGCCAGACCCACAAATACGATAATGAGTTTCTTCATATCTTTGCTCCTCGTTCCATTCTGTTCCAGGGCGCGCCGGGATTCCTGCCCCGGCGCGCATCTCTTTTTAAGGACGGCCAGCCGGTACCGTGACCTTCAGCGTCACGTTGCTTTGACAAGTTTCGGCATCGCTGGCTGTGGCCGGGGCAACCCGATAGTAGTAGGTCGCGCCGCCGACCACATTGTTATCCTGGAAGCGCAACTGTCCACCCGGCGGATTCGATACCTGGACTGCCGGGACG
>Ga0126381_100005811_pt1 | contig 13635 bp, 11 predicted proteins | sample PanSoiMetPlot_28_FD_96465 | JGI IMG/M metagenome (GOLD analysis project Ga0126381, IMG submission 96465) | Tropical forest soil microbial communities from Panama - MetaG Plot_28 | ecosystem: Environmental > Terrestrial > Soil > Tropical forest > Bulk soil | place: Panama | collected 2016-02-17
AACTCGCCGGCTCGCCCGCCCTCGGCGAGCAGCGGCACGTCGTGCACGACTACCACGTCGTCCCCGCTAGCTGCCACCGCCTCGGCCTCGGCCGCGCGCATCCATTCATGCACAAGCGGGTGGACGATGCCATTCAGCCGGGCGCGCGCCGCCTCGTCGGCGAACACGATCCCGGCCAGCGTGGCCCGGTCAAGCGAGCCGTCTGGCTGCAGCACCTGCGTCCCGAAGGCCGCCGCGATCTGACCGAGCCCCGGTGTCCCGGGCTCGACCACCTCCCGGGCGGCCTTGTCCGCGTCCAGGACGACCGCGCCGTGCGCGGCGAGGCGCTTGGACACCTCACTCTTGCCGGACCCAATCCCGCCGGTAAGCCCGACTCGCAGCATGGTTCCGTACTTTACAGCGGGTTCCGCGTGGCGGTCACGTGCCACTTGCCCGCCTCGAACAGTTCGGCGAAGGTGCCGAAGGCATCGTCTCCCACGGTCATGCATGTCCGCGTGCTGGCACACGAGACGCCGCTGAGACCGATGACGTCGCTCATCGTAGGCGGCATCGGCAGTACCGTCAGCCGCCACTTCCGCCCGTCCCAGGTCTCGGCGATGGCCTCGACCTGATAGGTACCCGTAGCCACGCAGAAGTGCGCCGCCGGGCACGACAAGCCGGTCAGCTGGAGGTTCCCGACGCTGCTCACCGTCGGCACGGGCTCGACTCGCCAGGTCTTGCCGTTCCAGTGCTCGGCCAGCGGCGCCGAGGTGTTTTCGCCGATCGCGGTACAGTCGTCGGGCGCCGCGCAGGAGACCGCGGTCAGCGCGTTGCTGTGGCTCACGTTCACGGTGGGCAGCAGGTGCCAGGCGTGCCCATTCCACTGTTCGGCGAGCGTCCTGTCCCGGTTGCCTGGACTCGGCTTCGCCGTGAGGCCGTACGCGTAGTCGCCGACCGCGACGCAGTCGTCCGCCGACGCGCAGGAAACGCTGCCGACGGAGGCCTCCTCGGCCGGGCGCGGCGGCGCGTGCATGGTGCCGGTCCGCCACGTCTGGCCGTTCCAGGTCGCGTACCGCAGGCGTGTGGCCGCCGCCCATCCGACAGCCACGCAGGCGTCCGCGCTCGCGCAGGAGACGGAGACCATGTCGCTGGTCTGGGCGACGACCCGCCAGCGGCCGGCGCTGTCCGCTGTGACTGGGGAGCCGACGGCCAGGCAACTGCCCGGGGCGGCGCATGACACGGCGGCCAGGCTTCCGGCCGGCGACTGCTGCAGCCGCCACGCCGTGCCGGTCCAGAGCTCGGCGAGGGTGCGCTCAGGGTTCTTGGGCGAAACGCCGTAGTAGTAAAAGCCGACCGCCGCGCACTGGCTGCCCGCGCATGAGATGCCGGTGAAAATGTCGGCATGCTTCAGGTACTTGGTGTCGCCCTGGATCGGCGGGACGATCCCGTGCTCCTTGTCCCCGATCACCTGGCTCGCCGTGATCCCTGTGGGCGTGGCCACGGGCTCGTGCCTCGCGTTGGCGCGTGCCGCGGCGACCGCTGAAGAAGCCGGTGCCGACCCGCAGCCGCTTGCCACGCCGAGCAGCGCAAACAGCGCGACCACGAGGCCGCCCGTTCTCAGTCGCCTCATTGGGCTCTCTTCCTTAGGGAACGTTGGCAACCGTTTAGGACGAAACTCCGGGCCCGCTGGTTAACCTCAAATCCATGGCGAGCACGCTGCTATACCTGATCCGGCATGGCGAGCAGTCGCATTCACCCGATGGCGGAGACGATCCCGACGCGGGACTGTCTGCGGTGGGGGAGGAGCAGGCCAGGTGCCTGGGACGACGCCTGGCCGGTATTCCGTTCGAGGTCGTGCGGCACAGCCCGCTGCGCAGGGCGGCCGAGACGGCCGGGATTCTTTCCGCCTACCTGCCCGGTGTCCCGGCAGAAGAGAGCGGCTTGCTCGCCGACCTGACCCCGGTGCCGGTCCCCGGTCAGGAAGACCTCGTCCCGCGGCGTCATCGCTGGTTCCTCGACACGGTTCCCGATTCCGAGCGCGACTACGGCGGCGCGCGGCTAGACGCGGCGTTCTCGCGGCTGGCCGTCGCGACCGATACCCCCCGGCATGTGCTGCTGATCACCCACAACTTCGTCATCGGCTGGTTTGTCCGGCACGTCCTCGACGCCCCCTGGTGGCGCTGGATGGCACTGAGCCAGAACCATTGCGCGCTGACGATCATCGAGGTCCGCGCGGGCGAACCGCCCTCGCTCATCACCTTCAACGACACGGGACACCTGCCCAGCTGACCCCGGACGGTTAGCGGTGGCGGACCACCTTGTGTCACATCCGCCTCAGGCGATCGGCTTGCCGGAGCGCTGGGCTGACTTCCCTCACTTTTTGACCATTTTCGCGCCCGGAATGCCCGAAATGTCCATCCAAAAAGTGAGTAAGGTCGCAGTTCAGTGACGCGTGTGGCCAGAGACGAGAGGGACCGAAGAAGTACCCCGCGTAGAGTTGACCTTGCGGCACTCGCCCGCGTAATTACCATGACCGGATCCACCCAGCCACAGTCTTCGCCCGCCCCGCACGACATAGCGGCCACGAGCGCGGAAAGGCGAGCGTCCGGGAAGCGCGCCCGCAAGTTCGCCCCGCGGAGCACGCTGGGGCACTGGAGCGACGAGGACCGCGAGCATGACGCCCTGACGACGATCCTTGACCAGAACAAGATCCGCGTTCTCGACCTGCTTCCCCTGCGGCATCAGCGCATGGCGGCTTCCGCGTGGAACTACTACCGGGGCGCCGCGGCGGTCATGGCCGCCGACCTCGCCAGCCAGCCGGACAGCGGGCTCATCGTGCAGTTGTGCGGTGACGCGCACGTGCTCAATTTCGGACTATGGGCCACGCCGGAGCGGAACCTGGCGTTCGATCTGCGTGACTTCGACGAAACCCTCCCCGGCCCATTCGAGTGGGATGTCAAGCGCTTCGCCGCCAGCGTCGAGGTGGCCGGGCGGGAGAACGGGATCGAACCGACCACGGTGGCGGCCGCCGTGACCGCGGCCGTGGAGGCCTATTGCAGGCGCATGCGCCGCTACGCGACGATGCCCGAGCTCGACATCTGGTACGACAGCATGTACGTCGACAGCCTGATCGGCTATTTCGAGTCGGCCGACCGCGGGCGGATCGCCATCCACATCGAGAAGCAGCGCAAGCGTCGGACGAGCCGGGGAGCATTCGCCAAGCTGACGACGATGGCGCAGGGCCGCCCCAGGATCACCGAGGACCCGCCGCTGCGCGTAACCCTCAGCGACGAGGAGCAGATGTACCTCGTCGACCACTTCCTTGCCGAGTACCGGCTGACACTCCACGATGACCGGCGGACCCTGTTCGACCGGTTCACGACGGTGGACGTGGTCCGCCAGGTCGTCGGGGTCGGCAGCGTGGGGATGCGGGTCTACCTCATGCTGCTTGAGGGGAGGACCGGCGCTGATCCACTGTTCTTGCAGGTCAAGCAGGCCGGCCCGTCGGTGTATGAGGCGCACACCCTGCCTAGCCGCGCGGTGAGCCACGGCGCCAGGGTGATCAACGGCAAGCGGCTGATACAAAGCGCTACCGACATCTTCGTCGGCTGGGGCTCCCTGCACGGGCAGGACTACTACGTCCGGCAATTCCGGGACATGAAGATCATCCCGAGTACCGACCTGATCGCCCCCCGCCTTCTCGAGTTCGCCACCGCCTGCGGTGAGACCCTCGCACGAGCGCACGCCCGGACCGGTGACCCGGTAGCCATCGACGCCTACATCGGGAAGGGCGCCAAGTTCGCCGCTGAGATCGGCAGGTTCGCTCGCCTCTACGCCGACCAGAACGAGCGGGATCACGCCCAGCTCGCCGGCGCGATCGCCACCGGCGCCGTCGAGAGCGTGCCGGGCGAGCCGGCCTAGCCCGAGCCGGCCTAGCCCGAGTCGGCCTAGCCCGGGATTCCGTCGCCAGCCCTGAGCGCCGAGATCCGATCGTTCATGAACGCGATCTCCGCGGCGTTGCCGGCGCGTTCGATCGCCGCGCGGTAGGCGGCTTCGGCTTGGTCCGCGCGGCCAAGGCGCCGCAGCAGATCGGCGCGGATCGCATGGAACAAGTAGTAGTGCTCAAGGGGGAGCTCGCCGATCAGTTCAAGGGCCGCCTGCGGGCCGTCGATCTCGGCGACCGCCACGGCGCGGTTGAGTGCGACGATCGGGGTGGGCGTGATCGCGAGGAGCTGGTCGTACAGCGCGAGGATCTGGCGCCAGTCGGTGCGCGCCGCCGTCGGTGCGTCGCTGTGCACGGCGTTGATCGCGGCTTGGATCTGGTACGGCCCCGGCTGGTTTCGCCGCAGGCATCGGCGGACAAGCTCCTGTCCCTCCTGTATCAGCCCGGGATCCCAGCGGCCGCGATCCTGCTCGGGCAGCGGAATTAGCTTCCCGTCCGGACTGCTGCGGGCCTGGCTGCGTGCCTGTTCGAGCAGCATCAGCGCCAGCAGCCCGACCGCTTCCGGCTCGTCCGGCATCAGCTCGGCCAGCAGCCGGCCGAGGCGGATCGCCTCCCTGGTCAGCTCGTCGCGGATCAGCCGGTCACCCGAGCTTGCGGCGTATCCCTCGTTGAAGACCAGGTAGATGACGGCGAGCACCGATGCCAGGCGCTCAGGCAGGTCGGCCTCGTCAGGCACACGGCAGGGGATGCGCGCGTCGCGGATCTTTCCCTTAGCGCGCACCAGTCGCTGGGCCATCGTCGACTCGGACACCAGGAACGCCCGTGCGATCTCTGGTGTGCTCAGCCCGCCGAGCAGCCGCAGCGTGAGCGCTACCTGGGCGCCCACTGCCAGCGAGGGGTGGCAGCAGGTGAAGATCAGGCGCAGGCGATCGTCCCGCACTGGGCCCTCCTCCCGCTGCTCGTCGCGAGCCTGGAGCAGCATGGCCTGAGCGTGGAGGTCGTCACGGGACGACTCGCGGCGCAGCCGGTCGATCGCGCGATTGCGGGCAGTGGTGATGATCCAGCCCGCCGGCGCGGGCGGCAGGCCGTTGCCGGGCCAGCTCGCCAGCGCCGTGGTGAACGCGTCCTGGACCGCCTCCTCGGCCAGGCCGATGTCGCCGAACACGCGGACCAGGACAGCGACCGCGCGCCCGTACTCCTCTCGGAACACACGCTCGATCTCCGTGTGGGGAACCGCCGGCACGCCGCCGTCAGTCTTCCAGCTCGCCCTGGAACGGGCGCACCTCGATAGGCAGCGTCGTCGCACCGGCGAGCTTTCGGCCCCACGCGAGCGCTTCATCGAGGTTGGCCGCCTTGATGACGGTCAAGCCGCCGATGTGCTCCTTGCCCTCCACATAGGGCCCGTCGGTCATCGGCGCACCCTCCAGGCGCGGCTGTATCACCGTCGCGGTGCTCGGCGCGTGCAAGCCACCTGAGAACACCCAGGCCCCCGCCGCATGCAGCTCCTCATCCACCGCGCGAACTTCGCGCATGATCTCATCGAGGACGTCGGCCGGCGGCGGGTCGCCGTCTGGCTGATAGATGCTGAGCAGGTACTGCTTCATCATGAGACTCCCTTCGTTCATTACTGTGCGCGCTCATAGGTAGCGATCAGCACGCCGCCGGCCGTCGAGTCGCTGCCGGTGAGCCGCAGCGACACCTGCGCGGCCGCTGGGAACAGCCGTCGTCCGGTGCCGAGCACGAGCGGGTGGATCATCAGCAGGTACTCGTCGATCAGGTCGGCGGCCAGCAGCGAGCCGATCAGCTGGCCGCTTCCCATGATCGCCAGCACGCCGTCGGATCGCGCCTTGAGCGCGCTGACGGCCGCGGATGTGTCGCCGTGCAGCAGCGTCGAGTTGGGCCACGGCAGCGGCTCGCTGACAGTGGTCGACGCGACGTACTTGGGCGCGTTGTTGAGCATCGGGCCGAAAGGGCTGTCAGGCCGCTTGTTCCAGTAGGTCAGCAGGCCCTCGTAGGTGCGCCGCCCGAACAGCCATCCCGCCAGGCCGCCTCCGGCCGTCATCCGCTCGCCCATCGCCTTTCCCACCGCGTCGTCAGGGGTTTGCGCCCGGCGTGCCCAGCCGCCCTGGGTGAACCCGCCGCTGGTGTCTTCCTCCGGCCGCCCGGGCCCCTGCATTACCCCGTCAAGCGTCACATGGTTCATCACGACGATCCTGCCCATGTCAGCCTCCTTTCGCCTCCCGCGGGCGCGGCCGCGCCGCCTCTCGCCTGCTATACGAAGGACCCACGCCGAAATCGACACCCGCCGCCACGGCACCGCCCGGAATGTCAGACCCCGGCCGTAGAGTTGGACCGTGAGCCGTCACGGGGAGGCGGGCGGCGAGGAGGAGGTGGGACCATGCGGCCGATAACCGACCTGCAGCGTAAGGTGGCGCCGTTCACGGTAGTCACGGACATGGTCCCCGCCGGCGACCAGCCGGGCGCGATCGCCGAGATAGAAAAGCGAGTCCGGGCGGGCGAGAAAGACACGGTCCTGCTCGGCGCGACAGGGACCGGCAAGACGGCGACCGTGGCGTGGATCGCGGAACGGCTGCAACGGCCGGTCCTCGTGATGCTGCCAAACAAGACGCTAGCCGCTCAGTTCGCCAACGAGCTTCGCGAGATGCTGCCGGACAACGCGGTCGAGTACTTCGTCTCGTACTACGACTACTACCAGCCCGAGGCGTACGTTCCGCAGACGGACACCTACATCGAGAAAGACTCCTCGATCAACGACGAGGTGGAGCGGCTGCGGCACTCGGCGACGAACTCGCTGCTCACCCGGCGGGACACGATCGTGGTCGCCTCGGTGTCCTGCATCTACGGCCTCGGGACCCCGCAGGAGTACGTCGACCGGATGCTGAAGGTGCGGGTCGGCGACACGACGGAACGGGAGGGCCTGCTCCGGCACCTAGTCGGCATGCAGTACGCCCGCAACGATCTGTCGTTCACCAGGGGGACCTTCCGGGTACGCGGGGACACGATTGAGATCATCCCGCAGTACGAAGAGCTCGCCGTGCGCATCGAGATGTTCGGCGACGAGATCGAGCGGCTGTCCACCCTGCATCCGCTGACCGGCGAGGTGATCAGCGAGGACGACGAGCTGTATGTCTTCCCCGCTTCGCACTACGTGGCCGGAGCGACGCGGATGGACCGCGCCATCGCGGGCATCGAGGCCGAGCTCGCGGAGCGGCTGGCCGAGCTCGAGCGCGGCGGGAAGCTGCTCGAGGCGCAGCGGCTGCGCATGCGCACCACCTACGACATCGAGATGATGCGGCAGGTGGGCAGCTGCTCGGGGATCGAGAACTACTCGCGGCACATCGACGGCCGCGAGGCGGGCAGCCCGCCGAACACGCTCCTCGACTACTTCCCCGAGGACTTCCTGCTGGTGATCGACGAGTCACATGTCACGGTGCCGCAGATCGGCGCCATGTACGAGGGGGACGTGTCGCGCAAGCGGGTGCTCGTCGAGCATGGCTTCCGGCTGCCTAGCGCCATCGACAACCGGCCGCTCACCTGGGACGAGTTCTGCGACAGGATCGGCCAGACCGTCTACCTGTCGGCCACGCCCGGACCCTACGAGCTGCACCGGGTCGCTGGTGACGTGGTGGAGCAGGTGATCAGGCCGACCGGTCTTGTCGACCCGCAGGTGGTGATCAAGCCGACCAAGGGACAGATCGACGACCTGCTCGAGGAGATCAGGCGCCGGGCCGAGCGCGATGAGCGAGTGCTTGTCACCACGCTCACCAAGAAGATGGCTGAGGACCTCACCGACTACCTGCTCGAGAACGGTGTCCGCGCGCGGTACCTGCACAGCGAGGTGGACACGCTGCGCCGGGTGGAGCTGCTGCGCGAGCTGAGGCTGGGTGAGTACGACGTCCTGGTGGGCATCAACCTGCTCCGTGAAGGTCTTGACCTGCCTGAGGTGTCGCTCGTGGCGATTCTCGACGCGGACAAGGAAGGCTTCCTGCGGTCGGGGACGTCGCTGATCCAGACGATCGGCCGGGCGGCGCGTAACGTCTCGGGCGAGGTCCACATGTACGCGGACAAGGTCACGCCGTCCATGCGGCACGCGATCGACGAGACGAACCGGCGACGCGAGAAGCAGGTCGCGTACAACACGGCCCATGGCGTCGACCCGCAGCCGCTGCGCAAGCGCATCGCCGACATCCTCGACCAGATCATCCGCGAGGACGCCGATACCGAGCAGTTGATTGGCGGCGGCGGCCGCCAGCAGTCCCGCGGCAAGTCGCCGGTGCCAGGGCTGTCTTCCCGGGCCCGGGCCGCGGCGAGTGCGGCCGCGGGCGGGTCCGGCGATCCGGTGCCGTCCGGCGGCGCGGCGCGCGGGGACCTGGTCGCGCTCATCCAGGAACTGACCGAGCAGATGCACGCGGCCGCCGCGGAGCTGCAGTTCGAGGTGGCCGCCAGGTACCGGGATGAGATCAGGGAGCTCAAACACGAACTTCGCGGCATGCAGGCCGCGGGCGTCTAGCCGCACGTTTCGGCGTCGGCGCCGCAAATGGCGCGTGAGGAATCAATACCATTAATCATGAATTGCCCGGACCGGTAGAGTGCAGCCGGGAGCGCGACACTCAAGGTGCGCGATCGGCGGACCCCGCAACGGAGTGTGCTTCCGGAAAGCGCGGTTCCGGGAGGTTAGGACATGCCATGGGTGGTGCGCGACGCGGTGCGCGACATCAATCGCATGGTCGCCCGCCGCTGGCAGGCCATCGATCCGCTGCTGCCCGACCCATCGGCGCTGCCCACGGGATGCGGGGCGCCCCTCGTCGTCAACGGCGACAATGGCCGCCTCGCCGGCCTTGGCGTGTGCGTTCACCATCACATCCCGCCGGACTCGCTCAACCAGACCTGGGGCGCGGCGGATAGGTTCACGCTGGTTCCGAGGCTCGCCGGCCATGACGTATCGGCGCCCGCGGACGTGCTGCTCGCCCAGTGGCGTGACCATCTCGCCGGGGTTGGCGCGGCGCGCGGCCTGGACAGCTCCGCGACCGTCGTCTGGCCCAGCCAGGACATCACCGGAGTCCAGGCGCTGCTGCGGCACGGGCTGCAGCCGCTGACGGTCATCGCCGCCAGGCTCCGGCCGCAGGTGCCCAACGGGCCGCGGTTCGAGCCGCGCGGCGCCTACGGCGTGACGATCCGCTCCGCGGGGCCGGCCGACGAGGAGCAGGTCCTCGACCTGGAGTTGCGGCTCATCAGGTACGACATGCACTTCGGCGGCCCTGTGTGGCGTCAGGCGACCCCGCGGCTGGTCCGTGACGAGATTCGCGCCAGCCTCGCCAGGCGGGCGACCTGGACCTGGCTCGCGGAGCGCGCGGGCCGCGCGGTCGGCTTGCTAGTGGCACAGCCGCCGCAGGAGACCGGATGGATCGCCGGGATGACCAGCGCCTCCCCGGCGGCGTACCTGCAGACGATGTTCGTGGACTACGCCGAACGCGGCACGGGCATCGGCTCCGCCCTGGTCAGGCACCTGCACGCCCAGCTTGACGCGGCCGCCGTCGGCGTCACGCTGCTGCACCACAGCCAGGTCAACCCGCTGTCCGCGCCGTTCTGGTACCGGATGGGCTACCGTCCGCTTTGGACGAGCTGGGAAGCCCGCCCCGTCGGCGCCCTCCGCTAGGTCAATCTCGTCGCTTGATAACTGGACGGACGCTGGCAACCGCCTGAGCGTAAGCTAATCGTTATGGTGGCGAGCATGACAGCCGCTCTCGTCGCCGCGCTCTTCTACGGGATAGCCGCGGTGATGCAGGCGATGGCCGTCCGCGAGGCCAGTAACCGTCCGGCCGAGTACGGGGCGACCACCGGGGTCGACCCGGGCCTGGTGCCTCGCATGCTGCGGCAATGGCGGTTCGTGGCGAGCATCGGCCTGGACACGCTGGGCTTCGTCGCGCAACTGGTCGCGCTCAGGAGGCTGCCGCTGTTCGCGGTCCAGGCGATCGTGGCGTCGAACCTCGCGGTGACCGCGGTCTTCGCGTCGCTGCTCATCGGGGTGACGCTGTCCTGGCGTGAGTGGCTCGCAGTGACCGGCGTGGTAGCCGGGGTCGGGCTGCTCGGATCCTCGGCCGGAGCCGAGGGCGCGACCCAGGCGGGTGTCGTGTTCAAGATCGCGCTCATCGTGGCGGTGGCCGGGCTAGCGTTGTGCGGCCTCGCCGCAGCTCGGTTGCGCGGCACGGCACGCACCCTGCTGCTTGGCGTGGTGGCCGGGTTCGGCTACGGCGTGGTCGGCATCGCCGCCCGGGTGCTGAACGGTTTCGAACCGATGGTCCTGCTCCGCGATCCGGCCGCGTACGCGGTCGCCGCGGCCGGCATCGTGTCGTTCGTCTTCTACGCGACCGCGCTTGAGGGCGGCAGTGTCACGGTCGCGACGGCGGCGGTCGTGCTCGCCGAGACGCTCCCGCCGGCCATCATCGGCGTGATGTTCCTCGGCGACACCACCAAACCCGGGCTGGCGCCGGCCGCCTACGCCGGCTTTCTGCTCGCGGTCGCGAGCGCGGTCATGCTGGCGAGGTTCGGCGAGGCGGACCACGCGGCCCGCGACGGAACCGGGACGCAGACTGAGCCCGGGACAGGGACCGGAAAACAGCACGGAAAGCGAGAAGCGGCTCCGGGCGCCATGTCCGGCGCCGGGCGCGGGTCCACGCCCGCGCCGAAAGGAAGTTAGCCCGCGGGCACTACCGGCGGGTTATCGGCGGGTGAAAGATAGTTAAGAAGTGACTTACCGGCGAGCTACCAGGTCAGCAACCTGCGGCATGTTATCCTGGTGGCCCGTGGACCGGCGGTTTCCGCCGTAACATCTCTGACCACGGGAGCCCCATCTTGGCCGCTACAACGACTCAGTCCAAGCTAGGCACGTCAAGGCAAGTAGAGACCAAGCACCTCTTCGTCACCGGGGGCGTCGCCTCCAGCCTCGGCAAGGGCCTGACCGCGTCCAGTCTCGGCCGCCTGCTGAAGATGCGAGGCCTTCGGGTCTCCATGCAGAAGCTGGACCCCTACCTCAACGTCGACCCGGGAACGATGAACCCGTTCCAGCACGGCGAGGTCTTCGTTACCGACGACGGCACGGAGACCGACCTGGACGTCGGCCACTATGAGCGCTTCCTCGACACCAGGCTCAGCGGCGAGGCGAACGTCACCACCGGTCAGGTCTACTCGAGGGTGATCGCCAAGGAGCGCCGCGGCGATTACCTGGGCGACACGGTCCAGGTCATCCCGCACATCACCAACGAGATCAAGGACCGCATCCTGAAGATGGGCGGCCCCGACGTTGACGTGGTGATCACCGAGGTCGGCGGCACGGTCGGCGACATCGAGTCGCTGCCGTTCCTCGAGGCGATCCGTCAGATCAGGCACGAGATCGGCCGGGACCGCTGCTTTTTCCTGCACGTCTCGCTGCTGCCGTACATCGGCCCGTCAGGGGAGCTGAAGACCAAGCCGACGCAGCACTCGGTGGCCGCGCTGCGATCAATCGGCATCCAGCCGGACGCGATCGTGGCGCGTTCCGACCGCCCGATCAGCGACGGCCTTAAGCGCAAGATCAGCCTGATGTGCGACGTGGACGAGGAGGCCGTGGTCTCCACCCCGGACGCGCCGTCCATCTACGACATCCCGAAGGTGCTGCACGCCGAGGGCCTGGACGCCTACGTGGTGCGCCGGCTGCGGCTGCCGTTCAAGGACGTCGACTGGAGCGCCTGGGACGACCTGCTGCGCCGGGTGCACCGCCCTGCGCGGTCGCTGACGATCGCGCTGGTCGGCAAGTACGTGGACCTTCCTGACGCCTACCTGTCGCCCGCGGAAGCCCTCAGAGCCGGCGGCTTCGGCAACGACGCGAAGGTGACGATCCGCTGGGTGGCCAGCGACGACTGCGAGGAACCTGACGACGCGGCGGCCCAGCTCGACGGCGTGGACGGGATTCTCATCCCGGGCGGGTTCGGTGTCCGCGGCATCGAGGGCAAGATCGGCGCGATCCGGCACGCCCGTGAGCACAAGATCCCCGTGCTCGGGCTCTGCCTCGGCCTGCAGTGCATGGTGATCGAGGTGGCCAGGCACCTGGCGAACCTGCCCAGGGCGAACAGCGCTGAGTTCGACCCGGGGACGCCGGATCCGGTGATCGCGACGATGGCCGACCAGGAGGACGTGGTCGCCGGCGAGCGTGACATGGGCGGCACGATGCGCCTGGGACTGTATCCGGCGACGCTGGAACACGGCACGATCGTCAGCAAGCTCTACGGCGCGACCACGGTCGACGAGCGGCACCGGCACCGCTACGAGGTGAACAACGCCTACCGCGAGGAACTTGAGAAGACGGGGCTGGTGTTCTCCGGCCTTTCCCCGGACGGCAGGCTGGTCGAGTTCATTGAGATGCCCGCCGACGTGCACCCGTTCTTCGTGGCCACACAGGCGCACCCCGAGTTCCTGTCCCGGCCCAACCGGCCGCACCCGCTGTTCTCCGGGCTGATCGCCGCCGCGCTCGCCAGGTCCCGCGCGGGAGAGGCCGGCGCCCGCGCGGTGGCATCCGCGTGAGCGAGCCGCAGGAGCGCGTGAGAATCGAGGATGAGGCGGAAAGCTGGCCAGTGGAGTCCAGCACGGAACAGCTGAGGAACTGGCTGATCACCGTACGGACCGACAAGGTCAGGATGCCTGACAATCATTGTGCCGAACGATCCGTGGTGACTCACCCAGGAGCCGTCGCTGTGCTGGCGCTCGACGACGCCCAGCGGGTGCTGATGATCAGGCAGTACCGGCACCCGGTCGGCCGCCAGCTGTGGGAGATACCGGCCGGGCTGCGCGACTTTGACGGGGAGTCGCCGCTGCAGACCGCGCAGCGCGAGCTGCTCGAGGAGACCGGCTACCGCGCCCGCGACTGGGACACCCTCGTCGACTACTTCACCTCGCCGGGGTTCACCACCGAGCGGATGCGGATCTTCCTCGCGCGCGGCCTCGAACGGGCGGACGAGCACGGCCACGAGAGGGAGGGCGAGGAGAAGTACATCGTCACCGACTGGGTCGAACTGGCGGAGGCGGTGCGCCTGGTGCTGGCTGGCAAACTCCATAACTCCGCAGCTATCGCCGGGATACTCGCTGGGTATGCTGCCGGGATCCAGGGGTTTTCCGGGCTTCGCCCCGCAACCGCGCCAGAAACCTAGCGGCCGGCCGCCGGGGCGCTAACAGGAATCGGGGATCTCATGAAGGTCGGCGTCCCTCGCGAAGTCAAGGTCCACGAGTACCGGGTGGCGATCACCCCGGCCGGGGTGCACGAGCTTGTGCGCGCCGGCCACGAGGTATTTGTCGAGGCTGCAGCCGGGGAGGGCTCGCTGCTGCCGGACGAGGAATTCATCGCGGCCGGGGCCGAGATCCTCAAGACCGCGGACGACATATGGGGGACGGCGGACCTGATCCTGAAGGTCAAGGAGCCCATCGCCGAGGAGTACTACCGGATGCGCCCGGGACAGGTGCTGTTCACGTACCTGCACCTGGCGGCCTCGCGGGAGTGCACCGACGCGCTGCTGTCCCGCGGTGTGACATCGATCGCCTACGAGACCGTCCAGCTCCCTGATGGCTCGCTGCCGCTGCTTGCGCCCATGTCGGAGGTGGCGGGGCGGATGGCGCCGCAGGTTGGCGCGCACCACCTGCAGCGCGACGGCGGCGGCCGCGGCGTG
>Ga0126381_100005812_pt1 | contig 13635 bp, 11 predicted proteins | sample PanSoiMetPlot_28_FD_96465 | JGI IMG/M metagenome (GOLD analysis project Ga0126381, IMG submission 96465) | Tropical forest soil microbial communities from Panama - MetaG Plot_28 | ecosystem: Environmental > Terrestrial > Soil > Tropical forest > Bulk soil | place: Panama | collected 2016-02-17
ATCAGCACCAGGGAAACGGCCATCAAAGCCAAGAACCTGGCTCGCGACTCCCGGGCTTCGCTCTGTGTCATGAACGACCGATTCTTCGGGGCGTGGGTCCAGGCCGAGGGCAACGCTGAGCTCATCCATCTCCCCGAGGCGCTGCCGCTCCTCGAGGAGTACTACCGAAAGATCTCGGGCGAGCATCCGGACTGGGAGGACTATCGCGCTGCGATGCGACGGGACAGGCGGCTGATCGTGAGGATCACGATCGAGCGATCGGGTCCCGATGTTAGCGGCTGATCTAGCTGGACCCGAGCGTCAATGCCGATCACCGCATTGGCGCTGGTGTGGCTGGGGCCGAAACGCACAATATGACCGTGCAACCCGCAAGATGACCGTTTCCTTGGTCGGCCAATCTCCAGGAACGTTACCCCAACGCGAATTGACACCCAACACCAGCTGACGTCTGGCCGACGTTGGCCTCGTGCCGGTGCTCCTGCCATTTGCGCAGGTCACAGGTACCCCCGGTCGGAGTCGAACCGACACTGGGGACCCTTTTAGGGGGCCGGCCTCTTCCCTTGGGCTACGGGGGCATGGCGATGATACCTCGCCGCCAACTGATTGTTCCAGGGTGCGCAATTAATGCGGCCTGGTTATGAGCCAATGTCGGCTAATCGCCCCACTGCGATCTTTCGCAGTTGATACTCGCAGTGACCAATTCACCATTCTTATTACGCTAGGTAGTCCTTAGTGGCCCGCGGCTCCGGCTGTACGCCGGCTAGATCGCGGGCCCGGCCGAACACCGCGTCGAGCATGGGCTCCGTCACCCGCCCGGTGAACGTGTTCTGCTGGCTCGGGTGGTAGCAGCCCAATACGGTCAGCGGTGCACCGCCGCTGGCCGGAGGACGGACTATGACCTCCACGCCATGGCCGAATGCAGGCCGCGGTCTCGGTGCGGCATAGCCAGCGCCGGCCAGGTGCGGCCACAGCGCCTGCCAGGCGTAGTGGCCGAGGCACACCACGACGCGCAGGCTGTCCTGGACCAAGCCGAGCTCAGCAGCGAGCCACGGGGCGCAGGCATCCCGTTCGGCGGGCTCCGGCCTGTTGGCTGGCGGCGCGCAGCGCACGGCCGCGGCCATGCGCACCGACAGGAGCCGCTGACCATCGCCTGCCGCGACCGAGCCGGGCTGTGACGCCAGCCCGCACCTCCACAGCGACGCGAACAGGACGTCGCCGCTGCGATCGCCGGTAAAGATACGGCCCGTCCGATTGCCGCCGTGTGCGGCCGGCGCGAGGCCAAGGATGAGGATCATAGGCGGGTCAGCGCCCCAGCCGGGCACAGGCCGACCCCAGTAAGTCTGGGTCAGGAACGCACGCCGCCTGGTCGTGGCTACTTCCTCGCGCCAGCGCACGAGCCGATCACAGGCCCGGCACACCGACTCACGGGCGGCCAGTTCGGCGAGCGAGCCCGCGCTCGCGGCAAGCGCCCGGACCTCCGCAGGACTGCGCGCCACCGGGGTATCGGCCGACGCCGGGTCCTCGGGCCAGCCCGTGCCCGGCGCTACGGCAGACCGGTCGTTCTTCGCCACTTGGCTGACCGCGGTGCGTATCTCAGCCGCCGTCCGCAATCGACCAGGCGATGCCGTCGAGGATGTCGTGCTCACTCGTGACGAGTTCCGCGAAGCCGAAGCGCTGCATGACACGATCGAGGATAAGGGCACCCGCCCCGATGACGTCTACCCGGCCCGGATGCAGCGATCCGATCGCAGCCCGTTCCGCTCTGGTCTTGCTCAGCAGCTGCGCAGTGACCTCGTGCACGCGACCTGCCGGGATATTGGCGTGATGTGTCTTGCTCGCGTCGTACGTCGGCAGGTCGAGCGCGATGGCGGTAAGGGTGGTTACCGACCCGGCGAGCCCTACCAGCGTGCGCGCGTCCCGCACGGCGATCGCGGTCGCGACGTCGTCGAGTGCGCGGTCGATGTCAGCGGTAGCCGCCGCGACCTCAGCCGGGGCAGGCGGGTCGGCATGCAGGTGACGCTCCGTAAGCCGGACACAGCCGATGTCAACCGAGATCTCCGCCAGGTCACCGGCTTCGGTTCGGTCGCCACCCGGCTTGCCGAGCACGAACTCGGTAGACCCGCCGCCGATATCGACCACGAGATACGGAGGCTCAGGATGCCCGGGTCCGGGCGCTGCCAGTTCTGCGGTGGCGCCGGCGAACGAGAGCCGAGCCTCCGCCAGACCGGTGATGACCTCGGGCATGACGCCCAGCGTGTCGTGCACGCCCTGGCTGAACTCCGCTGCGTTGCTCGCGTCCCTGGTGGCACTGGTGGCAACCATCCGCACGGCGGTTGTTCCCGTGGTCCGGATCAGGCGAGCGTAGTCTGCCAGCACCCGGAAGGTGCGCTCCAGGGCATCCGGCGCCAGCCGGCCCGTGGCGTCGACACCCTGGCCGAGCCGGACTATCTCCATCCGCCGCTCGACGTCGGTCAGCTCGTGCCTGACCGGGTCCATGTCCGCGATCAGCAGACGCAGCGAGTTTGTCCCGCAGTCGATGGCGGCCACGCGCTTACTCATCTGCTTTCCTTCCGTCTGGAATGCACGGTCCGGACTGCCACCACTGGCCGGCCGCCTGGACCGCCTCCGCGCCGAGCGGGTTGACACCGGGGACGGCCAGCGCGTGTGCCGCGAGCGCGTGCAGGCACTTCACCCGGTCCGGCATGCCGCCGGCGCTCTGGGTCCCGGCTGGCAGCGGCTCCTGGCCGGCCTGGTGCGCCGCGCGGGTGCGTCTGGCCAGGTAGTCGCGGTGCGCGGCGGCATAGCGCTCGGCCAGCCGCGAGTCAGATCGCAGCCCCGCGGTCATCGCCCGCATGGCCCCGGCTGCCTCCAGCCTGCTCATCGCCGCGCTGGCTTGCGGACACGTCAGGTAGTACAGGGTCGGAAACGGGGTGCCGTCCGGCAGGCGCGGCATCGTCTGCACGACATCGGGCAGCCCGCACGGGCACCGGTGGGCGATCCGCATGACGCCTCGCGGCGTCCGGCCGAGCTGGCACGCCACGACTTCGAGGTCTGCCGCAGAGGGCTCGCTGGCGTCGATCACGGACCTGACCGGGCCTGGGTTCCGTCGGCTTTCCTGACCGACTCCCACAGCCTGCCGTACCAGGGTGTGGCCGCCGGCTGGACGGCGCCGCTCCGATGCGGCTGCGCCGGGGTGATCACCTCATAGCAGGTCTGGTGCGGGAAGCACATGTGCAGATTGTCACGCGCCTCCTGCTCAATGCGGGCTGGCGAGAGAAGCGACCGCTGCTGCGACTTCAGGTACTGCACCTGAGCGGCAATCGCCACGTTCTGCGCCTGGAGCTGATCGATCTGCCGGCGCTCCGCGATGTACTCGCGGATGGGATAGGCCAGGCTGAGCGCGATAGCGCAGAGCACGACCGCCAGCACGGCGGCCCTGGTGGTAAGCCTCGGGCGCCGCACCAGAACTGGCCTGCCGTCCGACCCGCGCGAGTCACCCGAGTCGTCCGGGCCGCCCGGCGGGCTCGGAGGGCGCGCCCCGCGCAGCGTCACGGAACGTCGGCCGCCGAGCGCGGGAACGCCGTCCGGCCCGCGTATTCGGCGGCGTCGCCGAGCAGTTCCTCGATCCGGAGCAGCTGGTTGTACTTCGCTACTCGCTCCGACCGGCACGGCGCGCCGGTCTTGATCTGGCCGCAGCCGAGCCCGACGGCCAGGTCCGCGATTGTCGTGTCCTCGGTCTCACCCGACCGGTGACTCATCATCGTGGTGTAACCATTGCGGTGCGCGAGGTCTACGGCGCTGAAGGTCTCGGTCAGCGTGCCGATCTGGTTGACCTTGACAAGCAGGGAGTTGGCCACTTTCTCACTGATCCCGCGCCGCAGTCGCGCCGGGTTAGTCACGAAGATGTCGTCGCCGACCACCTGAACCCGGCCGCCGAGCTCGGCGGTCAACTCGCGCCACCCCGCCCAGTCCTCCTCAGCCAGCGGGTCCTCAAGCGAGACGAGCGGGTAGGCGTCCAGCCAGTGCGTGTAAATGCTCGTCATCTCCGCCGCGGTCTTGGGCCCGCCCTCGAACACGTAGCGGTCGCCATCCAGGAAGGAACTAGCGGCCGCGTCGATCGCGAGCGCCACGTCGCGACCCGGAGTGAGCCCGGCTTTCCCGATCGCCTCGATGATCAGGTCGAGCGCGGCGCGGTTGTGCTCCAGGTTGGGCGCGAACCCGCCTTCGTCGCCGACGCCCGTCGCGAGGCCGTGCTGCTTGAGCACCGCCTTCAGCGCGTGGTACGTCTCAGCACCCCAGCGGACGGCCTCGGAGAAAGTACTGGCACCAACGGGCGCGACCATAAACTCCTGGATATCCACGTTCGTGTCGGCGTGAGCCCCGCCGTTCAGGATGTTCATCATCGGTACCGGAAGAAGGTGCGCGTTCGGACCGCCCAGGTACCGGAACAGCGGAAGGTCGCAGGACGCGGCCGCGGCCCGCGCGACGGCCAGGCTGACGCCGACGATCGCGTTCGCGCCCAGCCGGGATTTGTCCGGGGTGCGGTCCAGGTCGATCAGCTCGAAATCGACCAGACGCTGCTCGTCTGCCTCGAAGCCGAGCAGTTCCGGCTGGATCTCGTCGATCACCGCCTGGACTGCCTTGGTGACGCCCTTGCCGCCGTACGCAGCGTCGCCGTCCCGGAGCTCGACGGCCTCGAAAACACCCGTCGACGCGCCGCTGGGCACTGCGGCCCGGCCCGATGTCCCATCGTCGAGCACCACCTCGACCTCGACGGTCGGGTTGCCACGGGAATCCAGGATCTGCCTGGCGAAGACACCTTCGATCGAGGCCACGGCGGACGCTCCCCCCGGAGACTAGGGAAATCAGGGCTACTTCGGAGCCTAATAGAGGGGTGATCAGGCCGCCGGCCGGCCACGCCGTTGCCGGGAGAGGCCAAACCGAACTTGGTCAGATGCTTACGATTCGATGCGCGAGGGCCCGGGCGGGGTCGCGCTGCTGTCGTGCCTCTTAGTTGCTGACCCGCAGGTTCCGGATGGCCCACGGCTGGAGAACGGCGTACACCGCCTCCGAGGTAGGCACAGCCACTCCGTGCTGGGCGGCGCGGCGCACGACGAAGCCGTGCAGAGCCTCAAGTTCCATGCGGCGCCCGGCCACTAGGTCGTCATGCAAGGAGGAGAAGCTGCCGGGCTCGGCGGCCTGCGCCAGGGCCAGGGCGCGCTCCTGGGCTGCGGGCGGTACCGGGTAGCCGTCCGCCGCGGCGACCGCGCATACCTCGGCAACCATGCGACCAAACGCCGCCCAGGCTGCATCCGCGCTGCGGATGTCGCCGATCGGCAGCCGCGCAGCGGCAGTCAGGCCGGCCTGCGCGCAGATAAACGCCAGCTTGGCCCACAGCACCGTCTTGATGGTCGCGGACAGCTCAGCGCCGATGCCGGCCTGCTCGCAGCCGGCGAGCAGGCGCCTGGCCCGCTCGCTAGCGCGTCCGTCGAGCTCGCCAAACGTGATGCTGGCTGGCCCGCCCGTGTGCCGGATCACCCCGGGCTCCGCGATTTCGGCGAAGATGAAGGCAGCCCCGCCCATCACGTGATCTTCGCCGACTGCCCGGGCCAGCTCCTCCTCGTTCTCGACCCCGTTCTGCAGGGACACGACCGCCGTGGCGTCGCCCACCAGCGGCCCCAGCCGGGCTGCTGCGACGGCGGTGTCGAAGGCCTTGACGCAGAACAGCACATAGTCGCACGGGCCCACATCGGCAGGGTCATCGGTGGCGGATGCCTCAACCTCAAAGTCGCCCTTCACGCTGCGCACCCTCAGGCCGTGCTCGCGAAGAGCCCGGAGATGAGCGCCCCGCGCGATAAAGTGCACGTCCGCTCCGGCCCGGGCCAACCGCCCGCCGAAATAGCCGCCCACGCCGCCCGCCCCGTAAACAGCAACACGCATGCTCCGCCTCCGACGACATCGCTAGGACCTGTGCTGGGTCGCCTCCCACGCGCGCACGCGGTCCGCGTAGGCCAGCGCCGCGGACCGCAGCTCGAGCTCGGGATCGAGGCCGACCGCGCGAGCGCGCTGTACCAGGCCGAACAGTTCCTGCCCGAGATCGCTCCTGCCGGCATCACCGACCGCGTCTTCCGCGCCGGCCAGCTCCGCGGGCATCCCGGCCAGCTCCGCCGGCACCCCGGCCAGCTCCGCGGGCGGCCCGGCCAGATCCGCCGGCACCCCGGCACGCTCGGCCCGGCGCAGCAGCTGCGCAGCCAGGGAGAGCGCCGGCTGGTGCAGCGGCACACCATCGAGCGCCGATACCGAGCCGCCCGCGTTCGCTGCCGCGCGCTCGGCGGCCTTGATCTGGTCCCAGTTCCGCTTGACCTCGTCGGATCCGGACACGGTCACGTCGCCGAATACATGGGGGTGGCGCCGGGTCAGCTTGTCGATGATGCCGCCAGCGACGTCGTCGATCGTGTACCCGGTGCCGTCGGTGCGTTCCTCCGCCACCCGGGCGTGGAACATCACCTGCAGCAGGACGTCGCCGAGTTCTTCCCGCAGAGCCGCCTGATCCCCCGTCGTGAGCGCGTCGACGGCCTCGTAGGTTTCTTCCAGCAGATACGGCGTGAGGCTGTCGTGGGTCTGCCGGGCGTCCCACGGGCACTTGCGGCGCAGGGTGTCCATCACCTGGACTAGCTCCAGCAGCCGGTAGCCCGGCTCAGGCTCGCCCGGCCGGCTCATCAGCAAGGCGGAGTCAGCTTCACCGAGGCCGGTTTGGATGGCGTCGGGTTCGCGGCCAGGTTGGACGGCGCTGGGACGACGGCGTAGCTGCTGTAGTCGAACTGGCCGAACTGCGGGTTTACGGTGATGCCCAGGCTCTTGCTCGCGAGGCACTGCTGGCGCGCGATCGCGGATTGCAGCTGCGCCTGCTCCGCCTGAGTGGACGGCGGCTTGCCACCTGCGAGCCGGTGCTCCAGCACCGACAGGATCACGAAGTAGCGGCCGAGCTGGGGCTTCAGGTTGGGCGGCAGCGCGCCGCCAGCCGACACGTACTGATCAAGCGTCACGCTGTTCTGCTGGGCAGCGGTATTCAGCGCTGACAGCTGATGTTGAACCTGCGCCGGAGTGGGGTAGATGCGGTGCTGCGTGGCGAGGTGGTCATAGATGCGGAAGGTGATAAGCCAGGTGAGCACCTGCTGGGGTTCCTGGCCGACCGGTCGCTGCGGCGTGATGCCCCTGGCCCGGTCCGCCTGGTAGGCAGCATTGAGGTTAGCGACCTCATCGGTCAGGGTCGCGGAGGAGATCCGGGAGTTACCGGTGATCGCCGCCGCCCCCATCTGCACCGAACCGCACGCGGACACGGCAATGCATGCCGCCGCGGCGGCAGCCGTCAGCACCGCCGCCTTACGGGGCACTCTCATCGTCAACCCTGCCGTTCTCTTGTCGCAGCACCGTCGCCATCAGCGTCCGGCGCGACACTACCCGGCGCGGCCCCCGCCGACGAAACCTGGCCCGCTGGCAAGCCGGCGAGCACCGCTCCGATGAGCTCCTCGCACCAGGCGAGCAGGTCCCGGTCGCGCAGCGGCGGGGCGCCGAGCGACACGGTTACAGGACCGGGGGAACGACCGCCTGAGCCGTCGGCAGCGGCTGACCCTGGTGCACGACCCCCGCCGGCCTTTGGCACCGGCACGAGCATGGTACTGACCGACGCCTTCAGGATCGATCCGGGGTACAGCCGCTGCAACCGCACCTCGCGCGACTCGGGCAGGTCGACAGGGCTGAACTTAATTCGCGTGCCCTGCAGCGCGATGTCGGTCAGCCCGGCTGCCCTGGCTACCGCCCGCAGCCGCGCCACCGCCAGCAGACTCTCCACCTGCGGCGGAACTGGCCCGAACCGGTCCGTCAGCTCGTCGCGCACCGCGTCGATATCCCGCTCCGAGTCGATCGACGCGATCCGCGTATAGGCCTCAAGCCGCAGCCGCTCGCCGGTCACGTAGTCATGCGGGATGTGCGCGTCCACCGGCAGCTCCACCCGGACCTCAGCGCGCTCGGCCGGGCCCTCGCCCCGCATCTCGCGGACAGCCTCGCCGATCATCTTGACGTACAGGTCGAAGCCGACCGCGGCGATGTGTCCGGACTGCTCGCCGCCGAGCAGGTTCCCGGCGCCCCGGATCTCCAGGTCCTTCATCGCGATATGCAGTCCCGCGCCGACGCCGGAGTGCTGCTGGAGCGTAGCCAGCCGCTCGTGCGCGGTCTCGGTCAGCGGCTTCTCCGGCGGGTAGAGGAAGTAGGCGTAGCCCCGCTCGCGGCCGCGCCCGACGCGGCCGCGCAGCTGGTGCAGGTCGGGCAGGCCGTAAGCGTCGGCTCGATCCACGATCAGCGTGTTGGCGTTCGGGATGTCCAGCCCTGACTCGACGATGGTGGTCGACACCAGCACGTCGAACTCGCGGTCGATGAACTGCCTCATCACCTTCTCGAGGCTGTGCTCGTTCATCTGGCCGTGGCCGATACCGATCCGCGCCTCTGGCACCAGCTCGGCCAGTCGGGCCGCCACCTTGTTGATCGACGACACCCGGTTGTGCACGAAAAACACCTGGCCGTCGCGGAGCAGCTCGCGCCGGACTGCCGCCGCGATCTGCCGCTCGTCGTACGGTGTCACTGAGGTCAGCACCGGATGCCGCTCCTCTGGCGGCGTGAGGATCGTGGACATCTCGCGGATCCCTGAGATGCCCATCTCGAGCGTCCGGGGGATGGGCGTGGCCGACATGGCTAGCACGTCGACCTCCGTGCGCAGCTGCTTGAGGTACTCCTTGTGCTCGACCCCGAACCGCTGCTCCTCGTCGATAATGAGCAGGCCGAGCCGTGCGAAGCGGACCTCAGGCGACAGGAGCCGGTGCGTCCCGATCACGACGTCCACCTTGCCGGAGGCCAGGCCCTCGAGCGTGTCCGCCACCTCAGCCGCCGACTGGAACCGCGAGAACGGGCGGATGGTGACCGGGAACTGCGCGTACCGCTCGCCGAAGGTCGCGAAATGCTGCGACGCGAGCAGCGTCGTCGGCACGAGCACCGCGACCTGCTTGCCGTCCTGCACGGCCTTGAATGCGGCCCGGACCGCAATCTCGGTCTTGCCGTAACCGACGTCGCCACAGATGAGCCGGTCCATCGGCACCGACCGCTGCATGTCCACCTTGACCTCGTCCACCGCAGCAAGCTGGTCCGGCGTCTCCACGTAGGGAAACGCGTCTTCCAGCTCGCGCTGCCACGGCGTGTCCGGTCCGAACGCGTGCCCCGGTGAGGCCATCCGTGCCTGGTAGAGCCTGATCAGCCCGGCCGCAATGTCCCTGACCGCCTTGCGCGCCCGGCCCTTGGCCTTCGCCCAGTCGGCGCCGCCGAGCCGGTGCAGCGTCGGTGCCTCGCCGCCGGTGTACCGGGTCAGCTCGTCCAGCTGATCCGTCGGCAGGTAGAGCCGGTCGCCTGGCTGGCCCCGCTTGCTTGGCGCGTACTCGATCACCAGGTAATCCCTGGTCGCGCCCTGCACGGTCCGGCTGGTCATCTCGAGGAACCGGCCGACCCCGTGCTGTTCGTGCACGATGTAGTCACCGGGCGTCAGCTGCAGCGGGTCGATCCCGCCCCGGCGGCGGCTCGGCATGCGACGCGACTGGCGAGTGCCGGACCGCGTGCCAGCCAGGTCCGCCTCCGCCAGCACCGTCAGCCGCACAGACGGCCAGACGAAGCCCGATTCCAGCATCCCGGTGGTCACGTGCGCGAGGCCCGGCTCGGGCGGCCTAGCCAGGTCGCCATCGGCAGCGCCGATCCCCTCCCCGCGCAGTAGTTCCGCTAGCCGCCTGGCCGGCCCATGGCCCTCGGTGACGAGCACGACCCGCCAGCCCTCGGCGAGCCACTGGCGAATCTCTGCGACCGCACGGGTGGTGTCCCCGCGATAGGCGGGCGCTGGTTCCGCAGCAAGAGAGAACGGGGCTGGCTCCCCACCGCGGTCGTCTTCCGCCGGACTGCCGCCGGCCCCATTCGTGTCGCCAGCCGGAGTAAACGGCGTAATCGTCCACCAGGGCAGCTCCCGGCTCGCGGCCAGTCCGCGCGCCTCGGCGATCGGCCTGATCGCGGAGCTACCCAGGTCGATCGGCACCTGGCCGCCCGCCGCTGCGGCGACCCAGGAGGCCTCGAGGAACTCCTGACTCGTGGCGACGAGGTCCGCGGCCCTGGCCCGGATCCGCTCCGGGTCGCAGGCGATGATCTTGCTACCGGGCGACAGGTAGTCGAGCAGCAGCTCCATGGAGTCGGTCAGGGCCGGGGCGAGCGCCTCCATGCCTTCGACGGTGATGCCCTCGGCCATCTTGCCGAGGATGTCGTGCAGGCCCGGCCACTCGGCGGCGAGCTGGCGGGCGCGGTCCCTGACGCTGCGGGTCAGCAGCAGCTCCCGGCAGGGCGGCGCCCAGAGGCCTTCCTCAGCGGTGGCCAGGGTGCGCTGGTCGGCAGCCCGGAAGTAGCGGATGTCCTCGACCTCGTCACCCCAGAACTCCACCCGGAGCGGATGCTCCTCGGTCGGCGGGAACACGTCGAGCAAGCCACCCCGGACTGCCAGCTCGCCGCGCCGCTCGACCATGTCCACCCGCGCATAGCCGATATCGACGAGGCGGGTCACGATGTCGTCCAGGCTGGCCGGCTCCGCTGCGGTTAGCTTCACCGGCTCCAGCTCACCGAGTCCGCTGACCATGGGCTGCAGCAGGCTGCGCACCGGCGTGGCCAGCACCTGCAGCGGCCCGGACCGCGGATCGGACGGATCGGGGTGAGCGAGCCTGCGCAGGACGGCGAGGCGCTGCCCGGAAGTGTCTGGCCGCGGCGACAGCCGCTCGTGCGGCAGCGTCTCCCAGGCCGGGAAGTAGCCGACCCGGTCCGGGCCGAGTAGCGACCCGAGGGCAGCCGCCAGTTCCTCGGCCTCGCGCGCGGTGGCGGTCACCGCGACCGTAACTCCGGACGGGGGCGGCCCGGCGGCCGCCAGCGCGGAAACCAGGAGCGGCCGCAGCGCGCTCGGCGCGACCAGGTCGCCGCCGAGCGTGGGCGTCTGCGTCGCCTGATCGAGCGCGAGCTGCAGGTCGGGGTCGGCGGTAATAACCGGAAGGAGACCGGAGAGTGTCACAACAGTCCCTACACATTGGCAGCACGAAAAGGCCCGCACCGAGACGGCTGGGCTACTGGCCTGCTGGCCGCTGCCCAGGCGGGGCACACGACAGCGGGACGGACCTAGTCTACGGCCCGCCCCTCCGCGACCTGGCCAGAACCACTGCCGGCCAGTCACGTGTAACCTCTGCGGCATAACGACCGCTCAATAGCTCGATGGCGACCGCTCGCGACCGATGGCGACCGCAGAACACTGATGGCGACCGTTCGGTGGGCGCAAAAGGCGCGAAGCGGGCGCGATTTTGGCTCTAACGGTCGCCATCGCGGTCTACTGGTCGCCATCGCGGTCTAACGGTCGTCATCGCGGTCTTACGGTCGCCATGGCCCGCTGGCGGTCACCGTGCCGCCCGGCTGCCGTGGGCGCAGGGTGGCGTGGCTTGGGAGGGAGGCGACGTGGCTGCCGAGGCCGAGGCGGTTTCGCCGGCCGAGCTCGCCTCGCTGCCGTCCTGCACGCTGACGGCGAGCCAGCTCGGTGATCTCGAGCTGCTGCTGTCGGGCGCATACGCGCCGCTGACCGGTTTCATGACCGACGCCGACGCCGCCGCGGTCGCCCGGAGCTGGCAGCTCGCCGACGGCACTCCGTTCCCTGTCGCTATCACTCTCGACTTCCCGCCGGTCGATGAGGCCGCGGACCGGGTGCTGCTCGCCGATCCGGAGGGCACGCCCATCGCGGTCATGACGATCAGTGAGCGGACATCCCCCGCTCCTGAGCTGGTGCGGCTGGCTGGATCCGTATCGGCGAACCGGCCACCTGAGCACGGGCCATTCCGCCGGCTGATGCTCACGGCGGACGAGGCCAGGAGCAGGCTGGCGAACGGTCCCGTGCTCGCGTTTGCGACCAGGGGCCCGCTTGGCTACCGGCAGATCGGACAGCTCCGGCACCTGGCAGGCCAGCGCGCCGCCCGGCTGCTCATCCTGCCGCTTATCAGCGGGCACGCCGACGTCGTCGGCACCGCGCAGGCGCTGATCCGCGCCGTACTCGCCGCGGCGCAGAGCCTGCCGCCGGGCACAATGGTCGTGCCCGTGCCCATGCCGCGGCATCCGCAGCAGACGGGCGCAGCAGGCCGGGCCCGCGACCTCGCCATGTGCGCGCGCGTCGCCGCCGCCTACGGCGCCACTCAACTGATAGCCGACGGAGTCGCGCCGATCCAGGCCGCGTTGCCGCCGGGCGCCGACCTCGCTGCCAGTGCCGTGATTCCGATCCTGTCCTCCGGTGACTGGGCCTACGATCCGGCGGCGGAGGTCTGGCGTCCGCACGGCCTCATCGAGGCCGGGACCGAGCAGGAGGATCTGTCCGCAGATCAGCTCGGTGATCTGCTCGACGCCGGCAGCGACATACCGCTCTGGGTCACGCCGACCGCCGTTGCCCGCGAGCTTCGGCGGGTCCGGCGGCCGCGTTCCGAGCGCGGTCTCGTGCTGTTCCTCACCGGACTGTCCGGGTCAGGAAAGTCCACGCTGGCAAGGGATCTCGCCGACGTATTCGCCGAGCGCAGCGACCGCCAGGTATCGCTCCTCGATGGCGACCTGGTCCGCCAGCTCCTATCGGCCGGCCTCACCTTCTCCAGGGCCGACCGCGATGTCAACATCGCGCGGATCGGCTTCGTGGCGGCCGAGGTCGCCCGGCACGGCGGCATCGCGATCTGCGCGCCAATAGCGCCGTTCGCCGACACCCGCGCGCGGGTGCGTCAGATGGTCAGCGAGGTCGGCGACTTCTTCCTGATCTACGTGGCGACGCCGATCGAGGTGTGCGAGGCACGCGACCGTAAGGGCCTCTACGCCAAAGCCAGGGCAGGACTGATCGGCCAGTTCACCGGCGTCTCTGACCCGTACGAGGAACCGACCGACGCCGAGCTCGTCATCGACACGTCGAAAGTCAGCAGGTCGGAGGCGGTTCAGGCAGTGCTGTCCATGCTCACCGCGGGCGGCTGGCTAGCCGAGCAGCCGCCAATCGGCCGCTAGCCGGGCCTTCGCCGGGAGGCCGTGGCCTCAGTCCACGTCCTCGCGGCCGGTGCCCTTATCGAGCTTCGCGCCGAACCTGCCAAGCCAGCCCGCGAGGGACGTCGACATCCCGTCCCGGAACCTGGACAGCAGTGGCAGGCTGATGATCGCGCTGATCAGCAGCGCGACCACGATGAGCGTGAGGCCGTGCACGCCGAACAAGGCAAGGATCAGTGCGACCGCGAAAAAGATCAGGACTCGCAGCAGGGTGTAGGACAACGTCGCGCGCATGACACGTCGAGCCTAGAACACCTGTCCCAGCGGTGGCGACGTGCACCCCGGCCGCCAGCGTGAGTGTGCGGGCAAGCGCTGGGCGCAAGGACGGCCCTGACGTGCCGTGTGCGGGCAAGCGCAGGCGCAAGGACGGCCCTGACGTGCCGTGTGCGGGCAAGCGCAGGCGCAAGGACGGCCCTGACGTGCCGTGTGCGGGCAAGCGCAGGCGCAAGGACGGCCCTGACGTGC
>Ga0126381_100005813_pt1 | contig 13633 bp, 14 predicted proteins | sample PanSoiMetPlot_28_FD_96465 | JGI IMG/M metagenome (GOLD analysis project Ga0126381, IMG submission 96465) | Tropical forest soil microbial communities from Panama - MetaG Plot_28 | ecosystem: Environmental > Terrestrial > Soil > Tropical forest > Bulk soil | place: Panama | collected 2016-02-17
CGACATGTTGCGAAAGACCATCAATGAAAGCTCAGAACCAGTCGTGGGTCGCCTAGGCATATGTTAATGTGCACAGCGAAGGCCTCTGGTATAAGCCGCGAGGCGGTGAAGTCCGGAGGTGCCCGCGAGTGGGGCGGATGGGGCCATTTAAGTGAGGATGGACCGGGACAGCATAACCCGGGCCGGAGCGAGGGCCCCTGGGGTAGAGCGGTAGATCCGCTCGCACGGAGGTGCTCATAAGCGCACCGTCCCTGACACAGAGCAGGGTAAAGGGTGGCAGCAGAGGGCACGAAGGGCGAGGGCAAACCAGTTCGCTGGGAAGGCCGCGTCTGAAATTTCCGGCCTTGAAGCCGTACCGGGGAAAACCCGCCGTACGGAATTTTAGGGAGGCAATGGAAACGTCGGCATCATTCGAAGCCCGGTCCGCGCCATTGCCTTACCCGACAACGGAGTTATCGCCGAAGTGGATTTTCCCCCGGCCCAGCGGCGGCTCTCCGTTATCGCCATTCCCAACCGTCTGCGCCATGATGCATCTCCCACAATTGATGAATACTCCCACGGGTGGAAGCGGCAGCACCCGCCCATCGAGAATTTTTTCACAACGCGCAGGTGCTTATACCTGTCTCGGTATTGAACCACACCCCTCTATGGCTTAATCTCGATTGTGAAAGGGATAGGGATATGCCCACTACGCCAGTTGATCCAGGGACTATTTCGTCGAGGGCCTCCGCGAGTTCCCTGGAGGTAACTTTGGCAACGCATTCGTCGTCCGCACCGCCCGGCGACTGCAAGCGGGTTGAAGGAGACCACTTGGGCCAGAAGCGCTCTGCTGTACAAGGCCAAGCGGGATTCATTTTGCCGATCTGAGCCGTGTGCCCGCGGGTTGGTTAACGCGACCAACCGAACCGCGACATCCTTTGCATGCAAGCCTGCTCTCCAGCCTCCGCGGCCCAGCCTCTCTGCGCGAAATAGCCGACATGGAGCAACTCGTCCACGCCCTGCGCGACAGCAACCCCGCATGGGGCACCTTGTGCGGCAAACAGGTTGGAGCCTTCTGCGCGGGTGAATCCTCGGTTGGTACGCCAGTGGCCGACGTCCAGTGGATTACCTGTCCCGAATGCCGCAGCCGGCTCGTGGACAGCGCCATGTCCGTCGAGGACTATCAGCCGCGGTCCACCCTCGTAGTTCCCGCTCATCACCTTACACGCGCGCGCTACCGCTTCGCCGATGTGCATAATCACCAGGACTCGATGATGAGCCAAGAAAAGCTGGACGGCGTTGTAGCGCAGATGGATTCGCTTGGCCTCGGCGTGATGGTCAACTTAAACGGCGGCTTCGGTAAACGGCTGCGGCAGGGCGTGTGCAACATGAATCTGCAGCATCCTGGCCGTTTCATCCTGTTTGCCAATATCGATTTTTCTCGTATCGACTCGCCGGATTACCCGCGCCGTGCTGCGGATCAGTTTGCGGAAGACGTTCGAAACGGCGCGCAAGGCCTCAAAATTTTCAAAAACCTCGGAATGGATTGGAAAGATGGCCGGGGGGAACGAATTCATGTCGATGATCGGCGGTTCGACCCGCTATTTGAAACTTGTGCCGCTCTGAAGACCCCCGTCCTGATCCACACCGCCGACCCAAAGCCTTTCTTCGAACCGGTGGACCGCTACAACGAGCGCTGGCTGGAGTTGAAGCAGTTCCCAACCCGGCATCATCCACCGGATCGCTGTCCCAATTGGCAAATCTTAATAGAAGAGCAGCACCGTTTGTTCGCCCGACATGGCGGGACGCTGTTCATCAACGCGCACCTCGGCTGGCTCGGCAACGATCTGGATCAACTGGGCAATCTCCTCAACAGACTGCCGAATGTCTACACGGAATTCGGTGCGGTGATTGCTGAACTGGGGCGTCAGCCGAGGCAGGCGCGGACATGGTTCATTCGCTATCAGGACCGGGTTCTCTTCGGCAAGGATAGCTGGAATCCCGCTGAGTACCACACCTGTTTCCGGGTGCTGGAGACCACAGATGAATATTTCGATCACTATCGAAGGGGTCACGGCTTATGGAAGCTCTACGGCCTCGGCCTTCCAGACGAAGTGCTTCGCAAGGTTTATTACGGAAACGCCCTGCGCATTCTTCCGCGCATAGATCCCGCCGGGTTTGGCTCTACGCCATGAAGTGGGGTAAGAGCGTGCGGAAGCGTCCCGGAGCATCGCGGCTCCAAAGCCGGCGGCAGCCCAGCCGGATGGTGTTATAGCCAAAATTCAGCGGAATCAATCCCGGAACCAACGCCCGCTCTATGACTACTCCAAAGGAACGTATTTCGGCAGGAGTGAGATCGCACTCGTAGACTCGGAACCTTTTGCTCTCCAAAGATCGGACAATATCCGCGAGCGTCTCGAAGGGCAACGCAGGCGGAAGGGGTAGGCCGGGCCGGACCGTATGTGCGAGGGTGTGGCGGAGAATTGAGTGGAAAGGGCCGCCATCATACAGGGCATAATGATCGCCGGGTTTTTTCACTTGGGAAAGATAGTGCCACGGCCGGACTCCGCCGGATTCGAGCACGTGCCAGCGAACCAGCCGGCCGAGTTCGCAGACTGCATGCTCCACGGCATCCTTCAGGTGTGGATGGCAGCCCGCGCCCCAGGCGAACCGGTTGTCGCGCAGCGCCAGGGCAAGCACAGACGGAAGCGGAAGGTCATACTGCAGACAGCAGACCACGGTCAGGTATCCCATCTTGCGGACGTTTTCGAGATCCTCCGCGGCCTCGGGGGAGAGCGAGGATTCGATGTTCAGCGCAATGGTCTCCGGTTGCCTGTGCCAGAACATCAGCAGGCTGTCTCGCTCGATTAATTCGCAAACCGCTCCCATCAAGGCGGCGTCGTGTGAATAATGAGCGGCCGTGCCGCTGGACGTCTCCGCCGCCAGGGGTTTGCGGCCAGCAGCCGCACGCGGATAGACGAATTCGGCCGGCACGTGGTAGCGTTGCCGCGAAGCCGCATCTATGACTTCGACCCAATCGAGCGTCGCTTCGGGCGAGTAGCGGGCGAACGGAAAATCCGGATCCCCGTATTGATCTTGAGCATAGAGCCCCAAGCTTTCCGGCGGCAAGACAGCTTCGCCCAGCAGGGCACCCGAAGCACGTCGAAGCTGGGGAGGCGTGCGTTGAAACTGGGCATAACGTTCCAGACACTCCATGATGGCGAACTCGCGGGCGGCCGCGACGGTCGAAGCGCATCCAAAGCCCTCGACCTGCTCTGCACTGCGCCCCAGACGAGCCACAAAACAGTGTCGTGATAGGATCAGCGGCCAATCAGCCGCGCCCGGCTCCTCGCGAACCTCGATCGCGAGCCTGAGCGCGACATCGTCCGCTGCAATCCGTTTGGAGAGAGCAACCGTCATGGAATCTTCCTGGCGCGCCAGTGCCCGATCACGAAAACCCCCGCACGAGTAGCTGCTTCGAGCGCCTTTCCGCCAAGGCTGATGCGCCGCAGTGCCTCCTGATCCCACCCGTTGGCAGGCATGTCGATCGGACCCTGCGGTGGTATCCAATTGCGCGCCAGCGCTTCGGCTGCGGCTGCTTCTTCGCACACCACTACCTCGAACCCTGCGCCTTGGAGGAAGTCCCGCATGTCTGCCGGAGAGATCATGCCAGGGAGCGAGCAATGGCGGCATATCGGCTCTACGTAGCGCTGCTGCATCTCCCTTGTCATACCATCCCGTTGCATCCAATCAAGCCCCAGAAACTCGCCGCCCGGCCGCAAGACCCGGGCGCATTCGCGGCAAAGCAGGGCCTTGTCAGGCGTATGACAGCCAGACTCGAAGACGTACACGCGGTCGAAGGAGGCATCTCTAAACGGCAATTGCATGCCGTCCCCGGCGGCGAAGCGCAGCAAGCCTTTCATGCCGTGTAAATGGGCGCGACCCGCCGCGATGCACACATGATGCTCACAAAGATCGATGCCCGTAATCGAAGCGCCCGAGCACCTGGCGATCTCTACGGCCGGACCGCCCAGCCCGCATCCCAGGTCGAGGACGTCCATTCCCGCGCGAAAGCCGCCCTCGGTAGCGATCATGTGCTCGGTGTGCGCCAGCGCCTCCTCGCGCGTCTCGCTGCCGCGGTAGATCGCGAAGTGGTAGGAGTCACCCCAGAACTTCCGATACACCCCGGTCACGCATTCGTAATAACGGCGCACCATCGGCCGGTACCATTGCCGCCGCAGAGCGGGATCGTCGGTGATTCGCGAATGTTCTGCCTCAGTCATCGCCGGCTCTCGCCGCGGTTCCCATCGCGATCGCGTAGATCACCGGTTGTTGCGGATAGTGCAGCCCCGCCGCCAGACTGAGATGCTCATCGTCGAAGCCGCACAAAGGCAACGTCGCGAGCCCGCAAGCGGTGGCGGAAAGAAGCAGGTTTTGAGCGAGGTGTCCGGCCTCCAGGAGCGCCAGCCGGTACGCCTTGTTTCCATATTTGCCGAGAGAGACGCGTCCAAAATCGAGATACAACAGCACAAAAAAGGCCGCATCGTCCACAGGATGGCCGCCCATTACGGCGCCTAGGCCGTGGAGCGGTTCATTGGCGCTCTTCACCAGCGAATGCCCGAGCGGTTGGTAGGAATAGAAGCTGCGATCGAGGCAGCCAACACTCCCGGCATAGATGGCGACTTCCACCATGTACAGGCCGCCTCCGCTCGGATATGGCCGCAGGCCCGCTGGCGCACCGGCCGATTTGGGAGCGGGCGCTCTGTCGGGCGACGGCATGGCGGCCAGATCCAGGACACTGCCCAATTGCTCTAGGGACGCCGCGCAACGCCGAAAGGAGCGGCAGGTCCGCCGGGCACGGAGAGCTTGTTCTAACGAGATTCCGGTGGATTCGGCATATGGCAGGAGGGTGGCTGGGCCGGTCGCGTCGCGAAGGAGCCTGCCGGTCTCAAGAGCCGGCGACAATACCGAACCTTCACCCCCCCGCACGGTTTGTTGATGCAGAAGTGTCAAATCCCGCCCCACGTCCCAAGGCGTCAGCGCCTGCGCGTTGAGGAGCGCGTGGAGAGTTTGCGAGACGCGCGCGGCCGGCGCGCTGTCCGAAAGCTCCCGCTCGAGCACAGCAAAGGGCTGAGGCTCGTGGAGAACCTCGCGCAGCCGCACCACCAGCGCCGCTCCGCCCGGAAACAGGAGAGTGCCATCTCCAATCTCAACGGTGGCGTTCTCTCCATCCACCGAGGCATTCGCCTGTTCCGCCCAACGCACCCACATCTCAACGCTCCCGGTACGCCGAATAAACGGCGACGGTCCGCAAGGCGTTGCGGGCCGCCGAAGGCGGGAGTTTTGCGAGCGCCCGCAAGCTGCGATTCACGTACCTCTCTTTGATCCTGCGTACCCGTTCCAAGGCGCCTTCGGCCGCCAGCAGCTGCATCAGTTCCCTTCGGCCGAACCGATCGTTCCGGAATGCTGAAACAGCGGCGAGCGCCTCGGCCGAGCCGCGCTTTGCCAGATAGATGAGCGGTAGCAATGGGCGCCCGGCTTCGAGCGAATTCCCGGCTGGTTTGCCGAGCACGTCCGGGTCCCCCGCGAGGTCCAATTCATCGTCGCGAATCTGGAATGCGATGCCGGCATTCATCCCGAAGATGCGCAACGCGCGTATCTCTTCCTCTGCCGCCCCGCTGAAGATCGCGCCCAGCGTCACGGCTGCTCCGAACTGCGACGCCGTCTTCCCGCGCACGATCGAAAAGTATTGTTGCTCCGACGCGTGGTTTTCCGGGGGCGTGAGTTCCAGTATTTGCCCGCGGCAGCACTCCTGGGCATACCGGCTCAGCAACTGCACCCCGAGCAGAACCGCTTCCGGCGCAACCCGCTCTCGGGCGCGGGCCAGCACCTCGAACGAGCGCAGAATCAGGTAGTCGCCAAGCACAGTCGCCGCCGGTTCGCCCACCGCGCGATGAACCGCGGGGAGGCCTCGCCGCTCGTCCGCGCGATCAATAATATCGTCGTGAATCAACGCGGCTCCATGCAGCAATTCCATGGCTTCGGCGGCTGGCAGTGCGTCGGCTGGGTCACCGCCTGTCACCGCCGCCGAGAGGAACACCAACGCGGGGCGAACCATCTTGCCGCGCTCGAAATAGCCGGCCAGCGCGGCTGAGGAGGGGGCGTCTCGAAGATCGCGAACGATGTTCTCCCGGCAGGCCGCCAGATATGGTTCGTACCGTTTGCAGACCTCCGCAAAGAGGAAAACGGCATCGGGCAATACCGCGGCTGGAACGCTCATCGGCTCTCCTGTTCGAGGGCCGGGGTATATGCCGATTGGAACCCAGGTCCAAGTATCCGGTTCGCCGCGATCCATGCCTTCAGGCAAAATGCTGTCGTCGCACTCGCACTGCCGTGCACCACCGGTCCGTCGACGGTGGGAAATGCGATCCAGGGGCACGAGGGCCATGCGCCGTCCGGTCTTTGTTGCAGGCCGAGGTAGCGAAGGCCGGCGGAGAGCGCTTCGGCCTCCGGTTCCATACCGTGTTCGCTCAGCGCAAGCATCGCCAGGGCCGTAGAAAGTGGGTCACTCTCGCGTTCTCCCCAGCTGCCGCCGGCGTGACGGGAGGAAATCAGGAATCCTCTCGCCTGCGCTAACGCCCGGCTGGAAGGAGCTACTCTGCCTAGAACCGATACGGCGCGCCACGTGCCGTAGAATCGGCCGGTATACCACTTGCTCGTCCAACTGCCATCGGGGTCTTGCACTTTCTCCAGATAGCCGATGGCGCGGTGGAGTGGGTCGCGGTAGCGGCGCGGGTCAAAGAGGCACAGACCGTACAGCAGATTCGCCACCACCTCCGGATGTACGCCCCATCCACCCATGACACCCAGGTAGCTGCGCATGCGCTCATGGGCGAAAGTCGGCGCGCCCGGGTCGAGAATCCAGGTGCAAAAGCCCCCGTCAGCTTCAGCGGCATCGAGCAAAAGGCACAAGGGTTCCTCGCAGATGCTCGCCAGATCGTGGCCGCCAAAGCGCATCAAGACCTGCAGCACTTGACCCAGATCGTCCGCATCCGGCGGCAGCTCGGGCGCCTCTTGGATGTAACTCCAGCCTCCGCGCACATCCGGGTGTTTGGCTTTCAGGATCTGCATGCATTCGGAGGCTAGCACCGCATTGGGGCAGTCCAGGCCGCGTTCGGCGGCATCGAGGAGAGCGTCCAGGATCACAGCCCGATGGGAGAGGATAGCAGGGCGCGTTTCATATCTGACCGCCCCATCAATGAGGCGCGGGAATCGCAAGTGGTGGACCGCTTCTTCGAATCCGTTCTTCTGCTGGCGTAGCAAAAAGGCAAGCGCCGCCTCTGCGGTACCGTCTATGGCCGCATGCCAAACCGCGTGCTTTAAGGTTGCTGGCTCGGACTCCGGCGCTGTCCAGCCTTCGATTACTGCCAGGGCAAAACGCGAAAGTTCGGGAGCGCGCTCTTCGAATGCAGCCAGAATGCACAACTCGTGCACGGTTCTGTCCACTTCATCGTAGATATCCTTATCGCTGGCGGAAGGCCGGCTCTCCGCAGCGATACGGTCCGCCAACCGGCAGAGGATAGCATTCGGAACGCCTTCGCGGAGATCGTCCATAAGGTCAGCCAGATCGTCAATGCGCCAAAATACCATTCCCAGTCGCTTCGCAAGCTCGAGGAGTTCGGGCTTCTCGGAAAGCTGATCCGGTTGGCAGGCGAGCCTTGCAATGTGAAGCGCAGCGACGGAAGGCCAGCAGGACTTCGCGGAGAGAAACGGCAGCAGCCGTTGCAGTTCTGGGTGCGAAGGCCAAACCGAACTTGCGACTTGCCGCTCCGCTTCAAACAGGATCACGATGGCCTCACCCAGGTCTCGCCAGGCCGCGCGGTTTTGTGTTGCACGCAGCAATTCCGCACCTGTGGCAGCGCACAAAGCAACCAGCTCGACGAGAAGCCGCTCGTGGGCCCCCTGCGATTCCCGGCTTACGGCCTGAAGCTGGGCACCGGACTGCCCGGGCGATGCGAAAATGCCCCGAATGAGCCCCGGTTCTAAAAGAGAGAACACGCGCTCGGCGCCAGCCAGCTCATCGGCGAGAAGATCAATCCAGGTGATTGCCAGATTGAAAACGGCGCCCAGAAATGCGGCCTTTCCGGACCCCTGCGAAGGGGCGCCCAACAGGGATTGGAATACAGACACCTGCCGGAATCCGAGATCCGCGACCAGGGGAACGCGGCCTCGAAATTCCGGCATATCGAGCGAATCAATTGCGGTCTCCGCCGCAGGACACCAATGCGAGATCTCCTGCCATAAGTGACCGCCGTTTTGCCAGGAGGCGCCGTATTCGCCGAGATGGCGCGTTGGCGCAGCGGTAAGGCGAGCAGTCAACGCAGTGCGGATGGCCGCTCGCAGATGGACATTCGGCATCTTACCCGTATAGGCCAGCATGGGCTCGTTCAGGCTGCTCGCCCGCTTCAGGCGAAATCGTTAGCTCCAGCAACCACAGCTAGGCGGGGGCGTGGCCGGCTTCGGACATATGCTCGCGTACATCGAGGAGTAACTGTCCGTGTTTCCGCATACCGTGTAGTAGTTGGGCGCGCCAACGCAGAAGTTAGAACCGGCGTCGATATACATGTAATACCAGCCGTCCCCATTGTTGTAAGCCGATACCGTAAAGGTTGCGTTAGTTATACGTGCGCCGCTGTTGCAGTTATAGACAACTATCCACATATCTTGATTCCTCCGTCGCTTCTCATCTGGGTTCCCTCTACTCCAGCCCCCCGGTACCAGGTTTCTGTTTTCCGAAACCCGAGATCTTGAGAACTTCCTCCTCCGAGATCTGGGGAATAACCCTAGTTGGTTTCACCGCGCTGGCATTCATCAGCCGAATGGCAGATTCCAACGTACCCTGGGCCGGCGCGACAGCTGTTATAGGAGGCAGCGACTTGGCCAAGTCCGCCATCTTCGCGGTCAAATCGGCTTCTGACGCGATCGGGAAATAATAAGCGGGAATGATAGATCGCGCCTCCGCCATGGTGATAGTGCGGCCGCGAAAGGTAATAGAAGCATTCTCTCCCCCCAGTGCGTTCGCCAGGTCATCGAAACTCGCAATGGGATACTTGGCTTTTACGTTGACCTGCTTGACGATCGAAATCGTGTCCTGCAGATCAGGGTGTGATTGCAGAAGACGGTTGACCAGCCCAATGTCTTCCGCTTTTAGTGGCTCAAATGGCATGTTCGGCTCCTTTATTGGCAATCGATCGGTTTTGCGGCTCCCGCCGCAGGTTCAAAGCTGGCCGGCGACAACGGCAAAAGGCCGCACTTTCAGCCGCGTCTGATGGTCTTGCCCGAACTCACCTGACGGCGTTACCCCCTGGAAATAGTGCTTCTGCCAAGTCTCTACACGGCCGAAGGGTGAGGGTACCTCCTGAAGGAAACGGCGGCGGCTCTCGAACCAAGCCCAGGCTTTGGCGGCCAGTTCCGGGTCCTCGTTCAGCGCACGGATCTCCGGCTCGAAGGATTCGACCTCTCCGCGCTGCTGCGGTATGATCATGCAGACCGGTTCCTCCTTCTCGAAAGTAACCGTCATTCCGGGGCGGGTGAGTTTCCAGTTCATGGTAAAAGTGCTCACCGCCCAATCCGTCTCCACGATGCCTTCCAGGGGATATACCCCGTCTTTCGGGCTGTTAGCTGGCCCGCGGACCAACAGGTTGTAGCCAGGCGGAGTCCGGAATAGGAATGGGATTTCCCATGTGACGATTCCATGACCGAAGTGGCTGGATACGGGAAACGGAGGACCGCCCTCTGCAAACTCGAGGGACACGCTGCACGTCGCCTCGCCACCGTCCCAGTCGATGCGCACGCGGTGGCTGTTGAGAATCAGCCAGCCGGATTGATTGGCAATCAGGAGAGGCAGACAGCGGTACGCAAATTGTTCGAGAGTCTGCTCCATCCAGTCCCTTGCGACGGGCGCAGGAATTATTGGCATTTCCGGTCGTAAGCGGGTTCGATAGGCAATCAGCTTACGCGGCGCCTCGGGATTGAAGCTCTTCGCGTTCGGTTCCGTTGCTGTCATACAGAGGCTGCAGCCGGTGCCGTGGCCTCTTGCGGAGGCATAATCTCATGCAGGCAATCGCAGATGTTGGAGACTTCCTGAAGGTCGCCCCGCGCCACCGCCGCGAGCAGATACTCCAGCATCGCGCGCAACGACAGTTCCGCCTCCGGGTCCACCTGGCGCTGCCAGAGCGCCTTACGCCACAACTCCATACCCCGTTGGTGCCGGCTGAAGACCAAGCCGTGGTGAACGATATCGATCGCCTCCACGGCATCCTTCGGTAGTTTCTCTCCGCGCCGCGGGGCCTCCACACGCGCGCGAATACTCGCGACTACGTTATCGATATGGGCCTGCTGCGAATATCCCATTGGTTCACCTCCTGCGCACTTACCCACACACCTAGATTTGGCACGAAGCTGCAGTCGGCAGCTATTTCGAATCGGAGAACTCTTGAGGAACGGTGAACAGACCGCGTGCAATCATCAGTTCGACGCCCTTTTGTAACAGGTCCTCGGGAGAATCAATTGGGAAAAAGAATTCTGGCATCAATCCGGCCGCAAAGCGCGGATCGTAGGATGTCTTGCGGAATATCACCGCCGTCCCCGAGGCAGTCATCTGGTTCACGAAATTTTCTTTCGTGGGAATCGGAAACTGAAGATTCCGGTCACGCAAGAGCTCCACGATCTCGGGATATTGCTCCAGCGAGAAACTCGGGCAAGACATCTTCCGCCCTCCTCCGGAAGCCGGAAAGGCATCCAGTGGGTGATTGTATACGAGGCTTATAGTGAAATCAACGACATTATAAAAGTTATCGTACTAACATTAACTAATTCAGCAAAGATAAGAAGAGACAGTTGGGGGTTGGGCAAAGCACTCCCAATGGCGTGTCGGCTGGCAGCTCCAATACGCTATGTTACGCGAAGCTCGACAAAGCCGTTAGGTTACGATATTACGCTTAACCTCTGCGTGAAGTCCTAGGCGTTTAGTTGACGCACTGGCTTGTCTTCTTCAAAGCCCAGTGCGCGATCACGAGTAACTCGCGCATCCCGACCCTGCTGCATGCAGGAGGGAGCAGGAGGAAAATCGCTGTTCGACCACCTTCCATCAAAATGTGTCGAGCCTGAAGTTCTTGACACACCCCGTTTCGATCCCTGTTTGTCGAAAACTTCAGGTGGCGACACATGAGAAGGCGGGCGGTATTGATAACCCCTCAGGTCGGCAGGCTTTGGAACGAAAACTCAACCCTGTGTCGGCTTCGATCAGGTGCTCTTTCGATGCGCCGCCCCTCGCCCCCGGATTCTCGTTCCACCACATGCGGCTTCGATCGGAGGCAGAACTGATCACGTCGAGATACCCGTCGCCGTTGACTTCGGGTGCCAGATCCGTGAGATCCTCAGTGGCGTTGCGGTAATACTCGATGGACCAAAAGGGGTGCTTGATCCACTTCGGTCCCTCATACCAGTTCTCGCCGGAGACGATGTCGGGATGTCCATCGCGGTTGATATCGGCAATGGCACAGGTTTCGAAAGCTCCCGGGTCGATCATACGGAGCGCGAACGGAATCTCGGCCGGACGCGTGACCGCCCACGCGGCGAGCGCGAGAGTAAAGCTCCACCGAAACCCCGGTTCAGTTTGCTCACCCCAGCGATTAGAGCAACCCATTCTAAAGACAACCTTAAGAAATAGTAGCCTTGTGAAACTGTCGTCAAGAATTCATTTTTGCGTGATACCCTCCGCTGTATTGTTTGTACGGAGGACATCAACCGATGAACACGATGGCACTGGTACGTGGCACCGTTCTGAGCGGCTTTATGGCCGCTGCTGTCGCTGCTCAAGCCCCGGCAAGACCCCCCAGAACACCAATCTTCATCGCACCGGCATTGACTGACTCTGTGGTCCTATTAACCCCGCCACCCGCGCTCAATTCCCAAAGACTGTCGCGCGACGTGGCTGAGATCTATGCCATCCATCGCTCCGCCACGCCCCAAGAGATCGAACGCGCCAATTGGGATAACAAGCACGAAAACCTTTTTTCCATCGCCACAGCCGTCAGCGACACATTCACCGCGGAATCAATGCCGGCCCTCGCCAAGCTTTGGGCCGATATGGCTAACGACGCGGGGATTTTCGTAACCGCGGCGAAGAAGTACTGGCAAGAGCCCCGCCCCTACGATCTCGATGCCAATATCAAGTCCATCTGCGGCAGCAAGCCCGGCGGTCTCAAGAATTCGTACCCCAGTGGTCATGGCACCACCGGGTACCTGAGCGCCCTCGTCCTCAGTATGATGGTGCCCGAAAAGAGCGAAGCTCTTCACGCCCGCGCCGACGAATACGGCCACAGCCGCGTCGTCTGCGGCGATCATTACGCATCCGACATCCCGGCCAGTAAGGAGGCCGCGGAAATCGTCATGGGCGCCATGATTGGCAACCCGAAGTTCCAGGAGGAATTCGCTGCCGCGAAGGCCGAAGTCCGAAAGGCCCTTGGCCTGTAGGACGATTCCCGGCGCATCACCGCAACTTCAGGACAGGCCATCTCGCGCGGTAGCGTAGTGGTTGAATCAGGCAAACGCCATGGGCAGGCCAAAGGACAGGCTGTATGACGGGCTGATATGGGGGGCTCGATGGCCTTGGAATTCGCCCTGCAGTGTCTACGTCGCAGTCCCAGTTGCGACGTGACAAGGCCATGTCATCTCGGCTATGCGCGTTCGCGTCCTGCGCCACTGTAACGATCTTGAAAAGTTTCACGGCAGTAACCATACAGCAGTGTCGGTGGCGGAATATACGAAGTGCGGGATGCACCGTTGCCATCAACAGGGCATCGACGTATATGTGATGTCAGCACGAAGATTTGGGAAAAACTAGTGGCCACGTATATATGAGGTGCGAAGTGGATGTGTTTGCAGTAGCCTTCTCTCTGTGCCGGCATATTGCTCGGCGAGACGTTTGTGGTCGGGATAGGCGTTCTTTTCCGAGTCCGATGGGCTAAACCGGAACGATTGCAAATGCGGCGGTATTTGCGAAGTATCGGGCTGTCGGGCAGTTCATAGGTTCATCCGCTTCTCCCTGTTTGTGTCCGAGTGTTTAGAAGGCGCGGTAGTCCAAAAAGACCAGGCAATGATCCGAATCACTAGACTTCGCTCAAGGATGGAGACGAAGCGGTGGCAAAGCTGGGCCGAAAGGTGATTGCCAGCCAAAGCGCCGATTGGTGCTCCCTCTTTGGGCGCCGGTGCCACAACGGGCGGGCTAGAGACTACAATTATTCTCTAAAACAGATTGCGCATTGACGCCAAATCAAAGGAGGCAGAATGACCAAACGATTCTTAACCGCAAGGGCGGTACTCTTAGCAAGCGTCCTGACCGCGCCCAGTATCGGGAGCGCTCAAACGTTCAAGATGGAGAAATTCGATATCAAGGGCGAGGGCGGCACTGATTACGTCGCCGTCGAAGCCGCGACGGGGCGGGTTTTCGTTTCGCGCGGCACCCATATGATGGTGGTCGACGGAGCTACCGGCAAAGTCGTCGGCGATATTCCGAATACGCCCGGAGTCCATGGAGCCGGTATCGCCACCAAGGCGGGCCACGGCTTTAGCACTAACGGCGGCGACAAAA
>Ga0126381_100005815_pt1 | contig 13630 bp, 7 predicted proteins | sample PanSoiMetPlot_28_FD_96465 | JGI IMG/M metagenome (GOLD analysis project Ga0126381, IMG submission 96465) | Tropical forest soil microbial communities from Panama - MetaG Plot_28 | ecosystem: Environmental > Terrestrial > Soil > Tropical forest > Bulk soil | place: Panama | collected 2016-02-17
AAGGATGTACGTGTTGGCGATGTAGTGGTGATCGAGAAAGCGGGAGAAATTATTCCCGCGGTGGTTGAAGTCCTGAAACAGAGGCGTTCCGGAAAAGAGCAGCCGTTTGAGATGCCGTCGCGATGTCCCAGCTGCGGGCATGCCGTGGTGCGCGCACCGGGCCAGGTAGATCTTCGGTGCCCGAACGTGGAGTGTCCGATTCAAGTGAAACGGCGTCTCGAACATTTCGCCCATAAAGGTGCGCTCGATATTGAAGGTCTGGGAGAGATGATGGTCTCCCAACTGGTTGAGCACGGACTGGTCAAGCGGGTTGACCATATCTATGAGCTTGATGCCGAAAAACTCGGGCAGCTGGAGCGGATGGGTGAGAAGAGCATCTCCAATCTGCTGGCCGGGATAGAGGCCAGCAAGAAACAACCGCTCTGGCGGCTGATCTTTGGTCTCGGGATTATGCACGTGGGAGGAACAGCCGCCCGCGCGTTAGCGGACCATTTCGGAACCCTTGGGGCACTACAGGCAGCGGCAACCGCGGATCCCCCGGAAGAACTTTTACGGGTACCGAACACTGGCGAAATCGTCGCACAAAGTATTCGTGACTGGTTTCAGAGCGCGGATAATATCGCGCTGGTCAAAGCGCTGAAGAAACATGGGCTGAACTTTGGCGAAGCTGATCGCGACGAAAGAGTAAGCGATGCTTTGAAAGGCACATCGTGGGTCATAACCGGGACGTTGAGCGAACCAAGAACGGTCTTTGAAGAATTGATCCGACAAAATGGCGGACGGGTGGTCAGCAGTGTCAGCAAGAAGACCGATTATTTGTTGGCCGGCGAAGAGGCTGGGAGCAAGCTGGAGAAGGCGACGAAGCTGGGTGTGAAGGCGGTGGATGAAGCGGCGTTTAGGAAGATGATAGGGTGAGTGTCGGCGTGCGTGCGGAATCGGGGTGGTTGCCGCACGAGTCCGGCAACTGCCGGATAAAGTTCAGCCCTCCCGACCGTGGCAGCGAAAAACGCGAGTTGAAGGCTCGCGCTTGACTTCGGAGTCGCTCTCGCCTAGCCCTTATCCAATTTTCATGTCCAATTTGATCGCCGGACAGCCCAAATATCGACGAATCGTTTTGAAATTGAGCGGGGAAGCGCTCCGGGAGCCAGGAAGTCTCGAAGCGATCTCACCTGCAATTGTGACTGATATCGCCCGTCAAATCCAAGCGGTGAGAGATCTTGGAGTTGAAATTGCGGTTGTGGTTGGAGGCGGAAATATCTGGCGCGGTCTTTCGGCCAATCATGGCGGCATGGATCGTACAACGGCCGATTACATGGGGATGCTTGCTACCGTGATCAACGGAATGGCCCTGCAAAGCGCTCTCGAACAGATGGGTGTTGTGACACGTCTGCAAACCGCAATCGGAATGGCCAACGTGGCCGAGCCCTTCATTCTCAGGCGCGCAATCCGGCACCTTGAATTAGGACGCGTAGTCATCTTCGGCGCTGGAACCGGGAATCCATTCTTTTCCACAGACACAACGGCAGCCCTCCGAGCGAACGAGATTCGGGCAGAAGTGATTTTGAAAGCCACGAAAGTGGACGGTGTTTACGATAGTGATCCGAAAACCAACCCGAAAGCAAAGCGTTACGAGACAGTCAGCTATACCGAAGCGTTAACCAAGCGGCTTAGGGTCATGGACTCGACGGCGTTCAGTCTCTGCATGGACAACCGGATGCCAATCATCGTTTTTGACATGACTCGGCCTGATAACATTAAGAGGGTGGTATTGGGCGAGAAAGTAGGTACGCTGGTGGCTATGGAGGCGTGACGTTCGGCGTTTGGCGTTCGGCGCACCGCTAATCGCTCGACGTGAACCTCGAAACGCGAGACGCCAAACGCGAAAGGTATTATGGATCCTGACGAGATTTTATTGGAAACAGAAGCGGCAATGGAGAAAGGCGTGGACTACATGCTCCACGAGTTTGCCGGGGTCCGGACAGGGAAAGCTTCGCCGGCACTTGTGGAAAATGTCGATGTTGAGGCTTATGGGACATCGATGAAGCTCAAGCAATTGGCGCTTATCTCGACCCCGGAACCGCGTTTGTTGTTGATTCAGCCTTTTGATGCGTCCATCACAAAAGATATCGAACGCGCTTTGAAGGAATCAAAGATCGGTATTACGCCAGCAGTAGAAGGGAAGCTGATTCGGCTACCGATCCCTGAGCTGTCAGAGGAGCGGCGCAAAGAACTTGTTCGAAGTATCCGGCATATGGCTGAAGAGGCGCGGGTGCGGGTTCGGGCGAGCCGCCGAAATGGTATTGATGAAATCAAGAAGCTCGAGCGAGATGGTAAGATCACTGAGGATGAACGGCGTGATCTGGAAGAAGAAGTACAGAAGTTGACCGACAAATTCGTCAAATCAATCGACACTCAGGTCGATGCGAAAGAAGTCGATATCATGAAAGTATGAAGCGTTTCTCGGTTGGGCTGTTAGCCGTTGTTGTATTGTTGGTTAGTGGAACAGTTGAAGCACAAACTCCGAGAGCGCGCAGGAGAACATCGCCACCTCCGCCCAATGTACCGAGGCCTGCTCCGGAATTTATCTGGAGCGGCGTCAACGGGAAGATTGAACGGTTGCGCGATCTGCGTGGGCATCCGGTAGTACTGATCTTCGCGGAACGGCCGCTACAAAAGACTTTCATCAAGCAGGTAAAACAGCTGAATCGGCGATCGAAGCAGCTAGCTTCACGGTACACGTTGTTTTTCGTGGCCTTTACCAAGGAGACGGGCCTCGTCACGCATACGGATATCCCTTTTGTAATTCTACCTGATCCGGGAACGGTGGCAGACGAATATCGAGTCGGGGATTTTGGGATTGCGGTGATTAGTACGGACGGGAATGTCGACTATGCGACCGATCGCGTCGTAACTGGTCAGAAGGTGTTGGATGTTATTGTTAACAGCTACCAACAACAGTCGGCTAATCGCAGGGCGCAGCTGGTGCCGAAGCCGACGCCAGGGGCTGCCGGGCATCAGTGAAAGGCGAGAGCATGTTCCGACCAGACTCCGTTGGATACGCCGTGTTCGAGGCCTAGCGGAACACCTAAGGATCGCGTGTCGTAACGCGACGACAAATGAAAGCCAGGGGTGATCTGTAGTCGCGTTGCGACTTCGAAGACAGCCAGCCTTGTCCGGGCTTCTGCTCCACCATATGGTAGTGCATGCCGAAATATCGGCATATCACGCTGTTTCAAAATCCCTCCAGTGGGGCTGCGAGTCCGGAAGCGCGAAGACGCATTCGTGATCGGCTTTCGAGCATCTGCGAGTCATTTGAGGAAACGCTGGTTGATTCGGGTCGGGTGCTGTTGGAAGAAGCAAAGGTAAAGGCAGAGACTGAACCTGACCTGATGGTTGTGGCTGGTGGGGATGGGACTGTGCGCGAAGTCGCATCCGCGATCGTCGGACGGAAGGTTCCACTCGGGATCGTGCCGCTTGGAACCTTCAACAACCTCGCACTGAGTCTACGGATCCCGCATGTGGTCGACGCTGCGTGCGATGTGATCGAGGAAGGGTCAGTCCGCACGATCGATGTTGGGATCGCCGATGACCGTCACTACTTTTTTGAAGCTGCAGGTGTTGGTGTCGATGCGGAAATGTTCCCTCTCGGTGAACCTGTAAAGAGCGATAAATTTAATGCGATTTGGCGAGCTATACGGTTAGCACTTAGATATTCACAGGAGACCGTAAGGCTTCGATTCGATCGCTCGGCTGCAGATGCCTACGCGAGATCGTTTCGTGGTGTCTCCCCGCTGAGCCGGCGGCGGAAGCGGTTTCGAAAGGCTAAAACCGTAGTCCAGCTACGATGCTCCTTTGTTGCGATCGGTAACGGAGCCTATTACGGAAGCAATTTCACAGTCTGTCCTGGCGCTCTATTAGATGATGGCCTGCTTTCAATTTCGGTATTTCGCGATTTCAGCAAACAAGAACTGGTCCGCCATTTCTGGTCGGTAGCCCGCGGGCAGCGAACCTACAATCCTAAGCTTGAGATGTTCACGGCACAGTCTGTGGAGGTCTTCTCCAGGAGATCGCTCGCAGTCCACGTAGACGGGCATCCGATAGGAACAACGCCGGTACGATTTCGCGCGTTACCGAGGGCGCTGCGGGTGGTGTGCCCGCTGGGATGGAACGCCGACAACGCCGACATCGCCGTGAATGGAACGGTCGAACAGAAGGTCGCACAGGACACAAAGAACGCTGCACGGTCGACGGTCGACGGTCGACCGTAGACTGATAACCGCTTCCCTCGGAAGCGTCCGCGAAACGCCAAACGCCAAACGCTACTGCGGTGAAAGCACGCTCAGAGCTGCTCTGGCAGCGGAGGTGCGGGTTTCGACACCTAGTTTGGTGAAAAGATTGTTCGCGTGTTTTTTGACGGTGTTGATTGATGAATCGAGGATGATGGCGATTTCAGGATTGGTTTTTCCTTCGGTCATCCAATAGAGCACTTCCGCTTCTCTTGCGGTAAGGCCAAGCGCCAGGAGCGCCTTTGGGCCATTGTCACCGTTTCGATGTTCGATCCGCATCAAGGAGAGGTTCCCTGATTTTGAAATCGAAAAATTGCTGATTTCAATCTCGCCCCGTTTCTTGTGAGTGACCACAAACGGCCTCTGGCTTTCGTTTCCTGTCAGCCAGTTCTTCAGATCGGTGGGAAGCGCCGAATGGGAAGATTGCGGAAAGAAGGTGTCTAACAAGATCCTGCTCTGACGCGTCGCAAACAGGATGTCTCCCTGACGATTTGCAATGACCAGTGCCTGTTCGAGGGAGCTTTCGAGCTGTTTTTCCGCGTCGAGTCTCAGCTCGACTTCTTCAGCCAATTGTTGGTTGGTTTGGCGGAGATGCTGGTTGGCTGTTTCCAGTTGTGCTTGGAGATCGCAGATCTTGAGATGGGTCTGAACGCGGGCCTGCACTTCTTCCGGCTGAATTGGCTTGGTTAGGAAATCGACTGCGCCCGCCTCAAATGCTGCCAGCTTCTGGGCGAGTTCATCGGCTGCCGTCATCATGATGATAGGAATTCTCTTCCAAGCCTCTCTGGATTTAATTCGTCTGCAGGTCTCGATGCCATCCATGCCAGGCATCATTAGATCGAGCAGAATCAGATCGGGCAATTCGAGCTCAAGTTGCTCGATCCCGCGAGTGCCACTATCTGCCACAAGTACCCGGAATCCGGCATCATTCAGGAACCCAAGCACGACGCCCACGTTCGCGGGCACATCATCCACTACCATGACGGTTTTCATAAGACTTTCTCTAACGATTGATTTTGCTGGATCGCGGTCTGGAGAATTCGTTCGATCGCGGCCATTCGAAACTCTGTAAGGACGAGCGTCAGTCGTTCGCAAAACACTTGAGCTTCCGGCCAATCGGCGCGGACACGAGCAACGGCATCGCGCAGAGCCATGACGTCGCCCCGCTGCGCTAAATCAAGGAGGTCGCGCAATATTTCTGTCGGGGGCAAAGGCTCCGAGATTGGTCTTTCGATTGCCTGCTCGGCATTGAGGAATGTAGATGGTCGATCTTCGCTAGTGGTCGCCTCTTCAAGTTGTCCAATCCAGCGGATATGCAGATGCTTACTGAGAACGGATAGCAGATCAGTCTCCTTGACTGGTTTCGCGACAAAGTCATCGAAGCCGGCCGCGGTGGCGTTGTGGCGATCGTCTTCATAGACGCTGGCAGAAAAAGCGATCATTACGATCCCACTCAACTTCTGGTTGGCCCGGATCTCGCGACAAAGCGAATGACCATCCTTTGTCGGCATTCGGATATCGGAAATGATTGCATCGAAAGGTCGCGCGCTGGCTTCTTCTATCGCTTCGTCGCCTGACGATGCCGTCGTGACTTCGAATCCGACGTCCTTTAACAGCTCGTCGAGAAAGTAGCGGCTCGCTGCGTTATCATCGACGACAAGGATGCGTTTGCGATCACCTTCATAACCGACAATGCGCTCAGCAGAGAGCGCGCCGGTGGTGGATGTCGCTGGTGTTGCAGGAAGATCGAACCAGAAGACACTCCCTTTTCCGAGTGAGCTTGAGACGAACAGATCAGATCCCAAAATGCGTGCAAGCTTACGGCTAATAAACAAGCCAAGACCTGCGCCTTGGCTGGCGCCGTCGTTGTTTGATGCCTGAAAGAACGGCGTAAAAAGCTTTGGCAGATCTTGTTCCGGCATTCCTTTTCCGGTGTCCGCAACTTTGAATCTTATGCGATCTTCGACTGCGCAGACATGCAGCAGCACTTCGCCTTGGGCAGTATGTTGGATGGCGTTGTTCGCGAGATTGTACAGGATCTGTTTCAGGCGCAGGGAATCGGTTTCAATGCACTCAGGAACCGATCCGTCGACGGTGTAAGAAAAGCGAAGATGTTTGCGACGTGCGCGCAGCTGAAACTCTTCAACCATCGATCCCAGCAGGTGCCGGATCTTTACGGGATGAGCAGATCGACTTATCGCACCTGACTCAACTTTTGAAAGATCTAACACTTCGTTAATCATCTCCAGCAGATGTTCGCCGCTATTCAGAATCGTTCGCAGCTTGTGTTGTTCTTCTGCTGACCGGCCATGTTTTCGGAGCAAAAGCTGCGCATAGCCGAGGATGCTATTCAGTGGTGTGCGGAGCTCATGGCTCATGTGGGCGAGGAAAGCGCTCTTTGCACGGTTGGCGGATTCCGCTACTTCCTTAGCTTCCCTCAACCGCTCTTGTCCTTCCCGGAGGCGTTCCTGGCTATGGCGCAGCTCTGCTGTTCTCTGTTCGACAACCGAAATCAGCTCGTACGCTCGTCTGCGCAGGTGGAAAAGGCGCCATTGAATAAAGGCAGCGATCAGTAGTATACCGGCGATCCCATATATGGCGTACATCCACGGAGCGCGGTACCAAGGCGGCAGGATGGTCAGCGGCAGGATGTATTCTTTACTGCTAACGCCATCGACATCCTCGGCCATGACATGGAGCGTGTAGTGACCTTCAATCAAGGAACCGGATCGCCAGATCGGTTCAGCTTGAAAGGGAGTCCACTCCGAATCGATGCCATCGAGTCTCGTTTTGAATCGTACGGGGCTTGCTTCTTTGAAATGATCAGTCGCAAACCGAATGCTGGCATCCCTCTTCTCGTAAGGCAAAACGAGGCCGGTGATCGGAAGATCCAATATTTCACCGCTCTTCGCGCTAGCGGTGCGTGAATAGAGATTAAAAGTGCCGGAAGCACCGGCGAATTTTGGGGGCGCAAGTCGGATGATTCCGGTTCGCCCGTAGATCCAGAGTATGGGGCCGATCTCTCCAGTCTCTTGAAACGTATCTGTAACGTTGCCAACAAACGTGGTCAGCGCGACGGGTAAAGACTTCTTCTGTCCCTCCGGGTTGATTGAATAAATACGGCTGCCGACGGGCGGCCAGTGTGTTCCGCGATCGAGCGATTCGGCAACCCAGAGCGAATCGCTAGTAATGTCCGGATCGACTGCCATCAGGCTTCCATGATTGCCGAGCGTTTGCTGCGTAAATTGATTGTGCGTGTCATCATATATGTAGGCATTGCGACCTGTGGTGAATAAGATCTGTTGGCCTCGTCGTTGAACCCAAGTGAATCCGCTGGTAGGAGGATATCCTTGCGTTCCGTCAAACGATTCGGCGGTTGCGCCGCCAAACAATGGAATGGCGTCAGGATCGAATCGGACCTTGAAGAGACCATTATTAAGAGTGGTGAAGAGGAGGTTTCCTTTGCGAGATTCAACAATCGAACGGACTTGTTGACCGACAGACGGAAGAATGCCTTCATCGAGCCAGCGGCCGTTGTGAAAATGAATTGCGCCTAGTCCGTTATTGAAGCCGACAAAATAGCGATCGGGATCGGCGAGGGAAGGTTCGATCGCGAAGATGGTATCCGGAGCTGTGTAGAGCAGGTGCGATCTACCGTTCGCTAGCAAAAGAAGCTCATTGCCGTTTCCGACAAGGAGGCCGCTCGAGTGCGCTGCAAGTGCCCATACGCCGTTGTCGATTCCCGGCACTTTTTCGAACCGGGAAGATTCTTCTGCGGTCGTTGCGCTTTTAAGCCGATAAAGCCCTGACCTGGTACCAACATAGATGGTACCTGCGAATCGTTTCAGGATCAGGCAACCGCTTCGACCAAGGCCTGTCTGGAAATCGAATACGGATACCGAGGAAGATAATTCAACTCTTGTGACACCTCCATCGCCGCTGACCCAGGTTCCGTTGGAGCGGTCGAGCGCCAGGTTCCAGATAAAAGAGTATGGGAAGCCGTTCTCTTCATAGAACGAGCCGACACAATGCCCCATACTGTCGATAACCACCAATCCGCGTCGAATTGCTAATAGCATCTGACCGGAGGGCAATGTCAGAGCGCCTTGAACTGGCTGCTCTTTAAGCGCTGGATCGATCTCTGTCTGGAATGGCTCTAATTTGTCCGACACAAGCCGGAAGACACCGTTGGTACGGGTGACAACAAAGAGATTGCCTGGTTCGGGTTCCAGAACTGCCTCGACGCGCGACCCGAATAGCACTGGATCGTCCGACACGGTCACCGTTTCGGCTCCACGGATTTCGTATAGCGGATTCTCGGGCGCATGAATAAAAATACGATCGCTCGAGGCAAAAGCTTTCCAAGCGCGAGAACCGTAGGTCTCTGTCTTGGTCGGCCAGGGCACCAGAAAGAATCGATTGCCGTCAAAAACCAGCACACCTTTCTCATAGGCAAAATAAACGTTCTTCCCGATTGCGATCGCACTCCGAACGATTCCAAGCGGCTTGGCTGAGGCAGGTACTTGATCGACCAACGATTTGAATTGGTAAGATCCGCTTTGTGGAATCAACTGCCCAAGTTCATCGACTCCGCCGACCCAAATAGTCTGATGTGAATCGATCGCCAGGCCTTCGACGACGATGCTGTTCGGCACAGGGATCGTTTCCCAGTTTTGGCCGTCATAGGTCAGGATGCATTCCTGGTTTCCAAAAAGCATCATGCCGTTGCGATCTTGAACAGCTCAAAAGATTTGAGGTTCTGACTGAACGTCGATGGCTGTGAAGCTATGGAACAGCTGCTTTCCGAACTCGAACCGGCTGGTTGCGTCTGCAATCAGCGCGAAGGTGGCCAGCGTGAGAAAGAGGCTGGTCCGTACAGCTATTCGGTACACTGGTCTTCCCATCATGGGGAGTTTGCCTGAGCTTGAGCGCACGGTCACTAACCCATTAGTAGTACCTTTTTTCTGGCGTAAGGCGATGCAAAGGTGAAGGGAGGTGGGGGGTATCCGGTTGCGGAGTGCGCTTTAACCCAGGCGGCGTTAGTCTCATGTCTCGCGCTGGATTGAGGCGCACATTCAGTGCGCGGCGCCCTGGGTAGGATATACCTCGGGCTACGCTGCGCTTCGCCCTAGGCAGCAGGGACCGCTGTTTTGGCGATTGCGTTTTCCAAGACCTTTTGGATGGCTGCCATTCGGAATTCGGTGGCTGGGAGCCGGACCCGTTCGCAGAAGGTTCGGAGAGTTGAGTCATAGGATTCAAGCTTATCGAGTTCGTCGCGCAGCGCCATCACGTCGCCATGTTTTGCCAGTTTCATTAGTTCGTTCAGGGCTTCGGGCGGAGGGAGCGGTTCATTGAGCGGCGTCTGAACGGCTTCATCGATTGTGGCAAACGTTTGCGCGGCTGCTTTCACACCGTTCGAGCCTTTACGAACCCAACGAAGATTCAGGCGTCGCTCCAGAACATCCAGGAGCTCCTGCTCTTTAACCGGTTTTGGTACGAAATCGTCGAATCCAGATATGGTTGCCTGGTGGCGATCGTCCTCGTAGACGCTGGCTGATGAAGCAATCAGTTTCAGGTTCATCTGCTCAGGTTTAGATCGGATCTCACGGCACATTGAGTGCCCGTCCTTGGTCGCCATCCGGATATCAGAGATCATTGCATCAAATCTTTCTCGTCCGATCAGTTCGAGTGCTGCTTCCGCGGAAGAAGCTACTTCAACTTCGAATCCGACATTCTGAAGCAGTTCGTGAAGGAAATTCCTGTGTGCGTCGTCATCATCGACGGCAAGCAATCTTCGGCGTTTCCCTTCATAACCGATAATCTGGTCTTGAGGGGCCCGGTCTTTAGCTGGAGCGACCGGGTGGTACGGAAGCTCAAACCAAAATCTGCTTCCGGCTCCGAGCGTACTTTCGACTCTCAGATCGCCTCCCAGCAAACCGATGATGCGCTTGCTGATGTGCAGTCCTAGACCAACACCGGAGGCGGCCTGGTCGTTGTTCGAGGCTTGGTAAAACGGTTGGAACAAGCGAGGCAGGTCCTCGTTTGGGATGCCGCGGCCGGTATCCTTCACCTCAAACAGGATTTGGTCTCCGCTTCTCGACACTTGTAGAGAAACTTCGCCGCGGTCAGTAAATTTGATCGCATTTCCAATAAGATTATAGAGCACTTGCTGCAATCGAACCGGATCCGTCACGATCCAATCCGGGAGCCCTCCGCCAGCTGAGTAAGTGAAGCGCAGTTGCTTTTGCTTGGCGCGGAGTTGGAGTTCATCGACCAAGGCGCTCAGCAGTTTTTGGAGTTGCACCGGATGCGGACTGGTCGAAACGGTGCCCGCCTCAATTTTCGAGAGGTCGAGCACTTCATTGATCATCTCCAGGAGCTGTTCGCCGCTCCCTAACACTGTCTTGAGTTTGCGCTTTTGTTCTTCGTTCTGACCGGGGCTTCGAAGCAGCAACTGGGTATACCCCAAGATGCTATTCAGTGGTGTGCGGAGCTCGTGGCTCATGTTAGCGAGAAAGGCGCTTTTAGCCCGGTTCGCGGATTCCGCTGCTTCCTTGGCTTCGCGCAGCCGGTCCTGTCCTTCCCGAAGGTGTTCTTGGCTCTGCCGCAATTCTGCCGTCCTCTGCTCGACAATTGAGGCGAGTGCCTGTGCTCTATGACGCAGGGTATAGAGTCGCCACTGAACGAACGCGGCGATCAAGAGCAGTCCGATGATCGCATAAAGTGCATACATCCAGATCGAACGATACCATGGGGGAAGGATCGTTAGCGCAAGGGTGTATTCCTTGCTTTTAACTCCATCGACGTCTTCGGCTGCAACATGAAGTTTGTAGTGGCCTTCATTCAGTGGACCGGAACGCCAGATCGGGTCTGTTTGCAACGGAGTCCAGTCTGCGTCCACTCCATCCAGCTTGGTTCGGAAGCGGACCGGTGTTGCCTCGTTGAAATGATCAGTGGCAAACCGGATATTAATATCCCGTTTTGCGAATGGAAGCGTGAAGCCGGCGATCGGCAGATCCAACGTCTCACCGACCTTTGTTGTTGCCGTTCTCGGATAGAGGTTGAACGCGTCAACCGTTTGCACAACGGTCGGGGGCGCTAAGCGGACGATTCCGTTTCTGCCATAGATCCAAAGGACGGAGCTCCCGCCGTTCGGCTCCTGGAAGATATCGGTTACATCGCCCAGAAAATTGGCCAGCGCGTGAGGCAGCGCCACTTTCTTTCCTTCAGGGTTGATCGAATAGATGCTGCTCCCGGTCGGCGATGATTGTCGCCCTCTTTCAAGCATTTCTGCGACCCATACAGAATCATTGGCCGGATCAGGAGTGACGGCAGCCAATCGGCCAAGGTTATCTAACTTTCGTTCACGAAACCGCTCGGATGACACATCGTAGAAGTAGGCCGCACTGGACCCGAAGAAGATAATCCGATGCCCTTTGCGCTGGATAGTGGTGAAACCAGTTGTCGCTGGGTAACCGGGCGCCCCATTCAATGATGTAACAGCGGCGCCGCTAAACAAAGGGTTCGCGTCGGGATCGAATCGCACTTTGTATAGGCCCGTATTGAGGGTGGTAAATAGCAGAGAACCTTTTTGAGTTTCGATGATCGATTCGACTTGTCGGTCGAAGCCTGGAAGAGGACCATCGTCGATCCACGCACCATTCTGGATGCGGCCAGTTCTAAGGCCATTTGCCGACCCGAGGTAAATCCGATCAGGATCAACGGGGGATCGCTCGATCGCTCGGACCTGATCGGCGGCCTCATAGAGCAAGTGTGGGGTGCCATTTTTCACGACAACGAGTTTATTTTTGCCGGCAATGAGCAGACCACTCGAGTGTATCACGAGCGCATAAACGGGAGCGTCGACTCCGGATATTTTTTCGAACCGGGCGGGTTCGTTCGCCGTCGTCGCAGCGCGCAAACGGTAAAGCCCGGATCGAGTGCCGACATAGATTGTGCCTTCGAAGCGTTCGAGGGTCAGGCAATCGCTCCGGCCGAGGCCGGCCTGTGAATCAAAAATCGATATGGAAGAAGAGAGCTGGACGTGCGCTGCGCCGCCGTCGCCACAGACCCATACTCCGCCGGAATGATCCAGAGCAAGGTTCCAGAGATTGGAGTAGGGGAAACCGTTCTCTTGATAAAATGAGCCGAGGCAACGTCCTTCGCTGTCCAGGAGGGCTAATCCTCGCGGTGAGGCGATCACCATTTGGCCTCCCGGAAGATCGCGAGCTGCCTGAGCAGGTTGTTCGTTGGTAGCGACTTCCACGTCGGTCTCGAAAGCCTTCAGCGGATTGGAGGCAAGTTGCAAAATACCCCTGGTGCGGGTCACAAGGAGGATTTGACCCGGCTTAGGCTCGAGAACGGCTTGTACAACCGAGCCGCGGAGAGCCGGGTCGTCCACGACTTGCACCAGCTCCTGGTTGCGGATCTCGTAGAGAGGATAGCCGGCTGCGTGCACAAAAATGCGGTCGCGTGACGCGATTGCCTTCCACGATTGGAATCCATAACTCTCTTGCTGTACCGGCCACGGGATAAGCGTGAATTGATCATCGCTGTACACCAGGACCCCTTTCGCGCAAGTGAAATAGACCTTTTTTCCTCTCGCAATGACGTCGCGTATCTTTCCAAGCGGCTTCGCAGCGGCAGGCACTTGACCCAGGAGCGATTTGAATTGATAGGATCCGCCCTGCGGAATGAGTTGGCCGACTTGGTCCACACCGCCCACCCAAATCCTGTCGTTCGCGTCGATGGCTAGTCCAAATATGAAGCTGCCACCAGGGACTAGGACCGATTCCCAGCTTTGTCCATCATAGGTCAGAACGCACTCGGTATTCCCGAATAACATCATGCCGTTCCGATCCTGGACCCCGCAAAAGATTTGAGATTCTGTCTGGAAGTCGGCGTCGGTGAAATTGTGAAACAGCGGCTTACCGAATTCGAAGCTGCCGCCGGCGTTGACGCTTAACGGAAGAGCGACAAGCAAAACAAAGAGCCAGGTCCATCTGGCTAAACGATCTAGTCTCGCCATTGAGAGGAATTTGCCTGAGCTTAGGCAGACGGTCACTAACCCGTTAGTAGTACGTTGGGGAACAGGAGGAACGTCGAGAACGCGCGGGAACGCCATGAACACCGGGAACTGAAGAGAGTGGGCCATTGAAGAACAGATTGCGGAGCTCTTGGAGGGGCGTTGCTGGCAACGCCCGGTCGGTCGATCCCATAGTAGTATCATGGCCGCTGGCGTTGTCAGCAACGCCCGTTTACATCTACACCGACGATTTGGCCAATGCGGTTTCAAGGATCTTTTGGATCGCGCTCATCCGGAATTCAGCGGCCAATAATCGGAT
>Ga0126381_100005816_pt1 | contig 13629 bp, 13 predicted proteins | sample PanSoiMetPlot_28_FD_96465 | JGI IMG/M metagenome (GOLD analysis project Ga0126381, IMG submission 96465) | Tropical forest soil microbial communities from Panama - MetaG Plot_28 | ecosystem: Environmental > Terrestrial > Soil > Tropical forest > Bulk soil | place: Panama | collected 2016-02-17
AAGGAAGCAGTCATGACCACCACCGTCAGCCTGAGTTTCGCAGCCCTGACCATCGACTCCGCCGATCCCGCCGCCCTGGCGGAATTCTGGGGGAATGCCCTCGGCCGCCCGGTCAGCCCCGGCGCGGTCGCCGGGGACACGGCGGTCGACACCGCCGGCCCCGACAGCGGTCCCCGGATGATTCTCCACAATCCCCCCGGGCCCGGGACCGCCAAGAACAGCATCCATCCCGTCCTGGTCACCGACCACCACGACGAGGAGACCGAGCGGCTGACCGCCCTGGGCGCCAAGCCGCTCAACCAGATCACGGTCCCGCCAGCGGCGCTACCGCCTGGCGTGGCGGCGGTACGCCAGACCACGTTCGCCGACCCGGAGGGCAACGAGTTCGACCTGGTGACCTGGCAGCTCCAGTAGCTGCCCCATCGATGATCTTGGATCGGCGGCCGCCTGCAGCGGCGACCCTCGATCCAAGATCATCAACCCTGGCCGGATCCTGTCCGGCTCCGCGATCTCTGCACATCCAGCACGGGAAGGACACCACCAATGCGGCACGTGAATCAGCAGGGACCTTCGAGGCGGACGATGCTCCGCGCCGGAGCGGCGGCCGGGACGGCCGCCGCCCTTAGCACCGCCGGCCTCTTCGCGGCCAGAACGGCGAGCGCGGCCGCCACCGCGGCCGGCGAGAACCAGGAACTGCCTTACCCGGCCGGCGTCACGGACACCTCGCACTGCACTCCCGAGGTCGCCGAGCTTTTCCGGGGCTTCTTCGCCGCTAAGAGCGAGCACGACGTCCCCGCGGTCATGTCCTATTTCTCCAAGTCGAACACCACCTACATCGACGCCGTCCTGGGCATTCCCCTGCCGAGCTGGGAGGCGGTGAACAGCGAGTTCACCGCGGTCTTCCCGGCATTGCCTGCCACCGCGCTCTCTTACCCGTTGCGCATCGTCGGCGACATGCGAAGCGCCGCCGTCGAGTTCGTGGACACCCCTGCCTTCTTCGGCTTTGAGATTCGCGCCCTGTCCCCGGTCGTCTTCGACAGCCAGGGCAAGATCATCCGCTGGGTGGACTACTGGGACGCCCGCAGCTCCCTCTTCCCTAACACCATCCCCAGTACCTACCCCACCGACTTCAGGGACTCGGAGCAGAACGCGGGTACAGCGGTCGTCCAGGCCGCCAGCAATCTCCAGGCCGCGTTCGCGGCCGGCGACGCCGTCGCGGCCGTCGCGCTCATGTCCGCCGACGTGGTGCACGAGGACACGGCCACGCACACCCGCGTCCGCGGTCAACTCCAGGCCCAGCGGTACTACACGCGGGCGCTCGGACAGCTCCCGTACGGACCGGGTGCCGCGCTGGTCCACGCCGAGGGCGGCCGCCAGGGCGGCGGCTACGAATGGTCCGCGGCACCGGACGCCGCCCCGATGCGCCGCGGCCACACCTGCATCGAGCTCGACAGAGCCGGCCAGATCAGCCGCCTGACTTCCATCTACGACTCCAGCCTCCTGAGCTACACCGCCTACCAGTCCCTGGTGGGCCTCGCCGCGGAAGCGCCCCTGTCGTCCTGAGGACGCCGGCCCGGGCGTAGGTGGTGCCGACGTCCGGGCCGGCGCTTGCGGTGACCCAGATTGCGTGCTCGAGGTCGTTGGGGTTGCGGGCAGCGCGAGCCAGTCGTCGAAGTCGAAGGCGCGGAAGTGGTTCAGCGCCGCGGTGAGCGCGCCCGGCTGGCTGAAGTGCGTGACGTCTTCCTCGATCCGGTGCTGCTCATCGGCCGGGCCGCCAGCGCCGCCACGGCCCGCCGCCAGGCGACACTCGTCCTCGTGCGGCTCCTGGCCGGCATCGCCGGCTCCGCCGGGCCCCCTTAAAGGGGACATGCGCGAAGCGCTCAGGCCAGACGGACGGTGTCTGCGAGCCGGATGCGGCCGGGACGGAGCACCTGGGCGTAGACCCCCGCGCAGGGCTGCGCGGCCAGGGCGTCCACGGGCCTGATCCTGTTGTGCCCGGCGGGTACCCGGAGCGCGTCGGGGTCGCGCGGCAAGTCGCCATGCTCGAGGGTCGGGATAGCACAGCGCGGAGTCCGAGCGATGACGCGGATTGTAAGGTCGGGGCCAATGCGAAGGTCGCGTCCGAGCCAGTCGTTCTCGGCGAAGCCCGGGGCGTTGGTGCGGATAACGATGTTGGGCCGGTAGCGCTCCAGTTCCGCGGTTCCGCGAGGACTTTGCGCGGCGATCCGGCCCAACGCCGAGGTGGACAGCAGGTGCAGCGGCGCGAAATCGAAGAAGGTCCCCTCTGGGGCGGCGCGGCCGAGCTTGCCGGACTCGACGCGGACCTTGGCGCTGATGCCGTCGCGCAGGACTTCCTCAGGGTCGGCCCGGTCGAGCTCCGCGCCGGGCGGAGGTACGGCGGCCAGCGTCACAAGATGCCCGAGGAACCGCGACAAGACCACGTCGATTTCCGGGTCCGTGCTGGTCATAGCGGTGCCGTCAGGGAACGTGATCTTCACGGCCGGGCCGGAAAGGGAAGCGTGCAGCTTGAGCAGGCCGCGCCACAGCCGGGGGCTTTTAGCGCTGGCGACTTTGCCGGTCTGCCGGTCGACGAGGGCCATTACGCGGTCGCCGGCCAGTCCGGTCAGGGTCACGTCTGAGCCCGGCAGGTCCTCGCCCAGCATCGACTTGACCGGGTAGCGGCGCAGGGCGGACACCGTTCCCAGGCCGCTGTCCTCGGTCACCATGCTCTGACCATAGGGGCAGCCCTAACCGGGACCAAATGGGTATCGCCGTCCGCGGTTTCGATTCCTGTGGTACTGGCCCGGGTCGGTTCGCGGATGCTAGCCGCTGATCACCTGGGGCGGCCGCTCAGGACGTGAACGTCGGATCGGCTGGGTGCGGCTTGGCCACCCGGCCCTTGGGCTCCTCCCAGTCCTCGTGCCGGCCGAGCGCGGTGAGGTCGAGCAGCGCGTACGCGCCGATTGTCAGCTCGGATCCGCGGGCGTAGGTCGAATAGGTGTGGAAAATCTTGTCGCCGTCCGTCAGGAAGCAGCTGTGGCCGCCGACCTCGGTGGACTCGTTCACCTCGACCGGCTCGTAGTTGTGGACCGGCGGCGTGACCGACGGATCGATTGTCACGTGGAAGTCGTAGTTGAAGTCACTGCCGAAGGAGGAGTACCAGCCGACCGGCCAGCCCCTGGCCGCCTTCAGCGCGGCGATCTTGGCCGCGGGCGCGCGGGATACCGCCGCGTACGCGGTGTCCCTGGTGCGCAGCTGGGCGAGGATAGCCGCGGGCAGCGCGTTCAGCGAGGCATTGCAGCCGGGGCAGATCGTGTCCCAGTCTGGACCGAACATGACGTGCTGGATGATCAGCTGGCCGCAGCCGTCGAACAGGTCGGCCAGGCTGACCTCGCCGTCCGGTCCGTCGAACCGGTAGTCCTTCTCCACTACTGTCATCGGCAGCCCGCGTCGCTCAGCGTTCAGGGCGTCGCGCTGCCTGCTGAACTCCTTCTCCCTGGCGAGTAGCTCCTTGCGGGCAGCGAGCCACTCCTCTTGTGTCACTACAGTGGGCAGGCTCATCCGTTCCTCCTAGGCTCTCGGGGCCGGTCGGCAGCCCTTCGTCGTTATGACCGCGATCGGACTCGGAAACTAATCGCGCGACGGGCGGCTGGCTTAGCCTGGGTAGAGCTTTCAGGGCTGGAGATTCAGCAGCGCTGTGCCGCTCCCCCAATCGATGGGTACCGAGACCTGGTCGTGCACGATGAGCCAGTTACCGTCGATCTTCCGGAAGCAGCCCGTCCACCGAACCCAGGAATCGGTCCTGGTCCCGTTCCTCAACGTGCCGCTGATCCGGTTGAGGCTGTGGCTGAACGCGACGTCATCGCCCACCGTGAGCGTGAGGTCACGAATCTCGTAAGTGAGCGGACGCTGGTACACCGTAAAGACGTCTACCCAGTTTTTCCATTTGGCCGCTGCACCCACATGCTGCAGCGGTGCCCCGAGGTCGAACGACACGATGTCCGGAGCGTAAATCGTCTTCACGCCCTCCAGGTCGCAGGCGCGAATCGCCTGCACCAGCTTGTCGATGCGCTGCCGGATGCCGGCTTCGTCGGCCGCGTGGTCCGTCGCCATGATGAGTCCTCCATTCGTCGGGGTCCATGCCTTCCTTAGGGACAAGGCACTATCCGGAGGTGTGACACTCTCCAGAGCACGGTCGCGGGCGCGAGTCACCAACATGGCGCGGAAAGGGCAGCGAACAGATGAGCAATGAGGCTAGTTCCCTGGAGTTCCCCGACGGGTTCTTGTGGGGCGTGGCGACGGCCGCCTACCAGATCGAGGGGGCCGTGACCGAGGACGGCAGGGGGCCGTCGATCTGGGACACCTTCAGCCACACGCCGGGCACGACCTTTCATGGCGACACCGGGGACGTCGCCTGTGACAGCTACCACCGCTACCCCGAGGACATCGCCATGCTGCGGCGGCTGGGCGTCGGGGCGTACCGGTTCAGCCTGGCCTGGCCGCGCATCCAGGCCAGCGGGCGGGGCCCGGCCAACCCCAAGGGCCTGGACCACTACAGCCGGCTCGTTGACTCGCTGCTGGAGAACGGCATCACGCCGGTCGTCACGCTCTACCATTGGGACCTGCCACAGGCGCTGCAGGACGAGGGCGGGTGGGCGGCCCGCGACACCGCCGGCGCCTTCGCCGACTTCGCTGCGATCGTGAGCGATGCACTCGGCGACCGGGTGCACCGGTGGATCACGCTGAACGAGCCGTGGGGATCCGCGACCGGCGGCTACCGCGACGGGTGGGGCGCGCCGGGCATCAAGGACACGGTGCAGGCCGTGGCCGCTAACCATCACCTGCTGCTGGCGCACGGCCAGGCAACCGCGGCGATCCGCGCCTGCAGTCCCTGCGCGGCGCAGGCCGGGATCACGTTGAGCCTGGAGTGCATCCGGCCGGCCTCGCCGGAGGCGGCCGACCACGCGGTGGAGCTAGAGGCCCGGCGGAACGGCTGCTACCTGGGGCCGCTGTTCTCCGGTGCCTACCCCGAGCGGCTGGGCGCGGACTTCTCCCCGGCGCTCGCCGACAGGCTTGTGCGCGAGGGGGACTTCGACATCATCCGGGAGCCGATTGACTTCCTGGGCGTCAACTTCTATGGACCGCAGTACGTTGGCATGCTGGCCGCCGATGGCCAGCCGCGCCGAGGGGAGACGGTCACCCCGGGTGGCTATGTCAGCGTACGACCGGAAGGGCTGCCGGTTACCGCGATGAACTGTCTGGTAGAGCCAACCTCACTGCATGAGCTACTGACCCGCGTGGTCGCGCCAGTGACCGGCGGGCTGCCGGTCTACATCACCGAGAACGGATCGGCCTGGTATGACTACGTCACCCACGGCGGCATGGTCGAGGACGAGGAGCGGCAGGCCTACCTGCGCGGCCACCTGGCCGCCGTTCACCGGGCGATCGCCGACGGAGTGAACGTGCGCGGGTATTTCGCCTGGTCGCTGCTGGACAACTACGAGTGGGCCGAGGGGTACGCCAAGCGGTTCGGGCTGGTCTTCGTGGATTTCGGTACGCAAATGCGCATCCTCAAGCGCAGCGGCGAACTCTACGCCAGCGTGGTGCACGCGAACGCACTGACTTTATTGCGGTCGGTCAGTGCGCCCATGGGACATGACATCGCTCGGTGATTCAGGGGTTCGCGGACCAGGGAGCGGCGGCACCGGCGGTTGCGCCGCCGCGGATTCGGGTTCGGATTCGAGTTCAGGCTCGCCGGGCGGCGCGGCGGGGTTGAACTTCGGATTGAACCAGCCGAGGAACATGATCACCCACACGGTGATCACGAAGCCGGACGCCAGCGCCGGTGACGGGTAGTTGACGTTCATGAAGGCGAAGATCCACGTCGACATGATGGCCGCGAGAACTGCCAGCCGTAGGTCAGCGGCGACCAGTTCGTAGGTGGCGACCGCCGCGAGCACGGCGTTGAAGCCGGCGAACCCGCTGTTGACCGCGTCACCGGAGGACCCGAAGGCGTGCGAGGCGAGCAGCGCGGCGACGAGCGCGCCCATGGCGGCGACGACCGAGTGCCGCCAGTTCGCGACCAGGATGCCGAGCAAGAACAGCACACCGGACAATGTGGTGATGCAGAACAGCGCGGACCCGGCCCCGTGGAGTATCGCCAGGAAGTAATTCACTTGCGAATGGCCGAACGCGCCCAGGTTGATCGCGGTGAGCCCGACGCCCGAGCGGATCGGCCACAGCACCCAGAACGTCGCGATGAACGGCGCGGCGAGGAAGGGGACTGGCAGCCACCTGGCGGCGGCGACCGTGACGGCGCCGACGATGATGGCCAGGATCGGAACGGCGATCCACAACGCGGTGTTGGTGACGAAGAAGTTGCCGAGCGCGAGACCCATGAGCCCGGAGTTGAACCCGAACAGCCCGAGCCCGGCCAGCGTGCGGTCACCTCGGAGCAGCCGCGCCGTGAGCGTGCCGAGGACGACGCCGATGATGTAGAAGACCCCCATGTGCCAGCTGTGCACGAAAACCGCGGCGATGAAGAACAGGGCGGTGAACTCGTTGCATTGGAACGCGCACTGCGAAAAGCCGCGTATGATCTGCCGCCACAAGGGCGCTTCGTCAAGCGCGACGTCGGGCAGCACGTGTCTATCGAGAACGGTCATGAGCTAATTCCCTCCGCCTCGACGTACGCCCGCCAGCCGCCGTACTCGGTGATGTCGCGCTGTCCCTCCACGGCTGCGCTCTCCCCGACCACGCACAGGACGGTGCTGTCGTCATCCAGCCGGACCTTGCCGATCGCGAGGTCGGGCGGCTCGCTCTCCAGCAGCCCCGCCAGCCGCTGGCGCGGCACCGCCCACACCTCGACCTTGACGGCGGCGCCGCTGTCATCGCTCACGTGGATCATCGCCGGATGGTCGTCGTGGACGCTCCAGAGCCGGTACGCGGGCTCGGTGGCCGCCTCCCGCACGAACGTCGCGTTCGCGGCGGCCATGTTCTGGTTGAGCTTGAGCCCGCGCATAAGGGTGCCGTTGACCGCGAGCAGCACCGACTCGCCGGACGCGCCGTCGGCGGACGAACTCACGATTCGAGTTCCCGAGGTGCCCGCGAGGATGGCCGAAATCTGGTCCGGCGCACCGATCACGCCAGTCGCGCCCGGGCTGGCGGTGACGAAGTCCATCAGGGCGGCGACCTTGGGTTCCATGCTTCCCTTGCCGAACTCGCCTGCCTCGATGTAGGCGCGTGCCTGGTCGACTGTCAGCGTCTCCAGCCACTCCTGCTCCGGCGTGCCGAACCTGATGGCGACACGGGGGACTCCGGTGGGTATGAGCAGCATGTCGGCGCCGAGGTCGGTGGCGAGCAGGCTCGACGCGAGGTCCTTGTCGACGACGGCCTCGACGCCGACGACCGCGCCGTTATCGTCGAACGTGACGGGAATGCCGCCACCGCCGGCGGCGACGACCACCACCCCGGCGTCCAGCAGCCCGCGGATCAGCGGCGTTTCCAGGATGCGCTTGGGCCGGGGCGAGGCGACGGTGCGACGCCAGCCGCGCCCGGCGTCCTCCATGATCGTCCAGCCGAGGGTGGCGGCGCGTTCCCGCGCGGTCGCCTCGTCGAGGAACGACCCGACGGGCTTGCTCGGGCGCTGGAAGGCCGGGTCGTCGCGGTCGACGACCGACTGGGTGACGACGGCGACCACCGGGCGGTCAATACCGCGCCGTTGCAACTCGTTCGACAGGGCCTTGACGAACATGTAGCCGATGGCGCCCTGGGTGTCGGCGACGGCGTAGTCGACCGGCACCGGATCGACCTCGGACTCGGCCATTTCAGAGCGCCGCAGGATGAATCCGACCTGCGGCCCGTTGCCGTGCGAGACGACCAGCCGCCAGCCCTGCTCGATCATGTCGATGAGGGGAGGCACGGTCTGGCACACCGTCACGTACTGGTCGGGGATCGAGTCGTGCTCTTTGTCGGTGACCAGTGCGTTTCCGCCGAATGCGACGACCGCGGTGCGGCTCATGACGCGTCTCCTGTCTCGTGCGGAAGGGTGGCCGCGAGCGCGGCGATGGCATCGCTGAAGCACTGCATCGGGGCGGTAGTGATCCCGGCGCCGATCTGGCCGATGCCTGCCTCCTTGTGGGCGATGCCGGTGTTGATAATCGGCAGGACGCCGGAGTCGGCGACCAGGACCGCGTCGATTCCCGCGGGCGTGCCGCCGAAGTTCAGCGCCGGCAGCGTGAACGCCGGATTCGCGCCGAGCGTGATGCTGAGCATCCGGCGGCTGTTGGCGGTCGCGTCCGCCGGTGTGCCGCCGACGAACTGGACGATGGCCGGAGAGGCGGCCATCGCGAAGCCGCCAAGGCCGTTGGTCTCGGTGATCGCCGAATCCCCGAGATCAGGCGCGGCATCCTCGACCGAGTAGCCGGGGAAGTAGAGGCCGTCGACGGGATTGGCGGGCGCCTGGAACCACTGGCCGCCCGTCCCGCTGAGCCGGATACCGAAGTTCACGCCGTTGCGCGACATGACCGTGACCATGCTGCTGCCGGGAACCCCGTGCGCCGCGTCGGACATGGACTTGTTGGCCGCCATGGAGATGTTGAGGAAGAAGTGGTCGTTGAACGCGACGAACCGCAGGGCCCGTTCCATCGCGCCGCGGTCGACGTCGGACCCGAGCAGCGCGAGGGTGAGCCGCTTGAACAGCAGTCCGGACGCGGCGGCATTGCGATTGTGCAGTTCGTCCCCCATGTGCAGCGCCTGTGCCATGAGCGGCTTGAGGTCCGCGTCCTCGAGGCGGCGCACCGCGGCCTGGATGACCGTGAAGAACTCGGTACCGAGCCAGCGCAGCTTGTCGAGCACCTCCGGCGAGTTCGCCCCGAAGCGCAGCACCTTGCCCAGACCCTCATTGAGGTTGCAGTAGGTGCGGTTGCCGTGCTCGGTGTTCTCCACCACCCATACGGGCATCGACGGGCTGATGATCCCCGCCATCGGCCCGACCGCGCCGTGCTCGTGACAGGGGTCGAGCGCGATCGAACCGCTGCCCGCGAGCTGCTCCGCAGACTCCAGCGAGTCGGCCCACCCCTCATACAGGATCGCCCCGGTGATCGCGCCCCGCTGCGGGCCGCACATGTCGTCCCACCCGATGGGCGGACCGGAGTGCAGGATCCGGCGCTCCCCGCCCCCGAGGCCGGCGATGGCGTCGCGCGCGAGCACGAGGTCGACGAGCCTGGGCTGGGCCGCGAGGTAGCGGGCGTAGGCCTGCGCGTTGGCGTCTTCGACCATGGGGTTGCCGACCAGGCCCGCGAGCGTCCGGCCGAGCTCGGCATTCGCGCCCACCGGCGGTGCCCAGCTCAGCTGGGTCACCGTTCCGCCGGCCGCTGCGACGTTGTCGGCGAAGCCCTGCAGCCCGACGTTGATGACGTTGAGGTCCTCGGCGAACAAGGTCTTCATGACGTGGCCTTCCCACGCTCGGCGATCACCGTGGCCGACCAGGCGGCCGCCTCGGCGTTGGATGACGCGACCAGCACGTGCGCGGCCTTGAGGGCCGCCACGATGTCCTTGCGCGACTGCGGATCCTGATCGGTGCCGCACACGTAGCCGATGAACACGACCGTGCGGCCGGCCGCCTTCGCGGCTGCCCGCGCGGTGCCGATGACGCCGAGCAACCCGGCGACCGGGTCAAGCGACGAGCCGTAGCCAAGCTCGACGTCGAAGAGCACCACCGCGGTGGCCGGGTCTTCGGCCTCCTGCCGGATCCGCGCGTCGCGCAGCGACGGGTCGATCATCGGGTGCGGCCGGCCCTGGGTGAACTCGTCTTCACCCATGTCGATGATGGTGTTTTCCTCGCTCAGCGTGATCCGCTTGAGGGCGTGGTTGCCGGTCGTCGGAACATTCGAGTACGCCGTGATCCCGGCGGCGGCGTGCACCAGCTGCGCCTCGGCGCAGAACGTCCCGCCGGAGAAGACGCCCCGCACGAAACGCTGACTCGCGGCCATGCCGTGCGCGGCATCGGTGAGCCGCCGGTGCATCTCGTTCGACACCGCGATGTCTCCGCTTCGCGGCTCCTCACCTTTGGCCAGCGCGACCGCCATGTCCGCAGCCTGCGCGAGGGAGGCCGCGCCGTGCACGCCGTCACGCGTGATCGTCGACGGGTCCGCACCGAGGAAGATGACCACGACGGGCTTGGGGCTGGCCTCGGCCGCGCCGAGCACGGCCGCTGCCACCGCGGCCGAAGGCGGCTTCGACACCAGGACGATGACGGAGGTCGCCGGGTCCGCATCGAGAGCCGCGAGCCCGTGCAGCATGGAGATGCCGCCGATCTCGTCGTGCAGGTCACGTCCGCCGGTGCCGAGGGCCTGGGAGATCCCCGATCCGTTCTGGTGGACCCGGACAGTGACCTCCTGCGTGCCGGTGCCTGAGGCACCCACGACCCCGATCGGGCCGCGCCGCACGACGTTGGCGAACCCGAGGGGAACACCGTTGACGATCGCGGTCCCGCAGTCGGGCCCCATCACCATCAGGTCGTGGTCCCGCGCGTACTCCTTCAGCCAAAGCTCGTCCGCCACGGTCACGTTGTCGCTGAACAGCATGACGTCCATGCCGAGGCGCAGGGCCTTCATTCCCTCGGCCGCGGCGTAGTCGCCGGGCACGGATACAAGGACGAAGTTGTGGCTCGGATCCTCGGCCAGCGCCATGTGGATGCTCGTGACCGGTTGCGCGGCCGCCGCTTCGACGTCACCGGCGCTTGCCGTGTGGGTCAGCAGGTCGTCCGCCTCGGACAGCGCCTCCTCGCAGGCCTCTTCGGTGCCGGAGATCGCGACGAGCAGGTCGTTGGGCCGGACCTCGAACGGCCCGAGTCCGGCCTCCCTGAGGTTGTCGATGTTGGTCGCCGACGCCATCACGACAGACGCGGCCTCGATCCCCTTCAGGCTCATGATCTCGGCCGAGACCGTCATCAGGGAGACCGAGTCTTTATACAGGTTCGGGTAATAGCGTGAAGTGGTGCTCATTCACTGATCCATTCGAGCGGGCGGGACAACAGCTGGCAGGCCGCGACGAGGCCCGCGCATGTGTCGCCACCGGAGGTGGCGCCGGTCGAGAGCACGTCGGCCCTCGCCTGCGTGAACGAGGCAGCCGCGCTGCCGGAAAGCACTGCGCTGGTGAGCTCCCAGACCGGGCGGCTCACCTGACCGTTAGACGCCTGGCGCAGCAGCGCCCGGCTGATCTCGTTGGTGGTGGCCAGGGCCGGGGCAAGTGCCGTCCGGAGGCGGGCCGCGAGCGGCTCGCACCTAGCGCTTACGCCGGGCGCGGTGAGCACGCCGAGGACGCCCACGAGCACGTCGTCACCCGAGGGCGTGAGCCCGGGCCCGCGACCCGTGGTGCGGCGGACGGCATCATCGAGATCGCCCCGACAGCTTGAAGCGAGCGCCCCGACGACCGCGTCGGCGAGCGGCCACGACCCCGCCCACGCGACGTGACGGGCCGCCGCCTCGAGCTCCGCCACCCGTACGCTCAGTCCGGATAGGTCAACGTCGTACCGGCGGGGCATCCAGCGGACCGCGGTCCTTGTGTCGATCACGACCGCGCCTGCGCGGATGTGCCGGGAGCGGACGTGCACCGGGTCGTGGGACCGCACGCCGAGGTCACCGGGCAGGACGGCGCCGGAGAGGCGCACGGTGAACGCGGCATCGTGCCCGCCGTGGTCGGTCACGGTCCACAGCTCGTCACCGATCTTGAGGTTCACCGCGCGATTGAACACGCTGTGCACCTGACCGATGCGGGGCGCACGGAGTTCGATGACCGATCCGATCGTCCCCGCATTGACTCGCATGACGAGCGTTACGAGATCGCGGCGAGCGCCTTGTCCGAGTCCGACACCCAGCCGAAAATGGCGCCCTGCGCCTTGATCATCTCCAGCCCGACGCGCTGGAACTCCGGGAAGTACGACGCGACGCAGTCCGACAGGACCACGCACTCGTAGCCGCGGTCGTTCGCCTCGCGGACGGTTGTGTGCACGCAGACCTCGAGGGTCACGCCGCACACGATGAGCGTTTTGATGCCACGGTCGCTGAGGATCTGGTGCAGGTCGGTGGCGTGGAACGAGCCCTTGCCCGGTTTGTCGATGACCGGCTCGCCCTCGATCGGGTAGAGCTGGTGGACGATGTCGTGCCCGGTCTCGCCGCGGACGAGGATGCGGCCCATCGGCCCCTTGGTGCCGATGAAGGTCTTGCCTCCGCGCGTGAGCTTGGCGGGCGGGCAGTCCGATAGGTCGGGACGGTGTCCCTCGCGGGTGTGGATGACCAGCATCCCCATCTCGCGAGCCTTCTCCAGCACGTGCTGGGTCGGCTCGACCGCGTCGAGCAGCAAGGAGGTGTCGTTGCCCAAGGCCTCGCCAAAGCCGCCGGGCAACACGAAGTCGCGCTGCATGTCGATGATCAGCAGCGCGGTGGTGGCAGGGTCAAAGTCGAGGTCGAACGGTTCGGCGGCGATTTTCGCCATGAGATCATCCCCCCAGTCGGTCGGCGCGAGGCCGAGTCGGGAAGCGAGCGCATGAAGTGCGGCGCCCGCAAGCCAACCGCGACGGGGGGTTAAGGGCCGCGGCTAGCACACCAAGATACTGATCAGAGCCCGATTCGCCTCGTTGCCCATGTTCTTGACATCTGAAATTCATTCGAAACCTGATCAGGCACTCGGCATGTGCCGACGAATGGGCACTGCTAGGTCAATGCTCAGGATGCGGACGGAAGCGGGCCAGCGGCATGGGCGCGGACGGCGGACTGCAGGAGTGGGCGGAACGATCTGGCCGGCGTCGTCGGGTGCCGACACTACGCGTAGAGGCACAAATCCGACCAAAAGTGATATCTGCTAAAAAGATGCACTACTTACGCTACGGTCGTCTGTACAAGCACGTCGCCTACAGCAATGGTGCGAGGCGGATTATGACTGCTCCCCCGGTTCACGCAGCGCCGCCGTCCCCTCGGCCGCCGTCCCCTCGGCCGCTGCTCACCGCAATCGCCCTCACTTGCTGTCTCACCGTTTACGTCGTCGCTGCGCCGCTGCTGGCGCGCGGCGCCGCGGTCGGCTGGCAGCTGATTCTGATGGTCCTGATCGCCGGGGTCGCCGCGATCGGACTGCTGTCGGTGCTCTGGCGACTGCGCGGCGGGCTCGCGATCACGCGGGAGGGGGTCGCGAACCAGGCCGCGCAAGCACGGCGACAGGCCGACGAGATCTCCGCGCTCACCGCGGAGATCACCACCTGGCGCAAGCGCGAGCAGCTTCGCATGTCCGAGTTCGCCGAACTGCGCGAAGGCCATGCCAGGCAACTGGAGGCGCAGGCACGATCGGTGACCGAGTCGGTTCGGTACGCGCTGCTGGAGCGCATCCCGGCCGCGCTCACCGGCGACACCCCCCCGCCACCGATCAACGGCACACACCCGGCCCTGGCCGCACTCCTTGAACAGGGCATGACCTACGCCAGCGAGAGCGCCGCCCGACAGCAGTCGGTACGCACCGCGGTGGTCGCGATGTCGCGGCGGGTGCAGGCATCGGCGCACCGCATCCAGGAAGAGGCGAGCCTGATGGCGGACCGGCACCCTGGCAACGCGGACGTGCTGGAAGTGAGCATGCGCGTCG
>Ga0126381_100005817_pt1 | contig 13626 bp, 13 predicted proteins | sample PanSoiMetPlot_28_FD_96465 | JGI IMG/M metagenome (GOLD analysis project Ga0126381, IMG submission 96465) | Tropical forest soil microbial communities from Panama - MetaG Plot_28 | ecosystem: Environmental > Terrestrial > Soil > Tropical forest > Bulk soil | place: Panama | collected 2016-02-17
ATGTTTGCAAAGCTCGATCGTGTCCGGGACGTTGGCAGTGCTGGCGGTGCAGAGCACATTCAGATTGCCCTTGGCCCTGCCCACGACTTCCATTAGCGCCTTGTGCTCGGCCATGGTGAAGGCGGTGAATTCCCCGGTAGAACCCAAAAAGGTCAAGCCATCGGCGCCGTGACTTTTGTACCACTCGACCTGCTCGCGCATCGCGCCCAGGTCCAGTTTCAAATTCTTGTCGCAGGGCGTGGTGGCGGCAGCCCAAAATTTCATTTTGGAGGGCGCTGCCTTCGCCGCGCCGATTGTGCCGGCCGCCGCGCCCACAATTGCGGCCGCACTCATGATTTTTATTGTTTCTCTGCGAGTAGTTTCCATCTGTTCCTCCAAATCCGCTGAACACTACTGCTTCCTGGGCCGTAGTGCCTCGTCTATGCGGCTGATGGCATCAACACAATAGAATAGCACTCTGATCGACAGAGCGGACCGCCAGATGGCGCGCCAACCAGACCACCCCCGGGAGGATCAGTTTTCGCTATTGTGAAGCGCTTTCTGATGGGCCTCCGCAAGCTCCGCCAGCGACTTGAATCTAAAGTCGATTTTTGGAATTTGGCCCGGGTCCATCGTGGCTCCGAATCCCTCCTGGGCATGGCGGCGATGGATCCAGCAATTTGCAATGCCGTGCCGACGCGCCGGCACATGATCGTGAAACAAACTTTCCGCAGTGTGAAGTATATCGCCCTTTGCGAGGCCCAGATTACCTATGTGCTCCAGCATGTACACGAAATTGCGGTCGTCAGGCTTGTAAGAGCCAATATCTTCGGCGGTGTAGATCGCGTCGAAGTCGACGCAGAGTACCCTGTTGCTGAAGCTGAAACTCCGGTTATCAACGTTGGACAATATGATGAGCTTGTAGAATTTCTTCAGATACCGCAGCGCGCCCGGTGAATCCGCGAAAGCAGGCCAGTGACGGATCGACTGGCCATATTCTTCGCATTCGTCAACGTTAACCGCGACGCCCCATTCCTCGGCCAATCGCTTGTAGACAACTGACAAAATATTGCAGTAGCGCATCGTTGGCGTTTGATGCTGCTGGGCGGATTCATGCCGGGCATGAGCTTCCAGAATCAGATCCCGCGTAAGTTTGCGGTTACTTTTCTCGACCAACCCGCCCAGCGCGTGCATCATGCCGGCTTCCCAGTCGATCAGCGTCCCATAGCAATCGAAGGTCAGCGCCTTAAAATCAGTTAAGCGCATCACAAGCCCCTTTCAATTAGATCATCGAGCGTCTTGCGAAGACGATCAATCAAGGGGTTCAGCATAATTGATTCCGATTTTCTTTCGATGCCGCACACTACACCAACGCCAGTCCGCGCTCTCGCCATTTTGCACTTTTTACTGCACGTGCGCCCCGGTTTCGCCGCGCACTCTCCTTGAGCCCAAGCGGCATGGCTTCGTATTGCCTTTACTTTCATGATAATAGCTCATGTGCTGAACATCGGGGCGTCAGCAGACTGCATTGCCAACCAAACCACCACGCGCCGCGGGTTGATTGCATGAACGGTAAAGAGAACTCTCGTTGGAAATTGAGTCGTAGAAGCTGGCTTGGGGCCGCGTTGGGGTTCGGCCTAGCCCCCGGACTAAGCCAGGGTGCGATCGCGCGTTCCTCGGACACCCCTGTAAGACTTTCATTCAACGAAAATCCGCTCGGACCGTCGCCACGCGCAAAAGAAGCAATACTGACTCAGCTCAATTCGCTGGAACGCTATACCGCGGAAAAGGGAGAAGAGTTTCGAACGCAAGTGGCACAGTTAGAAAATGTGGAACCAGACCAGATATTTATCGGCGAACTGTTGGAGGAGTTTGGTCTTCAGCTTGCTCTCTCCGGACCACCCGGAGGCGAGTTCATCTATTCCGAGCCCGGGTACACGGCATTGGTAGGTGCTGTTTCGCCCGGTAGAGGCAAAGTCGTCGGTGTTCCCCTGAATGATCGCCAGGAAAATGATCTTCCGGCCCTCGCTGCCGCCGTCAATTCCAGGACCCGCGCGGTCTACCTGGTCAATCCCCACAATCCAAGCGGTACGGTCAGCGAACAGAGAGATTTTGATGCATTCGTTCGAGATGTATCGACTCGGACTCTCGTCCTTGTCGACGAGGCATATTTGGACTTCCTTGACGACTACCCTGAGCGCACGGCAGCTCGCCTAATACGGCAAGGCGCCAACGTCGTCGTGTTCCGCACATTCGGCAAATTGTACGCGCTTGCAGGCCTCTCGATGGGCTATGCCATCGCGCCAAAGGCATTGGCTGCGAGTCTCAGGGCAAATGGTCTCGGATTGACGTTTGAAGCGAACAGCCTTGCGGTTGCTGCTGCGGCTGCAAGCCTGACGGACAGCCACTATGTTCCGGCAGTACGTAAACATGTAAGGCAAGAACGAGAAAAGTGGCAGGAACTTTTTGAACGACTTAAGTTGCGCTACGCAACCTCTAAAGGGAATTTTGTATTTTTCGAGACTGGCCGTCCCCATGCTGAATTCGCCACAGCGATGTTGCGAAAAGGGATCGACGTCGGGCGGATTTTTCCTCCCGCCGATCTGTGGACCCGTATCTCGATCGGCAGGCCGGCAGAAAATGCCATTGCGCGCTCAGTTGTCGAGGGTTACTTGAGGTAACCCACCGATTTTCAAACCGAATGTTTTTGCGAAAACGACGGTTCCTTGCCGGCATTACATCGCCTTACCTGTTTGAAGTGCCCGCCCATTGGCATCCTTTAGCATGCGGCTCTCACCGGCAGGTTTGACTTCGCTGTTCAGCGAATTGATTGCGTTCGCTGTTCCGGCGTCAGGCCTCGAATCCTCTGCACCGCCTTAATCAAGAGATTTATCTGCACGTTCTGCGGCCTGGATGTACGCATCAGGCGTCGTCTGCGCGTTTGCGGCGCGGCGTGCCAAATGTTCCATCGACGCGCCTTATCGCACGGGATCAGAGAAATTTTTTCGGACCATGAAAATCAAGCAAATTCAGCTTCTTCGGCGCGGATGACACGTAGCTGTCGTCGAGAAGCGCGCCATTAGCCTTGTCGCAAAACCCAGATTTTGTCGTAACCCGGATAAAGTGCCATGGTAATGTATTCAAACTGAAGGAGGTAGGTCATGCCCCTGTCACGGCGCGAGGCCTTGGTCACATCCGGCGCGACGCTCGCCGGGTTCGCACTTGCTGCGATGGCGCGCGAAGACGCGCAAGCACAGAGTATGTCGCCGCAGGCGCCCTGGCCGGACCACCTCGTCGATGCGCCGCTCCGGCCTGGGTTCCCGGTATTGCTGCCACTAAATGCCGACGGTTCAGCACCGGAACATCTCCAAAGCGAAGCTGGACCGATCGTGGGCCGGCTGATGTGGCGCACGCCCGACGCGCAACCGCCGCCGGGAGAGGCCGACTACCACAAGATGGCGATCAAGGTCGACACGCGCGGGCTTGCCAAACGCTCCGGCACGCTGCATTTCTCCGATCTAGAGCAGTTGCCGCGCGTCTCCCAAACCTATCTCTTGCAATGCGCCGCACCCGAACCGCACGGTGTCGTCAAATGGACCGGTGTGAGGTTTGCCGATTTCGCCGATATGCTGGGACTGATTAAGGCCCCGCTTTATTGTCGGCTGGTGGCGACCGATCGGCATTATGTTGACGAAGCGATCGACACGCTGCGTCATCCCCAGGTCATGCTTGCGTGGATGATGAACGACCAGCCGCTGCCCATGGCGCATGGCGCGCCAGTCAGGCTTGTCGTTCCTTTCCGGTACGGTAACCGCAGCATCAAAGCGATCACCGAAATCAGCTTTGCAACGCCGGGGCTGCCTATGCCGCCATTGCCGAGCTGACACACGTGCCGCCTACCTTACGATCGAATCGAGGGGGAGACATTGTCATGCTGAAGAACAGCTTGGTTGCCTGCGCAGCCCTGCCCATCCTTCTTCTACTCGGTTCTAGCGGAAACAGCGCGACGCTTGCCGATGCGGAACGGCACGCCGCCGGATATATCTCTGCTTATGATGCCAAAACCGGAACTATGGCCTGGCGGTTCTATACCATGCCTGGCGACCCGTCGATGCTCAGCGCCGCGCCGGCGGATTTGAAATTCCGCGATGGGCTGTCCGCTTACAACGGCGGCAATTATCTGAAGGCGTTGGAAATTTGGTTACCGCTTGCCCAACATGAAGACGCGCCGTCGCAAGCCGGCGTGGGGTTTATCTACCATCGCGGGTTGGGTGTGCAGGTGGATGACCAGAAAGCCTATTTTTGGTTGCGAAAAGCCGCGGAGCACGGACAGCCGGAAGGCCAAATGATGCTGGGCACCTTGTATTTCTACGGCCAGGGCGTTGGGCAGAGTTACGTTCAGGCCTATGCCTGGTGCGACCTGGCACTGGATGGCGGCAGTGCGGATGCGGAAGATTGCCGTGGCGCAGCGCTTCAGTCGCTTCGTTCCGACAGCGACCTCAAGCAGGCGTTCCAGCTAAGCACCAATCTGCACCACCAATTTGGCCCCAAGCTTTGAAGAGCGTTATTTCCACCAATAACCAACGCTCCTATCGGGCTAGACGGCAGGCCTAATCGGAAATCCGCCAGCGAATACAATCTAACGTGTCTCATTTTCTGCAATTTCCGGCCCCCCGGATGCTGGCGCGAGGGCTGTTTGAACTTGTCTCTACCCGGCCCAATGGTCTTTAATAGGCCCACAGATAGGTGGAGTCGGGGATCTGAATCGCTCGCGAAATGTTCCACTCGCGTGAGCAAACTCCGCTTCATTGGTTCTCTTTACGGGAGGCCCTATGTCGGACACCGATTCAAATAAACCTGAAACAACCCGATCGGAACAATCCTCGGCGCGCGCCACGCGACGCTCCTTCATAAAAGGCGTCATCGCATCCGGAGTAGCGGTTTCGGCGGTCGGCTATGTCGTCTATGAGCGCTCGGCTCGCAGGTCGGCGGCGGGCGCGGTCGAACGGCTGATCACCTTGAATGTTAATGGCCGCGATCGGCGGGTTGATGTCGCGCCGCACGAAACCCTGGCGCAGACCGTCCGCTATAAGCTTGGTTTGACAGGCACCAAACTCTCCTGCGACCGCGCCGAATGCGGCGCCTGCACCGTGATGCTGGACGGGGTCACCGCCTATTCCTGTTCGACGTTGACCCACAGCGTACGCAACCGGAAGATCGTTACGATCGAAGGCATTGCCAGTCCCAATGGTGGCCTTCACAAAGTACAGCAGGCCATGATCGACGAGCTGGGGCCCCAGTGCGGCTTTTGCACCCCGGGCCAGGTCGTGGCGGCGGTGGCACTGCTCAACAATAATCCCAAACCGACGTTGGACGAAGTGCGGCGCGGAATGTCCGGCAATCTTTGCAAGTGCGGCGCCTACGATCACTATCTCAAAGCGGTCATGCGCGCGTCGCAGGAGGCTTAAGCAATGGCAACGTCACGCACCCAACAGAACAAACTAATCGGCAAGGATTTTTTAGTCCCCGACGTCGAGGCGAAAGTTACCGGCCGCGCGAAATATGTTGAGGACTTCCGCATGGACGGCATGGTGTTCTGCAAGACCTTAACCAGCCCAATTCCGCACGCCAAGATCCGAAGCATCGACACGTCCGATGCAATGAAGATGCCGGGCGTGCTTGGCATTCTCACCGCCGACGACGTGCCCCAATTTCCGCCGCCTGCCCCAGGCATTCTCGCCAAGGACGAGACCTTTTATGTAGGCGAGCCGATACTGGCGATTGCGGCCGACACTGAAGAGAATGCGGTCGCGGCGATCGAAGCCGTCAAGGTCGATTTCCAGCAATTGCCACATGTGGTGGATCCGCTGGAAAGCTTATTCCCGGGTGGCCCCAACGCGCGCCAAGGCGGCAATGTCGCGGCCGGCCAGATCAAGCTGCAGACAGTCAAGTGGGAAGGCGTCGATTTTGCGGCTGCCGGCGAATCCAAGCTGCCGTTGGGCCGTCCAGCCGAGGAATGGACCTACGGCGACGTTGACGCCGGTTTCAAGAAAGCCAAGGTGATCGTCGAGGAAAATTTCGTTTCTGCCACTTATTCCCATAACTGCATGGAAACCCGCAGCACCTTCGCCTATTGGCAGGGCGGTAAATGCTTCCTCTATGGCTCTAACCAAAGCCATACTGCGGCCATCGCCAACGTCTCTCGCTATATTGGCATCAAACCGAACCAGCTCGTATTCATCGCTGAATTTTGCGGTGGCGGCTTTGGCAGCAAGATTCCTGGCTATCCTAACATGGCGATAGCCGCCCTGATGTCGAAGAAGATAAACCGGCCGGTGATGCACCGTATTTCCCGCTACGAGGAATACGGCATCGGCAGCGCTCGTCCCGGCTTTCAGGGATACATCAAAATGGGGTTCGCGCCCAACGGCAGGATAACAGCGGCAGACCTTTACATAGTGCAGGAAAGTGGGCCGATGCCGACGGCCGGCGATTTCCGCGCTGCCGGCGCCTGCATGTCGCTGGTCTACCAGCCTGAGGCCATGCGCTTCCGCACTGTTCCTGTGCTGACCAACACCGTTCCGGTAGGTGCCCAACGCGGCCCGGGCGAAAATCAGTTCGTCTCCGTGGTCGAGCCGATGATCGACAAGGCGGCCCGTCAGCTGAACATTGACCGTTTCGACATTCGTATCCTCAACGCTCCGGACTCGAGCAGCAAATTCGGCCCGGACCAGGGTCCGGTAACCAGCGCTTTCATGAAGGAAGCGCTAGCCAAGCTGCGCACCTTGGTGAATTGGGACGAGCTCAAGAAGAAATCCGGCCAAAAGAACGGCACCAAAGTGACCGGTATCGGCATCGGCCAGGGTTATCACTCTGCCGGCACAAACGGCTTTGATGGGTTGGTGCGTATTACCCCGGATGGCAAGCTTCACGTCCATACCGGCGTGGGCAATCTGGGCACCCACTCCTGGGCGTCGACCGCTCGTGTTGCTCCCGACTTGCTCAATGTAAGCTGGGATAATGTGGTCATTGAACGCGGAGACACGCGCCGGGGCCTGCCCTTCAATTCGCCCCAGGCTGGCAGCCTGACGGCTTCCACTGAATCGCGCACGATGTATGCCGCGGCAATGGATATGAAGGACAAACTCACAGACATTGCAGCCAAAATGCTGGGCGGAAAGCCCGAGGACTATGAGCTGGGTGACGAAAAAGTCGTCCGTAAGGGCGGCGGAAAGTCCATCACCTACCAGCAGGCCGCACAGAAGGCCATCGAGTTGGGCGGAAAATATTCCGGCAAGGAACTGCCCGATGAGCTTAATCCGATCACCAAGAATGCCGTTGCCATGATTGCGGGTTCGGGCCTGATCGCCGCGGCTAAGGATAAGCTGCCACGGGTGGGTACCACGCCCGGCCTTACCTGCAACGTCGCAGAGTTGGAAATAGACACCGAGACCGGCGTGGTGGAAATCAAGCAATGCATGAGTGTGGTCGATGTCGGCACGGTGCTTTTCCCGCTTGGCCTGGGTCACCAGATCGCCAGCGGCCAGGTCCAGGGCATCGGCATGGCGCGGCTAGAACGACACCTCTATGACCCCAAGCTTGGCATTCCTGCCGCGGTGGGTTTCCACGAAGGCAAGGTGCCGACGTATCTTGATATTCCGCCTAATATGACTTGGCAGGCGGTCGAGAAACCCGACCCGCAGCATCCGCTCGGCATTAAGGGCGTGGGAGAGCCGGCCATGGGCTCGGGTGCCTCCTGCATCACTTCCGCGATCGCCGATGCGCTGGGTGGTCATCTCTTCAACCGTACGCCAGTTTCCACGGATATGATTGTCAATTACCTGTCGGGGCGCCCGCCAGCGCACAAGCCGCTTCAGGTCAACACGGTCTGAGGGAGCAAATGCTATGATCGTCAAAGACATTATGGCCCCATTCGACCTGTACCAACCGGTGCAGCTCAAGGACGCTTTTTCGCTTCTCGAAAGTTTCGGAACCGATGCTTGGAAGATGGCCGGCGGCTACGACAGCATGGACTGGTTCAAGGACCGAATCATGCGGCCCAAGGCCGTGATCGACCTAACCGGCATCGCCGAGATGAAGGGCATTAAGGAAACTGCGGATGGCGTCGAAATTGGGGCGCTCACCACCCTGACTGAAATTGAGAACAGTCCCATCATCAAATCCAAATATCGATTGCTGGCAGATGCGGTGTCCCATGTCGCAAGCCCGCAGATCCGCAATAATGGGACCCTGGGCGGCAATGTTTCGCAAAATGCGCGTTGTCTCTATTACCGTTATGGGCTGCCTTGCTACCGCGCGGGCGGCACGACCTGCTTCGCTGACACGCCCGAAGGCGTTACTCGCGAACATGCGCTGTTCGGCGCAGATCGCTGCGTGGCGGTGTCCTCTTCTGACGGCGCGCCAGCACTGACCGCCCTGGACGCCAAATTCGTGATCCGGAGTTCTAGCGGCGAGCGCGTAGTCGGATCCGATGATTTCTTCGTAGGTCCGAGCGTTGACATCACGCGCTTGACCTCGACCAAGCCCGAAGAGATCCTCACAACGATTCGGTTGCCAAACAGTTGGGCTGGCAAGAACTTCTACTTCGAAAAAGTCACAGACCGGAACACCTGGGACTTCCCACTGGTGAATGTTGCGGCAGCCATTTCGGTGGAAGGTGGCGCGATCAAGGATAGCCGCATAGTAGTCGGCGGCGTCAGCGCCACTCCGCATCGCCTTACGCAGGTTGAAGGCATCATCCAGGGCAAGACACTGGACGAGCACGTTGCCACCTTGGCTGGTCAGTCGTCCACCCGTGACGCCCGGCCGCTAAACTATAACGGTTTCAAGATCCCGCTGATGGCCAGTCTGGTCACGCGCGCCGTCCGCAACGCTACCGCTTGAAGGGGATCATCGTGGAACTTTTCCGCTATGCAACGTCAGTTTATGGCAACCGGGTCCTTCTTGGCGCGTCGTTCGATCTTCTGCAATGGTTCGTGGCGGCGGGCGTAGCTGCCATCTTGGCCCATGCAATTTTCAAGTTCATCGTCCCGTCCTCCGACGGCAGCAGGTCCTAAAGGCGGTCTACAAGGAATTTCAGCATGAGTTCGCACGCAGCCACCAGCACCACCGTTGCAAGCTCGACCCAGGCAGTTGGCCAGATCCGGCGACACGAGTTGGTGGACCGCATTTATCACTGGTTGATGGCCATCTGCATCCTCACACTCTTGGCGACGTCGCTCCTACCCATTGTCGGCTGGAAATTCGCCTGGCTCACCATTCACTGGATCACGGGCCTGGTCTTAACCGCAGGGGTGATTTTCCACATCATTCGCGCCCTGTTCTTCCAGGATCCTATGTCCATGGTGATGGACGCCCGGGATGTCGCAAATCTCACTGCGGGTGGCCGGCCGGGAAAATACAATCTGGCGCAGAAGCTCTATCACTTGGCCATCGCGATCCTAATCTTGTGCGGCATCGCCACAGGCCTCCTTATGTTGCGCAAAATTGATACGCCTTTCTGGGAGCGCAATGCCTACTGGTTCGGCGACCAGACTTGGGGCGCCATCTACGCCATCCATGATTTGGTCGCCATGGCGCTCGTAACGATGATCATGATCCATATCTATTTCGCGCTCCGTCCCGACGAATGGCATCTGACGCGCTCCATGTTCCGCGGTTGGATCAGCCGCAAGGAATATCAGGATCATTTCGATCCCAAGCGCTGGAAAGCCAAGGAAGAACCATAAGACCCCTATTCTCCGGGCGTTCGGCTGCTCCCTAACGCGGCTCGCAAGGCCTTTTGCCAACTCTTAAGGAGGCCCGTGAACGGGTGCCGCCCATGGACCTGATTGAAGCGATTGACATGGTCGAAAAGACCTATGAGTTCATGCTGGCCTATGCTGCGCAGGGCCGAGTCAATGACGAAGACACTTCGAGAACCGGCATCCGCGCCGATCTCACCCGTTTGGTCGAGGCGCTTAGCGTGATCGGGGCCGCCAAACTTGAGAGTGAAGCTGCGCGGAAATTCCTCGACGTGGTGTGCCAGGACGCAGCCAAGGCCTCCGCCGCCATCGGCCTGGTTCTGTCCAAGCCCGGTATCTCTTCCCAGGCGGTGGATAATCTTAACGCGTCGATTCATATTCGGGCGTTGCTCACCGATATTTTCATTTTGGACGAGACGCTTAAGATAACCGGGGCATAAAGGCGTAGGCAGGCCGCGATGTCCGCACTGAAAATCGGATTTATTGGCGTCGGCGCCTTCGGGTCGCGGGCCGCCATGCGCCTGCTTTGGTCCGGATTCCACGATCTAAATATCTATGACACGCATGAGCAAACGCCCCGCATTTTTACCGGCACCCATGGCGGACTGCTGCTGGGTTCGCCCGCTATGGTTGCTCAACTCTCCGACATCGTGATCACTGCGTTGCCGTCGGCAGCGGAAATGCGTGAGGTTTTCTTCGGTTGGGAGGGGCTCGCCATCGAACCGAAGAAAAACGGGCTGGTGATGGATATCGGCGTCACCGATCCCTCGGAAACCGTGGCCATGGCCAGGAAGCTTGGGGAGTGCGGCATTCAGTTTGTGGATGCACCCGCCTTCGGCACGCCAGATGACGCGCGCGAAGGCCGCCTCACGATGGTAGTGGGCGGAGACGACAGCGCGGTGGAACGCTGCCGGCCGATACTGGAAAAGCTTAGTCAGTGCGTGATACGCGCCGGCGGCCCTGGCTCGGCCCAGGCCGCAGCCGCGATTGCTGATTATCTGCGCGCCGCCCGACTTTTGGCCGCCAGCGAGGCGATTCGGCTGGGCAGTCATTTCGGTTTCGAGCCCGCAAATTTGCTTGAAGTATGCGACGCTCTTGGAGGGGCAGGAGTAGACAAGACTTTGCGGAACGAGGTCGCCACCCGTCGCTTCAAGACTGGCCACCAGCTTGGGCTAATGCGGGCCAACGTCGAATTGGCTGACCGGCTGGCAAGTACGGCAGGCCTGCCATCGCCGATGCTGACCGCGGTAAAAGACGCATTAGCTGGCGCGGAACAACTATTGGGCTACAGCATGGATCACACTGCGCTGATCAAATGGCTCGAGACACTAACTCCTCCCGAACCGGCCAGGCCCACAACCAGTGAAACCACAGCCCCGGCCTGATGGCCGGACCCATCATGCCTGCGTCACGTTTAGCACTGTTTGGCGGCCATGCTCTTGGCCAGCGCGTCAGTGGCGGCGGTAACCTTGGCGATCAATTCGTCGCCGCTGGAATCGCGGATGCAGCTCAACGTGTAGTCAAACTGTCCTTTTTTGGAGGCCGATGCTTTCTTCGTCTGAATGTTGCAGCCGGTCGAGCAGGTGTCAGCCAGGGCCGGAATTGCGATCAGAGTGATGGTGCCGATCAAGAGGCTCGCGGCGATAGCGATTTTCATAGCACTAGTCCTCGCTGGTTGGAATTGGTTCTTCGTGTCAGCTGCCCGACCTGAGTCGAGCCTCTTCCGGTTGGATATTTACTGCATCGCCCGACAGTTGTAAGGGCAAAAATTGCACGTTTTGCCAGCGAGGTCGTTTGACAGATGCTGGCCGATACGCCTGAAGCGCAACTAGAGTGGGCAGAAGTTGCCGCAACATATTTGGAATTAGCGGAACTACAACGTCCGGAAAGCAACTTCCGAAGCGTGGGTAAGGCCCGACTTCCTGTCGGCAGGTTTCTAGCCGCCGGAGTGCGTCGCCTGACGCGCGAGTTAATCCCGTTCGCTGGAGACCACTAACGAAGTCGAACGGCTGGCTCGGTCACCGACGGCTCGATAATCATTGCTGGCCAAGCTCGTCTTTGAAGGCGCGCGTGTTGCAACAGGCCGTCGACACGACGCCTTCGGAAAGCCTGGAGCGGCCCCGAACGCGGGATGAGCTTGGGAGCAGGCCGGTTCTAAATGGTCCTCGGCCCCTGTTTGTTCGCGAAATGTGCCGCGTAGAACGGGGCAGCAGTGACCGTGACATGCCAGGTTTGAGGCTTAGGGAAGCCTGCCGCCGAAAGGACTTGCCCCGGGCAGCCTCCTCCACTATCACCCCGCGGGGACAGGTGGTCGAGCGGTTGAAGGCACCGCACTCGAAATGCGGCATACCTGCAAGGGTATCGTGGGTTCGAATCCCACCCTGTCCGCCAGTCCTCTAATTCGGCATCGTTCGTAGTCGGTAGCCATTGGTCGATTTTCGCCTGTTTTACCTGAGAAACATAGCCTTCCGTCGTCATCGCGAGCCGCTTCCGTTCGCATCAATCCGTGATATAGTTGTGGACTATATTGTGGACGACGGGAGCCTAACAATGTCGCGCAAATTTGACCGCCTAACAGCGCTGAAAGTCGATAAGACAAAGAAACCCGGCATGTATTGCGACGGAGGCGGTCTCTACTTGCGCATCACGAAGGACGGCACCAAAAACTGGGTGCTGCGCTACATGTTGTCAGGCAAGCCGCGATGGATGGGCTTAGGTCCTGTCTCGCTGTTTGGCCTACAGGAAGCACGCGCTAGGGCTTTGGACGCTCGAAGGCAGCGTCATGATGGAATTGATCCCATTGACGCGCGGAAGGCAGCGAGGCAGCAGGCGCGGCTGGATGCGGCTAGGGCAATCACATTTCAGGAATGCGCCGAGAAGTACATTGAGGCTCACAAGACTGCATGGAAGAACGCCAAGCACGCGACTCAGTGGCCTTCTACCCTCAAAACCTACGCCTATCCGGTGATCGGCTCATTGTCCGTGCAGGCGATTGACACTGCGCTGGTGACAAAGATCATTGAGCCTATCTGGTCAGATAAGCCAGAAACCGCAAGTCGCCTGCGCGGACGCATAGAGGCAGTCTTGGATTGGGCGAAGGCGCGCGGCTTCCGGGCAGGGGAGAACCCCGCGAGGTGGCGGGGCCATCTGGACAACCTGCTACCTGCCCGCAGCAAGGTGCGAAGGGTCGAGCATCACGCCGCTCTCGCTTATCAAGAAATCGGCGGTTTTATCGCGCTGCTTCACAAGCAAGAGGGAACCGCTGCGCGGGCGCTGGAGTACGCCATTCTGACAGCGGCCCGGACGGGGGAGGTCATCGGAGCGACATGGAGCGAGAGTGACCTGACTAATAAGATGTGGGTCATCCGCGCTGCCCGCATGAAGGCGGGCCGCGAGCATCGTGTACCCCTGAGTATCCCTGCTATTGATATTCTTGCCGCAATGAAGAAGCTGGCAGGCGATAGAGTTTCAACCGAGGCTCCGGTCTTCGCAGGCGCAAAGTCCGGCCAGCCGCTTTCCAATATGGCATTCCTTATGCTCCTAAGGCGCATGGGGCGGGACGATCTGACGGCGCATGGCTTCCGCTCGACTTTCCGCGATTGGGCAGCAGAACGAACCAGCTATCCCAGCGACATGGCTGAAATGGCCCTAGCTCATACAGTTGGCAACAAGGTCGAGGCCGCCTACCGCCGTGGCGACATGTTCGACAAACGTCGCCGCTTTATGGACGATTGGGCACGGTTCTGCGGCACCATCCAACTCGCCACCAAAGACAATATCGCTACGCTGCGGAAGACCGGCTAAAGTTCCCATCGGTGGCTAGGCTAAATTCCGAACGCATGGTTTCGCACCGTGTTGCCGCCGCGACACCCATGCGGAGCGG
>Ga0126381_100005818_pt1 | contig 13626 bp, 10 predicted proteins | sample PanSoiMetPlot_28_FD_96465 | JGI IMG/M metagenome (GOLD analysis project Ga0126381, IMG submission 96465) | Tropical forest soil microbial communities from Panama - MetaG Plot_28 | ecosystem: Environmental > Terrestrial > Soil > Tropical forest > Bulk soil | place: Panama | collected 2016-02-17
CCAAACTCCTTGAACTGGATCGTGATGCCGCCATTGCCACCTCCGGTGGTACCTTGCACCACCGGATATGGAAACTGGCCGCCTGCAAGGAAACTTCCCTGTTTTCCATTCTCAGTCAGCAGATTGGGTTCGGCGAGAACCTGCAAGACGCCCTTTGTCTGCAGTGCCTGTATCGTCGCGCCGAGATTGATATCGCGCCGAAAGAGGAAAATATTAAGCAGGTTCGACAAGTTGAATGTTGACGAACCTACTGAGGATCCGCTTGAAAGCGTTGGAGGAGTGAACTGTTGCGTTGTAATGGAGCCAATCGTGTTTGCTGCTCCGGTGCTGAAGATATTGATACCGAGCTGAGTGGCAAGTGTTCTGTCAAGACTTGCGAAACGTACCTTCAGTAAGATCTGCTTTTCATTCGAAGGTACGTTGACGTACAGGAGATTTACTACCTTACCAGCAGTGGAGGCAATCTGAACGGCGCGATCCGAGCTTTCAAGATCCTTGACCGTTCCTCTCAAGAAGACATTTGCCCCTTCGGCGCTGACTCGCAGCGGCTGGCCGGGGAACTCACTTCTCAGTTCGCGGCGGAGCGCATCGAGGCGATCGGTCGCTGCGGCTTCGCTCGGGCGGACCTTTACATTGAAGAACTGTCGTGCGCCGCCGGCTTGCCAAATGATGAGGGTTGTCTCACCTGCCGCCTTGCCATTGATCATGACCTCCAACGGACTAACCGCCGTCGCTTCCGCAACTTCGCCCGATCCGACTGCGATACGCTCCACGGGCCGGGTCGAGTCAACTAGAACGGACTTGCCGACTCCGACAACGAGGTCATTGGCCGAATCCTGAGAAGTTACTCCCGCAGGTGGATTAGCTGGTGTCTGAGCCTGAAGAGAAGACCCGGAGCAGGACCCAATGGATATTGCCCAAAAGCAAGCGATAGAAATACTAACTCGCGATCTCACTATTTCTCCTCATTCGAGACGAATTTTTCGTCAGTCCGCTTCGATCCATTAAAGACCTGGACCATATAAACTCGCGCTGTTTGCGTCGGTGGATGACGAGGTGCCGATGTCGATCGAGGCTTCGGAGCGGGAGCCACGCTGTTCTTGTCCGTGAATAGATTTGCTACTGCTGTCCCAGGGGGCTGGCCGATCTGCGTATCAAGCGGATTTCTCAGAACCAGCTGAATGTGGGTTTGAGAGTTAGCCAGGCTAAGCGCTTCAGCCTGCTCTGGTGTCACAAGAAGATTGACGACCTGTACGGGCTTCGCTTTGCCTTCGGCATCCTTCTGGATATCAGTACCTGCAGACAATACCTGAATGTTCTGCAGAAGCGTCTTTACCTTTGTTCCTTCGGCTGTGTTGGTTTGCCCAGGAAGAGTCCCCGAGATCAAGACGTCCACTCGCATGCCAGGAGTAACGAAACCGGCAACACCAACCACCTCGTCGACCTTAACTGCACAGGCCCGCATGCCAGGACTGATCGTGGCTGCAAGTCCGCCGCCAGATCCCACTGCAGCCAGGCGACTCTCTAATATCGGTTCATTTTGAGAGAGATCTGCGACAACGCCACGTCCGAGCGCATCCTTCGGATTGAGGATCACTCCCTTCGGAAGAGAGCCAGTGATCTCGGAGGTCGTCAAGTCAACGTCACGCAAAATGCTGCCTAACTTAATGTCTGTGGCAGCCACGACTACCCGCGTGGTGTTTAGTGGCCTCGTTGCCAGAATTCGGTTGGCAACCAGACGATAGACGAGGTAACTGCACGCGCTGGCTACTATAAATGCGCTCAGAAGAATGAGCAGAAGTCTTTTGTTCATTCGCGGACCTATTCGAGCCGCCACTAGGCGAACTCTACCTTCGCCCAGCATCAATGGCAATTTTCGTGCCAAAGAGAAAGAAGGAGCTGTCTTCCGGAAAATCAGGGACTTAAGCGGTAGCAGTAGTAAGGAGTGTGACCCCTTGTTTACCAACGACGACAGCTGTGTAGCCTAGTAGACACCCACTTCCACGAGATAGGCGATTCACCGCATCTTACGGCAGGCTAGGTTGGCCAGGAAATTGCACAGCTGATATCCGAGCACACTGGCAAATTGGTTCGATTTTATGGGTCGCCTCTAAGAACTGAAAACGCATGGTGTGCCGGATGGCTGGGTCTTGCGGATTATGAAGTCCTCAAACATCATGACTCTGTTTTCAGAGCAGCCGCGTCCCAGCACGGGGCCCTCTGCGATTGCGGTCTCGATTGCGCTGCATGGCGTTTCCACCGTCTTGTTGCTCCTTGCCTTGAAGCATGCACCGCGGATGAATGACAGGCCTGATGTTGAGCGCTACAGCGTCCGGATTCTCAAAGCTCCGCGTATACAGCCAGAGACACGGCGGTCACTGCGGAGTGACCTGACGCAGATGGCCCAGCGAACTGCTGTGCATGATATTGCGCCGAGCGGAGGCCCTCCCGAGTCATCGGTTCCGACTCAAATGACTCAGCTGCCTCAAAGGTCCCAGACTCTCGTGCAGCCCGACGCGCCAGCCGATCTTCTGCTGCCCCAGGAGACTCCTGCTCCACTGGCAGTGATGTGGTCTCCGGAGAACTCACCAAGCAAGGTACTCGTCGCTCCTCCGCAACAGGAGCCTACAATCGCAGTGACCCGGCCGGCGCTGATCAAACCGAATCGTGAGCCAAACCTCTCCGATCTCAACATTACGATGACTCCCTTCCCTTCCCGGACCCCTGTGCTCCCACCGGGTTCAACGTCACCGATCATCGTTCGAGGAGCAGAGGAGATAAAGCAGATTCCTTCGACATCCACGGCACAGCTTGAGCCCCCCACTCCAGCTCGAGTGCTGTCCATATCCTCCCTTCAGGCCCAGGGAGCAGTTGTAATCCCATTCGCGAATCAGTCTTCGCAGTCAAGTTCATCGGCCTTGGTAATCTCAACGTCCACCGCAAAGAATTCCGGCAAAACTGGTGACGGCAATCCTGCAGGCAATCAAGCCGGAACTGGCCACGGCGACACACCGGGTTCTACGAAAGGTAACAGTACCGCCGGAACCGGAGCAAATGCGCAAAGCAACGTTGCCATCGATCAAGATGGCGGATCAACAGCTGGCCTGGCACCTGGTGGTGAACTGTCCTTAACACACCTCACTCTGCCCAAGGACGGTCAGTTTGGAGTGGTGGTGGTCGGCTCTTCTTTGAACGAACAATATCCTGAGATTGTTGGGATATGGAATAGCCGACTGGTTTATACGGTCTACCTGCATATAGGCCTGGGCAAGAGCTGGATCCTCCAGTATTCCCTTCCGCGCACTGATGAGGCGGCAGCAGGCGGGAGCATTAACCGTCCCGAAGCACCCTGGCCTTATGACATCATGCGGCCTCACCTTAATCCGGAGGACTACAACTCAGACGCCATCATGGTTCATGGCTTTGTAAATGCGGCTGGCCGATTCGACCGGCTGGCACTTGTCTTTCCCGCCGGCTTCACACAAGCCAAATTTGTGCTGAATGCGCTGCAGCAGTGGCAATTCAGACCAGCCCGGCAGGATGGGCATATCGCCGCTGTCGAAGTATTGCTGATCATTCCTGAGGAAACGGAATAGCACGGATTTGAACGAATTAGGTTCAGAAGCCGGTCCGGAAAGTATCTGGTAACTTTCGCGTTAGTTGGCTCGTAGTCTGCTTAGAAATCTTTCAAAACTCCTTTTATCTGCTCCCAGGGGCATGCCATCGTTCATAGAAGTGCGAGCTTGTTCCTGTGGCAACGCAAGCAAAAAGCCCACGCCGTCAGTTCCTGAGCGAATAACCTTGGCGCTCACGGTGATGGAACGATCTGGGTCCGACTCCGGTAGATCCCCTCTCTGCAGAGACAGCATGACCAACGTGCCTGGATACCATCGATGCTCAGTCAACAAATAGAGGCCTTGGTCACTGATGTCACGAACTTCATGAGCCATGGGAGCGCCACCATCCCAGTAGTGCGCTACGAGCGGAAGCCTTCCCTTTCGCTCTACCCTTCGCCGTTCCCGAGAGGTCAGCCACTCTAAGCACCTCTTCACAGCATTCATCTGAGGTTCATCCTTGTGTTCGTCGCTGGTCTCACTCTAATTGTGCCTTGCCATTAGCCGCCGCAGCCATGCCCAATCGTTGCTGCATATCTTCAGCGACACAGATGACGAGCTGGTCTCCCGCCTGGGTGTGGGAAGAATAGATCGTATGAGTCGGCAGTTCCAGCACGCTTTCAGCTTGCGTCTTCAAGGGCCCGATTCGAAACGATGGAAAGTATTCAACCAGATGAATTACGCGACAGTTTTCGTCAAGATAGATAAGATCGAGAGGAAAAAACAACCCGAGAGTGTGTACTCCCCTGGAGGGCACTACCCATATCCCTTCATCGGATCTCAACTTGAATCTCCCGATGAACCCACGGAGACGCGAAAATATAGTGTCTGCAGCCTTAACATTTAGGCTGAGGAAACATTCCCGCGTTTCGTTGTATACACAGTAGGTTCTTCTTTCCATTCATTCCTCGACTAGTGACGGCTCTATGAAATTCCGGCCGCCTTTATTCCTTGCGATTCATCTGCGAGCATCTGTATCGCTACTCCTGAACTCCACCAGCCTCCCAATCCGAGTTAAGTTGAACATCGCTATGTTCTCCCTCCGGAAAAATGGAAAAGGAGGGGCCGAACGCTCTTTTCCACAAGCGAGAAAGTCAACATCCGGCCTGCCCGGTAGAGGAGTTCCAGCTTATTGGACTCGCGTACGGCGACGGTAGATAAGAAAAAGCAGTACCACGACGAAAAGAACACCTGAAACAACTCGAATGATCGTAACGTTATCCACTTAAGTTCTCCTTCTTTAATGGGTTAGATATTTTTGAAAAGACTCCGACATCACGATTGCTGCCGGGCCCACGGTAACGATAAACAGTGAGGGGAAAATGAAAAAGACAAGCGGAAAGACCAGTTTGATCGTAGTCTTTGCTGCTTGCTCTTCCACCTTTTGTCGGCGCTGGGTCCTGAGAGTATCAGAATGAACGCGCAACGTTTTTGCAACACTTGTACCGAGCTGTTCTGATTGCACAAGAACGGTGACGAGATTTCTGACACTATCCACTCCCGTGCGTTCGGCGAACTGTCTCCAGGCGTCGGAGCGAGGCCGCCCAGCGCGCTGTTCCAGCACGACGATGCTTAGCTCATCGCAGATCACCGGATGAGCCAAGACCATCTCTTCCGCGGTTCGGGCCGTGGCTTGGTCTAGGCTGAGCCCAGCTTCGACACAGATGATTAATAGGTCGAGAACATCAGGCAGCCCAAGTCTGATTTGAGCTTGTCGTTTACTGATTTTCCTGCCAAGCCAGAAATCCGGAGCCAAAAACCCTAGTCCTAACGCCACGAGATAAATGACGAATGGGTTGTCGTGGGCAGCACCGGTAACGAACACTAAGAAACAAAGAGTCAAGGGCGCTAGGACCTTCGCGCCGTAAAGGAGATTTACAGCCGAGTCTGAGCGATAGCCTGCACGGATCAGTCGCTGCTGCGCAACTGAGACCTCCGCCTGGCTCTTTGGCAACACCTTTTCCAGGTGTTCAACCATCGTTCCCAGAGAAGAACCGGTCTGCTGAATAGCCCCGACAAATCCCTTCTGTTCTTTTTGATCCCGCGTCACAACCTCCGATATTCGCTGTAGCATTGCCTCGCGGTAAAACAGAAGGAGGCCACCGCTCCCAATCAGGAAGAAGATGACGACGAATGTGAAAGCTACAAATCCCATAAGACGACCTTTACACCTTCATGTTGACGATCTTTCGAATGACTAGGGCCCCGGTGAGCGTCATAACTACCCAGGCATACAAAAGCTTTACGCCCATCGGTCGCGTCCACAAAAGGCTCATCGTTTCCGGGTTCATTAGGTACAACAGAACCCCGAGAGCTGCAGGGAGAATCGTGAGCACCCATCCTGTCATGCGTCCTTGGGCTGTGTGAACACGCACCTGCTTCCTCAAACGGAACCTTTCCCGGATGAGATATGAGGCTTTGTCGAGCACCTCGGCGAGATTTCCTCCGCTCTCCTTCTGGATAAGGATTGCTGTTACGACGATTCGTAAGTCTTGAAGCGGAACTCGGTTGACGAGGTTTTCCATTGCAGTCCTGAGTTCGAGTCCGTAATTTTGCTCGTCAAAGCAGATTCGAAACTCCCCGCCTATGGGTTCGGGTGATTCGTAAGCAACCAATCGCAGCGCGGCAACAAGACTATGACCGGCGCGAATTGAACTCACCATCAGATCGAGGGCCTCGGGAAGTTGTTGCTCAATCTGGTCGAATCGCTTGCCACGCCTGTGATAGACAAACGCCAAAGGCAAAAAGCCCACAGGAATTCCGACGATTAGTCCAATGAGAAAGGCCCCGCTTCGCAGATAAACCAGGTATGCAGGAATAGCGAAACACGCGACGGACATGAGAAGGAGAGCTCCAGCTGTCCACTTCAGGCCCGACTGATAGAGAAGGATCGTGAGGCGCGGAGCTAATTCCAAGCGCATCAACCAACGGTTGATTATCGGGATGGTACTGAGAATCTCATTCTTGCGGATATCTACAATCTGATCGCGACTATGTATTCTGCCGCTGGCCAGCGCTGCATCGAGGTTTGCTATCGCTTGCTCTGCCTGCTGAGACGCACCTGTCCCCCCTGCCATCAGCAATAGCGTGCACACAACAAATACGCCCACGAAAACTAGAATCAGAACGAGTAACATATCTCGTGCCTCATACCTTTAGCTGACCTCTAGCGTCTGCTCGAAGATGGCAGGCGACAGAAAAATGCCGGACACTCGCAGCCTCTCGAGAAATTTGGGACGGATACGGCTTGGTTGGAATACTCCAATCACCTTTCCATCAGGCCCAACGCCCTTCCTTGTGAACGTGAAGATGTCCTGCATGCTGACGATGTTTTCTTCCATACCCGTAATCTCGGAGATGCTGGTAACTTTTCGGCTGCCGTCGCTCAGACGTGAAACCTGAACAACGATCGAGATCGCAGAGACCATCTGCTGGCGCACGCTCTTCTCCGGAAGGTTGAGATTGCTCATTGCGACCATGGACTCAAGTCTGGTCAGAGCGTCTCTTGGCGTATTGGCGTGAATCGTTGTCATCGAACCTTCATGGCCCGTGTTCATCGCCTGCAGCATGTCGAATGCTTCTTCGCCACGGACCTCCCCGATGATGATCCGATCAGGACGCATACGCAGACTGTTGATCAGCAACTGGCGCTGGCGGACCGCTCCATTTCCCTCGACGTTGGGTGGTCGTGTCTCTAGGCGCACAATGTTTTCCAGCGCAAGCCGAAGTTCGGCTGCGTCCTCGATGGTGACGATGCGCTCGGTCTTTGGAATGTACTGCGACAGGATGTTCAAAAATGTCGTCTTGCCAGCACCCGTGCCTCCGGAGATCAGGATGCTGATGCGCGCCCGCACCGCTGCTGTGAGTACTTCCATCATCTCAGGTGAGATGCTCTTCAACTCGACCAGTTGATTTGCCGCAAGCGGGCCAGTCCCAAAGCGCCGAATAGACACGGAAGGTCCATCCAGGGCCAATGGTGGAATGATGGCGTTGACGCGAGAGCCATCCGGCAGGCGCGCATCTACCATGGGCGAAGACTCATCAACCCGCCTGCCCACCCGCGACACAATGCGATCGATAATCTGGAGCAAGTGCCGGTCATCTCGAAATGCCGTATCTACGCGCTGAAGTTGTCCGCGGCGTTCGATAAAAACGTGATTTTTATCGTTGACCAGAATGTCAGAGATACTGTGGTCCGCAAGCAAAGGCTCAAGTGGACCCAGGCCGAAGACCTCATCGAGAAGTTCAGTCTCGATCTTGGACTGCTCAGCAAAACTCAGCGGTACCCGCTGCCCCCCGACGATCTCATTAATCATCCCTGCTACAGCTTGTCGCGCCTGGTTGGAGTTAATGCGCGATAGTTTCTCCAGATCTAGCTTAGAGATCAGTGTGCGGTGAATCTCCGCTTTAAACTTGTCCAAATCCAGTCGATCCATTCGATACTCCCAACTTCAGACCTTGATCTTTTATCCAAACAAACCAAAGCGTTTCTTCTTTTCTGCGTTTGCCGGCAAACCGCATGCCGTTCTGGCCATCTGATTGATCACCCGCGAAATCGGTGAATCTTTCATTGCCAAGGGCGTAGCCGTATTCTGCGCTGTCCTCGCAGCGGCGTAATCACTTGGGATCTTCCACTGAGCCGGCATCGTGAGTGCCTTTGTGATGCTTTCTTCGTCAATGACCAGTGAGCGAGGAGAGTAGCGATTCAGCACGATTTCGACATTGGCGCCGCTGGCCTTCAGCAACTCTGAGATGAGCCGATTAGAATTACGCAGATCCGAAATACCCACTTGTGTCACCAGGTACACCGTTGAACCGTTTCCAAAGAGCGCTTTACCTGTGGTACCGAATCTCGAGCCGGCATCGACGACGACGTAGTCGAAGTGTTGTCGAGCGACTGTCAGGAGTCTTTCAACTGATTCACTGGATGCCTCAACTTCGGTGTATTTGTCTGGTGCGGCCAGAACAGACAAGCCTGAGCTGTGCTTAGTCAGAAGCATGGAAAGAAAGTTGTAATCCAGGCGATCCGAATCTTGCAGGGCGTTGGCCAGTGAATACTGAGAAGAAACTCCCAACTCTAACGCAACATCGCCGAGAGGAAGGTTGAGATCAATCAACAGAGTGCTGTCGCCATTCTCCTGGGCTAAAGCAACTGCAAAGTTAGTGGCAACCGTTGTGACACCGGAGCCTCCCTTGGCGCCGATAAAGACCATCATCTTGCCGGCTGTCTTCTTCGCCGGGCGGGCCGTTGGACGTCGCACTGCGGCTCGCACGAGTGCCTCTGCTATTGTGTTCGAACTTACTGGCGAAGTCAGAAATTCGCGAGCGCCAGCACGCATGCATCGCACAAGCATCTCCGGATAGACTCGCCCTGAATAGGCCATCACCGTCGCTGAACTGGATCCACAGATACTCTCGACCAGGTCGAGTGCATATTCAGGATTCGTGTCCAACTCTACGATGACTACGTCATAATCCGCTTCGAGCAATCGCGGTACATCATCCAACTCGGGATAGGAGGAGAACTCCTTTGTCACGCTCCCGTGCAATTCAGCCAACGCACTAGCAATTGGCCTGCGACGCATCTCCTCAGGACAAATCAACGCAATCGATATGACGTTGCTGCCGAGCGCCTCCGTGTCCCTGGTAGAAGTCTCCATCGCGAATTCATTGCTCCCTGTTGCTTGCGCTACTTCGATCGGTTGAAGTCGAGTAAACATAATCCTGAAAGAAAAGACATAATTGTGCCGCTAGGTGGAGAAAAACGAAAACAGTGTGCCGAGAGCGATCGCTGGGGCGTAAGGCATCTTGCGCGTCAACGGGTTATTGAGAACCAACTCGGGATGTGGACGAAGTCCTTTTTCCCTCCAGCCAACGATGAGATCTCCTGTGTTACCGAACAGCTCTCCGATAAATCCTCCGGCGACAGCCCAGCAAAGCGCGATAACCCCTCCGGCGATCCCTGTCATCACCAGGGCAACCAGCATCTGGGAGGGCCCAATCCATGCCCCTATGGCAGCGCACAGTTTCACGTCGCCCATTCCCATGCCACCCATCAGGCAAAGAAGACCGAAGAGTAAGGCTCCAAGGCCAAAGCCCTCCAAACTACGCACCAGCCCATGTGTTCCATGGATCCAGCCGGATACGGCGAAGCCTGCGACCATGAACGGAAGCACGAGCCAGTTCGGGATCCGTCGGCTGCGAATATCCGTAAAGGTCGCCACCGCAAGAACAATCAAAGTTGGCCACCACGCAATCGAGTGCATCACAGGCTCTTTCTCTTAAAATCGTGAGAACGCCGATACTGCAGCAATTCTTTGTCCAAACCTGTAAGTTCTTGACACTCTGAACACGATGCGGTGATTACCCCCCGCTGGTTTCTATACCCGCGGTCCGGTGTTCACGGCTGTATACAGCAATCAACTCGGAGTGAAACGAAGGATACACACTGTCTTCATAGTTGTGAGTTCGTGGGATTACAACGTGGCGGTATAGTCCCCCTGATTACCGGATCGCCAGACGATCCCATGAGTTTAACTAGTCAGGCAATAGCCAAGAGGAATGAGTCGTGAGAAAAGGGCATATTGACATGCAACCCTAAAAACTTAGTTCGGACCGAATATTGCTTCTCACTGAGCACAGCTACAAAAGAGAGGTTGATCAAATAGCTAACACCCTGGTCGAAAGAGTTTGCAGACATGACTGGTGCTTAAGTGAATGAAACGGTGATACTTCAGAGAACAATTCTCAGGACGAAGCCTCAACGCAGGTTGGCATCGAGTAACACCAGGGAAAGACATTTCCATGTGATTCCGAGCTTGGCCCTGCGCAAATTTATTGCCATTTACTTCCGCTCCGACAGAGTATAAGTAACTGTTTCTGGGAATTACCACAGTTTTCCAACATAGTTCTCGACTTCATCGGGAAATCCGGTTATTACTACAGACCTTACAGCTATGTCGCTAAAACTGCATGTGAGCCGGGTTCAACGAGTTCCGCCGACCGAAGGGGAAGGGATCGTTGTAGCAGGGTTCTTAGTAGCCTTAGTTTTCAATCTTAAAGTGATTACCTTCAGTACGGTTCGGGGGACTCAGGTACATGATTGGGATCCAACTATATTCGGAAGATCGAACACTGCAATCTCTTCTTTCATCTGCCTTAGGAAAAGAATTCAACATCTCGCTGGTCGCGGCAGGAGATCAAATCGACCACGTGAAAACTACACGGAACGGCGACGTCGTTCTCTTTGACTTGGACTCCTGTCAGGAACCTTTGCAAGTTGGCCTAAAGCTTGCCCGGGAGATCACGGCCTCTCAATCGCCCCTGATCGTCCTTGCAAGTGATGCATTCCGTTCGACCGCTGCGGACCTGGTCCGGCAGGGCGCCTACGGCTACTGCCGCCGGCCGCCCTCCATTCGAGATCTTAAGACAATGCTGGTCAGAGCACATGAGAGTTCCTCGCTCAAGCGTGAACTCCTGAACACGCAGTCTGCTCCCGAGGTTACCCCGACCTCGAATCGGCTCATTGGAAACAGCCCACAGATGGAGCAAGTTTACGACCTGATGCACCGGGTCGCCAGCATCAATGCGTCGGTACTCATAACAGGTGAAAGTGGAACGGGAAAGGAACTTATCGCCAACGGCATCCATAATTCAGGGAGCAGGGCAGGGCGTCCCTTTGTCGCAGTTTCCTGCGGAGCCATCCCTGAGAGCCTGATAGAGGCCGAGCTCTTCGGCCACGAGAAAGGAGCATTCACCGGAACCGTCGGCTCGCGTGTCGGCTATCTGGAGCAGGCCGGCGACGGTACGCTCTTCCTTGACGAAATCGGCGAACTGAGCCTCTCCACGCAGGTAAAGCTCCTGAGGGTTCTGCAACAGCGAGAGTTCAGCCGCCTCGGCAGCAACCGACTCATCCCCCTTCGCGCGAGACTGATCTTTGCCACACACAAAAACCTGGGCGAGATGGTCGCACTGGGAACCTTTAGGCAGGATTTCTACTACCGCATCAACGTTGTAAGAATCGATTCTCCGGCGCTTCGCGAACACCCTGATGATATCCCTCAGATAGCCGCTCACTTTCTTCGGCAATATTCCGAAATGTTTCAGCGGCCAATGGCGGGGATACATCCGGAAGCCATCGCAGCGCTGCAAAACTACTCTTGGCCTGGGAACGTGCGCGAATTGGAGAATGTGATTCAACGCGCGATCGTTATTGCAAAGCATGATTGCCTTCAACTCGAAGATCTTCCGTCAACCATTCAGGATGAAAACATCGTCCACATCGACGACTATCAACCTGCTGGATCATTTGAACGGCAACTTCGAAATTACAAAATCAAACTGGCGACCAATGCACTTCGCGAGAACAACGGAAACAAAACTCTCGCTGCAAGGAGCCTGAATATCTCCCGCGCCTATCTCCACCGATTGATCAGAGTTGCCGAACCTGATCTGCTATCAGATTCGGACCTCGCCTTTGAGCCTGGCACATCTGAAGTGGAGAGTGCGTGATCTCTACCGCATCAGACCCCGTTGTTGTTGTTGCCACACCAGTAAGCGTTCATCCCCTAAGAAGGGTGCTTTCGTTTCCGGTAATGCTTGCCGGACTCCTGGCTGTATTGGCAGTGCTGACAGTCCGCTCGCGCTTCGACGATCCGGACATGTGGTGGCACCTCAAGATGGGAGAGATCATCTGGAAGACTCACACCATCCCGAGGGCCGATCTCTTCTCATACACAACTAACCACCATGCTTATGTCCCACATGAATGGCTCTCGCAGCTATGTATCTATAGCGCCTTCAAATTTGGCGGCTATTCGGGCCTGATGATCTGGTTGTGCCTCTTTTCCTCGGCAATACTCATCGCCGGTTACATCCTGTGTTGTCTGTATTCCAAAAATGCAAAAGTTGCATTTCTTGGAGCCATCACGATCTGGCTGTTTGCGACGGTTGGGTTCGCGGTTCGTCCCCAGATGATCGGCTACCTCTTCCTGGTTATCGAGCTAATTTTGCTTCATGTGGGAAGAACTCGCGATTCGCGCTGGTTTCTTGCATTGCCGCCCCTCTTCGCAATCTGGGTGAACTTGCACGGATCGTTCTTCTTTGGACTTGCCGTTGCCGCAGTCATTTTTTGCAGTTCCTTTATTCATTTCCGGTCGGGCCTGCTTGTGTCTCCGAAATGCGATACACCGAGCCGTAACCTGCTTGCAGGCGCAATCGCTCTGTCCGTTGTGGCACTCTTCTTCAATCCCATTGGAATACGCTTGATTCTCTATCCCGTAGACACTCTTTTGCATCAGCAGATAGGCCTTAGCCAAGTTGCAGAGTGGCAGCATCTCGGGTTTGGTGATCCGCGCGCGTTCGCGTTGTTATTGGCGTTGGGGTTGATTCCGTTAATCGCAATCGCTCGTCAAACTGAGCTGTTCTTGCACGAAATCCTAATGCTTGCTCTTGGAGCATGGCTGGCAGCCAGCCATATGCGCATGCTCTTTGTCTTCGGGATCCTGGCGGCCCCTATCCTCTCCCGCATGCTTGCGAACGAATGGGAAGGCTACGAGATGGAACAGGACCGCCCACTACCAAACGCGATCTTCATTGCTGCCTCTGTGTTAACCATTTTTTGGATCTTCCCTGGCCCGCAGATGCTGGCGAAGCAGGTCAAAGCGCAAAGCCCAGCTGAGGCCGTTGAGTTCATCAAGAACAGCCATCTCACCGGCCGGATGCTGAATGAGTACGTCTATGGCGGATACCTCATTTGGGCAGCGCCGGAACATCCAGTCTTTGTCGATGGTCGCGGTGATGTGTTTGAAGCAACAGGTGTGTTTCGTAACCTCTCGGACTGGGAGAACTTTCGAAACGACCCAAATGATCTTCTAACGAAATACCGGATCGACTTTTGTCTGCTCGCTCGCCAATCGCCCATGGCTCAGGTACTGCCGCTACTGCATTGGAAGCAGATCTACTCGGATGAAAATTCGGTAATCCTGGTACGAGAGCCAACTGCAAAGGCAGG
>Ga0126381_100005819_pt1 | contig 13626 bp, 8 predicted proteins | sample PanSoiMetPlot_28_FD_96465 | JGI IMG/M metagenome (GOLD analysis project Ga0126381, IMG submission 96465) | Tropical forest soil microbial communities from Panama - MetaG Plot_28 | ecosystem: Environmental > Terrestrial > Soil > Tropical forest > Bulk soil | place: Panama | collected 2016-02-17
ACAAATTCCCGCAGAGGAATGCTGCTTTATCGACGATCGCGCGCTCAATCTCGAATGCGCTGCCCAACTGGGAATGCATACGATTGAGATGGATTCGATTGAACAACTGCGAGGAGACCTGGAAAAGGTGGGGGTTGGCTAGGAAGGTTTTAAGGTTTCAAAGATTCATAGTCTCTCAACCATCGCAACGGCACGTCTGAAACCTTGAAACTCTGAAACTTTGAAACCTGGTTCCCATCACGAACCCTTTCGCGGTGAGCTTGTCTTCACTCCGACGCCGGACGGAATATCTGATTCCAGATTTGCAAGAGTCAAGTCGCTTGACCAGCAGTCGGCTGTCAGCTTCCATTCACCGTTGCTCTGACGAGCGCACACCCACAAATATTTTCCACGTTCCTCGCGCCGTTTGCCGCTAGAACCTGGAATCAGAGCTTTGCAGCGCCCGGCCTCGTAAGCGAAATCTCCGACAACTTCTATCCGTAGGGGTTCCATCTCGACTTCTCCGAGACCGGAGTCCAAGGCACCAAAGAAGAACTCCCGCACTGCGGCCGCCCCTCGAATGGGAGCACAATTCGATCGCAACACAAGCGCATCCGAAACATAGAGTTCGAGCAAGTCATCGAGATGTTTGGTATTGCAGGCCAAAACCCATTCGTGCGCAATCGCGCGAACGGCGGCTTCCGCTCGGCTCAGGTCGCCGCGCAATGCCATCGTGGTGGAACGCAACTTGTCATCTCTTGCAACGTCCCGGACCGCCTCTCCGGCTCGCGGGTATGCACCGTCCTGTGCTCCGGGGAAATAGTGATGATGATAGTGATGGTGGTAATGATGTGTCTCGTTTCCAGATGGGCGAGTTGCGGCTTCCCTCAACATATGTTGAGGGAAGGCATTAGGCGAATCGGCAGCGCCTGGTAAAGAACGAGCCTCGCTCGGTGTAAGAGCCGTAGACGGGCTTTTCTCGGCAGCACCGACTAAAGCGCCACACATCCCGCAAAATTTGTTTCCTTCGCGATTATGGTATCCGCAAGCGCCGCAGGCTACAGGACCCGAATCAGCCGACAAATCTTGAGCGACATCGGCGGCCGCATCTTCCGCGTCCTGTTCGGTCGCGAAACGTTGGGCGGCATCGATCGCCGCCGCGACTCCGTCCGATCCATGTTTCGAGCGTCCCGCGCCAGCTTTCAGACTGCGGAAAAACTCGTCCAATTCGGGATTGCCGGCAGAGGCATCGGCGGGGGGCTGGAGCGAAGCAGACTTTTTGTCCTTCTTATCCACGGATGGAATCACCTGCTCGGATTCTAGCCCAGTACTCTGAAGGATGCTATCGACTGGAAAACTCGATCTTCCCTTCTGTCTCAGTAGGAACGCCGTTGCAGGTCGCAGGACGGTATCTCCAGGTCCTCACCGTTTGAAGCACCCGTCGATCTCCAACCACCCCGGCACTTTGCAGGATCAACGGGCTATGCACTCGACCGTCAGTACCAATGATGAAGCTCACTTTGATTTTTCCGGACGAGGCTGAGGAGGTGAGCAGCGGATCTGGAGTGGTCAAAGCCTGTGGTGGTTGGACGTCAGCGCAAGCAGGGCGAGAGCTGATATGAGGTACATCGACATACTGCGCAGCACGCCTCAGAGTCAGTGGGACCTGTCGCTCGCGGTGATCGATGGCGGATACAGCAGGCGCGGCGGCAGAAGTTATGCGGGCGAAAGCGGCTATGCTCGCAGCTAACAGCAGAATCATGATCGGCCAGAAGTAGCGGTGCATCAGATCTCACCAATTTTTCGGAGCAGTAGTATAACTTCGAAGTGGCCGCAAATTGCTAGCCAATCAGCAACGTAATATCGTCAATTACATCAATGACTTACAAGGCATCAGCAATAATTAGCTTTATCTCAATGAAACCCTTTGCACAAGCGCGCCTTCGAATCGACACGTCGTCGTGGTTGTTGGTGCAAGTATGGCTAAGACTGTCTGGAAAGCCGTATGAAAGTGATTTCTGCAGGGCAATTGAACCGCACAGGCACTCGGACGGTTCCGATACCGGCAGTCGTGTAAAGAGTAAGCGCATCTACTTTGAACAGGCCCCAGACATATTTCCTGGCTAGATCGGGCAGAAACAGCGGAGTGACCAGTGGCAAACTTACCTGTCCTCCATGAGAATGTCCCGAGAGCTGCAGATCGACGGGATAGCGTGTCACATAGTCGGCGTAATCAGGCTCGTGCGCCAACAAAACAGCGGCTTCGCCGCTGGGAACATTCTTCAAGGTGACGACGAGATCGGGAACGCCGCCCATCACGTCGTCCACCCCGCAAAGCCAAAAACGGCCATTGTTTTTTTCAATCGGCACGGCCCGATTCAAGAGTAGCTGAATGCCTCTCGTAGCTAGCGCGCTTGTGATTCGTCTTGGATCAGAGAAAATGTCGTGATTCCCCAGGACTGCCCAGAGTCCAAATGGTGCTCGCAACTGTCCTAACAGTTCCGCGCAAGGCTCTGCATCCGCAGCTGCGCTGACTGGATCCCCCGAAACAGGCACCGTTACAAAGTCTCCGGTTAAAACAACCAAATCCGGCCGGAGGTTGTTCACCAGATCAATTGAACGTCTTATGGGGTGAACAGAGAAAACCGGGTCATAATGGAAATCACTGAGCAGCGCGATCGTGAAGCCGTCGAGTTGCGATGGCCAACGGCGAAGCTTGATCTCCTGGTGAACGACCGTCGGAAGATTCGGCTCAAGCAGAAAGGAATTCACTCCGACGGCAGACGCACCGCCAATTGCGGTGAGTTTGAGAAACTTTCGCCTATTGACTGGAAGGAAAGACAAACGTTCTGGAGTAACTATAAAGTTTTCCGACGACCGTCGGCTCCTTCAGCATACTCCGAGCGTTTGATCTGAGGATCTGCACCTTCAGATTCCCGAATCAAAAACCGAATGTGGCTTGCAGTTCGAGTTTTCTGACGGCTGTCCCAGTTGAGAACGGTCCACCTTGTAACCCGTTGGGGATATCGAAGAATGGCGATCCCAAGATCCCGCTGGGGTTAGAAAGGTTCACCTTATTGAAGACATTGCGAACGTTCAATCCAAGGGTGAGATTGTAACGGCGATCAGAACTCGGACCGCCCATCATGGGCCCGCCGCCGAAGAGAGGACCGTGCGGCCCGCCGCCTCCACGATGACCACCGCCTCCCGGACCACCGGGACCGCCGGTGTTTCCTCCTCCACCGCCTACTCTCTCGCCGAATCCAAATGTCTTTGTCAGTCGAAGATTCAGTGTCACGTGCGATGGCCCTGTGCCGTAGTTGATTGGAAGAAGTGGAACGCCCGCCGGGGCCCCGGCAGCGTCAAAAGTTCCGATCGGCGTGCAATAGACTGTGGATGGCGGCGTATTCGTCGTGTGCGCACAAGTGGCGCTAGATAAGAAACCAGGCCGGTCGTTGAAAATAGAATCCCCATTGATGTCGTTAGGCGCAGTAATGTTGAAGGGCGAGCCAGAACTCACCACCATAAACGGGCTCAGGCGTACCGCATAAGGTAAAGCAACGCTTCCACCCAGGAACAGACGATTCCGAGTATCGAACGAAGCACGACCATAGTCCTGACTGATGTTGTAAGAATTGGACGCAAAGTTCGAAACGCCAGAGGCGTCACTATTCGCATAGTTCAGTGTGTAATAGCCAAATAGCTGCAGCTTTGATCCGACTCGCACATTCGAGTTCAGGATCAACTGGCTCTGTTTGAATACCGCCTCGGAAATATATTCATACACATTGCCTTCGCTCGGATCCGGACGCACCGTTGTTCCCGGCAAAGGCGCGTTGGCATTAATCGTGCCGAATAGATGGAATCCTCGCGAATTCAAATAGGTAACAGACACGGTTGCGGACTTCGTAACTTGCCGTTCGACGCTGAGGGCGCTCTGGATCGTGTAAGGTGCATGTAGCGTGGGGCTAACTTTATAGACGGTTGGCGTCGCTAGGCCTACCCCGGAAAGATTGCAATTGGAGGCAACGGGAAAGCAGGTTGGGTTGTTGATGACGAACTGCTGTTGGACAACTCCGTTGACCCGCTCCGCCTGAAGAATCTGCTCCGACTGGAAACGGTCATAGAAAATTCCCGTGCCGCCGCGAATTACCACTTTCGGAGGCGCATTTCTTCCCCCTACGCCCCAGGCAAAACCAAATCGTGGGGCCCAATCTGCGCGGTCGTGGATGTAATCTTGCGTCTCAAAGCGCAACCCTCCACTCAGAGTGATGTTTGGCTTGACGCGCCAATCATCTTGCACATAGAGCCCCGCATCGTAAGTCGTCAAACTCGTGTTTGGTATACCGGTCGTTATCGATAACTGAGTCGCATACGGCGTTCCACCGTTCTGGCGCTGTTGTTGTGCGTATTGATATGACACAGGACACGGAGTCGTGGCCGGAAGTGAGCCCGGGTCTCCCGGGACGTGACAGTTCAGGTCGGTTGTCCCATTCAAAGATGAAAAGGTGAACGTACCATTGAAACTCGAGGTGGAGTAATTTGCGTCACGCAATGCCCTTACGCGCGCCCCGAATTTTATGGTGTGGTTCCCGGTAATCACTGACGTGTAGTTCTGAACTTCGTAATGGTCTTCATGATCAACGATCGTACCCTGATTATTGCCACCTCCACCGAATGCGCCACGGACGTTAATCGTCGGGTCCGTGTTGAGTGCATTCTGACTGTCCCCTTCTCGCAAATATTGAAAACGCGTTTCATTGACGACTTTTGACCCATAAACCTGAGTGTCGCCAATCTGGAAGGTATTCTCTGTGGAGATCTCGTTGTATCCCTGGGAGGGGAGGTTGAATTGGCCGACACCATCGTTGTTCTGCGTGTCGCGGAAGTATTGATAGCGGGCAGTCAGTGTGTTGTTTTTCGTGATTGCATAATCAAGACGAGGGCTGATGTTTGTGCGATGACGAGGATTCGGGATCGACTCGATGGTTGGGAACGGATTGAAGTTATCGTCAAGGACTGTGGCATTCACGGCTGTGAGGTCGTTGATGTTGCGGCGCTCGACATTCACAAAGAAGGACGCAGATTTGCCGAGTGGGCCGCCCAGATTTCCACTGTACTGGGTGGAATAGTAGCCCGGTCCCTCTCCAGCAAAGCGGTCGTGAGAATTAAACGCAGAATCGTTCCCTAAGACAAAGAATTGTCCGTGAAATTTGTCGGTGCCGGGTTTCGTGAAAATCTCGATGCGTCCGTATCCCAACTTGTCATATTCCGAAGAGAAGGGATTCTGGTTAATGCGGATTTCCCGAATCGACGCTTTCGGCGGAAGTTGCCCTGCCGTGAATCCATCGATATACATCTGACCACCATTCGGTCCCGCCGACGGACCGGCTAGCGCTTGCAAGTCTGATAGCAGCTCATCCGGATCATCCGGCAGCGCCTCGAGTTCTTTGCCCGAGATCGTGATCGCTCCTGCATTGTTCGTCGGATTCACGTCAATGGTCGGCGCCGTGTCCGAGACTTGTACTTTCTGCGTCTCGACTTCAATCGCCATGGTTACGTTCAGTCGAAGTGGCTGATCTCCGACGACCACATTGTCGTTTTCGTAAAGCGTGAAGCCGTTGGCAGCAACGGTGAGCGTGTACTTGCCGGTGGGAAGACTCTTGAACTCATACATCCCTTGATCGTTGCTGTGGATCACGATAGGAGACCCGTTGGCCGGAGTCATGATGACGTTGGCGGCTGGAATCGCAGCGCCGGAAGGATCGGTGACCTGTCCTCGCAGGGCTCCCTTCCCTTCCTGCGCAAAAGACAGAACGGTTAACGCAACAACAACGAACCCGACGAATATCGGGCCTAGGCACCTCTTAAACTTCATGATTTCTTTCCATTCGTATAAGACGTATAAATTGCCGAATCAAAACTAGTGGTGAAATCTACTGTGAAGCATCGCCACCGGGCGCCCCGCCCAAGCTCCAGGGTGTCAACATCATTGCCTGCCCCGCACCGGGTACGGCTTGAAGGATCGGTTCCACCCCGCTCAGCAAAGTAATGGCCGTATGCGGTCCGTTCGGTGTGCCCTCCGTGGCCAAAATAATGACCGCGTCGCCCTTCTGAAGATTCAGATCAGCCAACGTGGAAGACGGCAGCCGGCTCAGCATGCGCTGCAAATCTGGCGCACCACCGTTGCGCACGCCACCGCCGCCCATACCTCCACCGGGAGGAATTCCTCCTGGCGGTCCGTACACTTGGGTGTTTGCGGCGGGCTTAGGCGCGGCAGCGCCCGCAGGCGCAACCTGACCTGCCCCTGGCATCGCTCCTTTGAGTCGCATGGCAAAGCCTTGCGCCATCTCAGGCGGAATCTTGTGCACTTGCGAATCAGGCGTGACCTTAATTTGCACGGTCTTCTTGCTGACTAAATCCTGAACGCTGAGGATGCCCTCACTTGCGTCAACAGACTTCACTGTTGCAGCAAACTGCGGGAAAACCCCGGCGAAGATCTCCTCCGCACTCATTTCGCTGCCATCCGGATTGCGATTCCCGCGCGCCCGTAACTGATCTCCTGACTGAATGTCCTTCACCCCGCTTGGCTTTGCATCTTCTGGCTTAGGCGACTCCGGCGCGTAGCGGTAGACCACCGTGCTCGTGTTCGTATGCACAAGCAGAGTCTTCTTCCCAGATAAAGTGGGTATCGCGACCACTACATCGCCGCTCGCGTCGTCGACAGATTCGACCCGCCCGCCAGCGCCACGCTTCTGCCAGTCTTGACGAAGTTGGTCACTTACGGCAGCAACCGCGGCGTGTGTGATGACGATGACCTCCAGAGCTGCAAGACTCTTTCCGTCTGCTGATGACGCACCGCGGGCGCGGATTGTATCGCCAACTTTCAGATCTTGGAGCTGAAGCGGCGTGGCGCTCTTCAGGTCTTTCGCACCTGGCGCCAATTGTAGAATGCGGGCACCGGACTCCACGTTGATCGCAACCTCTGAACCGGAAGAATCAAGCGTGAGCGTGCTTCCGTTTACCGCTTTCACAGTCCCAATGCGCTTGGCAATCGACTGCTGCGCCGAGTCCTGAGCCTGTGCAGAATGCACGATCAGAGAATCGCCGCCGAACGCGCTCCACGCGACCAAAAGGGTCCAAGCTGCAATATTCCGTTTCATACGCCTCCCCTACTTTACCTTGCCGGGTGCGGTGCAAGTGCATGATTTACAAAGTTTTACCCAAGAGAAAAGAGGATTACAAAGGAAAGCAATCGCCTGGGGCTGCGCGAACCCAATCACGAGGCATCCAGAGAGCCAATAGACGACACCTCCAGCGCGCCACTACGATTTAACTAGGCGTTTTGTCGCAAAAACGTCCGAAGTTAACCTAGGATGCGTGTTTACAGACCACGAGCCTTTATTCTACGGAGCTTTTTATGCTGGGCCATGGCAGTGATTCTGCCGTCTTCGATTACGGGCCAGGCTGTTCCGGAACAATCTGCCAGTGCGATTCTTCACGCCGACAGTGGCGTTTGGGTAAACGGATACGAAGCACATGACTCTTCGGCGATTTTTCCGGGAGATCTTGTAGAAACGAAACCAAATGCATCGGCTAATCTCGTTTTGGATGGGTCGACGGTGTTACTCGCTCCAGAAACCGTAGGAAAGTTTCAAGGCGATTTATTCGAACTCAACCACGGGGTCGTCTCCGTTGTAACAACGAAGGGCTTTAAGGTGCGCGTGAATTGTATCCGCGTGGAACCCGCGCTAAACGAATGGACCCAATACATCGTGAGTGATCTGAACGGAAGTGTTCAGGTCTCAGCCAAGAAGCTGGATGTAAACGTTGAACGTGAGCAAGGTCGAGGAAAGCCCACGGTCGAGGGTGATACCTCGCAGCATGCCTCCGTCCACGAAGGTGAACAAAAAAGCTACGACGAATCTGAGATCTGCGGTGCCCCACCTCAACCGACTGGTGCTGGGAGCGGGATCAGTCCTAAATGGATAGCGGCAATTGGTGCCGGAGGAGGAGGGGCCGGACTTCTACTTTGCCTCGTACTTCATTGTTTCGGTGGCTCGGGATCACCGCCCAAGCCTGTAATCAGCCCAGCAACGCCTTAATGAAGCTAAACAAGATCGAGCACCACAATGCGGTTTGATCCCGTGCGCACATAATACAGTCGCGAAATAAACCTCCTACCATGAAAAGCACAACTGTTCGACCCGTTAGGGTCCGCCTTCCTGAAACGCTGGGCGATAGCGGCGTCGAGAGCGACTTCGATAACGATTACAGAGTAGCAAGTGGTGGATACCCATGTAGCGAAGTAGTGGCAAAGCAGCCACGGAGCCCGGTAATCCCAAATTGACGAACTGGTTTGCGACAAAGCGGGCATCTTGGCGATGCCCGCCCGCAGTCCCGATCTATTTGTGCACTGAAAAGACTCCTGGCAGGACCTGTGTTCCCTGTTGCTGAACGCCTTGCAGGCTTGCAGGATTGAGTCCGAGAGCTTGCAAGACAGTGGGAGCCACTTGCGCCGTCTGGACAGGAGTGGTGATTGTTGAAGGCGAGAAGCCAGAATTCGACACGAGGATCATCACGCTCGTGTCGTCATGTGAGAAGCCGCCGTGCTCCGCCTGCTTCTTGTGGCTTCCCGAGTAGGTAACGCCGACATTCGGAGTGATAACGATGTCAGGAGTGCGGGAATCGCCTGTAGGTGGAATTCCAGGAGGGTTGAAAATCTGATTCAGAGATGCTCCCCAGAAAATCTGGCCGATACCAGCAACGTTAGCCGAAGCCGGCGACTGTGTTTCGAGGATGTCCACTTGCGCAGCCGTGGTGCAAGAGCGGCTCAGCCACAGAAGCGAAATGTCATCTTCCGTCGGGCCGATCTGCCCGCCCGCGTTCGATTCCGAAGCAGGCAGGCAACTGTCAATCAACTGGCTCGGCGAGGTTGTGACCGGTCCACCTGACGTAATGCCGGTATAGCGTTGCGAATCGATCGGACTCTGTCCGTGCTTCGCGGTGATGATGATGAGCGTCGAGTCATAAATACCTTGCGCCTTTAGCTCGGCTGTCCAGTCTCCGATGGCCGTGTCCACAAACTGGACTTCCTGCAGTAGTTGAGCGCTCGGGGTTCCGGTCGCGTCCATATAACCGCCGCTGCCCACATTGGCTTCGATCAGTTTCTGACCCACACTGACTGCCTGGAAGTTCATTCCGAAGACCATCGGAACCTGTGTCTTCATCGTGCGATTGTGGTTGTAGGCGTCAATCTCGTTGAGGATTGCCTTTACCTTCAACGTGTCGTAACACATGATGTTAAGGAAGCTGTTGGTCCAGGCGGTGAGATCTGCGGTTAAGTCAGGAACAGGGTCGCAAGCCATACCGAGAGGAGTCCGGATTCCGGGCAGCGCAACCACATTGGAATTGATTTCGGGCGCGTAAAAGTCATCAACGTTCGTTCCGTCTCCCGGACCGGAAACCGAAGAGTACGCGGGATGCTTGTCGGACCATGCCGTGTAGCCGCCTGACTGATGAATCACCCCGAAGATCGTATTCGTGCGAACGAAGTTCCATGGATAGACTGGTGCGCAATTATTGTAGGGATCGCGCGGAAGCCTGCCCGGATCAATCGAATTGATGCCGCCGTCGCCGTTCTTTGAGGTGATCCCGTCAATGCCATTCAGGAACTTTTGGTTTCGGTCGATGCCCTCCTCATACTCTGTAGTGGTTCCGTTCGGTTGATTGGGAACGCAAACGCCACCCTTAAGTCCATTTCCAGTGATGCGTAACGGAGGAGCAAGAACACGGTCATAAGCCACATCGTAGAAGGCACCGTGCAATCTCGGAGTCGCACCCGAGATAATCGTCGTGAGGCCCGGGAAGGAGTCGGACGGCTTGGAAGTGCTGGTATCGAGGTAGTTGATTCCCGTTGCGCCCAGAGCAGCCAAGTTTGGGCAATACGGTTGACCGTTGTTTACTCCACTCACGCCTTGTGAGCAGTTAATGTAGTCGACAGCGTGCATGCCGTCGATGCTTACGAGTAAGACGCGCTGGATCCGGTTGGGCTGATTCCTGGGGCTTTTGCCTTGCGCCACCGCGTCCGAACCAAGTGACGCTGTTAATGCAAAGGTCGCAGCCAAGGCTAGTAAGGCGTTCTTCGTCCTCATGCAACACTCCTAGTCATGTAGGTGTAGTAACGGATGTCGCGAGTCTAGAACGCAGAATGTTTCAGTCAGGTTACACAACCATGAATTTGTGACGACAGGAGTGTTAAAAACTTTTCAGGAATCGAAGCGACTGCTCCCCTACAACTTCACATTCCTCAGGCGAAGCGCATTTACGATCACGGAGACGGAACTGAAGCTCATCGCTGCGGCGGCAAAAATCGGACTCAGCAGGATTCCGAAGAACGGATAGAGAATACCGGCGGCGATGGGAACTCCGATCGCGTTGTAGATGAAGGCAAAGAAAAGATTCTGGCGGATGTTTCTCATCGTGGCCTGACTGAGTCGGCGCGCGCGAAGAATTCCAGTCAGATCTCCTTTGACAAGCGTGACGCCGCCGCTTTCCATGGCAACGTCGGTGCCGGTTCCCATGGCGATGCCGACATTTGCCTGCGCAAGCGCTGGAGCATCGTTGATGCCATCGCCTGCCATTGCGACGATTCGTCCCTCTTCTTGAAGCCGCTTGACAACTTCGGATTTCTGATCGGGAAGGACTTGAGCATGTACATCGGCGATACCGACTTGATTGGCAATCTTTGACGCGGTCTGCTGGTTGTCACCCGTCAACATGGAGGTCTGCCAGCCCAGCTTCTTCAGTTCATCAATCGAATTCTGGGCTGATGCTTTGACCGGATCGCTTACATCGATCCCGCCGGCGAGGTCCCCATCAACAGCGACGAAGATGTTGACACTGCTTTCTGATGGCAGAGTAATCCCTCGTTCGCGCATGAATGCAGCGTTCCCGGCGGCTACGATTCGGCCTTCGACCGTGCCCTGCACCCCCATTCCAGGTGTCGATTTGAAATCGTGCGTTTCCTTTAGAGCAATCCCCTTCTCTTGCGCTGCCGCAACAATCGCATTAGCTAAGGGGTGCTCGCTGTTACGCTCGACGCTTGCGGTGACGCGGAGGAGTTCGTCATCAGTAAGCACTTTTGCTTGCGACCTGACAGAGGTCACACGCGGCTTGCCTTCAGTGAGCGTACCGGTTTTGTCCACTACGAGCGTGTCGACCTTTTCGAGCGTTTCCAGCGCTTCAGCATTCTTGATCAGAACTCCCGCGTGAGCGCCCCGGCCTGTCCCCACCATGATCGCCATCGGCGTAGCAAGACCGAGTGCACAAGGGCACGCGATGATCAGGACTGCAACGGCATTCACCAAAGCATTCGCCAGGCGTGGCTGTGGGCCGATGAGCAACCACGCGACGAACGTAATGACCGCGACCGCAACGACCGTCGGCACAAACCACGCGGCGACACGGTCTGCCAGGCGTTGGATGGGAGCACGACTGCGCTGGGCTTGTCCGACGAGTTGGACAATGCGCGCCAGCAGTGTGTCAGAACCCACGCGCTCGGCCTGCAGGATGAATGATCCGGTCGAGTTAATCGTGGCGCCGATCACCTTGCCCCCCGATTCCTTTTCAACCGGGAGCGACTCGCCCGTGATCATCGATTCATCGACGGAACTGCGGCCTTCGAGAACGACTCCGTCGACCGGTATTTTTTCTCCCGGCCGTACGCGGAGCCTGTCGCCGGGCTTTACCTGCTCAAGTGGAATGTCTTTCTCCTCGCCATTCGCGCTAATCAGCCGCGCAGTTTTCGGACTCAGATCAAGCAAAGCACGGATCGCAGCGCTGGTCCGGCTGCGGGCTCGCAGTTCCATGACCTGGCCCAATAGTACGAGCGTGGTGATCGCGGCAGCGGCCTCGAAGTAGACATCGGGGTATCCCCCCATCCTCCGCAGTGATTGCGGAAAAATCCCCGGCGCGACGGTTGCGATCACGCTGTACGCGTAGGCAACGCCCGTGCCGAGACCAATCAGCGTAAACATATTCGGGCTGCGATTGACGAATGACGTCCAGAAGCGCTGGAAGAAGGGCAGGCCACACCAGAGGACCACGGGACTCGCGAGAACCAACTCGAGCCAGGGAATGCGCGGGCCTTCGAGAATCTGCATAAACTCGTGCGGCCAGATCATGCTGCCCATAGCGAGGGCTAGCAGCGGGGACGTGAAGATCACGCTCACCCAGAAGCGGCGCGTCATATCGCGAAGCTCGGGGTTGTCTTCCTGCACTGCAGTTACAGTCCGGGGTTCGAGCGCCATGCCGCAGATCGGACACGATCCGGGTTCGGACCGCACGATCTGCGGATGCATTGGGCAGGTGTATTCAATGCGACTTGCAGGCAGAGGACTTTCCGGTTCCAAAGCCATGCCGCATGACGGACATGGGATGGGCTTCGGCTCCCGCACTTCTGGACACATCGGGCAAACGTAGAACGTCTGAGCTTGGAGCTCAGGCTTCGAACCTCGGACCTCGGCTCCCGTCGCGACGCTTCTGGCTGCCGACAGGCCCGCTACTGTGACCAGTCCTGGCGATTTTCTGGAATACTTCTCGGGATCCGCCTTGAATTTCTCTAGGCAACTTCGCCCGCAGAAGTAAACCTGTTCGCCGTCGTGTTCTGTTGCAAACTTTGTAGAGCCCGGGTTGACACGCATACCGCACACGGGATCCGTAGCCGTAATGCGCTTCTGCGCACTTTTCGGGGTTGAAGGGATCCCGAGTGTAACCAAACCAGAGGTAACCGCTCTATTCAGGTATTCCTGTGGGTTCGACTTGAACTTGTCCGCGCAGCGGGAGCAACAGAAGTAATATTTCTTGCCAGCGTATTGATGCGTATGTTCGGCATCAGCGGTCTTAACGTTCATCCCGCAAACGGGATCTCGGGCGACGGTAACAGTTCCTCGTTGTTCGCTCATTAGACGGTTTCGATGCTCGTGATTTTAGATGTAATCGCGGGCCAAACGTCGCGTCAGCACAAAGCAAGTCGACAGCGCAACAAGTTGCCCGCTCTAATGATGATCCACTACGGTAACCCGCAAGCTGTGATCTGAATCACAGCGAATCGGAGTACAGCAGGTAATCTGTTCATACGACTTTTGCACTTATCGGGTGCAAACGAAAGCGCAAAAGGGGCCCCCGCAAGCGAGTCAAGATCAGACTAGACGGAGCAGTTCAGATGTCGAGTTCGGAGCCACCTCTTGGCTTATTTATTGAGACTGCACCTGCTGCGGTAGCGATGTTCGACCGCGACTTGCGGTACTTAGAGGCGAGCAACGGGTGGCGAAGAGACTTCGGACTTGGCACTCGCGAATTGCGCGGGCTCTCCCACTACCAGATATTTCCCGAGATTCCCGAGCGGTGGAAAGAGATTCATCGGCGCGCACTCGCCGGCGAGATCCTGCAAAACGATTGCGATCGATTTGAACGCCTGGACGGCTCGGTCCAGTGGTTGAGATGGTTGGTCCGGCCATGGTACGAGCCCGATCGGACCATCGGCGGAATCGTTATGTTTTCCGAGGACATTACTGCGAAGGCCCGCATTGAAGAAGAACTGCAGCGCAGCGAAGAGCGCTATCGATGCCTCCTTGAGTCCACATC
>Ga0126381_100005820_pt1 | contig 13624 bp, 7 predicted proteins | sample PanSoiMetPlot_28_FD_96465 | JGI IMG/M metagenome (GOLD analysis project Ga0126381, IMG submission 96465) | Tropical forest soil microbial communities from Panama - MetaG Plot_28 | ecosystem: Environmental > Terrestrial > Soil > Tropical forest > Bulk soil | place: Panama | collected 2016-02-17
GTGCCGGTCATTCTCGACGGGCTGCGCCGGCTGGAATACCGCGGCTATGACTCCGCGGGTATTGCCGTCTGCGGCAATGGCGAGGGACTGCAGATCCGCCGCGCCGAAGGGAAACTGCGGAACCTGGAAGAGGTGATCCGCCTAAAGCCGCTCGATGGGACCTACGGCATCGGCCACACCCGCTGGGCCACGCATGGCCGCCCCACGGAAGAAAACGCGCACCCGCACCGCGATTGCAGCGGCAAAGTCGTGGTGGTGCATAACGGCATCATCGAGAACTACGTCAGCCTGAAGAAGAAGCTCGCCGAAGAAGGCCATCGCTTCACTACCGAGACCGACACGGAAGTCGTTGCCCACCTCATCGAAAAGAACTTTGGCGAGACCGGAAACGGGCACCGGCCATCGCTCGAAGAAGCCGTGCGCAAGGCGGTCACGCAGTTGACGGGGGTTTTCGCGCTGGCAGTTATTTCCGTCGAAGAGCCGAACAAGATCGTCGCTGCACGCAATGGTCCACCCGCGGTGATCGGCTTAGGTAAGGACGAATACTTCGTTGCTTCCGATGTCCCGGCCATTCTTTATCACACGCGCGATCTCTTCTTCCTTGCGGATGGGGACCTCGCCGTGATCACCCCGGAAGGTGTGCGCTTGACGGATTTCAACGGCCAGCCGATCACGCGCCAAGTGCAGCACGTGACCTGGGACCCGATCATGGCGGAAAAGGGCGGCTTCAAGCATTTCATGCTCAAAGAAATTTACGAACAGCCGCGCGCCGTTCGCGACACCACGTTGGGCAGAATTTCCCAGGAAACCGGGCACGTGTTTCTGGATGAGATGGAGATTACGGAAGCGGAGTTCCGCGCCGCAAAGAAGATCAACATCGCAGCCTGCGGCACCAGTTGGCACGCCGCCCAAGCGGGCAAGTTCATGATCGAGCGCATGGCGCGGGTCCCGGTCGAAGTGGATTACGCCAGCGAGTGGCGCTATCGCGACCCCATTGTCCCTGCGGAGACGATTACGCTGGTGATTTCCCAGTCCGGCGAGACTGCCGACACCATTGCCGCGCAGCGGGAAGCCAAAGCCAAGGGCTCGAAGACACTGGCCATCTGCAACGTTGTGGGCTCGATGATCACCCGCGAAGCCGCGGGTACCATCTACACCCATGCCGGGCCGGAGATCGGAGTTGCTTCCACCAAGGCCTTCACAGCGCAACTCACGGCGCTGTACCTCTTCGCCCTGTACCTGGGACAAACGCGTGGCACGATTTCCGCCGAGCAGGCGAAAGATGCGATGCAGGAACTCACCCGCATTCCCGGGAAACTCGAGCACCTGCTCACGCACGAAGAGGATTGCGAGGATCTTGCCAAGCAATATCTGCGCTCCCAGGACTTCCTTTTCCTCGGCCGGGGTATTCACTACCCCATTGCGCTCGAGGGCGCGCTCAAACTAAAGGAAATCTCCTACATTCACGCGGAAGGCTACCCCGCGGGAGAGATGAAGCACGGTCCGAATGCGTTGATCGACGAGAATCTCCCCGTCGTGATTATCGCGACGCGCGATTCGAAGGACACGCTTTCGATGGTTCGCTACGAAAAGACCTGTTCCAACCTGAAGGAAGTGAAGGCCCGCTCGGGACAGGTGATTGCGCTAGCAACCGAGGGCGACCGCGAGATCAAGGAAGCCGCCGACCATGTCATTTACATTCCCGAAGCTCCGGAAGAATTGCTGCCGATTCTCGAGATCGTCCCGTTACAACTGCTGGCCTATCACATCGCGGTGCGCCGCGGGTGCGATGTGGATCAACCGAGAAATCTGGCGAAGTCGGTCACGGTGGAATAACTCTCTCGACGGTTAATACTCGGCTGCTTCCACTACAGTCCTCCACCATTCCACCAGCCGGATGATGGAATAGACTAATGCCGCATTGGCCGCCACCCAAACTGCAGGCGCCATATCCATGACCCACTTGGGTGCGGCGCCGATCCTTCGCAACACGAATGGCAGAAAGTTCCAGGAGGTGATGTGCTGATAGTCCCAGGGGTCGTAGGTCATCGAATCCGTGTTCAGCCCCCATGCGTTCATCTTGCCGAGCGCAAAGGCGATGATGTTCTTGAAGCGCAGCCAGATCACCCATTGCGGATGGCCTAAGTCGTCACCCTGATAGATTTCGAGCGGGAGCCAGAAGGCCAACGATGCAAGCTGGACGACAAGGCTAGCGGCAATCAGACCTATGCCGAACCCCCAAACGACTCGGCCAAGGTGTTCGCGAAATTTCAACAGCAGCGGAACCGAGATAAACGCGGCCATTTCGACTGCCGTCGAAACGTAGCGGTCCCCCCAAGCGAAATTTCCGCTCCACTCGAAATAGCGCGCATAAAAACCGATGTAGGCGAGCACCAGGAACAATGCCGCCAGAAGGTACGCCTTCACGCTGGAGCTGAATCGTTGCCAAGCCAGCCCGACTAAGAGCAGGGTCAGTACGATCAGCGGATCAAACAGGAAGATGGACTTCTCCGGAGAAATCAGCGGTCCGAGAAAGCCCTTGTAGAACGGCGTCGTCCAGGGATAATTCGCGGGCAAACTCGGGTCCTGAAGCCGATGCTCGAGGGTGAAGTAGTGAACATACGTCGTCGTCCAATTTCCAAAGCGGTAGAACTGGTACAGCCGGTCGCAGAATAAGAAGAAGGCGTAAATGGGTAATGCAAGTTTGGCGTATTCGGCCAAACGCTTCCAGAACTCGTGTTTTCCCACTCTGTCAAAGCCCAGGATCAGCAACAGGAAAACTCCTCCGGCAATGAGGTCGAGTCCAGTCGTCAGCCTGGTCAGCAGGTTCAATCCGAACGCCGCCGAGCCGATCGCCAGGGCTCGACGGCTGCCGCGGCGCAGCCACTGATACTGGAAGGTGAACCCGGTCAACGACAACAGCAGGATGTAGTTGTTCTCCATCATGTTTTGCGTGTAATGGAGGTGAGTGGTCGAGAACAGAAGCGCGAGAACTCCGGCGATCGCCTCTGGCATGTTGAAGCCCAGCAGGATCAGCAAGCGACAGCAGATGAGCGCTGTCAGAACGTTGATCAGAATGCTGACCGTGTAGGTGACGAAGATGTTGCGCACCGTCGGATCGGTGTCGTTGCCGTATTCCTGGAACACGGGAAGCTTCGCTAGGTAGGTGCCAACCACATCGAACGGGAGCAGCAGCAAGGGCTGTCCGATGCCGTACCAGTCATAGAGCTTGCCGCCGCGGCCATGCACGCCGAATTCTGGATACTCATTGGGGAAAACGGGTGGTTCCGAAGTCCAGAAGGAGTGCGCCGTTTGCAGGCGGTGCATGGTATCGGCGGATCCGAGCTCCCCCGACTGCACACTGACGGCGATCAAGCCCGCGCACATCGCGAGCCAGAAAACAGGTTTTCGAGAAGCGGAGCGCCAAGGAGACATGAAGGATCGATGGTAAGCGAGACGAGGTTCGCGTTCCAAATTCAGGCTGATCGCGCACCGGCGAAGACCGAAGTCGCCGCAACCACGGTATTGCAGTGAATGGCCACCGTGTCTTCGACGCGCTGGGCGTAACCGCCGGCATAGGTACCCATTACGGGGATGTTGCGCGTCTTGGCGACTTGAAACACAAGTTCGTCGCGCCGCTTTAGTCCCTCGATAGTTAGAGAGAGACCTCCGAGTTGGTCCTCGCAGTAGGGATCAGCCCCCGCGATGTAGGAGATGAGGTCCGGTTCGAAATGCCGCAGGCCGGAACTGAGCGCATTGTCGAGCCAGGCGAGGTAGTCATCGTCGGTGATGCCGTCTGGCAAATCGACATCAATGGATGAAGGCGGCTTCAGGGCAGGGTAGTTGTTCTCCTGGTGCAGCGAAATCGTGAACACGTCGCCAGCATGCGCGCCCCGCATCAGCGGACGCTTTCCCCCAATCGCCGGCCCTTGCGAGGGCAGCAGCTCGCTCGCCGTTCTCGTCCCGGCAAAGATGGCGGCGGTGCCGTTGCCCTGGTGCACATCGCAATCGACCGTCATCGCGGTGCGAATCTTGCCGTCGCGCTGCATGCGGCGGATCGAAACCGCCACGTCGTGGATCATGCAGAAGCCCTCGCCGTGATCGGGGAAAGCATGGTGAAATCCCCCGCCGATATTGATAGCTACGCCATCCTTCAGAGCGTTCTCTGCCGCAAGAATGGATCCTCCCGCCGCCAGCCAGAAGGCGCGAACCAGCTCCGGAGTAAAGGGGACTTCCAACTGCAGTTCCTCCCGTGCCGACAGCGTGCCGGTCTTCAATTTGTTCACGTAGCCCGGCGTGTGCACCAGCAGAATGTCTTGATCGGATGCAGGCCGAGGAGTGAGAAAGTCCGAGGGATCGGCGATACCTTTCTCAATCAGGCGCCGATGTATGCGACGGTACTTCTCGGCGGGAAAGACGTGCTGCCCGATGGGGAGGTAGTATTCATCGCTGTAGATGAGCTTGAAGGGAAGCATGAACCTTCATGATATCGAAACCACGTCGGTCTGAGTGGAGAGCCGAAACCGCGTGGGTGTCGACCGCCCACGCACTTTGCCGGAGTGGGGAGTCGAGTGGCCTAGGAGCTCTCCATCCCCATCTCCCGAAGGCCCTCGAGACAAGGGCGGGCATCCATGCAATTCACTTCGGTCAGCTGAGGCTTATTTTTTTCTGGTAACAATCGGTGGGAACGGTCGCCGAATGGGAACGATGGCGCCGCGCTCAGGATCGTTCGCGGCATGGGCGCGCGAGAGCACTTCTTCCTGTATGTATTTCACGAAATCCTGAATCTGCCGCTGCATCTCTTCCATGCGCTCGCGCATCTGCAGGATGATCGCGATGCCGCTAATGTTCACCCCCAGATCGCGAGCCAGGTTGAGAATGAATTCCAGCCGCTGAAGGTCCTCATCGGTATACAGTCTGGTGTTGCCTTCGGTGCGCGAGGGTTTCAGTAATCCCTCCCGCTCATACAGTCTCAGCGTCTGCGGATGAATCCCATACATCTCGGCCACGGCCGAGATCATATAGGCACCTTTGGAACGGCGTTTAGAGGACATAGGAAGGAGAGGTTGAGCATGCTACAAAACCGACCAACGTCAGCACGGCTATCGTACTGGCGAGGTATCCGGGAAGCTCACGGCCGAAAGTCCCGATGCTCATGCCGGAAATCATAGCATCAGGACAGCAGATCTTGGGGTGGGCGACACGCTACAAGGCGGGCTCTGCTTTTTCCGTGGTGGTCCAGCCGGCCGGCTTGAGCGCATGTTTCAAGGCGTAGGCCAACACGCCGGCCCCGATCACCATGGCACCGAGCGCGAATTCGCTCATCCCCCCGACGCTTTCGCGTTGGCTGCGAACGAGGTCGAAGCCGAGCAGCAGCACCGGCGCGATGCCGACGGCAATGGCGCCGATCAGGCCCCCAGGGACGCGGAAAGGCCGTCTCAGTTCGGGTTCGCGGATGCGGAGGACGACCAGTGCCAGAAACTCCAGCGCCAGGCTCAAGCCATAAACGAAGATATCGAGTGTAACCAGGCGCTCGAAGCCGAGGTTCAGGCATGCCGCCCAGCCGATCGCCAGAACCACAATCGCAACCCAGGGCGCGCGTCGGCGGTTCAGCTTGCCAAAAAACTTCGGCAGCATGCCATCCTGCGCCATCGCCAGCGGCAGGCGAGAGTAGCTCATCACCAGCGCATTGAACATCCCGAAAGCGCTGAACATGCCCCCGACGACCAGAGCTATGCGTAGCGGCGAACCGCCGAACAGGCCGGCGATATCGGCCCACGAGCCAGTTTCCCACGCGCCCGACGGAAGCCCGGAAATCCAGACCGCCGCGACCGGAATGATGTAGCTGAGCGCGACAATGCACACTGCCGCCAGCATCGCCCGTGGATAGGTCCGCTGCGGGCGCTCCACTTCCGTGGCGATGGTTGAGGCGTTGTCCCAGCCCATGTAATTCCACATGCAGATGAGCAGACCGCCAATCAGGTCAACTTTTGACGTGGTGGGCGTGGTCACAGCGTGCAACAGGGCGCCGTACCTCACGGGGGAGAGCAGCACGATCAAGACAAACGGCGACGACAGGGCAAAAAACAGCCACAAGGAAGTGGTCGAGACCACCTTGACCCCCGCAATATTCAGCAAAGCGCATACGACAACAACCGTTAGCCCAACCATTACCCCGCGGTAATTCACCGCAAACCAGGGGAACAGGCGCGTGAGGTAGGCGACGAACAGGGTCGGATAGATCGCCATGTCGAAGACCGACGCCGCGAGCGACAACCAGGCCTCCTGAAATCCCCAGAAGTTTCCCATAGCCCGGCGCACCCAGGCGTAGTAGCCACCTTCGAAGGGCAGCGCGCTCGAAAGCTCACCGATCATGAACGCGGTCGGCAGGCTCCAGAGCAGTGGCGTGAGCACGAGAAAGAGGATGGCGCGGCCGTAGCCGGCGCCGTGCACGATGTCCTCAATACCATAGGTGCCACCCGACACCATAAAAAAGGTGGCAGCGACTAATGGCCAAAGTGTCAGGCGGACGGATTTCTTCTTAGAAGGGGGGAAATTCTGAGTGGAAGTTGCGGTTTTGAATTCCTGAAAGCGGCTAACTGTTGCCAATTCCGATGGCTTCCTCCTTGCGCAGATGAGCCGGGAGCGTTGAGCTGCAAGCACCAAGGAGGCATGCGGTATTCGCTCAGCTCGGGGCTCATTGCTCGAAGCTCACTTGCAGAATTTAATCTACGGAAAATTTCCACAGATGCAAGAAGAATCTTGCAAATTTTTGTGGGCGAGGTAAGCAGGAATGCGTTTCATCTCCGACGGTACAAAAATCCAGTTCTGGTGTGGCTTTTGTGCCATCCGCTTGAACCCGCTTCGCTCGGATAAATGCCGAGCCGCGTGAAGTTCGCTCTCCATCCAAAGTTCTCCATGTTGCTCGACGACCCCATTCCTCCAGGCCGGTGGGGTAAGCGCTCAGAGAGTTGACAGTCGGGAGGAGTGGGATCAGCCTGTACCTGCCCTTGCGGAGATTGACAACCCGGTTGTGACGCGTTAGATATCCAACAACCTTTGCCGCGCCGGAAGAAAGGCTTCGAATGCCGGGTCTCGATACGCCAATTCACATTGAGATGTGGCGCGCGTACAAACGGAAGAATTCCCTAGTCCGGCGCCTGCGCCGCGCCACCCGCGAGCTTATTTACGGCAAAAAAATCTATGGCCTCGAATGGGGCGACCCGGAAGTTGTTGAGCCATTAGGGTTCATCCGCAATCGTTACGTTCTTCCCTACGTCAATGCTCAAGACGATGCGGTTGAGATCGGCCCCGGCGGGGGAAGATGGACCCGATACCTTCTCGGCTTTCGCAAGCTCTATCTTGTGGATTATCACCGAGAGCTGCTGCGGGAAGTGCAACACAACTTCCGCCGACCCAACCTCAGGTTCATCCAGAATAACGGGTGCGATTTTCCTGAGATTCCTGGGGCATCCATCGCTTTTGTTTTTAGCTTTGCCTGCTTCGTGCATTTGGATCGCGGTTTAATACAGCAATATCTCGCGAACTTGCCTAGCATCCTCAAGCCTGGCGGTAACGTCGTGATTCACTATTCCGATAAGACCAAGATCATGGCGCAAATGAACGCTGGTTTTTCCGACAATACCCCCGCCCAGATGCAGGATATGATCCGAGCTGCCGGCTTCCGCATTCTGGAGGAAGATCTCACGACGATGTGGAACGGCGGTATCGTCCGATTCACGCTGTGATTTTGTTTCATGGCCCATATTTGATCCCGTTGCCTGCTAACCAGGTCATCGCCAATAATTCATGGTTCACTTCTCCAGACCGTGTCACACGGAAGGCGCGTTTGCATCGTCCCCTATCCTCATCGCATCATAAAAACACGCACCGTGACTTCCTTCGAGACGTCGGGGGAGAATTCCCCAAAATCGAATCCGCGTGCCGCATCGCGCAGCCGGGCAATGCCGGTCGCGCTGCGGGCCCTCGAGCATCGCAATTTTCAACTGTTTTTTAGCGGGCAACTGATCTCGCTGATCGGCACCTGGATGCAGAACGTTGCCCAGTCCTGGCTGGTTTACAGGCTCACGGGATCACCGTTATGGCTCGGTTCCGTCGGTTTCGCCAGCCAAATCCCGGTGTTTCTCGCTTCGCCGCTGGGCGGCATTGTTGCCGACCGCTATAACCGCCATCGCGTGGTCATTGCCACCCAAACCGCCTCGATGATTCTGGCATTTATCCTTGCCGCGCTGGCGCTGACCCACATCCACGTCTGGGAGATTTTCGTTCTCGCCGCTCTGCTCGGCATCGTCAACGCCTTCGACATTCCCGGCCGCCAGGCCTTCCTGGTCGAGATGGTCGGCAGAGGAGACCTGATGAACGCCATCGCGTTGAACTCCTCGATGTTCAATGGCGCGCGCATCATGGGTCCGGCAATCGCGGGCATCTTGGTCGCGAAAATCGGCGAGGGCTGGTGCTTTTTTGCGAATGGCGTGAGTTACATCGCTGTAATCGTGGGTTTGCTGATGATGCGTGTCGCCAAACGAGCCGAACGCCCGACCGGGTCGCCCATCGCACACATGATTGAGGGATTCCGCTTCGTGCGCCAGACGGAGCCCATTCGCGCGTTGTTGCTGTTGCTCGGCCTGGTGAGCCTCGTCGCTATGCCTTACACCGTCCTCATGCCGATTTTTGCCGCCAAAATTCTACACGGCGGTGGAGAGCACCTGGCGGTGATAATGGGCTCGCACGATCTCGGCGCGGTGCGCCTCGGAATCCTCATGGGAGCGACCGGTGTGGGTGCGATGCTCGGCGCTCTCACTCTCGCCGCCCGCACCGGCGTTCACGGTCTAGGGCGCTGGGTTACGTTCTCGTGTGCCGGCTTTGGCGTGAGCCTGATTGCTTTTGCCCTTTCCAAGAATTTCTGGCTATCGACCGCGTTGCTGGTGCCGGTTGGCTTCGGCATGATGCTGCAGATGTCTTCCTCGAACACGCTGATCCAGGCGATGGTGCCCGACCAGCTCCGTGGCCGCGTGATGTCGGTTTATTCCATGATGTTTATGGGCATGGCCCCGTTTGGCGCGTTCTTCGGAGGAGCTTTAGCCGATCGCATCGGCGCGCCCGCCACGGTGAGCATGGGCGCGATTGCCGCGATCGGCGGCGCTGCTATCTTCGGCCTCCGTCTGCCCAAGATTCGCGGCGAAGCCCGCCGCCTCATCATCGCCCAACAAATGGTCGGCGGTGAACCCGTGCAGCAAATGAGCGCGCGGGCGGTAGAAGACTAATTTAGGACCCGCTACAAAAACCAAGGGCGGACTTTTCGGTCCGCCCTGTTCGGGAGCGTCCAGTCGCAGCCTTGTCGCTCCCTAGAATGACAATACCCGGTATGGCTAGAAGTTCAGTTTCAATGCAAACTGCCCGAAACGCCGCTCATCGTGATTGCCGCCGAGCGCGGTCGAACCCAAGCCACCTTTCTCCCCGGTCACGAATGTGCTTCCGGTCGACATGACGGCTGTCGGACCTTGAGAGAAGTAAGCGAGGTTGCTGGTGTTCACGTACATATTGTGATGGTTGAAGATGTTGAACCCTTCCGCCCGGAACTCAAGTCCTACGCGCTCCGTTAACTTGAACGTCTTGCCCACACCAACATCCGTCGTCCATGCGCCCGGACCTCGAAATGAGTTCCGGTGGGTCATGCCTGCGGGAAACGGTCCGAAGTCCGAAATTCCAAGATTCGGATCCAGGGGACCGGTCACGGCAGGAACCGGAACGCTCAACAGGTTGTAGAGGTTTGGGCCGCTGGTCAGTTGGCCGCCACCCGTCCGATAGCTTGTAATCGCACTGGCAGGGTTCAGCCGCGCTACCGTGTAGAAATTCAGGTTGTCCGTGTAGTCAAAGACCGAGAACGGAGTCCCAGTGCGTGCCGTAAATACACCCGACACTGTCCATCCGCCCAGCGCTTCGGTCTTGAATCCCTTGCCGCTTTTAAACCACGGGCTTATCCAAACCGGCGACACTGCCACGCGATTGCGGATGTCGAAATCCGAGCTGCCCCAGTCCAGTTTCGGATCGAGCGCACTGGTGTAGCCCAGCGACCCGATGGCTCCCGAACCACCTTGCAGATTGTCCGAGAAGGTCGAGCTCAGATCATCGAGTGAGTGTGCCCAGGTGTAATTGGCCACCAGACTCAGGCCGGTGTTATGCAGATTCTGGGTCTGCATCCTTACATTAAGGGCGTTGTAGGCGCTGCCTCCCCTGCTGCCACGAGTATTGATGTTGGAGAACTGACTGTTCGCCCTGGTCAAGCACAGGTTGGGATTAGTAGCAGGTGTGACGGGCGTAACTCCGGCGCAGAGCGGATCAGAGGCGTTGTCGCCCAAATAGAGATTGCCGCTTCCGAGCAGATTGGTATTTTCTATGTCATAGAGATGAACGCCGTGCGCGCCACTGTATCCGACTTCGAAAACAGTGTTTCGCGCCAACTGCCGTTGCACGTCAAAGCTCCAGAATTGTGTCTGAGCGGTGTTGATGTGCGAGTCCGGCGCCCTCAGTTCCGTGGGCGGCAACGGTTTCGAGGGGCCCGGCACACTTAGCGGACCCAGGTCGTTGTTGCTAACCAACACCGAGCAGGGGACCTGACCGGCAGCGCACACCGAATTGATTACCGCGCTCGGCGAAGGATTGAAGCTCGCGTTGAAAGTCACGTTGCCAAAATTGCGTTCGTAGCCGATGCCGAATCCTCCTCGCAAAGCGGTGCTGCCGTCGCCGAACAGGTCATAGGCAAAGCCTATGCGCGGCGCCACGGTCCCCCAATTCGGCGCCCAAAAGCCGCCGACCGGACTGTGGCGTGCGTTAAAGAGCGCGCCGTTGCGTACATTCTGGTACAGGCTCCCTCCAGAGGCAGGGTAGAAATTCCAGTCGAGATTCTGATTGGCGTTGCGCTGCACGCCGTAGTGCTCATAACGCGTGCCGAAATTTAACGTGAACCGGGGGGTCACTTTGAAGCTGTCCTGGGCATAAAGAGCCCAATCGTGATAGCGATAGCTACGAGAGTAGTCGGCCGCACCTAGCGGCGGAGTGACCGAACAGCCCGGCGTAACCTGGAGTTGGGTGGGATCATTTGTGCTCCAGAATGTCGGGTTCGCGTTGCACGGTACCGCGCCGTTCGGATTGAGGCGAGCGGCAAACGAAACCAGCGGACTTCCGCCAGGATTTCCTGCAAAGTTTACCAAGTTATTCACGCCGCCCTGTAACGTGCCACCGAGCTGTTCCACGGCCTGCGCGTAAGCACCGTAGGTTTTGTTCAACTGAAGGTAGGTGTATTGGCCGCCGAACCGTATCGCATGGCGCCCCTTGGTTTTCGCAAGGTCCTCCTGCACCTGGATAGTGTTTTGCGGGCCGCCAAAAGGTAAGCCTCCGAGACCGGGTGCAATGTTCTCAAGTCCGGGAAATTGAATGAGAAAGCCGGTAGATGGATCCGTAGGAAAGCCTGTGAGCATGAGATTGGGCACGCTTTGTAGGGCCTTATTGTAAGTAGCGGCCAGCACATTCAGCCTGGTAAAGCTGAGCTTGGTATTGCTCAACATGGTCGGATTGAAGCTGTGGCTCAAAGAATACATGTAGCTGTTATTGAGGGTGGTCTGACCCACGTTATAGGCAGGGTAGACGGAAAGAAAAGCGGCCCCCGGAAATTGCACAAGATCTTCGCGTCCGTATCGGAAAAACATCTGTGTCTTGTCGCTCATGTTGTAATCAAGACGTCCAAGTATCCGATAGGTATTCTGCGGTATATCGCCTCCGGCATCGAAGTTCGCTTTGAAGTTGACGATGTCAAATACGGGCTGTGTTGGCGATAAGGCGGCGCCGCCATTGATCCCGGGAACGCTCAGTCCCGCGGCCGCCAGTTGTCCCACCGTAACCGATGAAGTCGGCGGTGCCGCTACGGGCGTCGCGAACGCGCTGAAGTAGCTCTGGACATTGCTGGGTAGCAGGCTAATGAAGGAAGGATTCAACACCTCTTGCGTCTCCGTCGCCTGGCTGCGCACGCGTAACCACTCCGTCGATGCAAAGAAGAACAGCTTGTCCTTGATGACGGGACCCCCTACCGCGAAACCGAACTGATTTCGGGTGTAAGTGCCTTTGGGGGCGGGAAGCGGCCCGGTGCCGCCCCCAGCGCGAAACTGCGAATTGATAGCATCGTTGGTTGCGGTATTCGCGGTGTAGGCTGAAAGCCGGTTGAATTCCCACGCCGAGCCGTGTAAAGAATTGGTCCCCGATTTGGTCACCAGATTCACGGTTCCGACGGCCGAGCGTCCGTAAAGAGTATCGGCGTTGTTGGTAATAACCCGGTACTCTTCGACGCTGTCCACAGGAATCTGCTGGCCGACATTGGCATTGAAGATGTCGGTGTTCTCGACTCCGTCCATCAGGATTCCCGTGCCTGACATCCGTTGCCCGTTGATTGCATACCCCACGCCGCGCCCTGTGAGGTTTTGCGAACCCATGGTGTTCGGGGTCGTGCTGTCGCCACTGCTGACGTTTCCAGCGATAGCAACAAAGTCGTAAGGGTTGCGAGTGAGGCTAGGAAGCTGCGCCATTTGTTCCGTGTTAACCAGCTGCGACAACTCCTGCGTCTGGGTATTGACCTCAGTCCCTCCTGCGCCAGCAACGACTTCTACGGTGGTCGCCGCCCGCGCGGTTCCCAACTGTGCATCTACGGTGGCAAAGCCTCCGACGGTAACCTCGGCATTGGTTTTGTAGGCAGCGAAATTTCCGCTGCTCATAGTGATCTCATACGTCCCCACGGGAAGGTCGCGAAGATTGTATTGGCCCACGCTGCCCGTCTTGGTGGCGCGTACTGCCCCGGTGGCGACGTTCCTGGCGGTCACATCGGCTCCGACAACCACCGCTCCCGATGGGTCGCGAACCGTGCCGCCGATGGTTCCGGTGTTTACCTGACTCAGAGCTGCCCGCCAAGGTAGAAGCGCCAGACATAATGCGCACACAACGTAGAGAAAAGCTTGTCGGCTTTGCATAAGGCTGCCTCGCATTGAATTCCCCTTTTCGACTGCACGATCTGTGCCATAGGAACTCGAGGAATTGCTCATGAAATTGCGCCACTTATACGCGAGTACCTGCCGGGCAGACTTGCTGGCTGTGATTATCCAGAGCGGGATTCAAGGTTACAAATCGCGAGATGCCGCTTCGATTATCGAAACTACAGCAACTGGAAGAGCTGATTAAGGGAAATTCTGTAGCGCAAATCAGCGCAGGAGGTGCCACTGCCGGACGGCATCGAGCAGCTCTTTTAGCGATTCCAGCAGCGATCCGGGGCCGACCGGGGCGTAGGAGAATGTCAGCACCAGCATGAGCAGCGCGAAACCCGCAAGCCACTTGCGTGCAGGCGTGATGTCCGGCCACTCCGCGACTTCCGGATGCCGCATTCCGCTCACCCGTAACAGTACGGCCCATACCAGCCAGCCGATCCAGCAGAACAAGGCTAGAGGAATCAAAGCGAGAATTGTCGCGCCCGAGACTCTGCGATGCGTCCGCGGCGAGACCGCGAACACAATGTGCCCGCCGTCGAGTTGTCCCCCGGGAAGAAGATTGAGCGAGGTCGCGAACA
>Ga0126381_100005821_pt1 | contig 13623 bp, 13 predicted proteins | sample PanSoiMetPlot_28_FD_96465 | JGI IMG/M metagenome (GOLD analysis project Ga0126381, IMG submission 96465) | Tropical forest soil microbial communities from Panama - MetaG Plot_28 | ecosystem: Environmental > Terrestrial > Soil > Tropical forest > Bulk soil | place: Panama | collected 2016-02-17
ACCGCCGCCGCCGGCCGTGCACAACCTGTCGGTCAGGGCCGCGTGCGATCCGTGCAGCGTCGAAGTCGGCAAGAGCTCGACGGTGTCCGCGACGGTCACGGACTCGCAGAGCTGCTCGGTGACCTATCGCTGGACTGCGCCGAGCGGCACGCTCGCGCAGCCGGCCGAGCGCCAGACGCTGTGGACCGCCGGTCAGAACGAAGGCAGGGTGCCGGTGACGGTCACGGTGACGTGCCCGACCGACAACAAGAGCGCGAGCGACACGGTGAACATCACCGTGGTCAAGCCGCCGGTGAAGACCTACACGTTCGAGGACGTGCACTTCGACTTCGACCGCTACACGCTGCGGCCGGAGGCGACGCGCGTGCTCGACGAAGCCGTCGCGGCGATGCGCGAGGATCCGACGCTGCGCCTGACCGTCGAAGGTCACACGTGCAGCATCGGCACGGCGGAGTACAACCTCGCGCTCGGCGATCGCCGCGCGAACGCGGTGAAGGACTACCTCGTCAGCCGGGGCGTCTCCGCGGATCGGCTCCAGACGATCAGCTACGGCGAGGAACGTCCGAAGTACGACAACTCGCGCGAAGAAACGCGCCGGTTGAACCGTCGCGCCGCGCTGGTTGTTCGACTCCAGTAAGATGGCTGATGGCTGACGGCTCAAGGCTGATGGACATCGCGTTCCATGGACCATGGGACCACGATATCCATCAGCCCTGAGCCATTAGCCATCAGCCATGGCCCGCTCTACCGACACCCTCATCACCGAGCTCGCCAGCGCGAGCGAGGCATCCCGCGAAGCGGCGATTGCGCGTCTCGCGATCGTCGGCCCGCGCGCGGTCGATCGGCTCGTGGAGTTCGCTTCGTCGACCTCTTCATCCGCAGGACGGGTCGCCGCACTGACGGCGCTCGAGCGCATCGGCGACTGGCGCGCGCTTGCCGCGGCGCTGCCGCTCGCCGCGGATTCGGATGTAGAGGTCGCACTCGCGGCGATCGCGGTCGCGGCGGCGTTCGTGCGCGATCGACAGGGCGTGCAGGCGATCGATCGCCTGACGGCGCTGGCCGTGGACGAATCGCGCCCATCTTCGATCCGGGCAGCGGCGGTCGAGGCGCTCAGACCGCTCGGGGCCTCGACGATCAGGCCGCTGGTGGAACGGCTTTCCAGCGATCCGGCACTGAAGTTCGCCGCGCCGGCTGCCATGCGGACGCGCGTCGCGGCGTCAGTGAAGGCGCCGCTTCCGTCGTTGCTCAAAATCGTGGAAGAGATTCGCGAGCGGGAACGAACGGCGTCGCGCGACGAACGCGCCGCGTGGCTCGAGGTTCGCGGCGAAGCCCACGCGCTGCTCGCGCACCGGCGCAGCACCATCGCGCTCTACGATCTTCGCGAAACGATCGCGGCCGCAAAGGCGCCGCTGCCCGCGGCATTCCTGGTGTCAGCGACTGCGATCGGCGACGCCTCCTGCCTCGAACCCATCGCTGCGGCGTACGCCGCAGCCAAGGATCTCTACTGGAAGAAGTCGCTCGCCGATGCATTCCAGGCGATCGTCAAGCGGCGCCGCATTACGAAGCGGCACAAGCTGATGCAGAAACTGCGCGAGAAGGGACTCGCGATCGCGACGTAATATCGGCGTCAGTACGCCTTGGCAAACCAGGCTTCGGCGACAGGCGGTGCGTCGCAGCGGACGCAGTTGCCGCCGGGATTGCCGCCGCCGAGCGGCATGTTGCGGATGGTCGCCTGCGTTTCGGCTTTGATCTCCGCCTCGCACTCCGCGCGTCCGCACCAGGGCGCGATGACGAACCCGGGACGCCCTTCCATGATCTGCTTGAACTCGTCGTAGCTCGTCGTCCGGTGCGTGTGATCGGCGCGGTACTGGCGCGCGCGTTCGAACAGGCTCTTCTGCACATCGACGAGCAGTGCGCCCAGGCGCTGCGCGAGCCCGTCCATCGGCACGCTCTGTTTTTCGCGCGTGTCGCGTCGGGCGATCAGCACCGCTGACTTTTCGATGTCCTTGGGACCGATCTCGAGCCGCAGCGGAACGCCGCGCAGCTCCCACTCAGCGAACTTCCAGCCAGGGCGCTCGTCGCGCTCGTCCAGCGTCACGCGGATACCGGCCGCGCGCAACTCCGACTGAATCTCCTGCGCTCTCGGCAGCACCGTCTCGCGCCAGTTGTCGCGTCCGATCGGCACGATGACGACTTGGTACGGCGCGACGTTGGAGGCAGGACGAGCCCGCTGTCGTCCCCGTGGACCATGATCATCCCGCCGACGAGCCGCGTCGTCACGCCCCATGACGTGCCCCACACGTGTTGCACCGACTTGTCGCGCGCCTGGAATGTGATGTCGAACGCTTTCGCGAAATTCTGACCGAGGTTGTGCGACGTCCCGGCCTGCAGCGCGCGGCCGTCGCCCATCAGCGCCTCGATCGAATACGTCCGCAGCGCGCCGGCAAACTTTTCGCTCTCGGTCTTGCGGCCTTTCACGACCGGCATCGCCAGCACCGACTCGCAGACGTCCGCGTAGAGATCGAGAATCTTCAGCGTCTCTTCTTCCGACTCCGCCTCGGTCTCGTGCGCGGTGTGCCCTTCCTGCCAGAGGAACTCCGTCGTCCGCAGGAACGGATACGTCTTCTTTTCCCAACGCACGACGTTCGCCCACTGGTTGATGAGGATCGGCAGGTCGCGCCATGACTGCACCCAGTTCGCGTACATCGTCCCGATGATCGCTTCCGACGTCGGCCGGACGACGAGCTTTTCTTCGAGCTCTTCGCCGCCGGCGTGCGTCACGTAGGCAACCTGCGGCGAGAACCCTTCGACGTGCTCGGCTTCTTTCGTCAACAAACCGTTCGGGATGAACAGCGGAAAGTACGCGTTGACGTGTCCGGTCGCTTTGATCCGCGAATCGAGCGCCTGCTGCAGCAGCTCCCAGATCGCGTAGCCATACGGCCGGATGACCATGCAGCCTTTGACCGGCGAATAGTCGGCGAGCTCGGCGCGGCGGACGACGTCGAGGTACCAGCGCGAGAAATCCTGCGAACGGGGCGTGATCTCGGTGACGAACGATTCGGCTTTGGCCATGACAGAATACGTATTCTAGCTGTTCATGGAACCGGTCCGCATCGACGTCCCCACGCCGTCACGTTCGTACACGATCACGATTGCCGATGGCGCCGTGGACCGCCTGCGCGCGCTGCTCGACGCGGTCAAGCTGCCCGAGCGCCGCTTCCTCGTGTCAAGTCCGATCGTGTGGCGCTTTCACGGCTCGCAGGTTGCGCGAGCGCTTGGCAGCAATGAGGCGCCGATCCTCGTCTCCGACGGCGAGAAGAACAAACACCTGGCGACCGTCTCGCGCGTCTACGATGCGTTGACGAAGGCGAACGCCGACCGCGCCTCCGCGCTTGTCGTCGTCGGCGGCGGCGTGATCGGCGACATGGCCGGCTTCGCGGCCGCTACCTATTTGCGCGGCATCCCGCTCGTGCACGTGCCCACGACGCTCCTGGCGCAGGTCGACAGCGCGATCGGCGGCAAGGTCGGCGTGAATCATCCGCTCGGCAAGAATCTGATCGGCGCCTTCTATCAGCCTCACGCGGTCATCGTCGACCCGCTCCTGCTGAAAACACTGCCGCGGCGGGAATTTCGCGCCGGCCTCTACGAAGTGATCAAGTACGGGATGACGTCGAGCGTTTCGCTCTTCGATCGCATCGGACGCGAGCGCACCGCGATCTTCGACCGGACTCCCGAAGCGCTCACGCCGATCATCGCGGAGTCCTGTCGCATCAAGGCCGATGTTGTCGTCAAGGACGAGCGTGAATCCGGGCTCCGCCGCATTCTGAACTTCGGCCACACGGCCGGACACGCGCTCGAAGCGGTGACCAGGTATCGCCGCTACCGCCACGGCGAAGCGGTCGCCTACGGCATGCTCGTCGCGGCCGCGCTCTCGCGCGCGCGCAACGCGCTGGCCGAAACGGACCGCCAGGCGCTGAGCACGCTGATCGCGAACCTGGGCCCGATGCCCCCGGTCGCGGACGTGTCAGCCGGTCAGATTCTCGAGGCGATGAAGCACGATAAGAAGATGGTCGCCGGGCGACTGCACTTCGTGCTGCCGACGGCTATCGGCGCCACGACAATCGTCGACGATGTGACGGAAAGAGAGATGCGGGCCGCTCTGAAGGCGGTCGGCCTCAAAACCTAGGACGCGGTGTAGTTTCGCCAGCGCACCTGGTGACTTGGGCGTTGCGCCGGGTTTTTGGGCGCCGGGCCGACTTATTTGGCCACGGACCGACGTATTTGGCCGCGGACCGATGTTTTTGGTCGCGGACGCGATGTTTTGGCCCCCGGACCCGATGTTTTTGTAGTCGCGTCGATGTTTTTGCCGGCTGCGCCGCGTTTACCGCGACCGCGCCGAGTTTTTGGGCCGCGGTCCCTTGTTTTTGGCGCCGGCCCCTTGTTTTTGCCGCCGGCGCCGTGTTTTTAGTGGCTGCGTCGAGGTTTGGTGGGCCGCGGCCTGTTTTTGGTGGCGGCGCCGTGTTTTTGATGGTTGCGCCGTGTTTATGGCGCCTGCGTCCCGGTTTTTTCGTCTACACCTGCCCGACGATGCCGTGCTCTTTCATCTTTGACAGGAGCGCCTTGTAGCTGATCTGCAACTGTTCGGCAGTCCGACCCACATCGCCGTTCGCGTCCTTCAGCGTCCGCTCGATCTTCCGCCGTTCGACTTGCGCCACGACTCGCCGAGTCGCATCTCCAAGGGTGCCGGACAGATCAATCTGCGACCATGGACCGGCGTCGTCCGTTTCCTGCACCGGTACGGCGCCGCGGAACGACAGGTTCAGGTGCCGCGGCAGGATCGTGTCGCCTTCGGTGAGGATCACCGAGCGCTCGATGCAGTTCTGCAGCTCCCGAACGTTGCCGGGCCACGCGTACTGCTGAAGCTCCTGCTCGGCCGCAGGCGACAACACGAGCGGCTTCTTGTTCAGATCGCGGCAGAAGCGCTCGATGAAATAGCGCGTGAGGGTCGAGATGTCGTGCGGCCGGTCGCGCAGCGGCGGAATCGTGATCGGAAACACAGAGAGGCGGAAGTACAGATCCTCGCGGTACTGACGCGCCGCAACCGCCGCCTTCAGGTTGCGGTTCGTCGCCGCGACGACGCGAACGTCGACCTGGATAGGCACGGTGCCGCCGACGCGCTCGAAGCGCTTTTCCTCGAGCGCGCGCAAGATCTTCGCCTGCAGCGCGATCGGCAGGTCGCCGATCTCGTCGAGGAACAGCGTACCGCGATGCGCGAGCTCGAACTTGCCCGGCTTCCGATTGGCGGCGCCGGTAAATGCGCCTTTCTCGTGACCGAAGAGCTCCGTCTCGAGCAGCGTTTCGGGAATCGCGGCGCAGTTGATCGCGACGAACGGGCCGTCAGCGCGCGGGCTCAGCGCGTGGAGCGTCCGAGCGAAGAGCTCCTTGCCGGTGCCGCTCTCGCCCTCGAGCAGTACTGTCGTGTCGGTCGCCGCCGCACGATGCAGCGCCACCGACACCTGTTTCAACTTCGGATCGTCTCCGACGATCTGGGGCGCGCCACGGCGCTGCGCGAGCTCTTCTTTCAGCAGCAGGTTCTCGGTCGACAGACGTCGCTGCGCGAGCGCGCGTTCGACCATCAGCAACAAGTGATCGGGATCGACCGGCTTGGCGAGAAAATCGAGGGCGCCTTCTTTCATCGCCGCCACCGCGTCCTGAATGCTCCCGAACGCGGTCATCACGATGACGGGAATGTCGGCGTCGAATTCCTTGGAGGCGCGCAGGACGCCGAAGCCGTCGCCCTCCGGCAATCGCAGGTCCGAGAGCACGACCGCCGGCCGGCTCGCCTGCAGCGCCGCTTCCGCTTCCGGCTGATCGCGCGCCTCGACGACAGTGTGGCCTTGCGCTTCGAGCGCATGGCGCAGCATCGTGCGCAACGAGTCTTTGTCCTCGACGAGGAGGATGGGAAGGTCGGCGGTGCCGCGTCGCACTAGCGCAACCAGCCTGGCGGAACGCCGGCGCGCCGCGCCTCTTCCTGGAGGTCGTCGATCGCCTTCTGGTCCTTCTGAATCTGATCCTTCAGGCGATTCAACTCGGAAAGCGCCGTTTGGCGGTTCTTCTCGATCACGGCGCGCTGCGCCGGATCGTCGCGGTTGACGAAGTCGGTGGTCAGCGAGTTCACCTGTGTCTGCATGGCGGCTGCGAGCGTCTGGTCCTGCGACAGGGCGTCTTGCAGCGACTTCATCTTGGCCGACCAGTACTTCTGATCCTTGACGACGCCGTCTTTCTCCTTCGCGGCGTCGCCGTCGGCTGTCTTGTCGGCGGCCGGCGCATCGGCGGGCGCCGTGGAACCGGCTGCAGGCGTGCTCGGCGGAGGCGACGACCCGGGCGGCACCTCGGCCAGATCCTTGTTGGTCAGGACCTTCGAGGGAGCCTTGATCTCCTTGCGGCGCTCTTCTTCCTTTTTGGCGATGTCTGCGAGCGACTGCGCGGCGAGCGGCGCCGCGTAGGACGCCGCCACGATCAGCGCAACGATGTGCAGTCCTGTCTTCCGCATGACCCTCGCACCCTTACGTATCGGCGCTCAGGCCATCCTACCTTACTTACCGGGCTGGCAGGTTCTGCGAGCAGATGATCACGATTTTGGCAGGCGCTGGATCCGATCCCGGATGACCTTTGAGTCTGGGGCATCGGGCGCGATCGAGAGATAGCGTTCGTATTCGCGCGCGGCGTCGGCAGTGTGCCCGAGGCGCTCCAGGCTGACGGCGAGCCCACGGTGCGCGGCGCCGTCCCCCGGCGCGAGCTGAATTGCCGCCTCGAACTCCGGGACGGCACCCTGATCGTCGTGTGTTTCTTGCAGTGCGAGGGCCAGGTTGTAGTGTGCGCCGGAATCGTTCGGCGTCAGCCTGGCAGCGATGCGGTATTCGAGTATCGCTTTGTCCCACTGTCCGAGTTGCGCTTCGAGTTTCGCCAGGTTCTTGCGCGCGGTCGCGTTGCCCGGCGCCACTTCCGACGCGCGTTTGAATGTCGCCAGCGCCTCGGTCTGGTTCCCAAGCCGCTCGAGCGTGAGACCGAGGCCGATGAGCGCGACCGAATCGTTGGGATCCCTTTTCAGCTTCTCTTCGAACGACTCACGCAGCGACGTCAGGTCGTCCGCGGGCGAAATCGCTGGTACGTCCGGCGACGGAACCACATCGGCTGCAGGCGGCTGCGCCGTCCCGGGCGTCGCACCCTGCGGTGTTGGCGGTGTGACGAGCGGACTCCGACGTTCGGCCGGTTTCGCTGTGGAGTCCACAACCGTCTTGTCCGCAGTCGTCCAGAGGACGTAGACAAGCCCACCGACCGCGAGCACGGCGATCGCGCCAGCGACTGCGCCAATCTGATCAGAGATGTGCAGCGAACGCCAGAACGGGAGCGCCGCCCGGTCGACGCGCAGAGGCTCGAAGCACCGCAGGCAGCGCTCGCGTGTCGCCTTGATTCGCGCACCGCAGTTCGCGCATACGACGTACTTGTCGCCTGCTGAAGATTCCTCGTCGTCTTCGATCACCGCCCCCGGATGATACACCGGCCTACCGCAGCCCGGTCATCAGCTGCGCTCGCGTCCGGACGCACCCTCCCGGCGTCGCAGGAGGCTCGAGAATCGCTTCGACGATCTGATGAACACCGCGTCCACCAAACGATTCCGCGCGCAGCGAGACGCCGCCGGTCCCTGACGGGTCTCCTGCGATGAGTACAGTGACGTACAGCGGTGATTGGATCGCGCCGCTCGGCAACAATCCCGTGAGCGGCGCATACGCGAACAGATGCCAGAGGGGATTGTTCGCGCCCCACGGCCGCTGCCCTGACGTGTTGCCGGCCACATCGCTGGATGAACACAACGTGGGCTTACCACAATTGGCGACGTTGACGACGGTTGCGAGATCGAGCGTCGCACCGTCCGGGAGCGTCCGCAGGCCGGACGAAAGACCATCGGTGAACGTCGACGATCCGAGGCCCGCCGCGATCGCGCTCCAGTCCCCGGCGGATGCCACATCGACGATTGCGCGCTCGAGGGCGGCCTCCGCGCCATAGCGCGCCTGCTGCACGCGCAGGTAATCTGCGGCGATCACCGATTCGGTCGATGTGTCGAGTGCGAGCGTCGCCGCCACCATCGCTACAGACGCCGCTGCCAACATCGCGACGATGAGCGCGACGCCGCGTTCATCTTCGAGCGTCATGGCACGCGCTCGAGGTTGAGATTGCGCGGTGTGACCTGGAACGAGACCTCCTGATCCGGCACCCATCGATTCGAGTCGCGTCCGGTTCCCGCGACCGAAAAGAGCAGTCCCGCGGGCCCGCGCAGCGCCACGATCGCCGCCTGCACGCGCAGGGTGACTACGACCGCGCGGACGCGCAGGAGGTCGGCATCCCAACGATTCGTGCTCGACGAGTCAGGACACCACGGCCCATCGGTGAATTGCGCCAGCGCCATCGGCAGGAGCGTCGAACCGGCGCCCAACACGGGCAGCCGCGGCACGTGAGCGCCGGCCACAACCGCGAACGCGCAGTTCTCGCCTGGCGGCCACTCGAGACTCGGTCCCTGAACGTCGATCGGCGGCGGCCTTGGGCCGTACGTGGTCAGGTTCGGCGGTTGCGGATCCACGAGGTACGCGAACGAGAGCGCGACGACGTTATCGGCAGCCGGCGCATCCGGCGCGCCGAGTCCACTGGAGACAACCAGCTGGGATGCCTGATGATCGATCGCGTAGCTCACCGTCGACACGCCCGTGACCGCTGCCGCCGACGGACGATACGCCGCGAACGTCAGATGCTGGTTGGCGTGTTGCAACATCGGAGTCGGATTCTCCGACGAGACGGCCGTGATCGCGATCAGGTCGACGTTGGCGCTGTCGTCGAATACGACCGCTGCTGAATCAGCCGTGAACAGACATAGCGGATCACTAACCGGACACTCCGGCTGCGCGTCGACCCCGAGCCAATCGGAGTCCTGCGGCGGTCCGTTCCCCGACACCGTCGTTGACGGCGCCGCTGGCGGAACCGATACCAGCGTGATGCGATCCGCGAACGCGGTCGCCGGCGGATCGTCCGCGCCCGAGCCGCGCCTGAATGGCAGAATCGGCGGAAACGTCTGCCCCAGCGGACCGGCGCGCACACCGCGGTCGGGCCCGCTGCCAGCGCCTGCGATGTCGGCTTCTAGCATCTGCGCCGCTACGCGCAGCCGCTGCTCGACGTCGGCTGCTTCGGTCTGCGATTGAAACGCCGCCTGCACCGGATTCAACAGAGCGCTGATGCCGGCGACCACGGCGAGCGTGACCGCGCTGGCCACGAGCAGTTCCACGATCGAGAACCCATCGGCGCGACGCATCAGTTTGCCCGCCGCGTCCTCGCCGTCGTCAGACGCGACTCTTCGCCACGCCGTCCGACGACGCGGACCTGCAACACCAGGGTTTCAGCGTTCGACGGAAGCGGCGTCACCGACCAGCGCCGCGTCCACCCCGGCAATCGATCGAAGAACCCGTCGACATCTGCGTCGAGCGTGCCGCTCGGCGACGATTGGAGCGCAGCGTCGCTCACCGGCAGACCGGCGACATCCACGGTCCACGCGTACGCCCGCAGCTGCTCCATCTTGTCTACCGCAAGCATCGTGGCAGTCGACACCGCCCGCGACGCGGCGTTGGCGCGCGTCGCCAGGATCGTCAGCTGTGCCAGCGCCATCAGACCACTCGTGACTATCGCTGTCGCGACGATGGCTTCGAGCAGCGAAAACCCGCGATCAGACATCTATCGGGCGTTCAGCAAACGACCGGCCAGCCCGAATTGTTCGAATCTCGACGAGTCGACTCGTGGCGCGCACGCGCCGACGTGAACGCGAGTTGTCGCGGTGCAAACGTCAGGCGTCGCTAGCCGACCAGCGGCAGCGTGACCTGGAAGTTGGCGCCGCCGAGCGTGGACCCGCCAGCCGTCACGCGGCCGTTGTGAAAGACGATGATCTTCTGGACGAGCGCGAGGCCGAGACCGGTGCCGCTGCGTTTCGACGTCACGAACGGGTGAAAAATCCGATCGTGCAGCTCGGGCGGAACACCGGGTCCGTTGTCCGCCACCGACAGGCGCGTGACGTGCTGCGACGCATCGACTTCGGACTGCACGACGATGGTCGGCGTTCGGCCGGCCCCGGCGCACGCTTCGAGTGCATTGCGTAGCAGATTACTCATGGCTTGACGCAGCAGCACTTCATCGCCGTCCACGACACCGAACTCGCCCTGCAGCTCGATGCGGCCGCCGAGCTCTCGGGTGTCGTTCCGCACATCGTCGGCCGCGCGCTCGCAGATGCCGCGCAAGTCGACGTGCGCGAGCACGAGCTGCGCCGGTCGCGCGAAGTTGAGGAAATTGGTCACGACCTGGCCGAGCGATTCCGCCTCGGCGCGAATGCCTTCCACGTACGGGCGGTACGCCGACGGGATCGCGTTCAGATCGAACAGCTTGCTGTAGCCGTGAATCGTCGCCAGGCCGTTGCGGAATTCGTGCGCGATGCCGGCCGTGAGCTCGCCCACGGTGGCGAGGCTGTCCTTCAACAGAAGCTGCTCTTCGAGATCCTTGACGGCAGTCAGATCGGTGAACAGGCAGATCGCGCCGTGCACGCCGTGGTTCTCGTCGAAGAGCGGCGACGCGGTTACGCCGAGATGCGAGACGCCGTTGCGCGGCTGCGTAAGGCGCACCGAACGACGAACGATCGGTGCGACGCTCGTGATGCACTCGGCAACGACCTGCGACAGCATCGCCTCGCTGACGGCATGGCGCGTCACGTCGGCCGGCGCATCGTCCGACAGGCCGAGCATACGGCGTCCCGCCGGATTGAGAATCTTGATCTCGCCGTCCGCCCCGGCGACGAGCAGGCCGGCGGTGAGGCTCGCGACGATCTCTCCGCTCAGCCGCTCCGACGCTTCCGCGCGCGCGGCGGTCGCGCGCTCCTGCGCCTTCAGTTTCGCGACGGCATCCTGCAGCGCGGCGGTCAGGAAGGCCACTTCGGCGCGGTTCGTGCCGGTGAGCGTCTTGCGCGCATCGCGAGCCGCGACCGCGAAGCGCATCATCGCGAACACGAGGATGCCGACCAGGCCGGCGACGAGCGCCGTCATGCCGAGGAACGCGTAGGCGTTCGGCGTCAGGTTCATGGTGCCAGGTGCCAGGGTGCCAGCTGCCAGGGTGCCATGTCAGTAAAACGACAGGTACCAAGCGACCAGCGGTTGTCCCACCGCGGCGGCGATCGCCGCGCCGACCGCGAGGAAGCAGCCGAACGGAATCATCGATTGCATGCGCGCGCGCCTAGTCGCGATGAGCGCGACGCCGACCAGCGATCCGCTGAATGATGCGAGCACGAGCGTCAAGATCGTCATCTTCCAGCCGAGGAACGCGCCGATCATTGCGAGCATTTTCGGATCGCCCATGCCGAGCGCTTCCTGCTTCCGCAGCCAGAGCCACGCATAGAACATCGTCAGCAGGCTGCCGCCGCCGACGAGGATGCCGATGAGCGAGGCCTCCCATCCCGGCTCGAGAAAGAAGCTGAATGCGAAACCGACGAGGATGAACGGGAGCGTGATGACGTTCGGCAGCAGCTGAAGCTCGAGATCGATCGCGAAGAGCACGATGAGCACGCATCCGAAGAGCAGGCGCGACACCAGCAGCAGCGTCGGTCCGTAGAACCACGCGCCGAAGCCGAACATCAGCGCGGTCAGCGCTTCGACGATCGCGTAGCGCGGGCTGATCGGCCCACGGCACGTGCGACAGCGGCCGCGTAGCGCGAGCCACCCGGCGATCGGCACGTTCTCGAACCATGCGAGACGGCGTCCGCACGACGGGCACGCCGACGGCGGCCACCAGATCGAGAGCTTTCGCGGAACGCGATAGATGCACACGTTCAGGAAGCTGCCGACGGCCGCACCGAACAGCGCGGTCCAGGCGATGAACAACGCGGTCGCGGTCACGATGCTGGCGGAAGCCGCAACGGCTCGTTCGGCAGCGGGAAGAGCGGCGACCTGGCGCCGAGCTGCACGCGACCGTCGGCGGTCAGGTCGTATGGCACGCCGGCGGGGTCGCGCGGCACATCGCGCAGGAGGCGCGCGGCCACGAGCGGCGCCCAGCCGCCCGGACGCGTGCCGGCGCGCTCCGCGTAGGCGTCGACGCGCGCCTGAAGCGCATCGATGTCATCGAGTGCACGCAACTGCAACAACCGGCGCTCGGCCTGTGTCTTCAACCAGTCGAGGTCCGCGGTCCCGAGAATCGACAACCACATCGCTCGAGAGGTCCGGCGATCGCCTCCCTGCGACAGCGTGGTGGCCGCGAGCGGCTTCAGCCAGTTCGGCGCGCCCGGTACGTCGCTCGCCCTCTGGAACCAATCTGCTGCGAGCTTGTAGTCGGTGAGGTACCAGTAATACACGTAGCCGATATCCTGCATGTACTGCCATTTATCGGGTCGTTCGCGAATTCCCTTTTGCAGCAGCTTGATCGCCAGGTCCGGCCGGCCCGGTCCGGCCGGATAGTTCTCGGCCAAGAAGACCGAACCGAATTGATACGCGATGTCGAATCGCGGGTCGAGCGAGGTCGTCATGTCGAGCAGTTCGTACAAATGCTGATAGTCGCTCTGGTCTTCAAGCGCTGACGGCGGCTCGGGGGACGTCTGGCTATCGAGCCGCCGCTTCGCACCGCCGTAGTACTGAATGGCGCGAATCCAGTACAGATCCGCCGCGAGCGTGTTGAAACCGGCGGTCAGCCGGCGCAACGCCACGGGCGACGCGATGTAGATCGGCGCGTCTTCGGCTTCGATGGACGGAAACGCGCGGTCGTGCGCCGCCTGCACGCCAGCCGCGGCTGCGAGCAACAGAACGGCAACGGCCAGCGCGAGCCACGGCTTCACTTGAAATCCCGCTGCGAGAACACCAGCGCCGAAATGACGAGCAGGAACCCGATGTAGAACACGGCGTACAGCGTGGCCGTGCCGACGTATCGCATCGGAACGGCCTGGCCGTGCACCACGAGCGACTTCACGTCGAACTGACCCAGGTTCGGAAGCGCCCAGTAGAGTCCGCGCGCGAGCTGCTGCGCCGCGGGCGAGTCGAGCACGTCCTGAAAGTTCCGGAGGTCCGTGCTGTACTGACCGACGATGGTGAGGCCGAAGGCGAAAGCGGCCGAGAGAATCGGCGTCGAGAACGTCGAGAACACCAGTGCGATCGCGGTGACGATGGCGAGCTCGACGAAGATGAGATAAATGGCCTCGAGCAGTCGCGGATCGACCGCGGGCGCGTCCCACGCTTTCTGCGCCAGCTCGGGAACGCCCCACCGCATGTAGACCAAGACCAGGTAAAAGGCTGCGGTCATCACCGCGATGTTCACCGCGAGCGTCAGCACGAGCCCGGCATATTTGCCCAGGATGAGCTGCCAGCGCTCGACCGGTTTGGCGAGCAGGCTGTAAATGCTGCGCCGCTCCACTTCCTTCGAGACGAGTCCGATGCCGATGAACACCGCGATGAACAGGCCGAACAGGGACATCGCGGCGAGCCCGAGGTCCTTGATGATCTTGACGTCCTGACCCGCTGTCAGCTGACCGATCAGGTACGACGCGGCCATCATCAGGAC
>Ga0126381_100005822_pt1 | contig 13623 bp, 16 predicted proteins | sample PanSoiMetPlot_28_FD_96465 | JGI IMG/M metagenome (GOLD analysis project Ga0126381, IMG submission 96465) | Tropical forest soil microbial communities from Panama - MetaG Plot_28 | ecosystem: Environmental > Terrestrial > Soil > Tropical forest > Bulk soil | place: Panama | collected 2016-02-17
ATCCGGGGGCTGGAGCTGGGCGCCGACGACTACGTGACCAAGCCGTTCAGCCCGCGCGAACTGGTGCTGCGCGTCCAGGCGATCCTGCGCCGCGGCGGGGCCGCGGCCGAGCAGGGCGTGGCCAGCTACGGCGGGGGCGTCCTGGTCGTCGACGAGCCGCGGCACCTGGCCACGGTGCGCGGCGAGGTGGTGGAGCTCACCCCGACCGAGCGGGGTGTCCTGCTGGCGCTGGCCACGGTGCCGGGCCGGGTGTACTCGCGGTTCGAGCTGATCAACCGGGTGCGCGGATACGAGTTCGAGGGCTATGAGCGCACCGTGGACTCGCACGTGAAGAACCTGCGCCGCAAGATCGAGGCCGATCCGGCCAATCCGCAGATCATCCAGACCGTCCACGGCGGCGGTTACCGCCTGGGCCTGTCCCGCGACGACTGAACCCTGGCCGGGGCCGTCGGCCTGGCTCCTCCACACCGCCACCATCGCCGCAGCGTCCCGCGTACACAGCCGCCGCATTAGCTGGGGTCGGCCGCGAGGCCGGCCTGGCGCACCGGCGCCGGGCGTACCACAGGGAGCCCAGCAGATGAGAATCACGGGACGAGCCCGCCGCGCAGGCCTGGCCGCGGCGACGGTGGTCGTCATCGGCGGTGGCGGGATCGTCGTCGGCGCGACCGCATTGGCCCCCGCCGCGCCCGGGAGCGCGCCGGCCGCCGCGGCCGACGTCACGGCTCCGGCCGCAGCCACGGGCCCGGCCGGCGCCCCGGCCAGCTACGCGGGCGTGGTGCGCGAGGTACTGCCCTCGGTGGTGCTGATCCGCACCTCCGAGGGACTCGGCTCCGGCGTGGTCCTGGACCGGTCCGGCAACATCGTCACCAACGCCCACGTGGCCGGGAACGCCACCTCGTTCGAGGTCCAGGTGGCCGGGGATCCGGCCCCGCGCACGGCGCGCCTGGTGGGCAGCTACCCGCCCGACGACCTCGCGGTGATCCGCGCCGACGACGCGTCAGGGCTGCAGCCGGCCCGATTCGGTGACTCGGACCGGGCCCGGGCCGGTGACGTGGTGCTCGCGGTCGGCAACCCGCTCGGGCTGTCCGGCAGCGTCACCGAGGGAATCATCTCCGCGACCGGCCGCGCGGTCACCGAGCCGGCCAGCACCCCCGGTTCGGCCGCGGTGGCGCTGCCGGGCGCGATCCAGACCAGCGCGCCGATCAACCCCGGCAACAGCGGCGGCGCGCTGGTCAACGCCTCCGGGCAGGTCATCGGCATCCCGACGCTGGCCGCGGCCAGCCCGCAGGGCGGCGCCCAGGCCCAGGGCATCGGCTTCGCGATCCCGTCGAACCTGGCCCGCGACATCGCCCGGCAGATCATCACCTCCGGTCATGTCGCCAACTCTCACCGCGCCATGATCGGCGCGCAGGTCGCCACCGTGACCGGGCCGGACGGCACGCCGGGCGGGGCCGGGATCGTCGCCGTCGCCGACGGGGGGCCCGCCGACCGGGCCGGGCTGCGCGCCGGTGACGTGATCAAGTCGGTCGGGCCCGCGCCGACGCCGGACGCGCCGGCCCTGTCCCAGGCGCTGGCCGCCGCGCGCCCCGCAGACCAGGTCACGGTCACGGTCACCCGCGGCACCGGGGGGACGCCCCAGGAGCTGACCGTCCGCGTGACGCTCGGCGAGCTGCCCGGCAGCTGACCGGGCGTCTCCATCCGGAACCCGTCTCATCCCCGTGATGAGCGCCGGAGCAGCGGCACCATCCAGCGCAGCGTTTCCCGGCCGTTCAGCAGCTCGAGCCGGCGCCCCACCTCGGGCAGCGCCTCCGACTGGCTGACGTACGCGGCGGTGGCCGAGCACTGGACGGCGCGGGCGGCGTCCGGGTCGACGCCCAGGTCGATCAGCCGCCCGCCGCGGGTGCCCGGCGCCGTGCGCGCCGCCACCGGCACGCCCGCCTGCCCGGCCGCGGAGCGGACGGCCCTGGCCACCACCGCGTCGTCCGAGCCGCCGCTGGCCAGCATGGGGTCGCCGGGGCGGTCGGCCCCGGCCAGCACCGCGCCGTCCAGGCCGCCAGGCTCCGGGTCGACGATCAGCAGGAGGTCAGGCGCGTGACGGCGGATCTCGCGCTGCACGAGTTCGGCGAGTTCCGCCGGCGGGGTCTCGGCGAGCCCGCCGTCCGGGTAATCCGCCACGGCGACCGAGCAGATGCCCAGAACTGCCCCCGCCACCTGCAGTTCCCAGGGGCGCCGGGTCTCCAGCCGCTCGATGGTGGCGTTGAGCGGCGACGCCTCGCCCCGGGTCAGGCACAGCAGCGCCAGGCCGGCGCCCGCGCGCCGGAATGCGTACAGCAGCCCGCCCAGGGCCGCCGACTCCTGGCCAGGACGAGCGATAACGGCCAGGACTTTCCTGGCCCGCGGCAGCGGGCAGCGGGCGAGCGGCACGGGTGCCAGGTCAGCCGGCGGCGGTGAGTCAGTCGCGGGGGCGGACACGATGCGGCTCCTCGGGCTGGGCCGGCCCGGTTGGCCGGTCGCTGCCACCCAGCCAAGCCCGCGGCTGTGGACGGCCGGTGCGGCCGATGTGATGGCCAGATGAAGGACGCTCGTCCCGCCGGCACCGGCCGCGCAGGCCCGAGCCGACGGCCGCGGCCGGCGGCCGGCCGACGGCGCTCAGCGGACCGTGGCGCTCAGGCGCGGTACGCGATGATCAGGATCAGCAGGATCACGAGCCCGATGCCGACGATCCAGACGAGGTGACGCGTGCGGTCCTTGCGGTAGGCCTTGAGCTGGCCCTTCCTGACCGGGATGCCGCGGTGAGCCCCGCGTGCCTGGCTGAAGTGCCAGCCGACGTAGCAGGCGATAGCGAGCCCCAGGAGCACTAATCCCATAACTTTCGCACTGTAGCGCGCGGCGCAGCCCCATGTCGCGGGGGTTAACCCGGGGCGCGCCGCAGAACCTGGCGGGCGGCGAGGGCACGCCCCGCCTGGCCGGCCAGGGTCACCGCGACCAGGCGAACGCCCCGGCCGGGAATCCTGACGCCGTCAATACGCTTGGGTCATGACCACCGTCACCACCGCCCGTGAGCTGCTCGGCCGCCACCCGATCCTCGACGGGCACAACGACCTGCCCTGGACCCTGCGCGTGGCGGACGAGCTCGACCTGGACACGACCGATCTGGCCGGGCCGGTCGCCGCCACCCAGACCGACCTGCCCCGGCTGGCCCGCGGCGGGGTCGGCGCGCAGTTCTGGTCGGTGTTCGTGCCGGCGGACCTCACCGGCGAGACCGCGGTCACGACCACGCTGGAGCAGATCGACCTGGTGCACGAGCTGATCCGGCGCTATCCGGACGCCCTGGAGCTCGCGCTGACCGCCGCGGATGTCGAGCGGATCATGGACGCGGGCCGGGTCGCCTCGCTGATCGGCGCGGAGGGCGGGCACTCGATCGGCGGCTCGCTGGGCACGCTGCGGGTGCTGTACGCGCTCGGCGTCCGCTACATGACCCTCACCCACAACCGCAACCTGCCCTGGGCCGACTCCGCGACCGACGAGCCGTCCGCCGGCGGGCTGACCGGGTTCGGGCGCGAGGTGGTGCGGGAGATGCAGCGGCTCGGCATGCTGGTAGACCTCTCGCACGTGTCCCCGGACACCATGCGCGACGCGCTGGACACCGCGGAGGGCCCCGTCCTCTTCTCCCACTCGTCGGCCCTGGCGATCTGCGATCACCCCAGGAACGTGCCCGATGAGATCCTGGCCCGGCTGCCCGGCAACGGCGGCACGTGCATGGTGAACTTCGTCCCGGCCTTCATCTCCCAGGCCTGCCGGGACTGGGCGCAGCAGTTCACCGAGGACATGAAGCAGCGCGGGTTCGATCTCCATAACGTGCCCGGCCGGGGCCAGCTGAAGGCCGAGCGCGCGGCCTGGGAGGCCGGGCACCCCCGGCCGAGGGTGACCCTGGCCGAGGTGGCCGACCACGTCGAGCACGTCAGGGAGGTGGCCGGGGTCGACCACGTCGGGATCGGCGGCGACTACGACGGCGTCGACTGGCTGCCCGAGGGCCTGGAGGACGTGTCCCGCTACCCGGCGCTGATCGCCGAGTTGCTCGGCCGCGGCTGGAGCGAGGCCGACTGCGGAAAGCTGGCCAGCGGCAACGTGCTGCGGACGCTGCGCGACGCCGAGGCGGCCGCCCGGGCGATCTCGGCCCGCCGCGGGCCGTCTCGTTCGAGAATCGACGACCTGGACCGTCCGGCCGGCCCGGCGCAGGCGGGCTAGCTGAACGGAGTCCTGGGCTTGTCCTGCCGTTCGCCGTCCAGGTAGACGTCCACCTTCTCGTCGTAGAAGCAGGCCAGCCCGGCGATCTTCTGGCTCTCCGGCAACGGGGTCCGGTAGATCCAGACGACGTCCTCGTGCACGCCCTGCCCGGTGTCCACCGACCAGTAGCCCGCCGTGCCCTTGTACGGGCAGTGCGTGACCGTTATGGATGGCCGTAGCAGGTCCATCCGCACGTCGGTCAGCGGGACGTAATGCCGGGGCGGCAGCCCGGTCTCGAACAGGATCCGCGGCTGGCGCGACTCGGCCACCGTGACGCCGTCTATCTCGATGCGCACGTGCCGCGAGCTGGCCAGGATGTCCACCCGCTTGAACGGGTCGCGCGGGTGGGTGTAGACCGGCTCGTCCTCCTCCAGCCATTCGGTCATCGCGTTCCAGTCGAAGCGGACCAGGTCACGCAGCTGCTCGAGCGGGGAGTCCGGGTAGCGCACCGCCGCGCGCTCCGCGGTCGCCGTGGCCACCTTGACGTGCAGCACCTCGCCGTTGCCGCGGCTGGGCGAGTGCTTGGTCTCGCCGGCCGGTATCAGCGACGCGCGCACGTCGGACGCGGGCAGGTAGTACGTGGGGTAGTACGGGATCTCCCAGACAAGGTACGGCGTCCTGGTGTCGGCGACCAGCTCGCCGCTCAGGTAGACACGGACCCGCTTGGGCCCCTGCTCGACCCTGACGCTGCCGCGCGAGTTCTCGGACATGCTGCCTCCCGGTCATCTATGGCCCGTTCCGACCATAACGAGAGGTAGCGTCGAAGTATGCGCTTGGGGGTCCTGGACGTTGGTTCCAACACGGTCCACCTGCTGGTGGTGGACGCCTACCAGGGGGCGCGCCCGCTTCCGGCGTTCTCGCACAAGGCCGAGTTCCGCCTCGGCGATTACCTGGACGCCGCCAACCGGCTGACCCAGGAAAGCGCGACCCAGCTACGTGACTTCGTCAACGAGGCGCTGCGGATCGCGGAGGACAAGGGCGTGCAGGAACTGCTGGCGTTCGCGACGTCGGCCGTGCGGGACGCCGACAACGGTGACGAGGTGCTCGCCTGGATCAAGGCGGAGACGCGGGTGGACATCCGGGTCCTGCCCGGGCCCGACGAGTCCCGGCTGACGTTCCTGGCCGCGCGGCGGTGGTTCGGCTGGTCGTCCGGGCGGCTGCTGATGCTGGACATCGGCGGCGGCTCGCTGGAGATCGCGTCCGGCGTCGACGAGGAGCCCGGCGTCGCGGTCTCACTGCCGCTCGGCGCGGGGCGGCTGACCAGGGACTGGCTGGTCAGCGACCCGCCGTCGGCCGACGAGGTGCGCCAGCTCCGCAAGCACGTCCGGGCGGAGATCGCCGGCACGGTGGGGGTGGTCATGCGGGACGGCCGGCCCGACCATACCGTCGCGACCTCGAAGACGTTCCGGCAGCTCGCCAGGATCGGGGGCGCGGCGCCGTCCAGCGACGGCCCGTACGTCCGGCGGTTCCTGCGTCACGCCGATGTCACGGCGCTCGCCGAACGTCTGTCGCAGACCACCGCCGCGGACCGGGCGCAGCTGCCCGGGGTGTCCCTGGGGCGGGCACCGCAGCTGGTCGCGGGCGCGATCGTGGCGGACGCGGCCATGGACCTGTTCGGCCTGCCCCAAGTCGAGATCTGTCCCTGGGCGCTGCGGGAGGGCGTCATCCTGCGGCGGCTGGACACCATGCCGGGCCCGGCCATCGTCTGACGTCAGGGGACGCCCGGCCCGGCCGCGTCAGTCGGGAACGATCCGGACGTTGTCCGCGGTGTCATCCGCCGTGTCGGGCCGCGGGCTGCCCGCGGCGTGGCGGGCGCCCTCGCTGGCCCCGGCCGGGCGGCTGGCGCCCGCGTGGCCCTCGTCGCCAGGCTGACCGTTCGCGGCCCGGGAGGCACCGGCGCCCGCCCGGGCCGGAGCCTCGGTCGCCGGCTGGCCGGCGCCCGCCCGGGCCGGAGCCTCGGTCGCCGGCTGGCCGTTGCCCGCTCCGGCCGCGTCAGCCGGCTTGGCCGGCGGGGGCTGGGTCCTGGGCCCCTGCTCGGCGGCGCGGCCGCGCGCCGCGGCCTGGGCGGCGGCCGCGGCGATGCCCGCGGAAGTCCCTGGGGCCTGCTGGGCCGACGGGGCCGGGCCGCCCGGTCCGCCGGCCACGGGAGCGTGCCTGCCCTCCGCCTGGCCCGGGGCGCGGCCGGCGCCGGGCTTGTCGCCGATGGCACTGGCCACGGCCTTGTCGACCTCGTCCTCCAGCGAGCCGCGGGCGACCTCTCCCGCGACCAGCGTGGTGACCACGTCGCGGATCTCGGTCAGCCGCCGGATCGCCTCGGTGTGCCGGGACATCAGCAGGTTGAGGCGGCGTTCCGCGCCGTCATGGATCGCGGTCGCGCGCGCGGTGGCCTCGTCGAGGACCTGCTTGGCCTGGGCCTTGGCGTTGGCCACGGCGGTCTCGGATTGCTTGTGCGCCTCGGAGATCGAGCGCTCGGCCTCGGCCCGGGCGGCGTTGCGCGTCTTCTCCGCCTCGGCCCTGGCGCTGGCCACCGAGTTCTCCGCCTGCTCTTGCGCGGCGCGCAGCATGCGCTCGGCCTGGCTCTGCGCCTCGGCGCGGAACTTGTCCGTCTCCTGCTTGGCCTCGGCGCGCTGCCGGTCGGTGTCCTGCTTGGCGTCGCTGCGGAGTTTCGTGATCTCGTCGTTGGCGCGGTCCCGCTGCGACTTGGCCTCGTCGTCGGCCAGCTTCAGGATCTGGCCGACGCGTTCGCTGATCTCCTCGTGGGCCGGCTTGCCGCCGGCCGCCTGCCGCGCCGCGGACAGCTCCAGCCTGAGCCGCTCGTTCTCGTCCAGGGCGTGCGACAGCCTGCTCTCGATCTCGCGAGCGTGACGGGCCTGGCCGCGGGCCTTGGCCGCGAACTCGTCCACCTGCCGACGACTGTAGCCGCGCCTCTCCAGCTCAAATTCCTCTTGGCCCAGGTCAGCAAAGCGGTCCGCGTGCTCGGTCATAATGTCCACCCGTCGAATGGGTCATGCAGACTCGGCCTTGCGGCTGGCGCACACTGGCTGACCGCTCGGGAGGAAGCCGGGCCGGCCGGGTCTGCGGATGTTGTTCTACTGTAGGCGGCCCGCTCGCAGCGGAGATCTGCGGGTAGCGGGGCCGGGCGCGGCGCAGGAAATAACGGGGATGACTCTTGTCCCCAACGGCCCCGCGCGCAACCGAAACGGCTGAGTATCCGGTTATGTCTGGATTGGTCGAGGCAACATGCTCTGTAGCCCCGCCCGGGCCGGGCCAGGGGAGGCTAGGGAGGGTGAGGCGGGGGAGAAAGGAGAGAGGCGGGGGGAGAAGGGTGAGCAGAGGCCGGGAAGGCGGCCAGGGTGAGCCCGGGAAGAGGCCGGGGAAGGCTGCGCAGGAGAGGCGGAAAGAAAGCAATGACCGTGAGCTTCCTTGGATCGCTGGACGGAGCCGTTCCTTCGGTGCACCCGGAGGCGTGGGTCGCCCCTGGAGCCGTGGTCGTGGGCCGGGTCACCCTGGGCCGGGCCGTGAACGTGTGGTACGGGGCGGTCCTGCGAGCAGACGACGACGAGATCGTGATCGGCCCGGAGTGCAATATCCAGGACCTGTGCTGCCTGCACGTGGACGCGGGCGAGCCGGTCCGGCTGGAGGAGCGGGTCAGCGTGGGCCACCACGCGACCGTGCACGGGGCCCGGGTAGGAGCGGGCGCGCTGATCGGGATCGGGGCGGTCGTGCTGGGCGGCTCGCAGGTCGGGGCCGGGGCCCTGGTGGCCGCGGGCTCCGTGGTCCGGCCCGGCGCCGTCGTTCCGGCCGGCGTCCTGTTCGCCGGGGTGCCCGGGCGGGTGGTCAGGGAACTCACCGATGAAGACCGCGAGATGTTCGCGGACTCGGCCATCAAGTACGTGGCCCGGGCGGCCAGGCACCGCGGCGTGACCTGGGCTTCTCCCGGCCAGCAGGCCTGAATCCGGCCAGCACGCCTGAATCCCTGCTGAAACTTGCCTGAATTGGTCGTCCAGGTCTGGGTAGCCTTACTTAGAAGATGGTTCTGGAATGACCCTGATGGGTCATGCGGGGCAATGAGATTGCGCCGTAGCCTGAGCCCAGGTTCCCGCGAATCCGCTCGGCAATGGAGGTGGGCGCGTTGCGAGAGCACTTGGACCTGCGCGTCCACGATCGAGTGGCGCTGGATGAGATTGAGCTGTACGCGGAGGTCCTCAGCGCGGTGGCCGCGGCTGACCGGCCGCTGACCGCGGAGGAACTCGATCGGGTTCTCGGGGTCCGGCCCGCGGCGCGGGCGTCGGTCCGCTCGAACTGATCCTGGACCGGACCGGGCGCTGGGTACGCGCAGACACCGGTGTCGCTGAGGCGGGCCGGGCCCTTGGCCGCCCGCTGGCCGTCCGCGCGGCCACTTGCCACCGTTCGGCTCCGGGGGCGCCGCCGTGCGCGGTACTGTTTAGGGGCCCTGATCCCGGAGGATCTTCGGAGTAGCGCTGAACGCAGCGACAGGCCGTCACCGTCGCCGGGGGGCCAGCAACCCTGCCGCCGGGCAGGACGGGCTCGCGTTAGACGGCGGGAAGCACCGGCGCGGCGCGGCGGCCCGGTCCGCCGCCCCTCCCGGCACGGCCGCAGCGAGCCGGGCAAGTCCGCCCCCGAACACCGCTGGGCCCCAGGACAGAGCGCCGTCGTCCCCCACGCCTGGGGGGCCGGAGTCCTGGCCGCCCGCGCCCGTGGCCGCGCCGGTACCGGTATCCGCGCCTTTGCCCCGCCGCGTCCCGCGCCCGGCCGCGCCGGGGTCTGGGCCCTGGCCCGGCCTCTCGCCGGCGCCGGTGCCGGGGCTCGCGCCGTCGCCCGGGTTGCCCCCGGTGGCGCCCGCGCCCGTGACCGAGCCGGCGCCCGCGCCCGTGACCGAGGCGGGGCCCGCACCTGCGTCCGTGACCGAGGCGGGGCCCGGGTCGGCGGCGGTGACCGCGCCCGACCCTGCGCACGAGCCCATGGCCGGCCAGATGGCCCGGTGGAACAGCGGGCCGGGCGGATCTGCCCTCCGGGCTATCTGCGCTGACCTGGCCAACGTCGCCACTCTCTTCCGGCAGGCCGCCGATCCGGCGGCCGACCTGCCCTGGCCCAGCCTGCGTGATGCCTGCTGCTGCCTTGGCGCCGACGTGTCGATGGCCATGACCACGCCGCCGATGCCCGACTCTCAGACGCAGTCCTTGTGGGCGGAAGTCCTGGCCGCCGCTCAGCGCGCGGCCACCGATCTCCGGGCCGGCACCGAGCTGCGCAGCGTGGCCCTGGTCTACCAGGGAAACTTCGAGATCCGGGCCGCCGCCGGCCACCTGGCCGAGATGACCAGGCGGATCAAGGCGATCCCCCCGTCGCCGTGACCAGGGACGCCGCCCCGCCGAGGTACATCACGTCGGTGTCCCAGTGCGTGAAGCCAAGCGACTCATACAGGCCGATCGCGGGGGCATTGGATTCGTCGACGTACAGCATCACCTGGAACAGGCCCTGGGCGCGCAGGTAGCGCAGGCCTACCAGGGTGAGCGCCCGGCCGAGGCCGGTGCCGCGTTCTTCGGGCGCGACGCCCACCACGTAGACCTCGCCGATGGCCTCGTGGGCGCCCTCATCCTCCTCATCGTGCCGACCGTGGATCTTCGTCCAGTGAAACCCGACGAGCTTTCCGCCCCGTTCGGCCAGGAAGAACCCGTTCGGGTCGAACCACGGTTCCCGCTCGCGCAGGTCGAGATCCTCGCGGGTCCAGGCGCCCTGCTCCGGATGGCGAGCGAAGGCCCGGGAGTTGAGATCGGTCCACTCATCCTCATCCCGGCCGATCACGAACGTCCGGATGGTGATGCCGTCGGCGAGCCTGGGCCGGTCCAGCCGGGACTGCAGCGAGCGGCGCATCTGCCACAGCGCGCGCACCCGCTCGAACCCGGCCGCGGCGGCCAGCCGGGCCGCGGCCGGCAGGTCGCCGTGCGCCCACAGCCGCAGCGGCCGTTCTCCGGCTTCGGCCACGAGCGCGCGCGTCAGCAGCAGGCCCAGCCCCTGCCTGCGGTGCGCGGGGTGGATGACGAGCTCGCCGCTCGGGCCCTCGACCGGGTCCGTCGGGTCCAGGTGCGCGTACCCCGCCAGCTCGCCGTGACTGACGAGCAGCAGGTTGCGGGCGCGGGGATCGCCGCCGTAGCGCAGGTGGAGCATGACGTGCTCGGAGAGCGGGCCGACGCCGTCCTCCTCCGCGGCCGCCTTGACCAGGTCGCGGACGGCCAGCGACTCGGCCTCGGTAATGCGTCCGTGAACGGTGACCTGTGGCGGATCGGCCCCCGGCGGCGTGGCTCGGGCGTCCGCTCGGGTGGCGCCGGCGACCGGCGGTTCCTGGCCCTCAGACCTTGGCATGCGCGGGACGCGCTTCCCGGTCTGAGGCCACCTTGGCGCGCCTCGCCCCGTCCGGGGCCGTGTCGGCCCGGGCTCCGGGCTCATCCCCGCCGCGGTTGGCCTCCTCGCCCTTGACCGGGACAAAGCGGTACCCGACGTTGCGCACCGTGCCGATCAGGGCCTCGTGCTCGGCGCCGAGCTTGGCCCGCAGCCTGCGCACATGCACGTCCACGGTCCGGGTGCCGCCAAAGTAGTCGTAGCCCCATACCTCCTGCAGCAACTGGGACCGGGTAAAGACCCGGCCGGGGTGCTGCGCCAGGAATTTCAGCAGCTCGAATTCCTTGAAGGTCAGGTCCAGCGCGTGGCCGCGCAGCCGCACGGTGTAGGTGGACTCGTCGATCAGCAGGTCACCCGACCGGATCTCACCGGACGCGGCCGGTGCCATCCGGCCGATGGCCAGGCGCAACCTGGCGTCGACCTCGCCCGGGCTGGCCGTGTGCAGGATCACGTCGTCCGCACCCCAGTCGGCGGTGACCGCGGCCCAGCCGCCCTCGGTGACCACGGCCAGGACCGGCACGGTCATCTCCGCGCCGCGCAGCAACCGGAGAAGCCGCCTGACCTGCACCAGGTCGCGCCGGGCATCGACCATGACCGCGTCGACACCGGATCCGCCGTTGGCGGCGGTCGCGGAGGCCGGGCCGGCGCGGACCGTATGCGACAGCAGGCTCAGCGATGGCAGTATTTCGGCGGCAGGCTCGGTTGCGTCAGTGAGCAGCAGGACGATGCTCAACCGCCGCCACCTCCATCCCGCGGAGTTATCCGCGGGAGGCTGCCCTGACTCCCGCCATACCCGGGGCCGACGCCGTCCGGGTCCGTCATGAGCAAGGATAGCTGACATGGCCATCGTGACCCTTCGCTACTGGGCGGCGGCAAAGGAAGCAGCAGGGACCGCCGAGGAGACGATCAGCGCGGGAACGCTCGCCGAGGCGCTGGCCGCGGCTCAGGGCAAAGCGGAAGATGGCGAGCGCGGCCAGCAGAATTCACGGCTTCGGGCCGTGCTGGCGCGCTCGTCGTTCCTGATCGACGGGACGCCGGTGGGAACCCGGGCGCCGGAGACCGTCGTGCTCAGCGACGCGGCCGTGATCGAGGTGCTGCCCCCCTTCGCCGGGGGGTGAGGCGCGGCAGCTGGCGGGAAGTGCCCGTCACTGGTCGTCCGCACAGTCACTGACCGGCGCCTTTTGCCGGCCGGCCGAGGCATCGTGCCGGCCGCGGTCTTCGCAGGTGGGCGGTACGTGGCACGAACCGACGGAATTTTCGCGGAACGACTTGAACCAAGCTGGCCGCCGGGAGCGTTAATAGGTGCGTGGCAGGGCTAGAAGGCGCGAGCGCTCGCGGAACACGCGGGACAGCTGCGGACGAAATGCTGGTGCGCACGCTCTATGCCGAACACGCCGGGCCACTGCTGCGTTACGCGTTGCATCTGACGAGCGGGGATCGTCAGCGTGCGGAGGACATAGTGCAGGAAACCCTGCTGCGAGCATGGATGCACCCGGATGCGATCGCGGACCGGCCTGCCCGGCCGTGGCTGTTCGCGGTCGCCCGCAACCTCGCGGTGGACGCCTACCGGGCTAGGCGGGCCAGGCCGCATGAAGTGGGCGAGGCCGCCCTTGAGCTGGTCCCCGCTCCTGACGAGGCAGAACGGGCGCTCGAGTCGTGGGCCGTGGCCGATGCGGTCAAGGCGCTGCGGCCCGACCATCGCCGGGTGCTCCTCGAAACGTACTACCGGGGCAAGTCCGTGGCCGAAGCAGCCGCGGCCCTTGGCGTTCCGCCGGGTACTGTGAAATCACGGACGTTTTACGCGCTCCGGGCACTCAAGTTGGCACTAGAGGAACGGGGGCTCGCGCCATGACCGAGCTCACGGACTGCGGTGACCTTCGTCGTGCCCTCGGCGTCTATGTTGTGGGCGCGATCGATCCGGCCGAGCGCGCGACCGTGGACGCGCATCTGTCCCACTGCTCCGACTGCCGCGAAGAACTGGCCGGCCTCGCCGGACTGCCTGCCCTGCTGGGCCGGGTGCCGAAGGAGGACGCTGAGCGGCTGGCCCTCGGCAGCGAGGAACTCGAGGAGGCTCCCGCCGAACTGCTGGACTCGCTGCTGCGGCAGGTGGCCGCGCGACGGCGGGCGCGCCGGTGGCGCGGTGTCGCCGCCGCGGCGGCCGCCGCGGTCATCGCGGTCGGAGGCGGCATCGTCGGCGGGGCCCTGATGTCGCATGCGCACAGCTCGTCGCCGACGACGCAGGTGGAGGCGTACCTGGCTCGTGGCAGCAATCCTGCGACGCACGTCACCGGCGCCGTCTACTACCGTCCGGCCGGCCTGTCCGGGATCAAGACATCCGAGACCAACATGCAAGTGGGGGTCACCGGCATCCCGAACGGCACGGAGTGCTCGTTCTGGCTGACCACCACCAGCGGTCAGCGCATCTGGGTCGCCGACTGGACCGTCAACGCCGCCCAGAACGGCAACTGGTTCTCGGTGACGTCCCACACACCCATCAAGGACGTGCGCAGCTTCGACATCAGCGGCCCGAGCGGGAAGACGCTGGTCACTATCCGAGCCGACTCGCATTAGGCGGGGCTGGCCCGGCCCCGGGGTGACGAGGTCACCGGCCGGCGCGAGTCGGGAGCGGCGCGGGAATGCGGCGGTGCGCCCGCGTGCTTAGCACGGCATGGCACCCGGAGTCATCGCGCTCGTGGCCGCGCTGGCCGTGGCGGTGGTGACCGGGCTCGCCTGGCAGCGGACCAACGGCCGGATGCGCGACGCGCCGGCACCGGGGGACCCGGCCGCGGGCGGACCATCAAGGCCGGCACACGCAACGGAGACGCCGGCGGGGGAGACCGGGCAGATGATCACCGGCGCCGACCTCGGGCTGCCGCTGGGCGAGCGGGCCACCCTGGTGCAGTTCTCCACGGCGTTCTG
>Ga0126381_100005823_pt1 | contig 13622 bp, 9 predicted proteins | sample PanSoiMetPlot_28_FD_96465 | JGI IMG/M metagenome (GOLD analysis project Ga0126381, IMG submission 96465) | Tropical forest soil microbial communities from Panama - MetaG Plot_28 | ecosystem: Environmental > Terrestrial > Soil > Tropical forest > Bulk soil | place: Panama | collected 2016-02-17
GCTCGATCTTTCCGTCCGCAATGTCGACCGAATAAAGATGCGGTTGCAGATCACGGTACGGGCCGGAGACGTCTCCGACTTCGAGAGAAAAGAGCAGATGGCGATTGTCGTGGGTCCAGCGGAGGCGGTCTTCGGCTGCTTCGTTGTGGGTAATGCGGCGGGGTTGCGCGGGCGGCATGCCCGCGGCCACACGGGGTAAGTCAACTACATAGATTTCGACATCTTCGTATTTTTCCTGACGCTGATTGATCGCGTTGCTGATGAAAGCAAGCTTGGTGCCGTCGGGCGACGTAACGAGATCGCCGACTCGGAGCGGGCTAGTCGCGATGGCTCGGGTTCCGGGCGTGACATCGGGCCGCTGTTCGGGCTCGCCTTCTTTCTTCTCCACTCTTGCCGGAGCCGCGGAGTGGGCTGCCAATGCCGCCGCGACATCAAGGGCGAAGATGGTGTCGCCGCGCTCGGCGGTGCGATATTGGACGACATCTTTCCACTGCTGCTTGTATTCGTCCTTCTGCGCCTTGGTCCAGGGCTGACGCGTGGCGAAATAGATCGTCTGCGAGTCAGGAGACCAGGAAAAGGTGTGAACGTCTTCTTCTCCCTGCGTGATCGGGAATGCTTCGCCACCACTCGGAGAAATCAGATAGATCTGGCTAGTCTCGCCTTTGGAGTCGGAGTCGGAATCTGAACCGGCATCGTCGTTTTTCCCGGAGGCGTTCTTGCGTTCGGAAACGAAGGCGATCCATTTACCGTCGGGCGACCATTTCGGCTCCGAGTCATGGCCGGATTGGGTCAACTGAATGAGCGGTTTGCCGTCCTGGTAGAGCCAGAGATCGGTGCGGAAGATTTGCTGATCCCAGTCGGCGCGGTCGGTTTCGAAGACGACGGAGCTTCCGTCGGGCGAGAGTTCGACGGAACGGTAGCTGACCGAGTTGAAGAAATCGTCAAGGTTGAGTTTAGGTTTCGTTTGGGCTTGAACGGCAAAGGTACAACACAGCGTCATCGCAACTGCGAAGCACACTCTTTGGATTCGCATAGGGTCCCCGGTGGGAAGAAGCGTTATACAACGTACGATTCGCCGATGGCAAGTTTGTCACCCCGAGTTCCGAGCCGGTAGAGGGCCCAAAGAATTGCGGCGAATACCGGCACGGAGAGTTGCAGATGAGTCCAGCGTGCGAGCGGTCCAAAGAGCGGGAGCAGGAAAGCAAGGTAGAGCAGGACGCGAAGGGCGGGCGTTGCAGCATTTTTCGCATCTTGAAGCGACCAGTCGGTGACGAGCAAGAACAGGGGCGAGAGCGCGAGCAGGTCATAGATGTAAATGTGCGGGCTGACCAGCACGGCCGCAAGGATGAGCGCCGAAAAGCGAATCGCCAGCGGGGTGGATGACCTCCAGATAGCCGCTGCGAGCGCGATCACCGCAAGCGAGGTCAGGAGATATAACGCCCACAAGCCGTGACTCCACGGGAGGAGAAGTTCCCAGAAGCTGTGGAGCGAGTGCATCTGGATTGCGGAGAGATTGAGTTCCGTCGAACGTGGATGACTGGCGCTGTGAAGGAGCAAGGTGAAATAAGCGCGCATGACCACTGGGCCGAAGTAGAGATAGGTGAGCCCGACCTGGGCGCCTGCTGAGATTAAAAGGCCAGCAAGGGGTTTCCATGCTTTAGCTCCGAGCAGCGCGAGTGGGATCGCAACCAGAAACTGTGGCTTGAACACGAGACAGCCGAGAGTGACACCAGCCAGCCAATCGAAGCGTAATCGGAACGCAAGATAGGCCATCGTGATAAACAGGAGCGGTATTGCCGAAAGCTGTCCGCGCACGAAGAAATGGAATAGCGGCGGATACGCGATGGAGCACAGTGCCACAAGCAGCAGATAGGAGTTAAGTGCGGGGCACGACCGCCAAATCAGGTACACGCAGGAGAAGTAGATCAGCAGGCTGAGAACGACCCAGATTCCCGCCTGGGTGAGAAAAGACAGTCGCCCGAAGGGAACGAACGCAAGTGCCACTTGCGGCCCGTAGAAATACTTCAGTTCGACCCGGGTGCTTCCCGTGATTTCGCGGATTCCCTCCGCCAGTACACGATCGTTGTAGAGTTCATCGGCGCGTCCCTGCCCGATCAGCCGGGCGGAAATGGGGAACTGCAAGAAATCTTGAAACTTGATGTTTTCGGCGCGGTCGAAAATACCCGCTGGGGCAAAGTCGAAAATGCAGACTCCCCAGAGGCAAACCGCCAGGATGATGGCGTGGGCGCGCAAGCGGCGCGGAGTAAGCAACGCTGCGGCGCTTTCGAGCCAGGCTGGGGCTGCGGTGCTCGTCACGGGATCGGCTCGGCGTTTTTGAGAGCGTCCGACATCGACTGCGGAACATGGGGCGTCGACTCGACGACGCGCCATCCGTCGTCAAATTGGCGGAAAGCGACGGTCGATCGGTATTGCACGTCCGAGGAGTAGAGCGCGGCGCCAATTTCGTCCAGCGGTATCCACTTCCAAGTGAACTCAACGTCAGCCGAGTTCCCCAGCTTGCTGATGCCGGTAACGGCGACAAGTTGTCTTTTCGCTGCCGGCAGCGCCAGGGATGATTTGCCCGATTCCTCCGGACGCAAGATGGAGTGAACCACATCGACGCCGGAAGGTGTGAGGAGCACATCCCAGCATGGAGGCGGAGCCATGCCTGGGGTACATGGGGCGGTGGTGGCAGAGATCCATCCATGATGCTGGAGGACTATGTATTCGGGAGACGCGTAATCCTTATTCGACAGTACTCCGGTTTGCAGGATGTATTGTTGCGGAGTCTTGAAGTCGTCGGAGGCCGCGATGAGATCGGTGGCGAGGCGGCGGGAGAGGAAATCACGCGGGGAACAGGAGGTAAGCAGGAGAATTATCAGAAGTAAGGCGAATATATTCCGCATGTCGGGATAATGCTGCTCGAAGTATTTGCCTCCGCTAAAAAATGAGCGCCGAGTTCGTGAAAAAATGACTCTTATTTCAGTAACGCAGTCTTTCGATCATAAAGCTCGCGAGAACCACTGCTTCGTAGTGGCTCGGCCGCGCCTGGCGCTGGCCAGACCGACGAAGGCGTCCGTCTCCACCCGGTTCGTTAACGACTTGAGATTGTAAATAAACGGGAACGTTTCTGCGGAAGGAAAGGGCGATCCGTAATCTGGCCGCCGAATTTTGCGGGCCAGCGTCCGGCAATGTGGCTGGAGCAGTTCGGGCAGCGGCCCTGCGGGCTCAGATTGTAGTTTTCAATAAAGTAGCCATAGCGCCGGACTACCGTGTGGCTGCATGCTGGGCAGCGCGTGTCTTCCCACTCTCCTACGCGTCCGGGGAGATTTCCGGCGTAGATGTAGCGCAGACCCGTCTGGCGACCGATTTCCGCGGCTTGGAGAAGATCGTCAACTGTCGTGTCGCGCTGGCCGTCGCCTTGCATCTTGTAATCCGTGTGAAAGGCGGTGACGTGCCATGGAATGTCGCAAGAGATGCCAGCGAGGAATTCGGTGAGGCGGCGAATCTCATCCTTGGAATCGTTGAAGCCGGGAATCAGCAGCGTAACGATTTCCAGCCAAAGTCCCATCTCGTGCACGCGGCGGATCGTCTCGAGAATCGGGCCGATGCGTCCGCCCAGTTCATGATAGTGCCGGTCGTCGAAACTCTTTAGATCGATTTTGTAGAGATCGATCCAGGGGCGCAGGTATTCGAGCACCTGCGGGGTACCGTTGCCGTTGGAAACGAATCCGGTGAGCAGGCCAGCGGCTTTCGCTTCCTTAAAAATCGCGACCGCCCATTCGCTCGTAATGAGCGGCTCGTTGTAAGTGCTGACCAGGACTCCCGCACCTTGATCAAGAGCATCGCGGACGAGGTCTTCGGGCGACACATCGAGCGGCGGCGAGATCGCGTTGGGATCGCGGAGGGCTTGGGACGTCACCCAGTTCTGGCAGTATCCGCAGTGCAGATCGCAGCCTAGCATGCCGATGCTGTAGGCGAGGGCGCCGGGGTGCGCATGGAAGAACGGCTTCTTCTCGATGGGATCACATTGCATACCGGCGGTGTATCCCCAAGGGACATAGAGCGTGCCACCGCGGTTGTAGCGGACTTTGCAGACTCCGGCTTGGCCGTCGGGAATGGGGCAGCAATGGCCGCAGGAGAAGCAGCGGACCCGGTTGTTGTCGAGTTTTTCGTAGAGAGCGGGTTCGGCTTCGCGGACTCTTTGGTCGAGGATGTCGCGCAGGGTTGGCAAAACGGAAAACCTCTTATTCCTATTTTAGCGCGCTGTGAAAGGGATGGGCATTTGTGATCGAGCCAGCTAAGAGGGCGAGACCCTCGCGACCGCCGGCGAGGACGCCGGCGCTACATTTTTGAGGCCTGGGCGGTTTGGGATTGGCCGGTGGGGGGCTTTGCGTGCTGGCGCTGCTGGCGGAGCCAGCGGTCGGCTTCGAGTTCGATACTAGTAATCTGCTCACGAGTCAATTCAAAACGGATGCCGGGCGATAAAGTCTTGCTTGCCTCGTCGCCGCTGAGGCGCGCCACCACCATCCAGAAGTAAGCCTGATTCAAATCTTTGGGCACACCGCGGCCGCTGTAGTAGATCGATCCGAGTTTGGATTGTGCGGCTACACTGCCATGTTGGGCGGCGCGCAGGAACCAGCGCACGGCTTCCCGCTCATCCAGCTTGACTCCATCTCCTTGCGCGTAGCGCAGGCCCAGCGAATTCTCGGCAGCGGCATCGCCTTGCTCGGCCATCTGACGAAGTTGCTCGAGCGTCGCAGTTTCTACGCTTGGAGTAGCAGCGGTCTCTTGCCCGGGAGTGTCCGTCGATGCGAGAACGGTTGGCAATTGCGTCACGCTCGAGCGGGCGTGGAGTTTGCTCTTGATCCACGGCTCTGCCTCCGTCTGGATCAACGGAGCAAGATGATAGCCGAGGGCCAGCGCGATCGTAGCGGCCGACAATGTGAGTAACAGCAGGTACGAGCGCGGGAGGCTTAGGCCCGGAACCTTTTGGTCATGCGGCTTCGATTTTTTTTCTTCTTCTTCGGAGGCCGAGGCAAAAAGGACGCTGCCCTGCGGAGGAGCAAAGCGCTCCACCGGCTCGCCGCCTACCTGCGGCAAATTTTCCGCACGCGCGGCTCGGTTGGCGGCCTGAAGCACAGTTTCCGCGAGCCGCTGCAGGACTCTTTCATCGGCCTCAGAGAAAACGTTAGGTCGTGGGGCGAACGCTTCGATCAGGCCGACGGCTTTTTCGCCGGCACGGATGGGTGCAGCAACAATCGAGCGAATGCCCATCGTGCGGCAGCCTTCGCGGTCGACGCGTTCATCGCTTTCGGTATCGTCGCAGCGAAGAATGGTGCCGCTACGAACGCACTGTCCGGAAAATCCGCTGCCAATCTGCAGGCGCGCGCCGATAGGAGGAGCATCCGGCCCGGAACTGGCACGGCACACCATGAAGTCAGGATCGTCGGCGGTAAGTGCGATGGCTGCGCCAGTGGAGCGAACCAGAGTCTGCGCGCGCTCGGTGATCAGTTGCAGCGCTCCGGCCAGATCGGAGCCGAGAGCATCGACCTGCCGCTGGACTGCAGTAACAGCCGCAAGCGCGTCGGAGAGGCTCGGGCGCGGAGCAGGTTGGCGAGAAGCGAATGGAGCGCTGAGGTCGACTTCGCCGTTCGCGACTCCGGCCATCACGTTGACGAAGAGCCATTCACGCAAGCGCGAAAGAGAATCCGGAGCGAGCTCGTGGAAACGGATTCCGGCTCGGCCCGTGTCGTTCCACCAGATGATTTGGCCGGTGGTGTAGATGGGCTCTTTGCAATCCGCGAGATCCAGGCAGAGCTTCATGCGCTGCTGAGCATCGAGAGGCGAGTGGCATTGGATCGCCATGCCCTCTTCGCTGATATCGACAATCTCGTGAAGATCGAGCATGGAACTCGAGGATTCAGTGAAAGTCGCATACGCGGGAGTCTGGATTTTATGGCGCACACGTCGGCGCCGGTTAGAGACAGGCGGTTGCAACGCCGAAGTTGTGGCAGACATGGGAAGCCCGCAAATCGTGTTCGGTACATATTAACGCGGGTCCCTGCAAAAGTATGCAGGGAAGAAAATGAGAAAGGCAGGTAGGTGCGGGGTCCCTGGCACGGCTAAGAGCCCATGGGCATCCCGCCCTGAGCTTTTCGAAAAGGGATGGATGGGTGCATTGGCTCGTGGCCCCGATGCTGCCAACAAATGCACGGATCCTTCGCCGCTAGAACCTGCGTCGCAGGGTGACCTAGCGAGTAACCGATCGATGCCCGGCGCCTGATCTGGCCCTAACTGACCCGGCGGAGGGCCTGGGCCTGGTGCAGGCTCGAGATCCGCGAGATTGCTGCAACCATCATGCTGGAAAGCAGTTGCATGGTCGCCACATCGCCGTCATCGAAGGCTCCGGGAGACGAGGACAGAACTTCGAAGACTCCCAGCGTGCGGCGGTAGTGGCGCAAAGGAGAGACTAAGATGGAGCGGACGCCGAGGCGGCGGCAACTGGCGAGATCGACGCGCGGGTTCCGCTCGGCATCGTGGCAGAGCATGATTTCGCCCGACCGGACAGCTTCTGCAGAGATACCGGCGTCGGTCTGCAGGCGCACCCCGAGATCGGGAGCAGTGCGGCCGGCGCGGGCTCGGCAAACGATTTCGTCTCCGGCGCGGAGCGCGATCGCAGCCCCAGTGGCGCCGGTAAGGTGCTGAGCGCGCTCGGTGATGGCACTGATAGCCGGTTCGAGATCAAGGTCGCCCGCATGAATTTCGACTTCCTCCGGCACTTGAACGGCGCGGAAACCTGAGGCGGGGTGAGCGGCGTTCGCTACCCGGAGCTGATTGCGCTGCGCCAGCGCAGATATACGGGGCTGGTCAGCGGCGTCGATCATGGCCGGAGATGGGACGGTGCGCAGCAGGTCGCGGACGAGGTTATCGAGTTCAGCGTCGGTAATGAGGTGCGCCGTCTGCTGACGGAGGAGCGATCCGCCGAGCACGCGCGATAGTCCGATCAGGGCGCTGCTTCCGCAGGCGAGGCACTGGGACTTGTTGCTGCTCGTGATCAGTTCACACTGCACGCAGAATGTGGCGGACTGCAACGGGACAAATGGTACGTCCTTGAAAGTAGTGCCATACACAGTCTTGCCAAACATGATTGCGGATTCCTCGTTTCCATTTCGGTGAGAGTCGTATGGTTATACAGAGAGAACTGGCACAAAAGTAGCGGCACTGGTTCGGGGGTGTGGAAAAGCGGGGAGAATTTCGTTGGGAGCGAAGCCGCGAGTATGCAGGCTTCTGCAACGTCAGCAAACTGGCGGTCGGCTGAAAGCTGACTCTGACCTAGCCCGTGCTCTCCGAGCGCTTACCCACAGGCGCCTGACGAATTGCGCCGCTTCCGCGGCTGGGGTGCGACCTGTGCACCTAATCGGGAGGATTGCCCGCCTCCTGTCCATATTGCTTTCGACGGGCGAGTGGGATATTCTAGGTGGACATTTCACGGTCCAACTTGGGCCGCTGGGGGAATCATGGAATGGACTGCTCCGGCTTTTGAAGAAGTTTGCCTGAACTGCGAAATCAACTCCTACGCTAGCGCGAAATTGTAAGTAGAAGTCTTCTCCGCACTCCCCCGTTACTTGGCTGAGCCGCGCACGATGATCTGTGCGATGCGTTCAGCTGCGTGGCCGTCCCAAAGCGGCACGAAATTTCTTGATTCCGGGACACCCTCGCCGCTTGCGGTGTGCCTCAGAATTTCTTCGGCTGCGCTCCGCAGCTTTTTCAGATCTCTTCCTACCAATTGATTTGTGCCCTGCGTGATGGTTATGGGGCGTTCCGTGTTTTCCCGCACGGTCAAGCACGGGACGCCGAGGAATGTGGTTTCTTCCTGGATGCCGCCGGAGTCGGTGATGACCAAGCTGGCTTTGGTTTGCAGGGCGAGGAATTCCAAGTACGGCAGCGGGTCGAGCAGGTGCAGTTGCGGCGCAGTCCTGGTTAATCCAGCGTCCGGGTTCGCGCCCCGGCCGCTGCCCTTCGTTTCGTTCAGGGATCGCGGGTCGGGCGAGGCGGCAGTCTCCGCACGCACCCGAGTCAGGGTTTGCAGGCGCTGCCGGGTACGCGGATGGACGGGAAAGATCACACTCAGCTGCGTGCTCAACTCGGTGAGCGTGATCAGAAGATCGCGGAGCCAGTCCAAGTCATCGACGTTGGAGGGGCGGTGCAGGGTTACAAGCGCGTAGGGCTTTGATACATTTGGCGGGAATTGCTGCTCGGCACGAGGAAGGAGACGGATCAGAGTGTCGATCATCACGTTGCCAACGCGGCGGATCTTCGCGGGATCAATTCCTTCGCGGACAAGATTCTCGTCGCCGTCGGGCGAGGGAGTGAACAGCAAGTCGGAGAGCTGATCGGTGATGAGACGGTTGATTTCTTCCGGCATCGAGCGGTCGCGGGAGCGGAGGCCGGCTTCGACGTGAGCAACCTTCACGCCGAGCTTCGAGCAGACGAGCGCAGCCGCAACCGTTGAGTTCACGTCGCCGTAAACGAGGACCATGTCAGGCTCGCGCTTCGTCAACACGCCTTCGAACGCCTGCATGATCGCAGCCGTCTGTTGGGCATGGGTCCCGGAACCGACACCGAGATTGAAGTCGGGCTGCGGGATCTCCAGTTGCTGGAAGAAAACGTCGGACATGGCCGAATCATAGTGTTGGCCAGTGTGAACCAACGTTTGTCGTACTTCGGGATACGCGCCAAGAGCGCGTAGGACTGGAGCGGCTTTCATGAAGTTCGGGCGTGCGCCGACGACGTGGAGGATATGCATGCGTGAGTTTGGAACTGGAGATTCTATTGGAATCCGTGGTCAGTGGGTAGTGGTCGGCGGTTAGTGGTCAGTCATTGGAATCTCTTTCGGGAATCGTTTCACAGGGCGAGGTGGGGAGCTACCTTAGGGGCTAAATCCCTAATCTTCGGTTGTGACTGGAAGGGCACGGCGCGAAGCCGAGCGTTTCCGGAACCGATCTTTCCCACAATCAATTTGATAAAACCGGGTTCAATCCGCCCAAGGTTCACGCTTACTGGCGCTTGATCAGTGCCCACTGACCAATTGCCTCATCCAGCCCGGGCTGTGACGAGCGGGACGTCCTTTTCCGGCAGCGCGATCACAGGGGCGTGATGTCCGAGGGTGCGGTCAAGAGCATCGGCCAATGCGATGGGAAAGGCGAAGGTCAAGAGATTGACATCCAGTTGCAGGTCACGGTTCGAGTAGACGCGCTGCACCGTCAGAGTTCCCCGGCGGTGATTGGCCGAGCTAAGCAAGTCGAGGACAATCGTCCAAGCGGCAGAGGCGTCGAGCGTTTTCGGGACGCCTGGCTTGCTCCAACGAAATGAGCTGCCAATGCGCCGCTGCGAGGGCGATTCGCCCGCTTCAACCGGAAGAACCTCGCCCGCAAGCAACTCGAACTTGAGTTCGAAGGCATCGAAGTCATTGCTTCCGAATGCGGCGGTCAGAATGCGCCGGACTTGCAGATAGTCGCGGGCGACTTTCAGTTCTTCCGTGGCGCGGCGGATCGCGAGATTATTCACAAAGATCTGTGGCTGATTCAGTGTGCGATGCGCGACACGCGCCAACTCTCCGAACTCGAGATACCCGAGATGCTGCACGCCAATCCAGATTCCGATGCCGAGCACTGCCAGAACCAGACCGAGAGAACTTCCGGTCGGCCACAGCAGGAACAGGCTCAGCATGGCGAAGACAGCCGAGACGCCATAAAGAAGAATGACGACCTGGCGGTGCGTCATGCCATGTTGCAGCAGTTTGTGGTGGATGTGCTCGGCGTCGGCGGTAAAAACAGGGCGTCCGCTGATGAGGCGGCGGATGATCGAGAGTACCGTCTCGAGAATCGGCAGGCCGAATGAAACGATGGGGATCGCGACGGCAACGATAGTCGGCGCTTTTTGCGCGCCTTCAAGAGCGAAGGCGCTGAGCAGAAATCCGATGAAGAGGCTTCCGGAGTCGCCCAGAAAGATCGTCGCGGGATTGAAGTTGTAGCGCAAGAATCCGAGAATTGCGCCTGCCAGCGCGATTGCCATGACCTCAACAAGCGGAGGCCCGTTGAGCAAAGCGACAACGAAGGCCACCATGGTTGAGAACAAGGCCGATCCCGCGGCCAGACCATCAAGTCCATCGATCAGGTTGAACGCGTTCGTGATAGCAAGCACCCAGACAACGGTGAGCGCGAGGCCGATGTACCACGGCAAAACCCGATCCCCGAGGACCACTGGGATATTCACAATGCGCAGGCCGCCGGCGTAAAGCATCGTGGCGGCGATCCCCTGCACCGCGAACTTGAAGTAGGGACCGACACCTCGCAGATCATCGTAGACACCGAGCAGGAACACCAGACCTGCCGGAACGAGAATCGTCAGCATCGTCCGCAGGAAGTGCGGCGAATGCAACGGAGGATGGCGTACGTACCAGATTACCGCCATGCTCATGCAGCCGAAAAAGCTGAGGCAGATGGCTACGCCACCGAGGCGAGGCAGCGGGCTGGAGTGCATGTGCCGCTCTTGACTGGGAATTGCGACCCATCCGCGGGCGGTAGCGAAGTCTCGCACGGAGCGGGTCAGAACAAAAGAGAGCAGTAAACCTACGAAGAAGAGACCCAAACAAATGACAGTCAACTACGCCACCTCGACACAAACAACGCCGGACTCGACATGCAAACTCCTCACGCTTGCTGGAAGTATCGCAGCCACTTTGCGCCGTTAGTAGTTAGTGCATTGGTTCCCGTTGACGGTGAAGTGCTAACGACTTTAGCAGTAGCAGATTGGGACTTGCAACCTGAAAGGGCGGAAAGAGGCTGTGGAAAACTATCCGGATGGAGAGCGAATTGCGACGCTCCCCGAACTTAGCTGTGCTAAACTTTTCGTCAAATTTTCATGCAAAGGTTTAGGGATTTCTCGATGAAGTTGGGCACCTCCGGTCTCACCCGCCTCGGCCACTCGATTTTGTTTTTCCTCGTAACGTTCTTGATAACGGTAGGGGTGCTTGCAGCTCAGGAACCTGCGAGCGCAACCCCAGTGCCGGCACAGTCAGCGCAGCCGGCAGAGGTTCCGGCGGCGCAGCCAGTCCCGCAGGCAACTCAGAATCCGGCTGCCCCAGCGCCGGCACGACTCAAAGCCGACGATGCCAACAAGCCACCGGAGTCGATGGAAGTGAAATTGGGCGCTGGCGATCTGATTGAGGTGAGCGTCTACAACGTCCCGGAACTGACCAGCAAAGTGCGAGTCAGCAATTCCGGAGATGTATACCTTCCGCTGATCGACTACGTTCACGTGGACGGTCTGACGGAGGAGGAAGCGCAAGCCCTGATCGAAAAACGGCTGGCAGATGGGGGGTTCGTTCGCAGTCCGCATGTTTCGATCTTCGTGGATGAGGCGCAGTCCCAGGGCGTGACTGTCCTCGGAGAAGTCGCGAAGCCGGGGATTTATCCGGACGTCGCCGACCGGAAGCTGTACGAAGTGATTTCGGAAGCCGGAGGCTTCACGCCGACGGCGGCGCGTAAAATTGCCGTGCTGCGGCGGAACCAGGCGGAGCCGATTCGAGTTGACCTTCCGCGAAATCTTGCGGACAACACCAGTGGAAACATCGAGATTCAGCCGGGCGACACCATCACCGTGCCACGTGCTCCGGTAATCTACGTGGTTGGAGACGTAGGGCGCCCGGCAGGCCTGCTCGTAGACAATGGGACCCTGACCGTGCTGCAGGCGCTGGCGTTGGCGGGTGGAACCAACAGAACGGCGAAGCTGGGGGGATCGCGTATCATTCGCAAAGGGCCCAACGGGGACATGACCGAGACGAAGATCCAGATCAAAAAGATGCTCGAGGCCAAGATGCCCGATGTGACGCTGCATGCGGATGACATTCTCTTTGTGCCGATCAGCGGAGCGAAGGTGGCAGTCGCAGGCGCGATTCAAGTCGCGACGGCGGCGGCATCCGCCGCCACGATTTACGCGGTGCATCCGTAGCAGGCAGCCGGATCAGGTTAACAATCTCTTCGACGCACTCAGGGCAGGCTCGCGCCTTCAAGTTCGCTGTCACTCGTCGCGCCCGTGGGTCGGGAGCCTACCTCTTCGTTATTTTTTCCAATACTGTGACGTATTTCTCCGCCGTGTGCGCCCGAGAGAAGTTCTTAACAATGAATTCCCTTCCCTTTTGACCCATCGCCGCCGCGAGTTTCCGATTTGCGTACAACTGGGAGATCGCGTTCGCAAGTCCGGTGGCGCTTTCCGGTTCGATCGCAATACCCGCAGCGGCTTCTTCCACAATCTGACGCGCTTGACCATCTACGCCGAGAATCACCGGGCGCTGGCACGACATGAATTCGAGCATCTTGGTTGGGATGACAGTTTTGAAGACGTCCGTCTTCTTCAGCAGCACCAGACACGCGTCCGAGGCGAGGATATAGGCGGGAATCTTCTCGCGCGGCTGCTGGTCGAGGAAGCGGATATTAGTCAGGTCGCGCGTCTGGGCCTGCGCTTTGATCTTTTCCTTTTCGGCGCCCTCTCCGATCAGCAGGAACACGACCTGCGGATTACGAGTTTTCAGTTCTGCAGCAGCATTGAGCAAGGTTTCCAGTCCGTGAGCGTTGCCCAGGGTACCGATGTAGCTCGTGACGAACTTCCCTTCCACGCTAAGCTGACGGCGGATTGTCGGGTCGACAACCGCCTGGGGAGAAAACTTATCGCTCTCGACGCCATTTTCAACGACAGAAATCTTTTCGGCGGGAACACACCAGTCTTCGATCAATCGATGTTGGAAGGCTGGAGTCACCACCACGATGTGGTTGGCCCGCTGATAGAGAAACCCGGCAATGGCAGCGAGCGTGCGGTGAAGCAGCGAGTCTTCGTTGCTGACTCCGACCGCGGCGAGCGATTCCGGCCACAGATCGCGGACTTCAAAAACGAACGGTATCTCGCGGGAAAAGGCGAGCCACCAGCCGGAGAGTCCGACGAGCAGTTGAGGCGAAGTCGCGATAATGACGTCAGGGCGAGGGATGGTCATCCCGCGCAGAGCGGCTGAGATGCAGAACGACGCGTAATTGCGAATGCGCTCGTGCGATTTACGATTGGGTAGCGGCCAGAGCCAGGTGCGGTACACGTCGGCGCCTCCAACCTTTTCGTGATACGTGATGTGCTTAATGCGATCGCGCCATTCCAAAGGAACGATTCCCGTCGGATGATTCGGGAAGCCGGTGAGGATGGAGACTTCGTGTCCTGCTTCCGACCAGTGATGCGCGAGTTCTGCCGCCCGGGCGGCAGGAGCGCCCATCTCCGGCGGGAAATATTGGGAAACGTAGAGAATTTTCACGCGAATCTAAGAGGCTATCCTAAATCCCCGGGATTGCGCGCCCTCTACAACTCTCAAACGACGCGAATTGAATCACGAAAAACGCATTCCAGAACCTTCGCTTGGTCGAAATCGAGTGTGGAGAATTGCCGCTGGCGTGTCTCAGGGCGTTTTTCGAAACGATCCCGGACCCGACTGATCCGCCATCCTGAGAAGCTGTGGAGAACAGATTCGTTCCGGCCCCCTTTACCGTCGGAAGAAAGTTCAAAGAGGGTTCCGTAACCGA
>Ga0126381_100005824_pt1 | contig 13619 bp, 14 predicted proteins | sample PanSoiMetPlot_28_FD_96465 | JGI IMG/M metagenome (GOLD analysis project Ga0126381, IMG submission 96465) | Tropical forest soil microbial communities from Panama - MetaG Plot_28 | ecosystem: Environmental > Terrestrial > Soil > Tropical forest > Bulk soil | place: Panama | collected 2016-02-17
CAGCTTGCCGACGATTCCGAAGCGTGTGTCCCCAGAGATGCACATTCGCGCGTGTTCGTGAATTCGATTATCCTTTCGCATGGCTGATAAGCCGTCGAAACTGAAGATCGCCGATCGCGAGTTCGCGTCGCGTCTGCTCGTTGGGACTGGAAAATTTGCGTCGAACGAGTTGATGCGGGATGCACTCATCGCCAGCGGCACGGAGTTAGTGACCGTCGCCCTCCGCCGAGCCGATCTCTCAGGCAAGCACGATCCGTTTGCGAACATTCTCGATTTTATCGATCCCCAACATTTTCTGCTTTTGCCGAACACCAGCGGCGCCCGAAATGCGGAGGAGGCGGTGCGCCTCGCTCGTCTTGCAGCGAGCGCGGGTTTGCCGACGTGGATTAAGCTCGAAATTCATCCAGACCCGCGTTACTTGCTTCCCGATTCCGTTGAGACACTCGCGGCGGCGGAAATTCTGGTGAAGGAAGGATTCACCGTTCTGCCGTACATCAACGCCGATCCCGTGCTGGCGAAACGATTGCAGGACATCGGAACGGCGACCGTAATGCCGCTCGGGTCGCCGATCGGAAGCAACCGCGGTATCGAGACACGTGCGCAAATCGAGATCATCATCGAACAAGCCATCGTTCCCGTTGTCGTGGATGCGGGACTTGGCGCGCCGAGTCATGCCGCTGAAGCGATGGAAATGGGCGCGGACGCAGTGCTCGTGAATACCGCCATCGCAATCGCATCCGACCCGGTCCGAATGGCGAAAGCATTCAAAAAAGCCATCGAAGCAGGGCGCGAAGCGCGTGAGATCGGATTCGCCGAAAAACTCGACGGAGCATCGGCAACGAGTCCATTGACTGGATTCCTTAGTCGCTAATCGAGCGCGGCAAGTAAGCCTTCGCGAGCGGCGGTTGCTCTAGGACGAGCCCACAACTAATAGCGGATTCTCGACTGAAGAAGGACGTTCATCGCCAACACAAATCGGGGCGATCGATGGCGTTTGCCAAAACTGGATGATGACAGTTCCCTGCATTTCTGAATCGCGAGTCGGCGATTTCCACGCGGGGCGTTTTCGCTTGACACGTGGCAGCCGAATTTTTGAACCTAGGCTGAACAAGTCTGAATTAGGCGGAGGACTTTCCTAGCCAAGTTCTTCACCTGTTCCCGACTAGAAGCGATAAAATCCAGAACGAGAAAAGCAACAAACTATGCTTGCAAAAACTGCACGCAGGGAGTTCAGCGATGCGATTGCCTGGTTGAAAAAGGATCCGGGAAACTGGGCTGTTGCTTACTTTACGAGGCATGTCGGTTCGTATTTCAGGACCAAGGAGGGCAAAAGTATCCTTGAAGACGTCGTTTACTACGGAAGCGGGCGTGTCTATGTGGCGCAGGACGAGCGTCGGCCCTATCTGATAGGCGAGCTGCTCATCTCCAAAAACAAGACCAAGAATTATGGGGGAATGGCCGCCGATGAGATGACATACGAAGTGAAGATTTTCCAAGACGGGAAGCTCAGCTATCAGCCAGGCCCAAATTCTGGGCGCTCAGCTCCCCCGATCGAAGTTCAAACTAAATCTATCAATGATGTCTTATTAACGGCGACTTACGACTCGCCTGTCTTCGCCGGGTGCTCCGAAGTCATTACCGTGGGAATCGCATTCTTTGACAAGACGGATGCCGCTTTTGAAGGCGTCCGCAGACCTCCGGCTTAGCACGACTCTATTACGCCCAGGGCCTTCGTGACGGATTGAAAACTGCCATGCAGCAGTGTTCGAAATCTGCGCTATAGAGTCGTCTCGCTCACCAGCGGTTCGCGGTGTCTAATGCCGCGTTTGGTTTCCTTCTGCAATCGTTTCAGGCGACTCGACAACGATGCTTTCGCCGCGGAGTTCATCCGATCGATAAACAAGATTCCGTTTAGATGATCGTGCTCGTGTTGGATCGCGCGGGCAAGAAGTCCACTCGCCTCAATTTGAAACATCTCGCCTTCTAGCGTCTGCGCGCGTACCAGCACCGATTGCGCGCGTTCAATGTCGCCGGTGATCTCGGGAAAACTCAAGCAACCTTCCACGCCCACTTCGGTTTCACCGCGCAGCTCGATTTCCGGATTGATCAGGACGATTGGCATCGCGCTCTTCGGATCGACCTCCTTGCCACTGAGCTTGAGCGCGCTCGGCCGATCTTCGACTGCCGAAACATCGAGTACCGTGAGCTGCAACGGCTGGCCGACCTGCTGCGCTGCCAAACCGACCCCGTGCGCAGCATGCATCGTCTCGATCATGTCGTTTGCCAGTTCCCGAATTCGATTGTCGATTTTCTCGATTCGCTCCCCCTTGGCACGCAGGATCGGGTCGCCATACTCCAAGATCGGAAGGATCATGGTCCTTCTTCCCGGGTGAACGCCGGCAAATTTTTCACGCCAGCCAGCTTCAATGCGTCCATCACCTTAATGATCGTGCCGAAAGACGCTTTCTTGTCCGCTTGCAGCGCGAGTGTCGACTTGCGCTGTTCAGGCAAACCACGGACTGCAGCTTCCAGTTGGTCCACATTTATGGCTCGTCCATCTAGTTTGACTTCGTCATTTTGATCGATGCTCACGATCGCGTGATCGAGTTCAGCCGGCTCTTTTTGCGCGGTCTTCGATTCCGGTAAATTAATCTTCACCTCGGGCTGATCCTTTTTAAAGGTCGTGGAGACAACGAAAAAGATCAGCAGGATGATGAGAATATCGACGAGCGAAACGATGATAATGATGGGTGCTCGTCGCTTTCGTACTGAGAAATTCATGCGATGAGATGCGTCGCGCGCTTCACGCGACGGAAGTCGGGATTTGCGCCGCCTTGTGTTCGCGCGTAGCGCGGCCGTAATAGCATTTGTTGATCAACTCGAGAACGAGTGTCTCCATCTCCACCGACATCACTTCCACTTTTCGAGAAAAATAGGTGAACCCGACCAGCGTCGGCACCGCTATTGAAAGTCCGAAGACCGTTGCGTTCAATGCTTCAGCGATCCCGAGCGCGATCTGACGTGTGTCCGATGCGCCGGAGCTTAAGCCCAAGTTCGAAAAGACATGCACTAACCCGGAGACCGCGCCGATCAATCCTAGCAGCGGCGCAATGCCGACAATGACTTCCAGAATGATGAGACCTCGCTCCAGCCGCACCATTTCGTGCTTCGCGCGGGTTTGAACCACTTCAACATTTTCCGAACGCGGTCCGCGCACATGTTGCAGGGCGACGCGCGTGATTCGCGCCAGCGATGACGGATCGTGATAGACAAGGCGCGATAACCGTTCGGGACTTTCGCCCGGGGCCATGCGCTCGATTTCCGCTTCGATCGCAGCCGGCATCACAATTTTCCGGCGCAACGCAACTCCGCGCAAAATCATGATCGTGACCGACACAATCGAGCACGCCAGCAGCGGCCACATGAAGAGACCACCCTTCGAAAAAAATCCGAGCACGACATCCATGACCCCGCCCGTCTCGGCAATGATCCAGGCAGCGATCATCCGTTAGGAAAAATAATGAACCCGAGTCCTTCCACTTCCAAGCCCTCGGACGGCAATGACTGCGCCACATCCTCGGGAATGGGCGGAAGATGCGCTTCCATCACTGATTGTACGCAAACGCTGGCGAACGCCTGGTTCGAACTGTTTTGGTCAATTTTGAGGTTCTTCACTCGTCCGCTTCGGTCGATGACAAAACTGAGGTGCAGTGTCCCGATACTAATCAAATCGCGTTTCTGTTCGACGTACGTGTACCAACGGGATCCGATCGAGTCGGCCACGATTTTCTGATACCGGCCCAGGGGCGTTCCCAAGGCATTCACGGATGAAATCCCGCGATTGGTAATGTTCCCCGCCATGTGAGTGCGCTCTTTTTGCCGACGATACGCCGACTGCGCCTGCGACGTTGCAGCCGCGGCATCGAGTGCGGCCGCTGATTTTTGAGTCAGCAACGCAAATTGCTCCGCAGCCGTAATGGGTTCGGGTTGTGGCGCAGGCTTCGCAGCCTTCTGTTGCGACGCTGGTTTCTGCTGCGCCTGCGCACCCTTGCTGTCGAGCGAGTAAGGATTCGACTCAAAATCCATCAACGGGCGATCCTTCCCAGCCTGAGACGGCAACGGCATTTGGCCGGTAGCAGCCAACTCACTGGCTCCAACCGAATTGGCGTTGGACTCAAACGTTTTATCTTTCGGCTCCGGCGCCTTTTTATCCTCCGTTTCAATGAACTGGGAATTCTTCGACGCTGATGCCGGCGATAAATCCATGAACGTCAGTTCAACGGGCTTCTCGGGCGCAGGCAGCGCAGGCGAAAAAAAGCCGCTGAACGCAGCGAGCAAAAACGCCGCGATTAAATGAATCAAAATCGCCGCGAGTAACGCCCATAAAATCATCCGGGCGTCCTGTTCGTGGTCCCGCAGCCTGTCGGGATTCACGGGCTCGGCAAAGGCGATGTCAGCCGTTGTCATGGAGCAATGATCGCTTGGTGAAGAAGCATTCGGGCTTGGAAGCTCTTTTAAGGCTGGAAACAGTATCTCAGGCCACGGGCGCTGACAACTTGGGCTGCATTCGGCTCATTTCCACAGCCTGTCATTCCGAGCGAAATCGAGGCTGTAACGCAGCCTCGAATGCTTTTGAGGCGAGGCCAGGCTTTCAATCCTGCTGCGGAACTCATGGTTAATCCACGGAGTTCTTCAACTGCGCTTTGCTCGCTCAGGATGACCGCACGGTCGAGCGATTTTGTCGCGAAACCATCCGCGCGTGGTGAAACAAATACTGCTGCGCGTACCCGCCGTGTTCTCCGAAGTAACTCTCGGTGAACTGGCGCAGGTGCTGCGCGGTCATTTTCTTTCGACGCCAGAAATAATGCTGCTTCAACACGCGCTCGATCCAGACATCGATCGGAAATGCTCGCAGCCGCTCATACGCAAAAAGCATCACGCAATTTGCAACCTTCGGTCCTACCCCTGGCAACGCGCACAGTTGTTTGCGGAGATCGGCGTCAGACACCTCGGACCACCCCTCGAGATCCACCTGGCCAGAACTGACGAGCCGCCCCGCCGCACGCAGATTTTTCGCGCGGTAGCCAAGCTTGCAATCGCGCAACTCCTTTTCCGAAGCTTGTGCAAGTCGCTGCGGCGAAGGAAACGTGTACACCAGTCGATCGCTAATCCTCTGTTGCTCGCCAAACCGTTTCCGAAGCGACAGCGAAATCTGGCGAATGTGCGCCACTTGTTTCATCGATGAACAGATGAATGTTGCCAGACATTCCCATTTGGGCTGCCGAATGATCCGCAAGCCGCGACAAAAACCGCGCGCAGCGTTCATGACCGGATCCTTTGGAAACGAATCGCAAATCTCCGCCAGTGGATGGTCGAGCGCGAAATAACGCGCCACCAAGTCCCGAACTGGCGGGGCGAGCTCGTGCGAGCCCAGTCCGCTCGGCGTCGCAGGAGCTCCGCCCTCCATCAGCACTCGCAACGTGCCTGCGCGCTGTTCGACATAAGCAGCCAAATCCCCAACCGTCCCAGCGAATCCGCCTCCGTCCTTCTGCCAATGAAACACCTGGCCAGAATCAAGCGTCTTCTCGAGATCAAAATCGGGCGCGCGAATTTTTGTGAATTTCACAGGTGGATCGCGCTGTCCTCAACGCGATGTAATCCGGTTATTTTAGCATCGTCTTGCGGAGAAGCCGATCCACCTTGGCCCTCATGACTGGGAACTGACAATTCGTCATTTGTTATTCGGATTTGTTTCGTCATTCGACATTCGGGTTTTGTCATTCCCAGTAACACCTGAGCGTTCGCATCGATTACGAGCACGAGCATGAGGAAATCGGACATAATCTGTGTGACTCCGTGTCAATCCGTGGCTAAATGACCGCCGAAATGGACGCTCGGCTGGGGATCGATACGGCGGTCTTAATCCTCTATTTTGTCACTATCATTTCCATCGGCCTATACATGGGCCGGAAGGAACAAACCCTCAAAGACTTCGCACTGGGCGGCCGCGCAATTCCGTGGTGGGCGGTGCTCGCCTCGATCATCGCTGCTGAAACAAGCGCCGGCACCTTTTTCGGTACGCCCGGCGAAGGCTTTGCGCTGCGCAACTTTACTTATGTGCAACTGGCGCTCGGCACGATTCTGGCCCGCATTCTAGTCAGTTACATTTTCATCAAGCCGTACTACGACTACAAAGTCTATTCAATCTACGAATATCTCACCGCGCGCTTTGGGGTACCGACAAAAAACGCGGCATCCGGTATTTTCATGGTTACACGCGTGCTGGCCTCCGGTGCGCGCCTGTATGTTGCCGCGATCGCGCTTGCGCTCGCGTATGAAATGATTCGCGGCGTGCAACCTGGCCAAAGAGAAACACTTTTCATCTACATCGGCTCAACCATTGCCATTGTCATTCTGACCGCGATCTACACTACGCTCGGAGGCATCAAAGCAGTGATCTGGACCGATTTCATCCAGGCTTCGATCATGATCGGGAGCGCGTTGACCGCGGTCGGTCTGCTTTACTCAAAGATTCCCGGCGGTTGGGACGAAATCGTTCAGCGCCACGGCGGTTTTGGCATTTCGGATTTTTTCACAACCGGACTCGATCCGGCAAAGAGCGGGTGGGAAAGATGGAAAGGAATGTTCGAAGTCGAGTACACTATCTTTGCCGGCCTGATCGGATCGACTTTTATTACCATGTCCACGCACGGCACTGACCAGGACATGGTGCAACGCATGTTGACCGCGCCCGATATTCGCCGGAGCCGGCGTTCACTGATCCTTTCCGGCCTAGCAGATATCCCGATCGTGCTGACGTTTCTAACCATCGGCCTTTTGTTGTGGGTTTATTATCAGGTGCATCCCGATCCGAATTTGCCGAAAACGCCTAACGAAACGTTCTGTCACTTCATTTTATACGAAATGCCGGTCGGTCTCCGCGGCTTGCTCATTGCCGGAATTTTCGCCACCGCCATGGGCTCGCTCAGCACAGCGATAAACGCGCTGGCAACGAGTTTCACACGCGATTGGTACGAGCCGTACATCAATCCACAATCAACGGGCGAACAGAGCCTGCGCGCCGTCCGCTGGGCGACGGTGTGGTTCTCGATCCTGATGATTATCGTCGCATCGACGACGTCTTACCTCGTCATTGTGCATCCGAAGGTACGGATCATCCCAATTGTGCTCGGGATCTTCGGCTACACGTACGGATCGCTGCTCGGCGTTTTCTTGTGCGGTATGTTCACCAAACGACGCGGCAACGATTTGGGGAACATCATTGGCATGATCGTGGGCTTCATCGTCGTCGCGATTCTGAGCGGTTTGCCCAACAACATCGCCGGCGTATTCGGTGGCAAACTGTACACGCAGCCGAACTGGTTGCCGGTAATGGAATTTCCCTGGTGGATTTTCTTCGGCACGATCGTCACGTTTTCCGTGGCGATTTTGTTTCGGACCGGCCGCGAACATTCGCCGCCGGCGAGTACTGACTGACGCTTGTACCAACGAACACATCGCGCAGGTAGAGGGCGGGCAGTCCACTGCACGCCGTTTCCCTTCCCGTCGGCGCGCACCGAGTGGCGCGCCCTACCAACGAACTGCGGTGATAAGTTTTTCGCACGAAGTGCTTTAGGAGTGCGTCGCGTCCTCGCGTCGCTTTTTGAGAATCGGGTCTGCAAAGAGAAAAGTGACGCTAGGACGCCCCGCACTCCCAAGCTGCGCGAAACGAAATGGCGTCGGACGTCGAGCAAAATATTTCACGTGATTCGCAGGCAAGATGTCTTCGAAACAAATCAGAAACTTGACCCCGAAAGCGTTCGGGGTTGACTCGCGGTCGTCGCTCTTTACTCGTACAGAGTTTTTTCACGCAACCCTGAATTAACTACTGAAACGATATGGCCCACGTTGTGACCGAGAAATGTAACGGATGCAAATTCACCGACTGTGTAGAAGTCTGTCCCGTCGCGTGCTTCTACGAAATGGATATGCAGGTCGTAATTCATCCCGAGGACTGCATCGATTGCATGGCGTGCGTAGAGGTCTGCCCCGTGCATGCCATTTATGCGGACGCGGATGTTCCTGCGGAATACACAAAAGACATCGAGTTCAACTCCGTCGAGGCTAATCAGATTAAAGACTCCGGCGCACCCGCGATCACAGTCCGCAAAGATGCTCTTCCCACTGCGAACGATCGGAAAAAAGCTCTCGGGTATTAATTAATCAGGAATCCAGGAATCGAGGAAGGGGATTTCCAAGGTAGAAGGCAAAGCAGCGAGGTAGCAGCTACCGAATGGAGCCGCTGGGTGACGCGCGACATAGATGGTAACGCCGACAGGTCGAATGCGCGGGAGCACATGAGGTGAAACCGGGAGCCGAGTGAGTTTCAAAGCAGGAAAGTGAATAAATCTCCTGGATTCCTGGCTTCCAGATTATGCCATGGGCTCCTGATTTGAAACTCAATCGCCATCCTCGCTCCTTCGCTGCTACCCTCGCAGCTTTGCCTTTTATCTCGAAATCCTTTCCTGATTTCCTGCTTTCCTTATTCAGTCCGGTCTTGCCCCAATTCCCATCAATAATCCATTCTCGAGCACGGATGGATTGATGGTCAGAAACAAAACCACACCGTTCACCGGCGAAACAACTTTTTCGACCGTGTCGCCGAACAAATCTCCGACCGTGCCGATCTGTTCTCCTTCGTCCACGGCATCCCCTGCTGCGACTTTCGGATACCACATGCCGGCGCTCATCGTGTAAACCCACTCAAATCTCGTCAAAAGTGTAGAGGCGGCCGTGTCGGCGGCAGATCCTTTCCCCGTAGCGGAGGCCGTGTCGGCCGCAGATATCGCCGGCGTCTCGCCTGCAATCATTCCTAAATGGTGCATCACATTGATCACTCCACGATAAAGAAGCGCGACCGCGTCGTCCTGCATCTGCCCAACTCCTCCGGCTTCCGCGAGGATGGAAGGAACTCCCTTTTCCGCCGCTGCGGCGTAACTAGATGAACCTTTGCTCGGTTGAATGGGCTTGCTGACCGTAAGCACGTACGGCAAACCGAATGCCATCGCGATTGCTTTTGATTTCTCCGCAACTTCGTTGTCACCTGCTCGGGAGATCACAAACGGCACGAGCGCTTCCGGGATATCGCCTCCATGAAGGTCGACGTAAGCGTCAGCATGGCCGACGAATTCGTTGATCAACGCGTGCGTCATTTGCTCCGAATAAGTGCCGTGCGGATCCCCAGGGAACACGCGGTTCGGATTCACGCTGTCGATCGGACAAACAAACGGCGTCCGCGTCCGAAATGCCGGCAGATTCAACACCGGCATTAGAATCACCGTGCCTGAAATCTTCTTTGGATCGAGCGTTTTACCCAATCGGATCACGGCTTCGACCGCAGGATACTCGCCGCCGTGCACGCCTGCGTTGACAAATAACACCGGTCCCGGCTTGGCGCCCGCGACTGAAATTACCGGTCGCGGTTCATCATTCGCCATTGCTGCGCCTGGCAATTTGATAAGGTACCGCTGTGTTGTGCCGGGCGTCAGTTCACCCAAAATCGGAATCTTTGCTTGATGCACTCAAAGAAGATGGAATCTGGAAACCAGAAAACCAAGAGATTTGAATTAGGCTGCAACGGTTGCGAAGCAACGGCCAGGCTTTCAAAGCAGGAACGCAGGACATTTTCTTTTCCTGTTTTCCAATTTTCCTGATTCACATCCAATTCCTGGTTTCATAGCTTCCTGATTACCTCAATCCGTTGGGCAAATGCGGATCGGAATGTATGCCGGACGCACCCGAAGAAAATCGAATCTGGAAACCATGAAAGAAAGATGGATTAGGCTGCAACGGTTGCGAAGCAACAGCCGAGCCTGTAAAGCAGGTTTTTCTTCTACTATTTTCCCATTTTCGTGATTCCAGTCTCAATTCCCAATTCACGGGTTCCTGCCTTGAAACCAGCCGCTACCCTCGCACCTTTACCTTCTATCTCGGAAATCCTTTTCCTCGATTGAAACTCAGTCGCTACCCTTGCTCCCTCGCTGCTACCCTCGCAGCTTTACCTTCTATCTCGGAAATCCCTTTCCTCGATTCCTGATTAATCCGTTAACCCGCTGGGCAAACGTGGCGAGGAGAGCAGTTTGCCAAATTCGCTCCACCGTTTGTCGGGGTCGGTGCCGCTCCGTTTCTCGATGTAACGGCGCACCATGTCTTCCCCGAGGTTGTAATTGATCACGTAACTTCGGTAACGCTTGATGAATTTCACCCGCTGCTGAGCCCGAGCTGGGTCCATCACCGCGTATTTTTGCAACCATTGTGCTGCGGCGCTCTCGCCGATCTCGCCGTTAATCAATCGTCGCGCGGCCTCGTTTGCCGCATAGTCGAGTTGCTTCAGCAAATCCTGTACTGCGTAATATTCATCCGTGCGCGTCGAATCGATGCCCGCCGCAGGGAACAGAACTTCCTTCTCAAATTTCATTCGCTCGGTCTTAGTCGGGAACACAACCTCGCGGCCGAAATTCGCCGTCCCTTCCGCGATGAGCGATTGCGGTGAGAAGAGCGCGTAAACCGAAAACTCATTCCAGTCGCGATCGCGGACCAGGTTCTTTTCCAGCAAGGAATTGTAAACGTGATGACCGGGATAACCTTCGTGTGCCGCGAGATCGACTGCACGATCGATATAGATCGGCAGATCGGTATTCACCTGAATCACGCTGTGGAAATTGCCTTTGTACCAATTGTAACCGCCCCATGGTTTATTGGTCACGTACTCGACAGTGAAACTCTCGTTAGGCGGAAGGGCAACGTGCGCCAGTGTCCGGGAGCGGCACTCCTTGATCGCCGCTTGAAACACCGCGTCGAGTTTTTCCTTCGGGATCACGAACGGCTTCCGCCACTTCTCGTAGCGTTCCGATAGCGGACCTTCGCCTGGAATTTTTGCGTCCAGCTGACTGATGATCTGATCAAAATGCGAATCCGGAAGAGTTGGGGCAACGGCGTCGTAGAGCACACGCGATTCGTCATCGAATTTTAACTTTTCGCCCCTCAACATCCGCACCCGCGCCGCCACCGCGGAAAGCTGTTTGTGCAAATACTCCCGTCGCAATTGACGCAGGCCGCTATCAGCGGTGCCTGGAGCGATAGGAGTCTCTATCAGCGTCACACTGAGTTTGGCGGCTTCGACGTCGATCGCATCGAGCGATTTTTTCTGTTCCTCCGCTTGCGTCTTCCATTCGGCCGGTCCGTAAAACGCATCGACGTAATCGGGATCATGCTGCCCAAGAGCCAGCACTAGACGGACGTACCGCTCGGCGATAGCATCCATGCCGTCTGCCGCCCAGACGCTTCCACTCGCGCTTACCAGCGCGTAAAGAACCAAGGACAACAGTGTCCGCATGTTTCTAGTCAGCTATGATGAGCATCACGATCGACTTCCCGCAGAATGGAATCAAAACGTCCGGCCTTGACGTCCTCTTCAATTTCTTTGTCCCATCTTTCCTGATCGAATTCCCAGAACCATTTCCGGAACACGCCTATATCCTCGCGCGACAGATTCTTCACTGCTTTTTGGAGTTCCTCAATGTTCATAGTTTGCGACCTCTCGTTAACTGGCGTTTGAGCCAGCGCGGATCGCGTCGGCAATCCAACACGCGCCAAACTCTGATTTCGTCCTTGTGCACGTCATAATAGATCGCGAACGGAAATCGTTTCGAGAGCATTCTATGCTAACTGAGGACGCGTCGATGCGTGCCGGCATAGAGTCGAAGCGATTCAATGTCAGAGCTAAGTGCAAATACCAGCCAACGACGACGCCTTGCCGCTCATAGAACCGAAAGCCATTGACCAAGTCGGCCTCAGCAAGACTGGGATTCGAAGCGTCACGCAAGCTTCACTGCCTTGCGGCGAATTCGCTTCTTCGCTATCTCCCAATCGCTAAACTTTGCCTTGCCGTTCTTCACCGCGCGCTCTGACTCGCGCAGCGCCTCGGCGTGCCACGGAGGCGATTCAAAACGATCATCGTTTTTGGAGAGATCAGCCCAGAGCGCCTCCATCGCGCGCAACTTCTCGTCGCGAGACATTTTCTGCAGTGGAAGAACAACTGGCATGGACTAATAGTACTCTTCCAAGTCGGTTTCGGCAATTCCCGGATCTGTGTAATCCGTGTTATCTGCGGTTAATCTTTCACCGCTGTCTGGCGCATCGAAGAATCTTTCACCACAGAAGATACGAAGACCACGAAGAAAAAATAATCAGGAAGGCAGGAACTGAGGAAAGGGATTTCCGAGATAGAAGGTAAAACTGCGAAGAGAGAAGATAGCGATTGAGTCAGTCGACACTCCTGCAGGCTAATTTTCCGATTGCGACTGCTGGATCGAAAGCACAATTCCTGAGTAGCGGATCCAATCTTTGACTAAGCGAACAGGGTTGGCGTTCGCAGCTATGAATGGTCGGCCTGCGCATCAACGAATTCGACAAAGCGATCAATAAGATGATGTGCCAGGTCTGACGTCAGAAACGCGCGTCTCTCCACATCTTCCGCAATCCAAATCACTTCTCGAGCACAGAAACTGGGCTTGAAGATCAGTTGCTCAAAAATTTTCCCACTCCCGTCGGAGTCTCCGAACGCTCCGAGTTCCCGCTGAAATATGCTTGCTTCAAGGTGTGCATTAGTGACGGAATTTATGGCGAAGTTACGAAGACCAATGCCCAGGTGTGAACCATAAACCGTATTAGCGTAGAACAGCTGCTGCACCGGACGGCGAAAGCTAAACTTGACCACGCTCGAAGATGCTGCGCCTTCCTTGATTGTCCTTTCAATTTGGTCAAAGAGATCCCTAAGACCGGAAAGAACTAGTTGGACGCCTTCTTCGGAAAAGGCCAGACGATCGGCCTCCTTGCGCTCCGTCAGCTTATCAACGAGAGCCTTGACTTTTCTGCTGTTGGCGTCTCTCGCAATTTCACCTTTTCGCTGCGCGACATTCACAGCGATCGTAATTTCGTCGACAACCTTGCTGATTCCTTGTGACGCCGGCACAGAGAACCGATCGGCGAGAATCGGAGAGTATTTCCTAACCTCAGTTTCTGTAACATCGTTCCAAACACGCAGGATTATTTTTCGCGTTGTGGTTTCTAGTGCGAACAAACCCGCCAGTTTCATTCTCTGCCCACTTTTTTTCCCAAAGAAGGGGTTGCTTAAAACAACGACGCCGAAGTCGGCAGAATTAAGTCCCTCACCGATCTTTTGGAATAAGCTATCACCCAGCGTTAGCTGAAACTTATCGTACCAAACTTCGAATCCCGCGTTTTGCAGGGCGTGTGCTAAAGGCTCGACGAAATCATCTTTGTCCTCCCAAACGTAACAAATGAAAAGCCGCATTTCGATATTCAGATTAATGCAAAACAGCCGGACCCTTTCGAGTCCGGCTGTTCGAATTTACATATTGTTTCGGCTCAATAATCCATTCCACCCATTCCACCTGGCGGCATTGGAGGGGTCTTTTCCTTTTCAGGAATTTCCGTGACCAATGCTTCGGTGGTGAGCAACAGGCCCGCGATAGACGCTGCGTTTTGCAGCGCGCTACGCGTGACCTTCGTCGGATCGACGATACCGGCTTTCACCA
>Ga0126381_100005825_pt1 | contig 13619 bp, 13 predicted proteins | sample PanSoiMetPlot_28_FD_96465 | JGI IMG/M metagenome (GOLD analysis project Ga0126381, IMG submission 96465) | Tropical forest soil microbial communities from Panama - MetaG Plot_28 | ecosystem: Environmental > Terrestrial > Soil > Tropical forest > Bulk soil | place: Panama | collected 2016-02-17
AATGAGACTTTTGCCGGCGTGTCATTAGTGGGCGAAAGCATCGCGATCGGGCACAATAAGACAAGGCCCCCTCCATATATGGGATGGAGGGGGCCTCGCTCGGCCTGCCGCACCAGGTTCGCCAGTTACCCAGCTCGCCCAGCTCCGAGAGCCGACCGCCGGGGCCAAGCACCCGCGTCAGGCTCCGGTTTCCCGGCCCCTCCCGCGTCTCCGGAGTTTCCCCCGGGGCTGATGCCCGTTTCCGACGGTGAAAGCATTTCTACTCCTCGGCGAGCATCAAGCGCAAGCGGTAGGAGCCAATAAATGAGATATTTTTCTTTATCCACAGAACAGCACCGGTTATCCGCAGTTGAATGCAGTTATCCACCGGCTTGCGCACAGCCTATCCACAGCTCAGGGCTAATTCAGCCCTGAGCGCGGTACCGGGCACGGCCTGGACGGCTGGGGTGAGCTGGCCGGCATCAAGCGGGTGCAGGCCGGGAGCCTCGATGTGCCACAGGACGGGCCGACCAGCGAGTCTCCAGCGTCCCACCCCTCGGCTCACCGTCCGCGTCGCTCTGTGACGAGGTCGCTACTGTAGCGTGAGGCACGTAAGGACTCGCGAAAGAAGGTTCTCATGACCGTTCTGGTCGGCCGCCGCGAATCATTCAATGCCGCCCACCAGCTGTGCGACCCGGACCTTACCGACGAAGAGAACCGGCGCCTGTTCGGCAAGTGCGCGAATCTGCACGGGCACAACTACGTGCTTGAGGTGGTGGTCGCTGGCGAGGTCGATCAGGCCACTGGCTACGTCCTGGACCTGAAATTGCTGTCGAGCGTGATCAGCAGGCAGGTCATCCGCGACGTGGATCACCGCAACCTGAACACCGACGTCCCCTGGCTGAAGGGGCTGAACCCGACCTCGGAAAACCTCGCCCAGGCATTCTGGGGGCGGCTCCAGCCCGAACTCCCCGAGGGGGTGCTCCGGTCGGTCCGGGTCTGGGAGACGGACAAGAACTGGGCTCAATACGGTGACCGGGCTTGAGGTCTCGGCCCGAGCGGGACGCGAGCTGCGGAACAGGTACACGGCCGCGGACCTGTGCGTGCTCACCAGTGAGGAGGCGCGCCGCTTCGTGCCGTTGGGGAATGGCGATCCGCGCACGGACGGTGCCCTGGCCTGGGAGCTGCTGTACCGGCTTGAACCGGAGCTCTATGACCGGCTAGTCAGCGCCGAGCACCTCCATCCCGCGGTGCTGGCCTGGCTGCCGCGCGACGTGGACCGGATCGTCGAGGTCGGCGCGGGCACGGGGCGGCTGACCCTCGAACTGGCCGGCCGCGCCCGGCGGGTGGTCGCGCTGGAGCCCGCGCAGCCGTTGCGGCAGATTCTGAGGCGCAAGCTTGCCGACACCGATCATGGCGACCGGGTGCGCGTGACTCATGGGTTCTTCGACCTGCTACCGCTTCCCGACGATTGGGCCGACCTGGTCGTTTCTTGCTCGGCCTTCACCCCTGACGAGAGACACGGCGGCGATGCCGGGCTTGCCGAGATGGAGCGGGTATGCCGCCCTGGCGGCCGCATTGCGATCATCTGGCCGAACCACCTCGAGTGGCTGGCCGCGCGGGATTATCAGTACGTCAGCTTCCCCGGGCCGATGGCGCTCGAGTTCGCCAGCGTCGAGGAGGCGGTGCAGATGGCGGGGATCTTCTACCCGCGAGCGGCAGGCGATGTCCGGCGGCGGCACCAGCGGCGGGTTCCGTTTGAGGTACTTGGCGTGAATCCGCCGCGGGACTTGGCCTTCAAGGTGCTGCCGGGATGAAGATCGCGATCATGGCGCCGCTCGTGACAGCCATCCGCGAGCCTCAGCTCGGCGGTTCGCAGGCGTTCGTATCCGATCTGGCACGCGGGTTGACCGGCCGGGGCCACGAGGTGCACGTTTACGCCGCCTCAGGATCGCGCATCCCCGGAGTCGAGATAATCGACACCGGAGTCGATCCCCGGACGCTGGCCGGCACGCTCTACCGCTCGTCAGGGACATCCGCGCCCGAACCAGAGCAGGCTGATAACAGCAAGAGGCGGGAGCAGGGGGTCGCCGCGGCCGAGGCAGCGTTCACCGCTGCCTACACGATCATGCGGTCGAGCCGGTATGACGTGATCCACAATCACGCCTTCGACGCGCCCGCGATCCGGGTTGCCGCGACGCTGCGGGCACCCGTAGTCCATACGCTTCACCTGCCGCCGGACGAGGCTGTATCGGCGGCGCTTCGCGACGCGGTCCAGCTCGGCAGGCCGCCCACGGTGGCCGTCGTGTCGGATTTCCAGGCCGGCGCCTGGCGCCGGGTCGCCCGGGTCGACGCGGTCCTGCCGCCGCGCCCGCCGGTGCGGGTCATTCCCTGGTCGCCGGCACAAGGGCGGGGCGCGCTCTTCGCGGGCCGACTGAGCCCGGAGAAGGGCGCGGCCGAGGCCATCGACATCGCCCGCGCGGCTGGCATCCCCATCCAGGTGTACGGCGACGTCTACGATGCCGCGTACACCAGTGACCAGATCGATCCGCGGCGGGAGTTGCCCGGGGTAACCGTTCACCAGGGCGTGCCGCGCGCCGATCTGTGGCAGGTTATGACCAAGGCGCTCGTGGTGCTGTGTCCCGCCCGCTGGGACGAGCCCTTCGGGCTGGCCGCTGCCGAGTCACAAGCGTCCGGCACGCCGGTTGTCGCGTTCCGGCGGGGCGGACTGAGTGAGGTGATCGTGGACGGCGTAACTGGCTTCCTGGTGCCACCCGATGACGTTCCGGCAGCGGCGGAGGCGGTGTCAAAGGCGGCCGTGCTTTCCCGGCAGGCCTGCCGCGACCACGCCGAGGGCCACCTCGACCTGGAGCTGACCCTGGACGAGCACGAGCGTCTTTACCGTCGGGTAGCCGGCACGTGAGCGCCGCCAGGTGGCTAGCGGGACGGCTGGTGGTGGTCACCGGAGCCAGTCGCGGGATCGGGGCGGGCACCGCACAGGCCCTGGCCGCGGCAGGCGCGCACGTCGTGCTGGCCGCCCGGGACGGCCAGGCTCTCGACCGCGTGGCACGCCGGATCAAGGACGGCGGCGGCCGGGCCACGCCCGTGACCACGGACGTGCGCGACGAAGGCGCCATCGAGCGGCTGTTCGCCGAGGTCAGCGGGGTCGGCCAGCTGAGCGCGCTGGTCTGCGCCGCCGGGGTGCTGACGCCGGCGCTGTTCGCGGAAACGACGCCGGCGATGTGGCGCGAGACACTCGATGTCAACCTGACTGGTGCGTTCCTGTGCTGTCGCGCGGCCTTCACGGCCATGATTCCCGCCGGGGAGGGCCGCATCGTCACGATCGCGTCGCTTTCTGGCGTGTACGCCACCGAGAAGTTCCCTGGGTTGGCCGCTTACAACGTGTCCAAGTACGGCGTCATCGGCCTCACCGAGGCGATCGCGGTCGAAGGCAAGCAGCACGGGATCAGCGCCATTTGCCTGAGCCCGGGTGCCGTCGACACCGAGATGCTGCGCAGGGCCAACCCGGCACTGCGCCCGGGCCTGACGCCGGACGACGTCGGGGAGCTGATCGTCGCGCTGCTCGACAGCCCGCTGGGTGCGGTCAGCGGGGCGAACATCCCGCTGTTTTCCAACGCCTAGCAGCGCCTCAGGACAGCGACCACAGGTCGGTGCGCTCGTCGGCGAGCACGGCGGGAGCCGGCCGGGCTCGCACCCCCACCAGGCGGTCGCATGCCGCCATCTCGCTATCGAGGTCCAGTTCGGGATCACCGCCCCGGTCGAGGCCGACGGCCGCCCGCAGCACGCCTTCGGACAGGTAGAAGCCGATCAGCGTGGCGTCTTCGACGCTGCCGCGGACGACGAAGTCGTCCCACTTATCGGCGTGGCCGACGTACTCGAGCTTGTGCTCGTACTGGTCGGACCAGAAGCTGTGCACGTAGTCGTAGGGGGCCGTCGAGCCGAGCATGGACTTAGCCACGGCCACGCCCTGCTTCTCGGCGTTGTTGTAGTGCTCGACCCGAACCCGTCCGAACAGCGGGTGCAAATGGTTCGCCACGTCGCCGGCCGCGTAGACGTCCGGTGCGCTTGTCCGGCAGATCTCGTCGACCAGGATCCCGTTCTGCTGCGCGACTTCGGCACGGGGAATGTCGGGTTGGATGCCGACGCCCGCCACGGCGAAATCGCATGCGACGCGGCGGCCGGACGCGGCCACGACTGCCTCCAGCCGTTCGGAGCCCTCGAAAGCCGAGACCTGCTCTCCGGGCAGCAGTTCGACGCCGTTCGCGCGGTGGAAGGCACCGATAAGCGCGCCGACCTGGGCGCCAAGCACGCGCTCCAGCGGCACCTCGCCTGGGAACATCACGGTCACCTGGACGCCGAGCTGCGTCAGCGAGGCTGCTACCTCGCATCCGATAAACCCCGAGCCCACGACGACCGCACGCCGGCCGGGCACGGCCTCCCGCTTGATCGCGTCACATTCGGCCACGGTGCGCAGGTAGTGAATCCCGGGCAGGCCAGCCCCGGGGACATTAAGCCGCCGGTTGCGTCCGCCGGTGGCTATCAGCAGCTTCTGGTAGCGGATGTCGCCGCCGGCATCGAGTGTGACCGTGTGCGCGGCTGGATCGACGCCGGCCACCGGGACGCGGCAGATTTCGACGTCATAGTCGGCATACCAGTCGGCGGGCCTGACGTACCAGCCGTCCAGAGTCTCCTCAGATCGCAGGTAGGTCTTCGACAGCGGCGGACGGCCGAACGGGACGCCCGGCTCAGGGTCGATCAGCACGACCGGTCCGGGGAAGCCCTCCTCCCGAAGCGTGGCGGCGGCGTTTCCGCCCGTGATGCCGCCGCCTATGATCACCATCGGGTCTGCGCCGGTTCGTTCAGTCACTTGCAGCCACCCCCCTTCATTGTCCCCCGGCACCCTGATTAAGGTCACCTAGCCCGGCAATATCCGTATCGGTGTGATCCCCCTTCACCAAGCGCGAGATCGGAGAGCAGATGCAACGGAGCACTGACCGGATCCTGACCACGCACGTGGGAGCGCTGCAGCGGCCGCAGCACCTGTCGAAGGAGATGGCCGAACACGGCGAATGGGCGCCCGCGGTCCTCGACGACTTGCGTGCGGCGGTCGCGGAGGTAGTTGCCAGGCAAGAAGCGACCGGCATCGACATCGTGGACGACGGCGAGTTCGGCAAGACGCTGTGGATGTGGTACATCCGCGACCGGATGGACGGCATCGAGGGACACGAATGGTCTCCGGACGCCGAGCCGCTGCTGAAGGGCCGCGACAGGGACCAGTTCCCCGGCTTTTACGCGTGGGCGGACGCGAACGCCAGCCTCTTCGGCTACATGGAGGACACCTACTTCTGGAGCTCCATCGTCACCCAGCCCGTGGTGACAGGCCCCATCCGCTACCGGCCCGAAGCGGTGCGGCGCGACATCGCCAACCTGCGCAGCGCGCTTGACCGCAATCCAGCCATCGAGGCGTTCCTGCCCGTGGTGGCGCCGGCATCGAGGTCGGACTGGGCAACGAGTACTACCCCAGCCGCGACGACCTGATGCGGGCGCTCGCCGACGCCATCAGGGACGAGTACAAGGCGATCATCGACGCCGGTTTCATCCTGCAGGTGGACGACGCCTGGGTACCGGCTGCCTGGGACCGCAGCCCCGAATACGACCTGGACTCCTACCGCCGGTACGCCAGCGAGAGCATCGACGTGCTCAACCACGCCCTCGACGGCCTGCCGGCCGACCGCATCCGCTACCACCTGTGCTGGGGGAGCTGGCACGGGCCGCATGCCAACGACGTCCCGCTCGCCGCCATCGCCGACATCATGTTGCGCGTCAACGCGGGCGCCTACCTGGTCGAGGCGGCCAACTCCAGGCACGAGCACGAGTACCACCTGTGGGAGGACGTAAAGCTGCCCGACGGCAAGATCCTTGTGCCTGGCGTGGTGACCCACGCAACCAACGCGATCGAACACCCCGAACTCGTCGCCGAACGGATCAACCGCTACACCGACCGGCTGGGCGCCGAGAACGTTATCGCAGGCGCGGACTGCGGATTCGGCTCGCGCATCCATCCCGAACTCGGCTGGGCGAAGATGTCAGCGCTCGCCGAAGGCGCAAGGCTCGCCACCGCCCGCATCTGGAAGAGGTGAGCACAGGCGCCCCGCTCCGTTCGGGAAATTGTCTTGATTATTCCGAACGGGCGGTGGCCGGCTCTGGGGACCAGAGATCCGCCAAGAACTGGGGATAATGGCCAGGTGAGCGAGGCTCCAAACAACGTCGCTGAAGACCTGGCTGTCCGGCAGGTCTTCACCTCCCGGCTGCGCGGACGCGCGCTGCTCGACCGCGAGGAACTCGTGATCGGGCGGATCCGCGACGTCGTGATCCTGCCATCGGTCGGGAACGACCCGCCGCAGGCCCTCGGGCTCGTCGTGCAGCTTCGGCGGCGCCGCATCTTCGTCAGCCTCACCAGGATCGGCGAGATCTCCGTCGACGGCGCGCACCTGCTCGGCGGCACGGTAGACCTGGACGGATTCATCCAGCGGACCGGCGAGATCCTGGCCTCCGACCTGTACGGGCGCCGGATCCCGGCGGGCACCGTGGTCGACGTCGCTATCGTTCCCAGCGCGCAGCGGCGCAGCGGCTGGGAGGTGAGCGCCGTCGCGGTCAACCGCGATCCGCTCCTGCGGCGGCACCCACAGGTCGTGTCCTGGGAAGATGGCCGCGAACTTTTCGACCCCGGCCCACTCGCCGAGCAACTCGCCCAGCTGCGCGATATGCGGCCGGCCGACCTCGCCACCGCCGTCGAGAAGATGACGCCGACCAGGCGCAGCCAGCTCGCGGCCGCGCTGGACGACGCCGAGCTCGCCGACCTGCTCGAGGAAATGAACGAAGAGGACCAGGTCCGGCTGCTTGACAGCCTCGCGCTGGAACGCAGTGCCGACGTCGTCGAGGAGATGCAGCCCGACGACGCCGCGGACCTGCTTGCGGAGATGTCGGCCACGCAGCGCGAGCGACTGCTGACGGCGATGCAGTCGGTGCACGCCGCGGACCTGCGGCGGCTGCTGAAATACGACGCGGCGACGGCAGGCGGGCTGATGACCTCCCAGCCGCTCATCTTCCCGCCGGACACGACGGTGGCCGAGGTGCTGGCCCGGATCAGGAACCGGGACACGCCGGCCACCATGGCCGCGCAGGTGTTCGTGTGCGAGCCGCCCACGACGACGCCGACCGGCCGGTATCTAGGCAGCGTGGGGTTCCAGCGGTTGCTGCGCAGGCCGCCCGCGGTCGAGGTGGGCAACATCGTCGAGCCGAGCTTCTTCGTCCGCCCGGACCTGTCCCAGCGGGAGCTCGCGGTCCGCCTCGCCACCTACAACCTGATCAGCGTCGCGGTCTGCGACGACGCTGGCCGACTGCTCGGCGCCGTTACCGTCGATGACGTGCTCGACCAGGTGCTGCCGTCGGACTGGCGGAAGAGGGGAGGGTAGATGCCACGTTCACCGTTTCGCCGTTTTGGCGAGCGCACCGACCTGTCCACGCCGCGCGGTGCGGTGCCGATGGGCTCCAGGTATGACACCGACGCGTTCGGACGGTTCTCCGAGGCGATGGCGCGGTTCCTGGGGACCGGGCGTTTCCTGGTCGCGCAGACCGTGCTCGTGGTCGGCTGGATCATCCTCAACACGGTCGCCGTCGTTCACCACTGGGACCCCTATCCGTTCATCCTGCTGAATCTGGCGTTCTCGACCCAGGCCGCCTACGCGGCGCCGCTGATCCTGCTAGCGCAGAACCGGCAGGACGAGCGGGACCGGGCGAACATCGAGCGGGACCGTGAAGTCGCGGCGCGGACTCAGGCCGACACCGAGTATCTGGCCAGGGAGCTGGCCGCCGTCCGGCTGGCGCTTGACGAGGTCGTGACCGTGCGCGACCTGGAGGACTCGCTGGCCCGGCTGGAGAAGCTGATCAGCGATCAGAACCGGCCCGGGCCGTCGGCGCCGGAGGAGTAGGCTCCGCCGGTGATTTCGCTTCCGGCCAGCGCCGCAACTCCACCTGCGGGATCAGCCAGGTGGCCAGGAAGGCGAGCGCGGCGATCGGCACCGCGACGAGGAACACGGTCTGGATTGATTCGGCGTAGCCGGCCACGAACCCGTCGCGGACCGCGGCCGGAAGGTGGCCGAGCAGCGCCGGGGTCGCGTCGGCGCTGCCAAAGCCGTGCGGCAGGGTGATCCCGTGCAGGTGCGCGGCCAGGTTGCCGACGAGCACGTTGGCAAAGATCGCACCGAAGATCGCGGTGCCGAACGACCCGCCGATCGAGCGGAAGAAGGTGGCGCCTGACGTCGCCACGCCCAGTTCGCTGTGCGGCACGCCGTTCTGCACGATGATGACGAGCACCTGCATGACACCGCCGAGGCCCATGCCGAGCACCAGCATGTATGCCGCGTCCTGCAAGGTCGACGAGTGCACGCCCATCAGCGACAGCAGGTACAGCCCAAGGGTCATCACCGCCGAGCCGGCGATCGGGAAGAACCGGTACTTGCCGGTCCGCGAGATGACCTGCCCGGACCCGATCGAGACCGCGAGCAGCCCGACCATCAGCGGCAGCACGTACACCCCCGAGACCGTCGGCGAGATGCCCTTAACGACCTGGAAGAACGCCGGCAGGTAGGTGATGGCGCCGAACATCGCGAAGCCGACGATGAAGCCGACCAGGCTGGTGACCCAGAAAATGCGCAGCTTGAACAGGTGCAGCGGCAGCACCGGCTCCGCGGCGCGCCGCTCGACGAGCACGAACAGGCCGATCAGCAGCACGCCGGCCACGCCAAGGGTGTAGATGGGCGCCGACCGCCAGGGATAGGTCGTGCCGCCCAGGCTGGTCAGCAGGATCAGGGAGGTCGCGGCCAGCGACAGCACCGCGAAGCCGAGGTAGTCGATCTGGTGGTGCACCCTGGCGAGCCGGCCGGGCACCTGGCTGGCCACCACCAGCAGGGCTATCACGCCGATCGGCACGTTGATATAGAAGATCCAGCGCCAGCTCAGGTTGTCCACGAAGACGCCGCCGAGCAGCGGGCCGATCACGCTGGCCACCCCGAAAACGCCGCCGAACAGCCCGACGTAGCGGCCGCGTTCGCGCGGCGAGACGATGTCGCCCACGATTGCCTGGGCGCCGACCATCAGCCCGCCGCTGCCAAGCCCCTGGATCGCGCGGAAGGCGATCAGCATTTCCATGGAGTTGCTGAGGCCAGCCAGGACGGAACCCACCAGGAAGATGACGATCGCGGCCTGGAAGAAGATCTTGCGGCCGTACTGGTCGCCCAGCTTGCCCCACAGCGGGGTGGAGACGGTCGTGGCGAGCAGGTAGGCGGTGATGACCCAGGCGATGTGCGAGCCGCCCTTCAGATCACCGACGATGGTGGGCAGCGCCGTGGAGACGATCGTCTGGTCGAGCGCGGCGAGGAACATGCCGAGCATGAGCGCGCCGATGATGAGCAGAATCCGCTGCCGGCTGAGCCCAGGCAGGGCTCCATTGGGCAGCCCGTCCGCCGGCGCCGCCGCCGCGATGTCCTCCACGAAGCCCGTATAACGCTGGCGTCGTGGCAGGCATTCCCAGGCACCCGGGCACCGTGTTATGCGATGCGCTGAACCTTCAGCCACGCTCCGGCCTCGGCAGTGACCTGGTCGCCGCTCACGCTGCTGGCAAAGCCGATGGAGACGGACAGGTTGGCATTCGGGGTCACCGTCGCCCAGCCGTGATACAGGACGTTACTGTTGGCGCCGGACACCGTGGTTGTGACGCCCGCGTTCGGGGATTGCCGGTGAATCCTGGGAGACTGTCCGTTGGCCGCGGCGCTGATCTTGGCGACCGGAGCAAAGCTCAGCGACGTGAGCCCGTCGAACCCCGCGGTTACGCCCGCTGTGGCCGTCGCCACGGCGAACATGGCGTCGAACTCAAGCAGGTAGGTGTGGCCCGCGATCAGTGTCTGCTGGCAGATGCCAGTGTTGGCAGTCGCCGTCGTGCTGGAATCGGACGGCAAGTAGGTGACGGTGGCGGGCCAGGACGTGCCCCCCGTGTCCGGGTCGGTTGCCGGCAGGGTCCTGTTCAAGCCGTGCACGTTGCCCAGCCAGATCCCGGACGCGGTGGCCGCCGTGTTCTGGTCAACGCACGCGGAAGTGCCGTAGCCAGCGGCGGCGAAGATGTTCCCGGTGACTGAGTAGGCCGTCACGCCGGACTCGACAAAGATGCCGCTGCGAACCCAGATCGTCGGGTTGAAGGGGTCGACTCCGGAGAAGTGGTTGCCGCTAATGGTTACCCCGGACAGCGGGGAGGCGAGGTGGATGTCGTCGTAGCTGCCTGGCGAGTTGCCGCCGTTCCCGCTGAACGAGCAGTCCGAGATGGAGTAGCCGCTGCCGCCCTTGATCCACACGCCGTGCCCCGACCAGTGCTGGAGCACGGAGTCATGCAGGTAGAAGAACCCGTTATACGCGGGGTCGATTTCGATGCCGTGCCTGACCGCCGCTGAGTTGCTCAGGGGCTGGTCGGATAGCCAGCACTGCTCGCCCCAGAACTGTGAGCCTGTTGACAGCCTGATGCCGCCGATCGTGGGGTTGTTTATCTCGAAGTCGTTGACGAAGATGAACGCGGGCTCGTGGGTATTGGCGCCGTTCTGGGTGATCAGCCCGTAGTCGCCGCTGTTGGTCAGCACGTTGTTCAGGTGCAGCGTGGCGGCGGCTTGGTCCATCAGGATGCAGGACGCGCCCGGCACCGCACTGCCGCCGTTACACGAGAACGTCGTGCCACGGACGTCGATCACGGCGGAGGTCCCGGTGACGTACAGGCCGTTCACGTAGGCGCGGATGTCGCACGAGTCGAGGAAGGCGCTGATGCAGTTGCTGAGGACGATGCCGATATTCACGCGGTTGGTGGCCGCCCCCGTCGCAGTGTGGACGTTCCAGAACCTGGACTCGCTCACGCCGGTCAGGCTGACGGCGACGTACCGGTCCGCGAACGAGTTCGCGTTGGCGTCCGTCAGAATGCTCAGATCCGCCATGCGGAAGTAAGCCGGGCCGCTCACCGACAGCCAGGTCCACCCGGTGGTGGTGGACGCCGGCTTGGTGTGGATGGCCGAGCCGCCTCTGGAGGCGATGCTCATGCCGTCGCCGACGATGGTCAGGTTATTGCCTGCGCTGTAGGTCAGCGGCGTGCCAATTGAGTACTTGCCAGCCGGGACGTACACCATCCCGCCGCCCGCGGCGGCCGCGGCGTTCAGTGCGGCCTGGAATGCGGCCGAGTCGTCGGTCACGCCGTCGCCTGTCGCCCCGAACTCGGGTGACCTCACGTTCAGCCAGTCGGTCGTCCCATCGGCAGGCATGCCGCCCTCCGTTCAGCTAACCGCGGCCATCTCACATCTGAGACTGCCAGATCAGCCACCTGGATGCGATGCTGGTGCTGTCGATGACGACTCAAGAGGAGGGACGAGATGACGACAGGGCAGCTCGGCGAGACGTCAGCGAGTCAGCACGCCACCGAGCCAACGCCGGAGGAAGCGCTCCGGCTCTACGAGACGATGGTGCTGATCCGTGGCGTCGAGGAGCGCCTGCGAGACGACAGCGCCGCGGGCAAGCTGCCCGGGGCCGTACACCTCTACATCGGCGAGGAGGCGGTCGCGGCCGGGGTGTGCGCGCACCTGTCCGCCCGCGACTACGCCACCTCGACCCACCGCGGTCATGGCCACTTCCTCGCCAAGGGCGGCGACGTGCGGGCGATGATGGCCGAGATCTGGGCCAAGCGCGAGGGCATCTGCCGGGGCATGGGCGGCTCGATGCACGTCGCCGACACCTCCAAGGGCATCCTCGGGGCGAACGGCATCGTGGGCGCAGGGCTGTCCATCTCGACCGGCGCGGCGTTCGGCGCCAAGCTCGACGGGGACGGCAAGGTGTCGGTCTGCTTCTTCGGCGACGGCGCCTCCAACCAGGGCGCGCTCATGGAGTGCCTGAACATCTCGACGCTCTGGCAGCTACCGGTGATCTTCGTCTGCGAGAACAACGGTTTCTCCGAGTTCACGCCGGCCGCCGAAGTGACGGCGGGGCGCATCGCGGACCGGGCACGAGCGTTCAAGATGCCGGCCGCCGAGGTCGACGGCAACGACGTGACCGACGTCTGGCGGGCGGCAGGCGAGGCGATCGGCCGGGCCCGCGACGGCGGCGGCCCGTCGTTCATCGAGGCGCGGACCTACCGCATCCAGGGCCATTTCGAGTTCGAGGCGATCGTGCTCGGCACCGGCCGGTACCGGGCCGACGCGGAGATTGACGCCTGGCGCCAGCAGGATCCGATCGCCCGGTACCGTGCTCAGCTCGTCGCGGCCGGCACCGCCTCGGCGGCCGATCTCGACGCGCTGGAGGCTGACGTCCTGTCGCGTGTCGAGGACGCAGTGGCCTACGCCGAGGCCGGCCAGCCCGCCGATCCCGAGCTCGCCGAGACGCTGATGTTCGCACCAGAAGAGGAGGGCTGACGCCATGGCTCGCATCCGTCTTATCCAGGCCATTCACGACGCCGTCGTCGAGGAGATGGCGCGCGACCCGAAGGTCATCGTCTACGGCGAGGACGTCGAGCTCTCGATCGTCGGGGACCTGCGCGGCGTGCACGAGCAGTTTGGTCACGACCGGATCCGCAACACCCCGATCTGCGAGACGACCCTCACCGGCATGGCGGTAGGTCTCGCCGCGGCCGGCTATCACGTGGTCCTGCAGATGATGTTCTCGAACTTCATGTACACGGGCATGGACGCGATCGGGAACCAGATGTCGAAGCTCCGCCTGATGACCGGCGGCCAGATGGAGCTGCCGATCACCATCATCGCCACGATCGGCGGGGGCTCGGCCAACGCGGCTCAGCACTCCGACACCGCCTACCCGATGCTGATGAACCTCGGCGGGCTGAACGTGGCTGTGCCCGCCACCTCCGCCGATGCGAAGGGCCTGACCAAGACGGCGATCCGCAGCAAGAACCCGTGCTTCATCCTCGAGCCGAACGGCCGCGGCGGTGAGCTCGGCGACGTGCCCGACGGCGAGTATCTTGTCCCGCTGGGGAAGGCTGCCGTGCACCGGGAGGGCGACGACGCCACCGTCGTCGCCATCGGGCGGATGCTGAAGCCCGCGCTCGCCGCGGCGACAGCGCTGGAGTCCGAGGGCGTCAACGTCGAGGTGATCGACCCTCGTACGCTGGTGCCCTTCGACGAGGACCGGGTCCTGCGGTCAGTCAAGAAGACCGGCCATCTGGTCGTCGTGGACGAGGCACGCGAGTGCTGCTCGGCGGCGAGCCAGATCGCCGCCGTCGTGGCGGAGAAGGGCTTCGACTTGCTGAAGGGCCCGATCCGCCGGGTCACCACGCCGAACGTCGCCATGCCGTACGCCCCGAACGCCGAGGCGCATGTGATCCCCGACGGGCCCCGCATCGCCGGCGCCGTCCGCCAGCTGCTCGGCCGGACCGAGAAAGTACTGGCATGAGGGTGCGGGTCAAGCTGCCCAAGATCGGCATGACGATGGAGGAGGCGACGGTCGTCCGGTTCTGTAAGCAGCCGGGCGAGGCGTTTCGCAAGGGCGATCCGCTCTACGAGATCGAGACGGAGAAGATCAGCCAG
>Ga0126381_100005826_pt1 | contig 13618 bp, 11 predicted proteins | sample PanSoiMetPlot_28_FD_96465 | JGI IMG/M metagenome (GOLD analysis project Ga0126381, IMG submission 96465) | Tropical forest soil microbial communities from Panama - MetaG Plot_28 | ecosystem: Environmental > Terrestrial > Soil > Tropical forest > Bulk soil | place: Panama | collected 2016-02-17
CCGCCGCCGGCCGCAAGATCGCCTCGATCTGCGGCGAGCGGATCGCCCGCTGCACCCTTGAGCTTGGCGGCAAGTCCGCCGCGGTGATCCTCGATGACGCGGACTTCGAGTCGGCGGCGGACGCGCTCGCCAGGGCGGAGTGCATCCTGGCCGGCCAGGTGTGCGCCTCGCTGACCCGGATCGTAGTCTCCCGGCAGCACCACGACCAGGTGGTGGACGCACTGGCGGCCTCGTTCTCGCAGGTGAAGGTGGGCAACCAGTTCGACCCCGAGTCGCAGATGGGACCGCTGGCCGCCCGCAGGCAGCGGGACAGGGTCGAGGGCTACATCGCCAAGGGGATCGAGGGTGGCGCGAAGCTGGTCACCGGTGGCGGACGGCCGAAGCACCTGGACCGCGGCTGGTACGTCGAGCCGACCGTGTTCGGTAACGTGGACAACTCTTCGGTAATCGCGCAGGAGGAGATCTTCGGCCCGGTGCTGTCCGTGATTCCGGCAGACGACGAGGCCGACGCCGTGCGGATCGCCAACGACACGATCTACGGCCTGAACTCCGCGGTGTTCACCGCCGACGTGGAACGGGCCCGCGAGGTCGCCGCGCAGATCCGCGCCGGGACAGTCGGGCACAACGGCTTCAAGTCGGACTCAAGCATCGGGTTTGGCGGGTTCAAGCAGTCCGGCATCGGCCGCGAGGGCGGGCGCGAGGGGCTGCTGCCGTTCCTGGAGTCCAAGACGGTCCTGCTTGATGGCCCGACGGCCCGCTACGTGGACGCCGACTTCTAGGGTGATTGCCGCGCCGTGCTCGCGGCGGCGACGCCGGCCAGGACGAGCAGGCCGCCCGCGATCGTCACAGGGCTCAGGCGCTCGCCGAGGAAGACCACGGCGCCGAGCACGCTGACGACAGGTTCGAGGTACAGCAGCAGGCTGACGCGTGCGGTGCCGCCGGAAAGGACGGCCTGGTTCCACAGCAGCATGCCGGCTGCCGTGCTGCCGAACGCGAGGAACGCGATCTCGCCCCACACCGCCACGTCAAGGCCGGCGTGCGCGGGTGCGACCAGCGTCCCGGCGAGGCCCAGGTACGGGACGGTGCCCACCACGGTAGAGGCGGCGGTGGCCGGGATGGCGCCGTAGTCCAGGCTGAGCGGGCGCGCCGCGATGGTGTACGCGCCGAACGCGAGCGTGCCGGCCAGGACGAGGCCCGCACCGGCGAGCGCCTGATGGCCGTGGGCGCCGGCAATGGCGCCCGGGCCGGCCAGCACGGCGACGCCGCCCATGGCTATCGCGCTGCCCAGCCACGCCCGTCCGCTTCCTCGCTCGCCGAGGAAGACGCGCCCGAGCACCATGACCCAGACCGGTTCGGTGGCGAGCAGGAGCCCCGCGGTGGACGCGGGCAGCCACTGCAGTCCCACGGTGACCGGCAGGTTGTAGCCGACTATGCCGAGGATCCCCGCCGCCAGCAGCCTGCGCGCCGCGTCCCGCCGGAGCCTGCGGAAGGCCGGTACGGCCCAGGGCAGCAGCACCAGGGACGCCAGGCCGAGCCGCAGTACCAGCAGCGGCAGCGGTGCCAGGTGCGCGACCGCGGCCCGGGTGGCGACGGGTGCGAGCCCCCAAAGGCTCACCGCGACTAGGCCGCCGGCCAACGGCCAGGTCCCGGTCCCGGTCCTGATGTCCGCCATCAGGAGTACATATCAGGTTTGCGCGCTAAGGGCGGCGATGACCCACTGGTACGCGGGGACGGTGGGCGGGAATGGCGGGCGGCCGTTGAGGATGCCGACGAGCTGCCAGTAGCGTTCCACCCGTTCGTCCGCGAAGGTCTCGAGCTGCCCCCGCAGCCGCTCGCGATCGGCGGCCGATGTGGCGGGCGGGACGATCCGGTCCAGGACCCGCCTGCCCTCGGCCGATGCCGGGTCGACGCCGTCGGCGACCGCACGGCCCGCGTGTTCCGCCACGGCACGGTAATCGGCGCCTTCCGCTGGCGTCGCCTGCTCGCCGGCCAGCACCATCTGCCTGACGCGGCGCTGGAATTCCTCATCGGCTACCAGGCCCGCGAGCTCGATCCAGGCGTCCACCTGCTCGGCCGACGGGTCGTCGGGGAGTTCGGCGGGCATCACGCGCATCCGCTGCGCGATGCCCATGGCCGGCGCGTCCGGCGCGACCCCGGCGAATGTGCGGTCCACGAACTCGTCGATTATCTGCTGCCGCTCCCGCGCTGACAGCCTCGCCAGGTCGCTCATCTGTTTCATCTCCTCGGTGTCGCTACCGCGGACCGCGACCACGCGCAGCACCGCCCGGCGCAGCCGCAGCACCCGGATCTGGGCGTCGAGCGCGGCCGCGTGCGCGTTGGCAACTTCGGCCACCGATCGGTGGCCGCGCAGCACCGCCCGGATCTCATCCAGGCTCAGGCCAAGCTGGCGCAGGGTGCGGACCAGGTCCAGCCGGGCCACGGCGCTCGCGTCGTAGCGGCGGTACCCGTTCGCGGACCGGCCGGTCGGCGCCAGCACACCGGCGTCGCACCAGAAACGGATCGTCCGCGCGGACACGCCGACCGCACGGGCGACTTGCCCGATCGTGTACAGCTCCGGTTGCTTGCTCACGAAAGCGACTGTGCACCTTCCAGCCGCTGGAAAGTCAAGCGGCTGGAAGGCAGCGCGTAAGCGCGGTCAGGTTATCGCGGCGACCCCAGGCCAACCAGTTCGCTCTCCGCCGGGGTGCGGCGCAGGTGCCAGAAGCCAAGCCCGGCGAGGACCAGCATGATCGCGCCCGCGATCCAGGCGATGATGGCGGCGATCATCGCGATCTGGCCGACCTGCCAGAACGCGTACGCGTTCAGCAGCAGTCCGCGCAGCGTCGTGCCCTTGAATAGGGTGTCCGCCTGGGCCTTAAGCACCGGGTTGTTGGGGCTGGCAAGCGACTCGGCAGACACTTCCGAGTAGGTCTTGCCGTTGGCCACCTCGCTCAGGTGAACGGCGATGAAGTGGTCCGCGTAGGTCTGCGCCTGCGCGCCAGTGGTCATCTGCTGGCCGGCGTAGGGTTTCATCGCCGCCTGGTCGTCGGCCGGCAGCGCCTTAAACGCGGGACTGTCTGTAGTCGGGAAAGTGATCTTCTGCTCGGAAAGCTGCTGGGTCACCTGGCTGTTGACGAAGCTGTAGGACCACCACAGCAGTGCACCGGCCACGATGAGGATGACGGCGAGCAGCAGACCTACCGAGCTTGCGAGGAAATCGAAGGTTCTGCGGCGCATGAGCTGGCAGCTCCTCTCAGCCTGTTTGCTTGCGTGCCTTTACGCAGCTCACAGTGACTGGAGGAGGTGCCAGCGGCATCACCCTCACAGGGGTAAGTGAAGTAGTCAGTAATCCTTAGGGCAGCGACCAGTGCTGGTTGGCGGTGTTCTTGCAGGCCGCGAGCGTCAACTGGGCGCCGTTGGTCGTCGAGCTGCCCGGGTCGGTCAGGCACTTGCCGTTGACCTTGACGGTGTACTCGCGGTCGGCGTGCCGTGTCCAGATCTGGCTGGTTGCCCCGGTGCACGGCTCGAGGAACGCGGTGTTCCCGGCTGTGATGCACTTGCCCAGGACCACCAGTTCGCCGTTGGCCATGAACGTGATCACCTGCTGAGGCTTGCCTGTGCAGGTGAAGAGGTCGATCTTGTTGCCGTTAGTGAGGTGAGCGTGCGCGTCGTCCACGCACTTGGACGCGAATCCCTGGATCCGCCCGGGTGGCGAGTTCACCTTCCAGAGGAAGGAGAGGGTCTTCGACGCGTCATAGTAGGAGACGGCGATATTCACGCGGAAGGTGCCGGCGCTGACGGCCGGCTTGCCGCTGATCAGCCCGGTCGACTTGCCGATCGTCAGCCCGCTTGGCAGTCCGGTGGCCGTGAATGTCACCGGCGCCTTCGGTTTGGTGGCGGCGGACACCTTCAGGCTGACCGCCTTGCCTATCGTGCCGACCTGGTTCCCGAGCGGGGCGACGGTGAACGGCAGCGCGCCGGCCATGACGCAGCTGTGCGTCACGTTGCTCCACAGGCTCTGCGCGCCAAACGATCCGGTGGTCAGCTTGAGGTCCGCGGACGGGTCGCGGGGGAACTGGTTCCACGCCGCCCCGCCCCACGCGCACTTGTCGGCGATCTCGCCGCCGCTGCAGCCGATGCACTGGTCGTTGGCGTCGAACCAGGCCGATTCCTCCGGGTCGGTAATGGTCTCCGCGGTCTCGTGGCCGCCGGTGACGCTGAAGCCGTCGAACTGCCCGGCCGGCCCGGTGTTCACAAAGTTCTCCCCGCACTCCTGCTGCGCGTCAAGCTGGAACGGCAGGTTCACCCACGGCAGGAAGACGCTCGAGTTCGTGGTGGACTGGTCGAACGAGTGGAAGGCGCAGAAGCCTGAGCCCGTCGGCGAGCCGCAGTTGCCGACGAAGTTGGTTCCTGACGAGTCGACTGGCGCGAAGCACGTGCCCGACTGCGCGGCGATGACGATTTCGACGTTGCCCGCGGCGGCCATGGGAATTGAAAAGAAGCTGGTGGCTGCCGTCCCCGCCTCGGAGGCGAGGTTGTTCAGCGAGAGGTTGCCCGGCGGCGTTCTCGCGTCGACATGGAACGCGGCGAACAGCGACTTGCCGATGAGAGGGAAGCCGGTCTTGTCGCCGTACTGCCGTTCGATCCTCGACCAGTCGTCCCTCGACGCCAGCCCAAGCCCCTTGTAGAAGTTGATCAGGTAATTCTTGACGGACTTGTGCGTGGCGTCGGAGTTCCACTTGGGTCCCCAGAACACGAGGTAGACGCGCGGCTGATGCTGCACACGACCACCGTGATAGGTCATGTTGCAGTCCGGTTCCTGCGCGCACGCGGCCGCGGGCGCCGCGCCCCGCAGCGCCGGTGCCGTCGCCGGCCGTGAGTTCCGCGCCAGGATCATGCCGGCCGGCTTGCCGACCGCGATGCCGCCCGCCGCGTTCCGCAGGTCGGCCGCCGTCAGCCGTGGCTGTGCCCCGGTCGGCGCCGCCATGCTGGCCGGCGTGCCCGCGGAGGCGGCAGCCAGGCCCGGCGCCGCGAACGCGCCGAACGCCAGCGCGACCGTGGCGGCGGCGGTCAGCAAAGCTCGCAGCTTCATCCTGTATCTCCCCGTATCGTCTCGCGCATCGGTGACCGGCAGGGCGCCAGCCTAGGGGCGCAGATTCCCACATATACCGGTACATCGCAATACGTTTCGGCAGACGCGGTTGCCCGTCTGTTTGCTTTCCGCGCTGTCGATCCATCGCTCGCCGGCGTCCTCGCAGGCAGCGAGCGTCGGCGGGTGCCGGCGAGCTAGGAGAGCATAGAGCAGCGTAAGAAATGCGATGGCCCGCCGACCGGTTCGAACCGGTCGGCGGGCCATCGGCCAAGCGCCAGGCTAGCTGGCTATGGCAGCGTCCAGTGCTGGCTTGCGTTGTTCTTGCAGGCCGCCACCGTCAGTTGGGTTCCGTTGATCTTTGACAGGTTCGGATCGGTCAGGCAATGCCCGGTCGACTTGTTGATGTACTCGCTGCCGGAGCGGATCCAGGTCCTGTTCGTCGCGCCGCTGCACGGCTCGAAGAACGCCTTGGTGGTGCCGGTGATGCAACCGCCCTTCACCTGTAGCTGGCCGGCCGGCGTGTACGTGATCCGCTGCGGAGCAAATCCGGTGCAGGTGCTGATGTCGATCTTGTTGCCCGCGGTGGTCTTGCCGTTGGCAAGGTCCACGCACTTGGCCCAGGGGCCCTTCACCGGCCCGACCGCGTTGACCGTCCACTTGAAGGAGAACGAGGACGAGCCAGTCGGGTAGGCGACGGTAACCGTCGACGTGTACAGCTTGACCGGTCCGCTCACCGTGCCGTGGATCAGCCCGCCCGACGAGATGGACAGGCCGCCTGGCAGCCCGGACGCCGAGTAGCTGAGCGGCACGAACGGGACCGCCGAAGCGTGCACCTGGACGCTCGCCGCGTGCCCGAGCACGCCGAGCTGGTTGCCCAGCGGGCTAACAGAGACCCCGGACATCACGCAGTTGCCTGACGCGTTGCTCCACAGGCTCTGCATGGCGTAGGTGCCGGTGGACAGGGTGACGTCACCGGCCGGGTCGTTGCTGCCCCACAGCTGCCCAGCCCACGCGCACTTGTCGCCGATCTCGCCGCCGCTGATGTTGTCGGCGAGGTCGACGTACCCGCTGTTAGGCACCGGGTCCGTGACCGACTCGGCCCATTCGTGGCCGCCGACGATGCTGAACCCGTCAAGGGTGCCCGCCGAACCGCTGTTGATGAAGTTCTCGCCGCACGAGCCGCCCGCGTCGAGCGAGTATGGCATGTTCGTGAACGAGAGCTGGCCGCCGCCGAACGCGGTGGCGGAGTGCCATGCGCAGTAGGCCGGCGGCACCGGCGTGCAGGAGCTGCCCGCGAACCCGTCGCTGAAGCACGTGCCCGCCTGAGACAGGACGATCACCTGTGCGTCAGGCACGTCCGAGACGCCGAAGAAGCTCGCGCCCGCATCGGCCTCGTTGGCGATGTCTGACGGGAAGACTTCCGACGGCGGGTTCGACGTGTCGTATGCCGCGGCGACCAGTTCGGAGTGGCCGAAGGTCGGATTGCCGACGCCGTCCGAATACTGCGAGTTGGTCAGCGACCAGGTGTCCCCGCTGGCCCCGAGGCCGGCGAGGAAGTTCAGCTCGTAGCTGAGCACCGCCTGCTCGGTCGGGTCGGAGGGCCAGGTGGACCCCCAGAACACCACGTAGAGCAGCGGGTTGTGCTGCGTCGGCCCGCCGTTGTAGGGCATGTTGCAGTTCGGCTCCGTACAGGGGCCGCTCCGCCCGGTGGCCGGCTTGGTGTTGGGCTTGGCGTGGATCTTGTGGCCAAGCGGCGGCACGATGCCGGACCGCGGGCCCATGGACAGGTGCTGGGCGCGCATTCGCGCGAACTCGGAGTGCAGGTTCGTGCTGCGCACATGAGGCAGGTGGCTGGTGGCCGACGTTATTCCCGCCGTCGTGCCTGGGCCGCCCGGTGCTGCCATAGCCGCCGCGGCTGGAGCCGCGATGACCGCGGCCGCCACCGTCGTCACGGCAGCGGACGCAAAGATTCCCCGGATATTCAACTTTCCCCCTTGTGTGACCTTTCGCGCTGAGGCGAGTCACGCAGGAGGTGCGGCGCATCGTGAGAGTGCTGACAAGCGAAGCCCCCGCTCATGACTGGCTTCGCTTCCGCACGAGTGTACGGATTTTGGCCCGTTCGCCAAGGGCTGAGCAGGGGATATTCAGGTTATCGAACACACATGAATGAATCATGCCGAAAATTGACCCGTTTCTGGGCCAACTTGTTACGCCTATAGCAAGGATGGCTTTGTCGGCATTTGTCCGGTACCCGGGAGAAACCTTTCGCCGTGCAATCGCTAGCCGGTGAATGGCGACCGTTTGCAGTTCAGGAAATCGTCCGGCGCCGGATCCTAGGGGAGCGACCAGTGCTGGCCGGCGGTGTTCTTGCAGGCCGCCACCGTCAGCTGGGTGCCGTTGACCCTCGACAGGCCCGGATCGGTCAGGCACCAGCCGCTGGCCTTGTTGACGTACTGGCTGCCCGCGCGGGTCCAGACCCTGTTGGTAGCGCCGCTGCAGGGCTGGAAAACCGCCTTGGTGCCGCCGGCGGTGACGCAGCCGCCCTGGACCTGCAGTTGGCCGGCAGCCGTGTAGGTGATCCGCTGCGGAGCCTTGCCCGTGCAGTAGGTGATGTCGATCTTGTTCCCAGCGGCGGTCTTGCCGCCGGCGTTGTCCAGGCACTTGCCCCAGGGGCCGGTCACCTGCCCGACCGCGTTGACGGTCCAGGTGAAGCCGAACGTGGCCGAGCCGGCGTAGTAGGCGACGGTCACCTTCGTGGCGTACAGCCTGACGGCGCCGCTGACCGTGCCGTGGATCAGCCCGGTGGCGCGGTTGATGGCCAGGCCGGCCGGCAAGCCGGCCGCCGTGTAGGTCAACGGCGTGGCCGGCGTGGTGGCGCCGTGGACCTGCAGGCTAACCGCCTGGCGGAGCAGGCTTGTCCGGCTGCCAAGCGGGGTCACGGAGAACGGCAGCGTGCCGGACATCACGCAGCCGCCTGTCGCGTTGCTCCACAGGCTCTGCATGGCGAACGTCCCAGTGAGCAGGGTGAGGTTGCCCGCCGGGTCCGGCGTGCCCCAGATCGTGCCCGCCCACGCGCACTTGTCGGCGATCTCGCCGCCGCTGACGCCGTCCGCCAGGTCGATCCACCCGGTGGGCGGCACCGGGTCGGTGACCGCCTCCGCGTACTCGTGACCGCCGACGATGCTGAAGCCGTCAAGCGTGCCCGCCGCGCCCAGGTTGATGAAGTTCTCGCCGCACGCCGTCTTGGCGTCGAGCTGGAACGGCAGGTTGGTGAACGAGAGCTGGCCACCGCCGAACCCGATGGCGGAGTGCCAGCCGCAATAGGCGGGCGCCACCGGCGTGCATGAACTCCCCGCGAACCCGTCGCTGAAGCAGGTCCCCGGCTGGGACACGACGACTACCTGGTCGTCGGCGACGTCCTTGATGCCGAACGCGCCCGCGCCCGCCGCCGCCTCCGCGGCGATGTCACCCGGCGTGACCGTCGACGGCGGCGCCGACGTGTCGACCCCGAACGTGACGAGCTCAGAAGCCCCGAAGACCGGATGGCCGGTGGCGTCGGTGTACTGCGAGTTGGCCAGCGACCAGGTCTCGCCTTCCCCGAGCCCCGCGTAGAAGTTGAGCAGGTAGAAGCCGGCCGCACCGGTGGTCGAGTCGGTGCGCCAGGCCGGTCCCCAGAACACGACGTACAGCCGCGGCTTGTGCTGCACGGGGCCACCACGGTAAGTCAGGTCACAGTTCGGCTCGGTGCATGAGACGGCGGGCGCGGGGCGTGCGGCTGGCGGCGCGCCGCCTGGCCCGCGGTCGACCGGCACTGGCCGCAGCGGCGGGACGATGCCAGACCGCGGGCCCATGCGGACCTGGCCGCGCAACCGCGCGAACTGCGGGTGCAGGCTGCGCCCGAACGTCGCGTGCGGCAGCCGGCCGCCCGGCGACGCGACGCTGGCCGACGCGGCACCGGTCGGGATCGACACTGCGACCGCGGCCGGGACGGCAAGGGCCGCGGCGGTTGCGGCAGCGGACGCGATGATCCGACGAACATTCAACGTTCCCCCTGGTGCCACTGATGAAGCTGAGGTGCGCAAGGGGGTTCGGGCTTGTTATAGCCGAGAAGATGATCATGAAACCATCGCGCGCAAGGCGTAACTGGGTAGCGCTGAGCCAGACTGGGAGCGTGCTATGCACCGTTTCGATCGACGACGCCGATGACCCGCGGCTGGCGGATTACACCCGGCTGACCGATATCGCCCTGCGTACCAGCCTCGAGGCGGAGCATGGCCTGTTCGTGGCCGAGGGCACGAAGGTCATCACGCGGGCAGTCGCCGCGGGATACCCGGTGCGTTCGATGCTGCTGGCGCGGAGCCGGCTTGCCGACCTGCCGGCGCTTCAAGCTACCGCCCGCGACGCCCCGGTGTACGTCGTCCCCGACGAGGCCGCCGAGCGTCTCACCGGCTATCGCGTGCACCGCGGCGCGCTCGCCTCGATGGCCCGCAGAGAACTGCCTGCGGTCGGCGCGGTGCTGGCCGACAGCAGCAGGATCGTCGTGCTGGAAGACCTCGTCGACCATGCGAACGTCGGCGCGATCTTCCGCTGCGCCGCCGCGCTTGGCGTGGACGCGGTGCTGCTGTCACCGCGCTGTGCCGACCCGCTGTACCGCCGCTCGGTCAAGGTGTCGATGGGCGCGGTCTTCGCGATCCCCTACACGAGGATGACCGAATGGTTCGACGGCCTGGCCGAGGTCAAGAACAGCGGGTTCAGGGTGTTCGCGCTCACGCCCGACGTGCGCGCGACGCCGATGACCGAGGCGATCGCCGACGGCAGGGCACGGGCCAACGCCAAGGCCGCGCTGCTGCTCGGCACCGAGGGAGACGGTCTGTCGGCCCGCTGGCTGCGCGAGGCCGACGAGGCGGTCCGCATTCCCATGCACCATGCGGCGCGCGCCAAGGGCGTGGACTCGCTCAACGTGGTGGCTGCCGCGGCGATCGCCTGCCACCTGCTGGCATCGTCGGGATGAAACGCGATCGCTGGTGACGGGAGAGCCTTGCTGACGCTGGTGATTTCCGTTTCGAATTATGCGAAAGTCGGGGCGAGTCCATGACTACATGGGGTAATCTCTCGGTCACTGCGCCGTACCGGGTTCTGACGAGATTCCGGACGGGGGCGGCGCAGGCACTCGTTGACGCGGCCTGCTCGCAGCACTGCTCGTGACCTTGCTCCATAAAGCTTGCTTTATCCCCAAAACACGTCGTTTGCTGGACTTGGGGGGGATTATTTAGTAATCCTTTGACGGGCAATCAGTCCGGAGTTTGGAGGCAGGCGGTGACCGTCGGCGGGTCTGGCGACTCCGGACGTGTGCCTCCAAACCGGCCGCAATCGTCGCAACCGCCGTGGATGCAACCCGCGCAGCAGCCGCAGCAGCAGCCCCGGACATCGCCGCGGACGCCACCGACCCGGCCGGAACCCGCGCTGCCGCCGGAAGAGTGGCCGCCCCGGTACGAACCCCGGCAGCAACCGCGCCCGCCGCGGCAGGAACCGATGCCGTCCCGGCAGGAACCGCGGCCGGAACCCCGGCCCTCCCGGCAGGAGCCGCGGCCGGCCGAAGAGCCGGCGCAGAAGCAGCCGCAGACGTCGCACAGGAGAAGGAAGCCTGGCAAGAAGTGGAACGTCGCGATTGGCGCCATCTTCGTCGTCTTCGGGGTCCTAGCCGCCTATGACCTCTCGTCTAGCGGCAGCGTGCTGAAGAGCTCGGCGCCCGTCTCGCACCCCAGTTCGCCGTCCGCCTCGCGGTCCCAGACCGCCCCTGCCTCGGGCAAGGCATCGCCGACAGCTTCCCTGGCCTCGAGCCTGCCGGCCGTGGTGTCCCCGCCGGCGTCGCCGTCCGCCACCCCGTCCGCCGCCGACGTGGTGGCACGGGCATTGACCGCGCGAAGCGTGGCTGCGTTCGGCCCGAACGGGACATCTGACGGCGACAACCCAGGTAACGCCTCGCTGGTGCTCGCGGGCTATGGGGCTAACCCGTGGACGAGTTCGTGGTACGCGACGCCGAACTTCGGCAACCTGCAGCCTGGCACCGGCCTGCTGCTGGATATGGGCCACGACGTGTCGGTGAGCAGCGTGAAGGTGGTACTCGGCTCCGCCAAAGGCGCCAACGTCGAGTTGCGCCTCGGGGACGCCAACGGAACACCGGCTGACCTGTCGACGGTAACGAGCCGGTCCAACGTGGGCGGCACGGTCCACCTCAAGCCGTCCATGCCTATGAGCGCCCGCTACGTGCTGATCTGGTTTACCAAGCTGCCGCCAGACTCCGCGGGCACGTTCCAGATCTTCGTCTACAGCATCACGGTCACGGGGCACTGACGGCTCCCCGGGTTATGGCGGGGCCTGATCGGGTGGCGGCGCTCAGCGAGCAGCTAGTTCACGTCCACGAGGCGCTGCGGCAGCGGCTCGTCTCGCTGCGCCAGGAGGTTGCCGACGGTATGGCAGGCGCCGCCGCCCTCCCGAAGGATCTGCTCGGCCACTGCCTCAGCTTCTGCGCCGCGATCGGGACCCATCACAGCGGTGAGGACAACCAGCTCCTGCCAGCCCTGCGCGCGGCAGCACCCGAGCTCGCTCCAGTGATCGACAAGCTGATCGAAGACCACGGCCTAGTCGCCGGGATCCTCCAGCGGGTCCGCGAACTGCTCCCGCCGGGCGCGGACCGGGCCGCTGCCGGTCCAGGCGCGCTCGTGCGGGAACTCGACGGGCTCACGGCGATCCTCGAGTCCCACTTCGGCTACGAGGAACGCCGCATCGCCAAGGCACTCGACGGCCTGGGCCCGGAGGCCTGGACCGCCGACGTCTTTACCCCTGCAGCCGGTTAACCAGCGCGTCCGCCGACGCCATCGTGACCGGCATCCGGAGCTCGGATATCGGCACGTAACGGCTGCCGCCCTGGAGGAACACCACGTTGTCCTTCATGCACCCGCGCAGGTCGGGGTACTTCTGGATGATGGCGCCCTGCTCGGCCCTGGACTGCTGCATCTGCTGCTGCGCCTGAGCCGCCCGGGCCTGCATCGCCGGGACGACGCGCTCCTGGAAGGCCTTCTGCATCTTCTTGCCGATGGCCCTGCCAAGGAACCCGGTCATCGCCTCGACCGCCGCGCTCGCGGCGTCCTCGCCGATGTTCCCGGTGAACATGTCGCGGTCATACGACTGCCGGTTCCGGTACTGGCTGGACTGCCCCTGGTTGTAGTCGGAGTACCCTCCGGCGTACACTTCGCCGCCACCGGGCCCGCCTGGGGCACCCGGGCCACCGGGGGCACCCTGCCCGGGGTAGGGCCCTTGCTGCATGCCCTGGGCACGCTGCATGGCCTGATCTTGCATGCTGTTCAGCATGTCGAACATCTCACCGACGGTGCGCACGTCCGCGCTGCTACCGCACTGCGGGCACACCGCCTGCATGCCGTAATTCACAGTCTCATTCTGCTCTCGCGGACGGCGCTCGGCTACCGTTCGTCCCTTTTCGCGCGGCTGCGACCACTCGTGTCGGGTCAGGGACTGCGAAGCTGGTTCACCAGGGCGTCCGCGCCCGCGAGCGTGGCCGGCAGTCGGAGCTGGCCGATCGGGACGGTCTTGCTGCCGCCCTCGAGGAAGAGCACCTGGTCACGCACGCAGCCGCGCAGGTATGGGTACCTTTGTGCGATGGCGGCCTGTTCGGTTCTGGACTCCTGCTGCCGCTGTTGCGCCTGCGCCGCCTTGGCCTGCATCGTCGGCACGACCCGATCCTGGACCGTCTTCTGCACTTTCCTGCCGATGGCCCTGCCGAGGAACTTCGTAGCGCCCGCGATAGCCGCGTTCTTCAGGTCCTCGCCGATGTCGCCAGTGAACTCGAACGAGCTGTCGTCATCGTAGGACGACCGCCGCCGGTTGCTCCGGCCCGCCGATCCGGACTCCGAGTACCCGCCCGCGTACACCTGGCTGCCGCCAGGTCCGCCCGGTGCTCCGGGGCCACCCGGTCCGCCCGGAGCGCCTGGTCCGCCCGGTGCGCCTGGTCCGCCCGGTGCGCCTGGTCCGGTGTAAGGCCCTGGCGCAACGCCCTGCTGGACCTGCTGCATGGCCTGGTCTTGCGCGCCGTTAAGCATGTCGAACAATTCACTGATGGTGCGCACTTCCGCGCTGCTTCCGCATCGCGGGCACACGGCCCGCTGCATGCCGTAATCCACGCCCTGATCTCCTCGTGCCAAGTGTCCGGATTTCAGTGGCTAGCCGTCCTTTTGAACGTGATGGAGATCACGGTGGTTCACTGCACCGCCCCCGCCGTTGGCGCTGCCCGGTAATCTGGCACGGTTCCGGCGGCCCAGACCAGTGCCTTTCGACCCTGTGTCTGCCTCGCGAACCGGGAAGAAGGATGTCGTCGGCGGGTGTTGGCGAACTACGCAGCTGCGCGCCGCGCGGCTGTTGACGTGAAGAAGGTGGCCTCGGATGAGGATCCAGCGGAAGTTGCTGGTGGCTGGTGGCGTCGTGCTGGCCTTTGCCGCGACAGTGCCGGCC
>Ga0126381_100005827_pt1 | contig 13617 bp, 6 predicted proteins | sample PanSoiMetPlot_28_FD_96465 | JGI IMG/M metagenome (GOLD analysis project Ga0126381, IMG submission 96465) | Tropical forest soil microbial communities from Panama - MetaG Plot_28 | ecosystem: Environmental > Terrestrial > Soil > Tropical forest > Bulk soil | place: Panama | collected 2016-02-17
AGCCGGCTCTGCCGGATGTTGAGCGCGGTTTCCTCGTTGGCGAGGGCCGTCGCCTGGGCGACGACGACGCTGGTATAGGCTACGGTGCCGGCAAGCCACTGATTGTTGATGATGCGCTCGGCCTCGCGCGCCGATTTGACCGCCGCGGCCTCGGCCTCGGCCTGGTCGGCGAGAATGCGCAGCGCCGCCAGCTGGTCTTCGACCTGCTGGAACGCGGTCAGCACGGTTTGTCGGTAGTTCGCGATCGTCTGATCGAACGATGCGCGCGCCTCGCCGACTACAGCAGCGCGTGCGCCGGCATCGAAGACGGTCTCCGCCAGGCTCGACCCGAATGCCCAGAAGCGCGCCTGATCGGTAAAGAGCTTGGCGATCTGCAATGCCATCACGCCGTAATCGGCAGACAAGGTGATCGTCGGAAAAAAGGCAGCCACGGCGACACCGATCTGCGCGTTGGCCGCCGCCATCTGCCGCTCGGTGGCGGCGATATCCGGGCGTCGTTCGAGCAGTGCCGACGGCAGACCGGCCGGGACCACCGGCACTTCGGTCACGACGTCGCTCGGCGGTATCGACAGCTCGGCGGGTGGTCTGCCGATCAGCACGGCAATCGCGTGCTCGAGCTGCGCGCGGGTGACCCCGACCGCGATCGCCTGCGCCTCGGTGCTGCGCAGCTGGGTCTCGGCCTGGGCGACATCCGCTTCCGAGGCGATGCCGCTCGCGTATTGATTGCGGGTGATGCGCAACGACTCGGCGTAAGCCTTTGCTGTCGCATCGAGCAGGCGCTTCAGCTCGTCGGCGACACGTAATTGCAGGTAGTCGCTGGCGAGAAGCGCCTTGAGCCGCCAAACGGGCGCTCGCGACATCGCCGGCGCTCGCCTGGGCGCTGGCGACATTGCTCTCGACGGTGCGGCGGACCCGCCCCCACAGATCCGGGGTCCAGCTCGCTGTCGTCGAAGTGCTGAAGAAATTGGCGATTCTGCCGCCGGCCCCGCCTCCTCCTACCGGGGTGGTCCCGCCGCCTGCAGTGCCGCCGCCGCGCGAGCGTTGCGCACTGGCATCGATGCTGGCGATCGGGAAAAATTGCGCGCGCGCCTGAGCGACGATGAATTCTGCTTGGCGGAAGGCTGCCTCGGCAGCGGCGAGATTCTGGTTGGAAACATCGATCTGGCGTTCCAGTCCGTCGAGCACCGGATCGTTGTACACCGACCACCAGACGCCGCGGTCGATCGCGTCGAGCGGCTCGCCTATCTTCCAACCCGCTTCCTTATACAGCGCCGGCACGGGGGTACTCGGCCGTGTGTAATCGGGTCCCACTGTGCAGCCGGAGATCAGCATAACCGCCACGCCAATCACCCACACCGCCCCTCTCCCGCACCGCGGGGGAAAGCAATCAGCCCCCGCCCTAACCCTCTCCCGATAGCGGGCGAGGGAACGGGAGGGGGTCACCCCCCTCTCGACAGACGGCGTCATTCCCCCGGTTCGGGAATACGGCCCGAATAGAAGCGTGGATGGCTGAGCCGCCAGCGCCGCTGCGCCGAGAGGCGAAAACGATCGAGATAAAGATAGATGACCGGTGTCGTGTAGAGCGTCAGTATTTGACTGACGATCAGCCCGCCGACGATGGAAATACCGAGAGGATGGCGCAGTTCGGCTCCCTCGCCGAATGCCACCGCCAGCGGCAGGGCTCCGAGCATCGCGGCCATCGTCGTCATCATGATCGGCCGGAAGCGTTTGAGGCAGGCTTCATAGATTGCCTGGCGCGAGCTCAAGCCCAGGCTGCGCTCGACGTCGAGTGCGAAATCGATCATCATGATGGCGTTTTTCTTGACGATGCCGATCAGCAGGATCACGCCGATCAGCGCCATGATGCTGAACTCGGTGTTCGTAAAGATCAGCGCCAGTACCGCACCGGCGCCCGCCGACGGCAGAGTCGAAAGGATCGTGATCGGGTGTACGTAGCTCTCATAGAGCACGCCGAGCACGATATAGACTGCGAGTATCGCAGCCGCGATCAGATAGGGCTCGTTGGCAAGCGATTGCTGAAAAACTGCGGCCGTGCCTTGAAATCCGCCATGGATCGAGGCCGGCACGCCGAGGCGGCGCATCTCGTTCTCGATCGTTGCGGTCGCCTGGCTGAGCGAGACGTTCGACGCGAGGTTGAACGAGATCGTCGCGGCGACAAACAGATTCTGGTGATTGACCGCGAGCGGTGTATTGCCCGGCCCGAAATGGGCGAAGGCGGAAAGCGGCACCATCGTCTCGTGAAAGGTGCTGACCGCGGCACCCGTCGAAGTGGCACTGCGGCCAGTGTTCGCGAGCGCATTGTTGGCCGCGTTGCGAGCGGGATTTCCGGCGATCTGGGTTGTCGTCGTGGCGGCACTGCTACTCGTCTTGGCGGGCACCTTGGCCAGGACTGTGCCGGCCAGTGGCTGCGTCGCTTGTGTGCCGCTCACCGACCCGCCACTGGTGCTGATATATATCTGGCTCAAGGTCTCCGGGTTCTGCCAGAATTCCGGCGCCACCTCCATAACCACGTGGTACTGGTTCTGCGCGGCATAGATCGTCGATACCTGACGTTGGCCGAAGGCATCGTATAGGGTATTGTCGATCTGGCTCACGGTCAGCCCGAGCCGCGCCGCAGTCGCCCGGTCGATGACGAGCTCGGTCTCCAGCCCTTTCTGCTGTTGATCGAGATTGACGTCGGTCAGCTGCGGTAGTTTTTCCAATGCGGCTTCCAGCTTCGAGGCCCACTCGGAGAGCTCCTCAGTATTGTCGGCCAGCAGCGTGTATTGATACTCCGCGTTATTGGCGCGGGCGCCGACGCGCAGATCCGTTGCCGGCCGCAAGTAAAGCTGCGCGCCCGCCACCTGATTGAGCTTTGGGCGCAGCCGGCGCATTACCTGCTGTACCGACACGGGCCGTTCAGAAAGCGGCTTCAGCACGACAAAGATGAATCCGGAATTGGTCTGCCCGCCCCCGGTGAAGCCGTTGACCGTGTCGATCGCCGGATCCTGCCGCAGTATATCGACAAACTCGGTCAGTTTCTGCTGCATCGATTGGAACGAGATGCTCTGATCGGCTTGGATGCCGCCAAACATCAGGCCGTTGTCTTGTTGCGGAACGAACCCCTTCGGGACGATCGTGAATAGATAAATCGCAAAGCCGAGCGTCGCCGCCAGGCTCAGCATGACGAGCGCCGGCCAATGCAAAGCCTGTCGCAAGCTCCGCTCATAAAGGCCCAGTATCCCGTCGAAGGCCCGCTCGCCAACCCGGTAGAACCACCCGTGCCGCCGGTCGGGCCGATATGGGAGCAGATAAGCGCACATCATCGGCGTCGTCGTCAGCGAGATGACGAGCGAAATTGCGATCGCGACGGACAAGGTCATCGCAAATTCGCGAAACAGCCGGCCGACGACGCCTCCCATCAACAGGATCGGCACAAAGACGGCAATCAGCGAGGCGCTCATCGACAGAACGGTAAAGCCGACCTCCCGCGCCCCTTGCAGCGCCGCTTGCATGCGCGGCATGCCGGCCTCGATGTGGCGCGTCACGTTTTCGAGCACGACGATCGCATCGTCGACGACAAAGCCGGTCGAGATCGTCAGTGCCATCAGCGACAGGTTGTTGAGGCTGTATCCCAATAGATACATCGCGCCGAACGTTCCGATAATAGAGACCGGGACCGCGACAGTGGGGATGAGGGTGGCGCGAAAGTTGCGCAGGAACACAAAGACGACGAGGACAACAAGGGCGACAGCGATGAGCAACGTGCGCTGCACGTCGTGCAACGCGGTCTTGATCGACTTCGTCCGGTCCATCGTCAGGTCGACCCTGATGGCGCTCGGAATCGAAGCCTCGAGTTGCGGCAAAGCCGCCTTCACACGGTCGACAGTTTCGATGATATTGGCGCCGGGCTGCCGGTAAAGAAACACCAGGACCGCCGGCTTGCCGTTCGAAAGACCCTGGTTGCGCAGGTTTTCGACCGAATCGCGCACGGTTCCCACATCGGTCAGGCGCACCGGCGAACCGTCGCGGTAGGCGATTACCAGGGGGCGATAATCTGCGGCGCGGTTGGCTTGGTCGTTCGTGTAAATCTGGAACCGGCGGTCGCCGTCTTCGAGCGCGCCCTTGGGGCTGTGGGCGTTTGCCGAGGCGAGGGCAGCGCGCACGTCTTCCAGTCCGATCCCATATTTGAACAATGCCAGCGGGTTGAGCTCGACCCGCACCGCCGGCAATGAGCTGCCGCTGATTGCCACTTGCCCGATGCCGTCGATTTGCGACAGGCCCTGCTGCATGATTGTCGATGCGGCATCGTAGATCTGGCCGCGCGTCAAGGTATCGGAGGTCATCGCCAAGATCGCCACCGGCGCGTCCGCCGGGTTGACCTTGCGATAGGTCGGGTTCTGGCGCAGGCTGGTCGGGAGGTCGGCGCGCGCCGCGTTGATCGCCGCCTGCACGTCGCGGGCGGCGCCGTCGATGTTCCGGTTGAGCCCAAACTGCAATGTAATGCGAGTTTGGCCGACCGTGCTTTGCGACGTCATCTCGCTAACATCGGCAATGATCCCGAGATGGCGTTCGAGTGGCGTCGCCACAGTCGTAGCCATTGTGTCGGGGCTCGCCCCGGGCATTGTCGCAAATACCGAGATCGTCGGAAAATCAACCTGCGGCAGCGGCGCCACGGGCAGCTTCAAATAGGCTAAAAACCCGGCGAGAGCGATGCCGAGCGTCAGCAAAGTGCTAGCGACGGGCCGGCTGATGAACGGCGCCGATGGGTTCACCGAAGGCCGCCCTCCGCGACCGTGCCACCGAAGCGGCGTCGCAGCGAGGCGCCGAGCCGATCGAAACCGAGGTAGATGACTGGTGTCGTAAAGAGGGTCAGCAATTGGCTGACGATCAGACCGCCGACAATTGTCACACCCAACGGATGACGCAATTCGGAGCCCGTTCCGCTGCCCAGCATCAGCGGCAGCGCGGCAAACAGCGCCGCCATTGTCGTCATCAGGATCGGTCGGAAGCGCAGCAAGCAGGCCTGGTAGATCGCCTCGCGCGGCGACCTTCCCTCGTTCCGCTCAGCGTCGAGGGCGAAATCGACCATCATTATCGCGTTCTTTTTGACGATGCCGATCAGCAGGATGATGCCGATGATCGCGATGACGCTTAGATCGCTGCCGTCGAGCATCAATGCCAACAGCGCGCCGACCCCGGCCGAGGGCAGCGTGGACAAGATCGTGATCGGGTGGATGAAGCTCTCGTAGAGAACCCCCAATACGATGTACATCGTGATGATGGCAGCAATGATCAAAACCAGCTCGTTGCCGAGCGCCGCTTGAAACGCCAGCGCTGCACCCTGGAAGACGGTGATCATGCTCGCCGGCATGCCGATCTCCTGCTCGGCCCGCCTGATCGCATTGACGGCGTCGCCGAGCGAGGCTCCCTTGGCCAGATTGAACGATACGGTGATCGAGGGAAACTGCCCGAGATGATCGACCTGCAGGGGCGCCGTCTGCTCCTGCACCTCGGCGATCGCCGACAGCGGCACCTGCCCGTTTGCCGCGGTCGAGGACGGCAGATAGATCGATCCCAGCGAGCTCAATGATTGCTGCATTTCGGGATCAGCTTCCAAGATCACCCGGTATTGATTGGTTTGAGTGAATATCGTCGAGACGATACGCTGTCCGAACGAGTCATAGAGCGCATTGTCCACTGTGGCCGGGGTAATGCCGAAACGGGCCGCTGTCGGGCGGTCGATTTGGATGTAAGCGGCAAGGCCGTTTTCTCCGAAGTTGCTGGTGACGTCCTCAAGCTGCGGGATCTGCCGCAAGCGTTCCAGCAATTTCGGGACCCACACCGCGAATTCGCGGGGATTGGCGTCCTCGAGCACGAAATTGTATTGCGAGCGGCTGACAGTCGCATCGATCGTCAGATCTTGGACCGGCTGCATGTAGAGCGCGATCCCCGCAACGCCCTGCGTTTCCCGTCCCAGACGGCGGATCACGTCGCTGGCCGAGGTGAGCCGCTCGTCTCGCGGCTTCAGATTGATTAGAAACCGACCGGTATTGAGTGTCGGGTTGGTGCCGTCGACCCCGATAAAGGAGGACAGGCTCTCGACATCCGGATCTTTCAGGATCGCGGCCGCGAGCTCTTCCTGTCGGCGCGCCATGGCCGCGAAGGAAACTGACGGTGCAGCCTCTGAGATTCCTTGGATCAAGCCCGTGTCCTGGACGGGGAAAAACCCCTTCGGAATCACGGCGTAGAGAAACACCGTCAGGACGAGCGTCCCCACCGCGACGACAAGTGTCAGCGGCTGGTGGTCGAGCACCCAGCGCAACAGGACGCCGTAGCGGACGATCAGCGAATCGAACCATTCCTGGCTGTTACGTGCCAGCCACGACATTTCCGCCGGGCGGCGCTGGCGCAGGATCTTGGCGCACATCATCGGCACCAAGGTCAATGCGACCACCGCCGAGATCACGATCGTGACCGCGAGCGTGATGGCGAACTCGCGGAACAGTCGGCCCACGACGTCCGGCATGAAGAGCAGCGGGATCAACACCGCAATCAGCGATATCGTAAGCGAGATGATCGTGAAGCCGATCTGCTCGGAACCCTTCAACGCCGCCTGTAAGGGTCGATCACCGGCTTCGATATAGCGCGTTATGTTCTCGATCATGACGATCGCGTCGTCGACGACGAAGCCAGTCGCAATTGTCAACGCCATTAAAGACAGGTTGTTTAGGCTGAACCCGGCCAGATACATGACGGAGAGGGTGCCGACCAGTGACAGCGGCACCGACAGGCTCGGGATCAAAGTCGCCGAGGGGCTGCGCAGAAATACAAAGATCACGACGACGACGAGAACGACCGCGAGGCCGAGCTCGAATTCGACGTCAGCGACCGACGCGCGGATCGTCGTCGTGCGGTCGGTCAATACCTGCACATCCACTGGTGCCGGCAGCGCCGCCCGCAGCTGGGGAAAAACGCGCTGGATGCCGTTGACAACCTCGATGACATTGGCGCCGGGCTGGCGTTGGATGTTCAGGAGGACCGCCGGTTGGGTATTGACCCAGGCCGCGAGCTTCGTGTTCTGCGGGCCTTCCTTGGCCTCCGCGACATCGGACAGCTTCACCGGCGCGCCGTTCCTATACGCGACCACCAGGTCATCATAGTCGGATGGGTTTCGGATCTGGTCATTGGCATTGATCGTATAAGCCCGCGTCGGTCCGTCGAAGCTGCCCTTTGGAATGTTGACGTTCGCATTGGCGAGGGTAGTTCGCAAATCGTCGATATTGAGACCATAAGCGGCGAGCTGGCGATTGTTCGCTTGAATGCGCACGGCCGGTCGATTGCCGCCGCTGATCGTGACCAGCCCGACGCCGGGCAGTTGCGATATTTTCTGTGCCAGGCGAGTGTCGGCAACATCCTCGACCTGGGTCAGAGGCATCGTCTTCGAGGTCAGCGCCAAAGTGAGGATCGGCGCGTCGGCAGGATTGACCTTGGCGTAAATCGGCGGCGCCGGGAGGTCAGCCGGCAAAAGGTTGCCCGCCGCGTTGATCGCCGCCTGAACCTGCTGCTCTGCCGCGTCGAGGGTAAGGTTCAGGCTGAACTGGAGGGTGATGACCGATGCGCCGGCGGAACTCGTCGAGGACATCTGGTTGAGCCCCGGCATCTGCCCGAACTGCACTTCGAGCGGGGCCGTAACCGAGGATGTCATCACGTCGGGACTGGCACCAGGATAAAAGGTTTGCACCTGGATCGTCGGGTAATCGATCTCGGGCAGGGCCGACAGCGGCAGGAAACGATAGGCAAAGATGCCGACCAGCATGATCGCCGCCATAAGCAGCGTCGTCGCCACCGGGCGCAGTATGAAAATGCGGGAGGGGCTCATCTTTGACTAGCGAGTGTCACCCTCAGCCGCCTCGCTGCGGCTGGACGGATAGGGGACCCTATACAAAGGGTCATGGGGCGCTCCGGCGCCGCTCTGATCCCTGTCGATGCTGATCCTGGGGTTGGGGTGGAGGCTCTGCAGCGGTTGCCGCCGGTTCCACCGGCGCCGGCGTGACCTTGGCGCCGTCGCGCAGCCGGTCGGTGCCGTCGATCACTATATTCTGTCCGCGTTCGAGCCCGGACAGGATTGCGGTGTGCTGGCCGTCGGTCGGCCCGAGCTTGACCTTCTGTACCCCGACCGTTTGGTCGGGCTTAACGACATAGACAAACGTTCCCGGCGCACCGCGCTGGATTGCCGAATTGGGGATGATATCCGTGTCGTGCAACGTATTGACCAATAGCTTCACGTTAACAAATTGATTGGGAAACAGGATATCTTGATCATTGTCGAAGGTTGCACGCAGTTTGACGGTGCCCGTCGTCGTATCGATCTGGTTGTCGACCGTATCGAGCTTGCCTCTGGCCAGCTCGGTCGAGCCGGTGCGGTCGTAAGCCGTGACCGGTAGCACCGCTCCGGCCCGAAGCCGCTTCATTACTTCGGGCAGATTGTCCTCGGGTAATGTGAAGATGACAGAGATCGGCTCCAGCTGGGTGACTACGACGATGCCGTTCGTGTCGCTGGTCTGGACATAGTTCCCGGGGTCGACTTGGCGCAACCCGACGCGGCCCTTGACCGGCGAAACGATGCGGCAGTAAGCCAAATTTAGCTTTTGCGCGTCGATCTGCGCTTGGTCGGCCTTGACTGTCGCCTGGTATTGGGAAACCAGAGACACTTGCGTGTCACGGGTCTGCTTGGCGATCGAGTTCTGCGCGACCAAAGTATTATAGCGCTGCAAATCCAGCTGGGCGTTCTTCAGCAGCGCTTGATCCTTGGCAAGCTGGGCCTCGGCCTGCTCGAGAGCCACCTGGTAGGGGCGCGGGTCGATCTGGGCGAGAAAGTCGCCCTTGTTGACCATCTGACCTTCCTTGAAAGCCACTTGTACCAGATAGCCGCTGATCTGCGTCTTCACCGTGACCATTGCGAGCGGGGTGACGGTGCCGAGTTGGCTCAAGGCGACCGGCATGTCTCCGTTTACCACTGGCGATGTTCCGACCGGCACCGCAGCCCCGGCAGATGGCCGGCCACTCTCCTTGCGCTGGGCATCGGGTCGCGGGAAATACCAGGCACCCGCAGCAACGATCGCGGCGGCCAACAACAGCCAAACGAGCCGGCGCGTCCACGAGCGCCGCGGCCGGTGCGACACGACCCCACCCGGCTGGGCAGGACGAGCCAAAGGTTCGTCCACTCTCAGTCGTCCGGGGGGTGCAAGGATCTCGCTTCGCTGATCATCCATATCGTCTAAACCTGAAGCGCGCTCTTTCGGCTACGCGCCGTGCGCGGCGCGGCGGGCCGCGACTCCACGATACCGATAGGGCGCCAAGTTAGTCGATTATATGGCGTCGGGCGACAAGGTATCCCGGCCCCGGCAAGGCTCTTCCGTCAGCGCGACGCATCGTCTCAAATGGGTATCCTGCAACAGGCTCAAGGCGGGACGATGACGACAAACCTTCTCAGCGGCGGCCAGCTCGTTGTCGCCGCACTGCGCGCCCATCGGGTCGATATGGCGTTTGGCGTAGCCGGGGAGAGCTATCTCGAGGTCCTCGATGCTTTGTTCGACGCCCCGGAGATCCGTCTCGTAACCTGCCGCCAGGAAGGTGGCGCCGCCTTCATGGCCGAGGCTTACGGCAAGCTCACGGGTAGACCCGGAGTGCTGCTGGTGACACGCGGGCCCGGTGCCTGCAACGCCTCGATCGGCATCCATACCGCCTTTCAGGATTCGACGCCGATGATCGTTCTGGTCGGCCAGGTCGCGCGCCATCAGATCGACCGCGAAGCCTTCCAGGAGGTCGATTTCCGGAGAATGTTTGCGCCTTTGGCCAAATGGGTGGCGCAAATTGACATGGCCGAGCGCGTTCCCGAACTGATCAACCAGGCATTTCAGGTCGCAACTTCCGGGCGGCCGGGCCCCGTCGTGCTCGCTCTGCCCGAAGATATGCTCCGCGACCGCCGGGCCGCCGTTGCGATCGGGCCGTACCGCGCCGTACGCGCCCATCCCGGAGGCGCCACCTCGCCGAAATGCACCGGCTGCTCTCGGCGGCAGAACGGCCGATTATGCTGGTCGGCGGCAGCGGCTGGACTGACGAAGCGTGCCGCGACATTGCGAATTTTGCCCAGGCCAACGACTTGCCGGTCTGTTGCTCGTTCCGCCGGCAAGACATTGTCGATAACCGGCTCGCGTGCTTTGTCGGAGATCTCGGTACCGGTGCGAGCCCAGCCCTCGTGGCGCGGTTGAAAGAGGCCGATCTGTTGCTGGCCGTCGGCGCACGGATCGGCGAAATCACCTCGCAATCCTATTCGCTGATGGGCATTCCTGATCCCGGCAAGGTGCTGATCCACGTACATGCCGCGGCGGAGGAACTGGGGCGAGTCTTCCGCCCGACTCTCGCGATCCAGTCCGGAATGCCCGAATTTGCCGAGTCTGTCCTCGCGCTGCCCCGGGTGGCGGCTCCGCGTTGGTCGGGTTGGCGCGAGGCGGCGCGGGCGGAATACGAAGCCGCTCTCGCCCCGACCAACGCCGCCGGAATACTTGATCTTGGCAAGGTGATGAGCTGGCTCCGCGAGCGCTTGCCCGACAACGCGATCGTCACCAGCGATGCGGGCAACTTCAGCGGCTGGCCAAACCGGTTTCTGCAATACCGCCGGCCCGGACGCCAGCTTGGGCCGACCAGCGGGGCTATGGGCTATGGGGTCCCGGCCGCGGTAGCGGCCAAGCTCATTCATCCCGATCGCCTTGTGATCGGTTTTTGCGGCGATGGTGGCCTCATGATGACCGGGCAAGAGCTCGCGACCTCGGCGCTCGAAGGGGTGGGCCCGATCATTCTGCTCTTCAACAATGCAATGTACGGCACGATCCGTATGCATCAGGAGCGCCGTTTCCCCGGCCGGGTCGTCGGCACGACGCTGAAGAACCCGGACTTTCCCGCCCTTGCGCGAGCCTATGGCGTCTTTGGCGCCTCGGTGACACGGACCGAGGAGTTCGCGCCGGCCTTCGAAGCAGCCGCCGCGCTCAAAGGCGGAGCCATCATCGAGCTAAAGATGGATCCCGAGCTGATCACGACCCGCACGACGCTGTCGGAAATCCGCCGCCAGGCCGAAGCGCGGCAAGCGCAGTGCGCCGAGGCGTGAGGATGACGCAAGTTGCGAGGCAGTACTGGTCGGCCGCGCGTTACGCCGAAACGGCTCATTTCGTGCCGGCTCTTGGGGCGCCGGTGCTCGAACTTCTCGCGCCGTCTCCCGGGGAGCGGATCCTCGACCTCGGCTGCGGCGACGGCGTATTGACCGAGAGGATCGTTGCGGCGGGCGCCACGGTGATTGCGGTAGACGCCGGGCCCGACATGATCGCCGCGGCGCAGGCGCGGGGACTCGACGCCACGCTCATAGATGGCCAGAAGCTCACCTTCGAAAGCGAATTCGACGCCGTGTTCTCGAATGCGGCGCTCCACTGGATGCGCGATCAGCAGGCGGTGCTCGCCGGCGTACACCGAGCGCTGAAGGGGGGAGGCCGTTTTGTCGCCGAGATGGGCGGCCATAACAACACCGCTGCGATCATTATCGCTTTGAGCGCCGTCCTGGCACGCCGCGGAATCGACGCTCACCGACTCTGTCCGTGGTATTTTCCATCGGCCGACGCTTACCGGAAGAAGCTCCAACAGGCCGGCTTCGCCGTCGAGGAAATCGCGATCGTCCCGCGGCCGACACCGCTGCCGACCGGGATCGAGCCTTGGCTCGACGCCTTTGCCGAGGATTTCTTCATTGCGCTGCCGCAGGGCGAGCGGTTGAGCGCGCGTGGCGAAGTCGCCGATCTGCTGCGGCCCGTCCTGATGGACGAGACCGGAAGCTGGATCGCCGACTACGTCCGGCTGCGCTTTCGCGCGATCCGCGCCGAATAAACCGAGCCCTCGAGACGCGACGCTACGGGCTGCTAAATGGCAAGGGCAGCCTGGGGAGAAGACACCCGGCGATCCGCCTTACGACGAACGCGCCTGGATCGACGCCGCCAGACGCCAAGCCAGTGTTCCGTCGCCGGCTTCGTGAGCAAGGGTCTCCGAAATAACGGTAGACCCCTTAAACTGATTTCAACGGGCATTGGCGGGCGAGACCGCACCCGGGCGATGCGGCCACCGCCTATCTTGAACCTGCAGAGACCCGATTAGCGGTTCGTACCCGATGTCGCCCGTCCTCCCCTGGACATCCGGTTCAAATCGGGGCTCGCCGTCGGAGGCGTCCCTGGCGCCGAAGTGGCTCCTGGAGACATCTCGGGAGGCGACGGGGGTGTGAAGTTTCCCGATTGGAGCCGCGCCAGCTCTGATTGGTTCAATTGGTTCGCAACGTTGTTGCCCTGCAAATTCGGGAACCGGCTGGCATGATGCGAGGGCTTGCCGTGCGCCATATGCCGGGCATGGCGGTGGCTCGGCGGCGTCGCGGAGGTAGTGTCGGACATCGAGGACGGCGGCATTGCCGAAGGGGCCATCGCCGGGGCTGGAGCCGATGGCGGCGGAGCGGCAGTGGAGCGGGGAGCCGTGCTGTAGGGTGTCAATCCCGGTCCGCCGGGATTTGGCCCGGGCATGCCCATCGGGTTGCCACCGGATGGACTAGCCGGTTGCGCCCCTACGGGCGCCGAGAACGCGAGCGCGGCAACTATCGCCACGCCGGTCAACAGATGCTTCATGTCTTGATCCTCCTCAGTGGCAATCGGAACAATCTCGTTCAACAGGGTTGGACGCTACGAGCACCCGCCCAACGGGCCGCCCGACAACAGGCTCTTGGTGCGGGTGAAAAGAGCCATCTCTCTGGTTCGCGCCCTTCTCCCCATCAGATCTGCCGCAACCTGTGTCGCCGGTCGACCTCGCTCAAAAGCTACCGTAGGGCGAATTAACATTGTAGGATAGAACGATTAACCGGTGTTTTCAAGGGTGGCTATTAGGCCAAGCAGAGAGATCATCTGCCGATCGCGGCATAGACGATCGGTCGCCTCACGATACTTCGGCTTCAAGCCTGAGCTGCGCAAGGCATCGCAGCGGCTAACAGCACTGCGTAGCCGGAAGATGGGCCGCTTCCACCGAACTCACTCGAGGCGATCCAGCGGGACATGGCGCGGTTCCCATTATCTGAGGCAGATAGCTGCGATCGAAGCGGCTCGACCGGCGCGGCGGGAAAAGCCGTTGCCGCGCTTGGTCAAGACCGGCGAAGTCCCGGCCGACGCAACGTTGCGACAGGGGCGTGCGGGGTGGGTCGAGGTGCGAAACCACGCGAATTGGCGACAGTGCGCGCTTTCGCGACGAGCCGCCATTTTTCTTGAGAGCCCCAGTACCGCCCGGGCTCGGCCATAATCCGGTCACGCGGCGTTGTAGACCCGTGCCGCTTCAATGAGCACTCTGAGCCGGATGCAGTTAGCCGGGGGTCGCTCCCAAAAGCGACGGCTCGTCATCCCTAGCGCACCGAGCTGCTTCAGTGGATGCCGCGGCGCGTGCTGCTCCAGGAACCATCTTTCTGGCGCCGATACTGCATAGGGCGATGGCAGACTATCCTTCCAAAAGGTGACCGAAGGCGCGGAATGGTCGCAGTCGATCGCAAAT
>Ga0126381_100005828_pt1 | contig 13616 bp, 6 predicted proteins | sample PanSoiMetPlot_28_FD_96465 | JGI IMG/M metagenome (GOLD analysis project Ga0126381, IMG submission 96465) | Tropical forest soil microbial communities from Panama - MetaG Plot_28 | ecosystem: Environmental > Terrestrial > Soil > Tropical forest > Bulk soil | place: Panama | collected 2016-02-17
GAAATAACTTGAGCAAGAAAAAAGAAATCAGAATCGGAACGCCCTTTTTTCCCCGACCATTGGCCGGTTAATTGGCCCAATTCTGTAATTCGCCATGGACAGGATGGGGCGCCTCCGGTTACGCCTTCAGATTGACTCGAATCGCATCGCGGATCGCAGTGATCGACAAGCCCTCGTTAGCTTCGTAGGTTCCCGGTTGGCCTTTGAGCCGCGGCATCTCTTTGCTTCCGCCATGGTGTAATCCCACGAGCATCCAATCAGTATCGTCGAACACCGGACATCCCGAATTTCCGCCTTCTGTGGGTGTGCGATAGTGTAGCTTCGTCCCATCGCTGTCCAACCACAAGCTGTCGTGCAGCGAAAAAGACAGCCCCCGTCCTCCCGGGTACCCAATCAGGTAAAGGCGCTGCTTCTTCTGCGGGTCGAACTCAGCCGGCGGGACCCTCAGCGGGCAGTTGCCTGTTTCAGGGTCGACTGGCTCAAGCGAAACGAAACTGGCATCCAATCGTCGCGAGAATGCCACAACCTCCTTCAGCCGATACTGCTTGCCCGTTTCGCCGCAGGCTTCAAAATAAGCGACCGCCCCTTCCGGCGGAATCGATAATGGATCCTCACCGTCTTTGCTCACGATGTGCCAGTTAGTCAACAGTACCGGCGCCCCGCCAGGATTTTCAAAGAACTCCCGGGCGCTCACCAAGAAGCCGGTTCCGGTGTGCCGACCGCTGGCCGATTCAATTTGCGCGATAGCCAGGCACCTTCTCAGGCCGGTTTGCCACCATTTCAGCGGCAAGTCCTTTTCTCCGGAGAAATTCTTCTGAAGGATGTTTCTAATATCGGTAGACTTCACGTTGACTGCTTCACCACCGCGTTTCAATACGGCCCCTTTCAACCCGTTGATAACGGCGTCGCCCGGCGGCATGTCACCAGAAACGCGCCAGACCTCGCGCAGTTGCCGCAGTGTGCTGGCAAATTCGAAGGCGTCCGCCCTTTGATCGCGGAGGTACCAGTGCAGAGCTTCCAGCGCCTTTTCCGGCTGGTTCCGGGCGATGGCAGCCTCCAGTTCGATCGCACGATCCCAGTACCACAGCTCGCCGGTCTCATCGAGGCGCCGCTTCAGTTCCGTCTCGACCTGCAACAGTACCGTTTCCTCACCTTCTCCGGGAGCTTGCGACAGGTGCAGGCCATCGACCCTCGCCCTCGCCAGCAGTGCAACGTAGTTGATGCCCTGCCAGATGTTCTTTTTGCGGTCGCGGTCGAACGCCTCAAAGTAGTGTTGGATGGCTTGCGAGATGTTCTGCTGCTGGCGCGGATTCGAAGGCTGTGCGGCATTCACATACAGTTGCTTGTAGATGCGGCCCAGCAATCCCAATGCCTCGTCACGTTCCCGCGGCGGAGTGTCCTTATTTGCGAGCATTCCGCGAAGCACTCCTTCCGCCGCCACGAGATTGCCCTGATCGATGAGCGCCTGCCCGTATTGCCGGCGGACTTCAGCGTCGAGCGCGCCGGCCCTGATGAGCGCGTCGGCAAGAACTGCCATCAACTCGAAAAGGCACTTCCGTCGCAGCTGCTTCAGCAACTCAACGCCTTCGCGCGACGGGAACGGCGCGATCGCGTTCTCGAGCCGGGAGAGAAGATTGTTGTCGCCCGTGCGGCAAATCCTGTCCACTTCGGCCCAGTCGAAAGCATTCAGCGCCTCGATCAGCCGGTCAAGAATCCGTCCACTATCCGGCCATTCCGCCATTTCGAGTCCTCCCTGGATGATGTCAACGGATAAACAGTTCGAAACTGCTCAATCCGTGTTCATCAGTCGCCGCCCGTGGCCGCCACCAGCTGCTTCGGCTTCATCAAATCGTTCATGATATTTGCGGTCAAGGCCTTTCTTTTTTCCGTAAGCTCCTTGCCTTCCAGTGAGTTGGGATCCACTCCGACGAGCTTTTTGTCGATCATGTCCACCTGTGCGCGGTACTTCGAGTCGTTGAAGAGCTTCATCGCTTCAACCACGGTATCGATGGCCGCCTCTGTGCCGTCCTTGATGTTGTAGAACTTCTGCATCAGGGCGGAACTGGCCATAGTGGCGCTAAAATTGGCGAACTCGTCCCGCTTCTTGCCATCAAGGCTGATCACCACATAGGGTTCTGGCCCGTCATAGACCTTGTCCTTCGAGTCCACAAGCCCGCTCTTGGGCACGAACCGGAACTCCGAAGCATCCAGAGCGGGATTGCAGATGATACGGAATTCTGCTTCCGCAATGGTGGCGCCGGGCGTGTCAAAATCAATTATCTCGGTTGCCGAAAAGACCGGCTTGCCATCGAACAGCGCCTGCCCCAACTCCCCCGCCAGTTTCACTATCGTGCTGGCAGCCAGCAGATAGCCGCTGGCCGGTAGGAAAATCGGAATGCCGGCAAGGCCTGAAAGAGCCGTCGAAATCTTCCCGACCAACTCGTTCGGAAACTCATCAAAACGATTTCCAGCGTCAGGATTGTCGAGGACGACGTAACCGCCGGCGTGTACCACACCAGCGGTGTACCCTGCTCTGTCGCTGCCGGCGAGTCGAATCCCGAGTTGGCGCCGACGTCCTTGCGGAGAAAATTTACCGCCCGCGATGCGGCATTGAAGACCGAAACGTCCTTCATCGCAGAGGTGACCAGCATGTCCTTGGTGCCCGAGAAGAAACTATGCTTCGGAAACTGCCCGGTGTAAACATGCCTGATTTGCGCGGTCAGCGGCTTGTTGAGCCCGATTTCCGTGAAGCCAGCGACGTTTGCTTCGGCAAACTTCGCTCTCTCCGCCACTTCGGTGGCCTTAACGCGGAATTCCGTGCCCGTCAGAATTGAATTGCCCAGAACGTGGTAGATCGCCATTTCGGTCCTTTCTCGCGTCGCGATCCCACTGGGCCATCACAGCCAGATGCCCGTCGCCGTTTGACTGTGGGCACGTCGCGTGGGGAAGAAGTTACACCAGATCGTTCAAACCCAAACGGAATTTTACAGCGGTTCTGCCCTGTGCTGCGCAATAATTGCGCAGCACAGCTGTTCTCGCGCGGAAGTAAATCCGGAGAGACAACACGGTGTTATTCTGTAACACCCCAGATTTAACGCGCCAATTCTAGAGTGGCGACCCGAAGCCAGTCATGGCGCTTCAAAAACTCAGTTGCGCCGGGCCTCGTCTATGCTTAAATCAACCTTTCAAGATCGCCACGAGTTTCTGGACCGCCTGGTTCCATTCCTCGCAAAGCTTCCGAATTCATACAAATTCGCGATGAGATTCGCAATCGAAACTGGCTGGACGCCGAATTTGCGAACCTGCTCCGTCACCGTAGCATTGCGCTCGTACTCCAGGATCGTTCCTGGATGCCGAATCCCGCCGAACTTAAGTTCGATCCGATTACGGCTGGCTGGACGTACATGCGCTGGCTCGGCGATCGCAAGCAATCGAACAACAAACCATGACCTGGGACAAAATAATCGTTGATCGCTCAGCCGAATTGAGCGGTTGGATTAATTTTTGCTACCAGGTCAGAAAACGAGGCGTTCTCATCTACGCACGAGGCGAACCTCATCGGGGCGCGGTGGTTCAAGTCCAAGCAGGCCCACCATGAATCAACACAACTTACTGGCGGCATCCCGGCGCAGTCTTAGAGAGGTCCGCTTGACGATGTGAGGGTGTCTACTGGATCCAGCAGGATTACGCGGTGTTGCCATTGGGCGCACGGATTTCCATGGCTCACCTCGGTGCCTGGGGTCTTCTTGAAGTACGCTAACCTCGACCCGGAAGCTTTTTTGTTCTTCCCAGCAAGACCTACTCCTGGAGAAACTTGTGCTTCGTCAGCGGCTCAGTGTGTTCGATAAGTTCTTCTGGGTCCTGGCTCACCGATTGGGAAAAATCACTTCTTGTGGTCACCCCGAAACTGTGATCTGCTGGCACCGGGCTGACTTTCGTCTGTATTGCAGCATGCTATCGCCGGTCAGAAGGCGGATTAGCAGAAGGAGGATCTCCCGCGAAGTGCCGGATTTGATGTTCCGGATCGCGGCCGAGCGCCCTTGTTTTTCGCTAAAACGCCATCCACCGTCGAAACGCAGTGACACCTCACTGTAAACGTAGAACACGCTGACGCGAATCGAGTTCCGAAGGGTCGCCAACGATAGGACAGTTGAAGCAGCAGTCTGTGATTCAGGCCGACATAAGCTAGACGATCTTTCCATCCTTGACGTACTCCCGCTGTATCGCCGCCTCCAGGTCTTTCAGTTCCAGGCGCAGCGACTGTTTTGCAAGGACGTCGACAGCGCAATATTGCGTAACGTTCAATATGCCGGCGCCGGTCAACTCGTGGCGCGCGGCGATCGAGTGCCAGTCTATATCCTCGGAGAGCGCAATCTGTGGCGGAAAAGTCTTTTGCCATAACGCAAAGCGTTCTTCGGGACGAGGCATTGGGAAGTGCACGATGTTCTGGAGACGGCGTACGATCGCCTCGTCTATGTTGGCGCGCTGGTTCGAAGCAAGAATAACCAACCCGTTGTAGGCTTCAATGCGCTGCAATAAATAAGCGACTTCCTGGTTGGCATATTTGTCGTGAGCATCTCGAATCTCGGTGCGCTTGCCGAATAGGGCATCCGCTTCGTCAAAGAAAAGAATCCAGTTCTGGTGTTCGGCGCGATCAAATAGCCGGGACAGGTTCTTTTCCGTTTCTCCGATGTATTTGGAAACAACGCGCGAAAGGTCAATGCGAAAAACATCTTTGCAGGTGTGCTTGCCCAACAACGTCGCGGTTAGCGTCTTGCCTGTACCCGGAGGTCCATAGAACAATGCGCGATAGCCTGGCTTGATGCGCTTGGCCATGCCCCAGTCGTGGAGTAGCGTGTCGTTGTGCTTGATCCAGTTCTCAATGTCGCGAATCTGGCGCTGCGTTTGCGGATGCAACACCACATCGTCCCAGTCCATTTTGGTGTCGATGTATTCGGCCGGAAAGTCGCTGCTGAAGCGTGGGCGGCTCACCTTGCCGAGGGTAATTTCCTCGACGATCTGCGGATTGAGGACGAGCCGGCCGCTCATGACGGGCTCACCTTCCCGTACGGGTTCCAGCCAGAGAATATGCTTCTTCCAAAACCAGTGCTCACTGCTGAGAATGCGCTGCACCTCGAGTCGCCGGTCCAGGTCGCTACCCGCGAGGATGAATTGCGCCGTTTCTCCGGTGGGAAGAATGCCACGGTGATTCGCTCCTTTGATAGCACCGAATTCAGGGAAATCGCCGCCATCCGGTAGATGTTGCGCGATCACCTTGTTGAAGAGATCGGGCTGCAGGTGCGGCGCCAGAGTCAACATGAGGACGGCAAACTCCTCTGAGGCAGGATTTTCTCGCAGGAAGCGCGCCAGCCAGGAATCGTTGTCGAGGTATTGCAGTTCGGGCACTTCGAGGTGCTCGGAGTTTCGGAAGTGAGCACTGAGGCACACAGCCACGACTTGCCCAATCCAATCCAAAGCCGATCGAAGGTTCGAGGAACTTTGATCGTATGTCATCCGATGTCACCGCAGCACGTGCAGTTCTGACAAGACCAGGAGTGCAACAGGTCTGTTATTCGCCCGGTCCCCGGAAGTTAATCCCCACCGAGTCTGTGAACTTCGTGCCCCTGCTGCCTAAACTGAGATTCAGTTTTAGCGACATGATCTTGTACGTAGCGAGGCTGCTATTCCAACCTTCACGACTGGCTTGTGTGGTGTTATTCCCGCTGCTGTTCCAATGTTGCGCGATTGGCGGATCGTGGTCCGGCGAGGCATGGGAAATCGGTATGGAAGCTCTTCCTGTGGCCGCGTCTTTTTTGTAGCCTTTACTGACTTCGGCGCTGAGACTTCCTTCACTCAGGAATTCACCACTGTTGGACGGATTCAATAGTGACGGGAGCCTCGCGGCCACAACCGCATTGCGACTAATGTCACTGTCGGAGTAGAAATTCGGTCGGATAAACGCACTCCCCCGCTCTGATTTCCTTAACTCGAACTTGCTCGCACCAACTGGTACCGCGTGTTTGGAGCCGTGTGAAAAGTTCGTGCGGGCCCAGGTGGAACCCTCATTCTTGTATGCCAAAGTATTCGTGCCTCCGTCAGGCAAGGCTGTCATGAAGGTGATGGGTGTCTCCACGCCAGCAGCTGTCCTTTTTTTCACATTCGCACTACTGACAACCTGCTCAAAGGTGTTGCCCTTAAGAATATTCACCCAAGAGTTCACTGGTACGGGAGTGACAGGACCGATCGGAGCGAGTTTTACCTGCTTCGGTTGTCCAGCCTCCTCTTCACTAGCCGACGCTGTGAAGTGAACCGTCTCGCTCTCCTCTTGTTTGGAATCAATCACCAGGTTCAACGTCAGAAGCTTGAAGCGGGTCTTAACGGATGCGAGCTTGCCACGAACCTCATGCTCATCAAAGCCTTCGGGTGAAACGAGTTTTTCTGCCTCAGCGATTGCCGCCAGTTTATCTCTCTTCTTTTCTGCATCTGTTCTGTCGTCCGGCTGGTCTTTCTTCGAGAACAGTTTGGCGAAGAGCGCCTTCGCTTTGCCAACAATCCAATTGATGGCCGTATCCAGCGCCTTGTCCACGGTGGCGCGAACCTTCTGCACAACGGCCATGATCTTGTCGGTGACCTTGCCTAAGCCGAGAAAGCCAGCGAGGAAGCTGATGGCTAGCGACAGCAGTCCACTAAGGATGTTTTCCATGCGATTGGCTGCAGCCGTGATGTTGCCAGCGGCGATGGTCACGATGGAGTCAATAAAGGCTGTTACAACCTGGATGATCTTCGAGATTTTTTGTACGAACACCATGATGGTGTCGTAGATCGAGATGATCGCGCCGATGAAGCCTGCACCGGGGATGAACATCGAGATCAGCTTAGGGATCGCCTTTTTGACGATGCTGTCGGTCACGAAGCTGATGATGCCGCTGATGACCGTGTCCTTGAGGTCGTTCAGCTTTTCCTTGATCAGGTCCCACACCGCGGCGGTGCCTCCTTTCACCAGGGCAACCACAATATCGAAGGCAATCTCAAGCCCCTGCATGATCTTCTCGCCGTTCGGGCCGAGCGCGGTGACGATCTTGCCGCGAATCTGGGCCCAGGTGATGCCCAGGACACTCAGTGCGAACTTGCCGAGTTCGATCAGAGTCAGGGCCTTTGGGATGTACACTCCTTCGAGCGAGCCGGTGAGCCAGTCAATCAGCCCCGCCTTCAGGTGAGCGCCGATGTGACTGGCGAAGTTGGTGAAGCCCAGCTTGGCGGCGTCGACGAGGTGGCCGAGGAACGGAAGCGGGTTCTTCAGAATGCTCTTGAGCGCGGCACCCGTCTTCTGGATGTAGCCCGTCAGCCCCGGCTTGACCACGTCGAAAATAATTTTGAGCAGGTCCCAGACGGTGCTCAGGCCCCAGGTGATGAAGTCGCCGGCGATGCCGAGGAATGCACCGGCAATCTTGCCGAACGCTCCCGCGACGGTAATGATGTCCTGGAAAGTCAGCGATGAGAGCGTGTCGATGATCTTCTTCGGCACGGCGCGGACCATGGCCATCAGGCTTTCGAGGGCGTTCTGGAACCACGCGTACGCGCGGACGATCGCGTTGCCTTTCTTGATGTTCTCCCAGATCTCCTCCTGGCCGATGAACTTCATGAAGGCGCCGAGCAGGTTTTCCGCTGTGCGCGGCACCGGCTCGCCGCTGATGGGATCTTCACCGAGGATGACGCAGAGCAGGTCGTAGCCCTTGGTGCCTTGCGCCATCGCGGCCAGCGGTTTCAGGATCGCATCCTTCACCATTTTCAGGATCTCGATCGCCACCGACGCCCCGAAGGCAATCAGACGCGCGATGGGCGCGGTAAAGATGGCTTTGGCGCGTTCCCAGACACCGTCTAAGTCGAAGATATCGCTCCAACTGAGCGAATCCATGAAACTCTTGAATCCGGAGACTATCTCGCCGCCGATATCTCCCAGGGTCGCTATCTTCTGCTCCACCCAGGCAGCGGCCTTGTTGATGACGCCGTGGTTGTCGAGCGCCTGGGTGATGAAAGCCCCGCCGGGCAGGAGTTCGATGAGCGCGCGGAGCAGGTTGGCGGCATTGCGGTCGACGGACCGCATGCTGATCGGATTGAACCCCAACACCAGCGTGAGGAGCGTATAGCCGGGAATGTTTCTGGCCCATTCGGCGAACTTGTCCAGCGCATCCTGAATCGAGAGGCGTTGCACCGCGGGAGTCGATGTCGTGGTGCTGACTTGCGGACTGCGCTGGACCGAATGGCCCTGCTGGATCGTGTGAGTCAGTTCGTGCGCAAGCAGGTGTTTGCCTTCGCTGCTGCCGGGCTGGTACTGGTCGCGCGAGAAGAAGATGTGATTCTGGTACGTGAAGGCCCGGGCGCTGAGTTGGTTGCTGAGGGAGGCGGATTCCTGGTCCTGGTGGATGCGAACGCCGCTGAAGTCGGCGTTGAAGCGGGGCTCCATGTGCGAGCGAACATCGGGGGAGAGGGGTTCGCCGCCGGTGCTCTTCGTGCGTATGGCCGACTGCACGTCGGACCGGACCGCCGGGGCAGCGCCTGCTTCGGCAAGCCGTTGCAGCTTGTCGTCGGGCGCCGGCGCTTTGCGGATCTTGTCGTCATCGGCCTTCTGCACTTTTTGTTCTGGCGCAGAAGCCTTCATGATTTTCTCTTCTTCGCGGCGCTGTAGTTTTTCGTCGGCGGGGGCCTTTTGAAGGCGGTTGTCTTCTGCCTTTTGAAGTTTGTCTTCCGGCGCCGGGGCCTTCTGTGAACGATTCCCCTCGGCCTTCTGTACCTTCTCTTCCGGCTGCGGCGCTTTGAGGATTTTCTCTTCTTCGCGCTTCTGGATTTTGTCCTCGGGCTGGCGCTGAACCTTTTCTTCCTTTGCAGTTGCCGGCGGCGTGGGCATGCGCATCACCCGGTCGGCCATCTTGTCGGCTTCCTGCTCGAACTTGTCGCCGGGCTTGTTGACCGTCATCTTCATCTGCACGCCCGCGGGAACGCGCTCGGGCGCGGGCGAGAAAAAGGTTCCGGTTCCAGCGCGCGAAACGAACGGGCGGCGGGTGTGCTGTGCAGCCGCCGAAGAGGTGGTCTTTGACGATTTTTCGGCTCGGGTCGTCATAACAATCTCGGGATGCCGCTTTCCGCTAAAACCTCCATTCCACCCACAACGACTTTTTCATCCAGGGGAGCTTCACCAATGCCAGGCCCCACGGAAGTTGATCGAGCAGCACGTCGTACGAGCGTGTTTCCACCTGCAATAAATGTTCGCCGTCGCGCTCGGAGAGCTTGCCGGCCCGGACGAGGAACGACCCGCGCAGATTCTCGATCGAGCTGTTGGCCAGGGCGCTCCAATGCCGGACTACCGCCTGCAACAGCGCGACACATTCTTCTTCTTCGGCGGCGGTCAGTTCCATTTGCGAATTCACGGGAGTGTCGACAGGCAGGTTGCATAGCACCTTCGGCACAAGCAGGTCGTATTCCGGCGCAAAACGCAGGCCCGTGGCCAGATGGTGTAACACGCAAACCGCCCGCTCCGGCTGCAAAAGCGCGCCTTTTTCGGCGATACCCAGTGCTTCGAAGAATCGCGGCAGGAAGGGATGCAGCAACACCAGTCCCGCGCAGGGAGTGAAGACACCTTCTTCCAGGTCAAGTGCGCCCTGCTCCTGCCCGCCAGCAGGTTTGAGGACGGGGCGGCTGCCGGCCACCGGCCAAATCGTCTCGATCCGCTCCCGCACAGAGAGGTCTTTCTCCCAAACCGCCGGAGGCACCGTTTGCAGCAATGTCGCCACCAGCGTGTCCGGACCCACAGGACTGCCGGAGCAAGCGATCAGAAACGCGGTCTCCCAGGCCGCTTGCAGGAACTCCGGCGGCGTCGGATCCGCGATGCCGTGCTCCCGCAGCGCCGACAGCATATCGCGCACTGCCGCGGCGGCTTCTTCCGAAACGGCGGAGAGAAGCTCCATCAGAAAATCGGAAGAGAACTGGCGCACCAGCCGCCTGCGAAACGGGGTGGACCGTATGCCTTCGCGGAGAACACGGGCGAAACTGGAAGGCCGGCCCCCACCGGAATCGACTCGCTGCCAGAGTTCGAGGATCACCTCCTCCAGCGCTTTTCCGGCAGGCAACTGGAACCACCATGGCAACACGCCAGTTTCGAGGAAGTAGAGAAACGCCTGCCCGATGGACTGCGCATCGCTCCGAACCTCGATGGATTCGGAACGCCGGCTGCCGGAGAACTCCGGAGCGGGCCGCGTTCGCGCGCGCCCCTTCGTGGGCGTGCCGCCCGAGGGGGAGATTGTCCGCGACGGCAGCTCCCGGAGCTTCCGTTCGACTGCGTCGGTAACCTGGCCGATCAGCCGGTCGAGGTTGTCAAACGGCACGGATCCCGCGTCGATTTCGAGAAGGTCGATGGTCCAGTGTTCCCCGGGTGCGGTCAGTCGATCCAAGAGATTTTCCAGCGCAGGAGCAAGCCCATCCTGACTCAACCGCAGCAGACGATTCTGGAGCTCGAAGCCGTCGGATTCAGTTCCGTCGAACTGAGCGTCGATGACCTGCCGGCGGATGATATGCGTACTCGCCACGGACTGCCTCGTTTCCTATCCCAGCGGAATCTGAACCGTTTCCGTCACTGTACACCCCTCCGCCGTGAACGCCGTGACCGTCACGGCGCGAGTCGTGAGGTTGGGGACCACCGTGGCGAACCTCCGCCCCGTGCCCATCTGCGGTTTCGCATCCTGCACCTCCCAGAGAAATTGCATGCCGGCAGCGGCAGGAGTCGTTTTCACCTGGAACGTGATGTTGGTGCCCTGCTGTGCCGACTTGGTGATCGTGAGTTTGAAATTCGGTGTTTGCGGGCATAGCTCTTGGACCGGCGCATCCGGATTGCACTTATCGATCCTCTCGCCTTCATACGATGGCACGATAATATCCGGATCGTCATTATTCACAAGGTTGGTGCCTTTAGGGGAATAGGCGGCCTGTAGACGGTCGGCGGCCGCGGCACGAGTAAACGAGGAATCGAATCGAATGTCGAAAGACAGGCATTCGAAATATTCGATCCAAAGTGTCCCAAGTCTGCCCGGCCCCATGGACTCGTAGCTGAGAGTCAACCAGATGATTTTTCCTTCGTGCAGCGACGCATCGCTCGCGATGATCTTATTGATTTGATCGAGCCATGAGGTGACCACCTTATTGAAGGAAGCGTTGAGGTCGGCCGGTTTGGCGGTGATCACCGCTTTGACTTTGGCCGATAGATCCACCGGCTTACCTGTGGCCGCTTCGACCGAAAACAGAATGTCGCCGGGTGTGAACTTCCTGTACTGGTGCTGTGGATCGGGCTCCGGGATCCAGAAACGATAGCCACGACGAACCGAGGCACCACTACAGGGCAGGTCGCAGGGCGGCGGGCAATCGTGTGTCAGCGACTGCTTCAGGCTGCAGCCGAGGCTGTCGATGATCTCCAGGTCCACCGTTGTTCCGCTGGCCGCCGACTGCGTGGTGAATGTGTTTCCAGCGATCGCGTTGCCGTTCACGGTATATCCCGAAGTGCCGCCCGAGATGCTGAAGGCGGCGGTGTATTTGCCGGCCGCGTCGCAGGTGTATTTCACGTTTTCAATGGCAATTTTCGCGGGAATTGTGATGGTCTGCGGGGCGGACTCCAATGCTTCGGCGTCGCGCGCTCTCAGCGTATGTGCGCCTGCCTTGAGCAGTAGAGGCGTGGCCAGGGCCGCATAAGTTCCGCTATCCACCGACAGGTCGTACGGCGCCGTACCGCCCTTGACTGTAAGATCGACCGATGCGAATCCGTCGGAGTTCGTGCAGCCCGCCTCGACGCTGAGGCTGGGCGGGATCTTCGGCAGCACGAAATCGATACCAGGCACGTCGGAACTCACTCTGTAAGGCAGGAAAAAATCGGCGATCACCGTTCCGTTTGCCAGCGCATTTACCGCACTGGCAATGATCTGCGCTGCCGGATCGCCGATTCCCTGCACCGGCTTGGTCGCAAGTGGGATTTTTCCGGTCAGCGATCCGAGGACGAGCTGGATGTCAGGATTTTGCAACAGAGTCTGATTGCTGCCGATGCGATTGAGGGCGTCGGTAAGAGCCAACTGCGACGCATCCAGATTCTTGAGCGTTCCCGACACTTGCGCCGTCTTCGTAGCGATCTCCACCGCTTGGGGAGTCGCGGCCTGTGCATTCACCGCTACTTTGGGCCCGACCGTCTCGGCGATGGCCGCGGCGTTGACGGCCACCGTTGCGGTAAAGTCGAGCCCGCTAGCCGGTTCGTCATGGTAGACGAGGATGAACGTTCCTCCCATCGGCACGCCGGCCTTGTGCTGGATACCCGGATATTGTTGCAGAAAATTCGAGAGGAACTGCCGCTTTTTCAACTCACCGAGGCGCCGCGAATATTCATCTTCCACTGCCTTGATTGCGCCGAGCTTGCAGTTGAAAAGGATCTCATCGAATTGATCGATCAACTGCGCCTCTGGAACGAAGGTCTTCAGATCCGGCGGAACATGGTCGGTAAGGTCATTGCGGAAGTACCGCACCAGCGCCAGGAGGTCCTGGTAACGGTTCTCGAAATCGGCATATGCCAGCGTGTCGAGGCTTGCCGGAAGAATCTCGGCCAGCTTGCTGAAATAGAAAACCGCAACCGTGTGCGGCTGCTTCGTCGCCGGCAGATCGTTGATGGTCGAGAACAGCTTGCAGTAGACCTTGAGCACTTCCCCCGCGAACCTGGGGTCGGAGATTAGGGTCTGGTCAATGTCGATGTAGGGCATCCCCTGGAACCACGCAAGGTGCTCCTCGTACACCGCGCCCACGCTGCCGGCGGGGTAGCGATAATTGGGGGCGTATTGCTGCAGCAACGGCAACTTCGGCGTACCACCCGGGAGCTTGCTGTCGGCTACGGCGACGTCGTAGAGATCCATCGTCCCTTCGGCCAACGACGACAGCACTTCTCCGCGAAGCGCGTCGTACAGGGTCTCCAGATCCTGAAAACGGGCGGACTCCTGGGATAAGTCTACGGGTTGGGTATCGTCGTAAGCGCCCGTGCGCAGCGCGACGATGTCGATCGGAAGCCGGTATTGCGCTTTGACGAGGAGGAGGCTGGTGAGCTCTCGTTGATAGTTTTTGCCGAGGTGACCCTCAATGCGCAGGAAGTTGTACCGCTCCAGGTCGTAGCGCAGCGGATCGCTGACGAACACCGGTGCCGTCGGAGTGTACTCGTCATAGCGATAACTAAGGTTCTGGTTGGCGCGATTCCGCAGTGTCTCCTCGCGGCTCCAGAGCTGATACAGCGGCGGCGTCCCATTTTCCCGGTAGTAATAAGGAATCGCTTTCTTCGCCAGCGCTACGTCTCCCAGGAAGCTGGGCGTGATGCGAATCTGCGGATCAATGCGAGCCGCGTTGTTCGGCTTGGGTAAGCCCGGTGCATTGGTGAAGCGCGCCGCCATTTCCACCAGCCGGGTGAATAGCTGCAGCAGGGTTTTGGAATCGGCCGCGCAGTTTCCGACAGCGGGCGAAGGGCGAAATGTCTCGCGGTACTGCGCCGGGTTCGCCGACTTTTCCGGATGCAGCAGACCCAGCATCAGATGGCGTGGGAACAGTCCGTC
>Ga0126381_100005829_pt1 | contig 13610 bp, 11 predicted proteins | sample PanSoiMetPlot_28_FD_96465 | JGI IMG/M metagenome (GOLD analysis project Ga0126381, IMG submission 96465) | Tropical forest soil microbial communities from Panama - MetaG Plot_28 | ecosystem: Environmental > Terrestrial > Soil > Tropical forest > Bulk soil | place: Panama | collected 2016-02-17
CTGGCCGGTAAGAGAGAATTGACGTGCATCTAGCGCCGAATTGTCGAGCGTGAACATCAGGTTCCAGTTATAGCGCATGCGCGCGTTGCGGCGTCCATTGCCGAACGCAGCCGCATTGCGTCCGCCGGGACCGCCGCGTCCCGCCCGGCCTCCGCCGCGGCCGCCCGGGCCGCCGCGTCCGCCGAAACCGCCAAAGCCGCCGCCCGGACCGCCGAAGCCGCCGCGTCCGCCGCCCATCATGCCGGGACCACCGCCGCCCGGACCGCCCGGTCCTCCGCGTCCGCCGCGGCCGCCCATGTCCATCTGCGGCTGGCCGTCACCGCCGGGCGCGCCGCCCATTCCGAAACTTCCGGGCCCGCCGAAGCCATCGCCGCCGCGCCCGCCGAAGCCCATCCAGTCGTTCTGCATGGGCGTTTCGAGGCCGGAACTCACGCTTCCGTTCACCACGAACGCATCGGTGCTTTGGCCCATATCGGCATTCGCGCCGTTGTTGCCCATTTCGCCCGCCATCCCTTGGCCATCGGTCTGGGTCACGTCGAGCCGCTGGAATCCGTCGGAGCCGTTCGCGAGCGCCTGCCGCAGCGAAGGCCGTCCATTATTGGTACCGCGTCCGCCGTTCGCCCCGCGTCCGCCATTCGCAGTCGCGTTCGCGGCTCCGGTAACGCCGGCGGTCTTGCCGCCGGTGTTGTTAGCAGATGTCGTAGGCGCTGCGGGTTTGGGTTGTTCGGTCGGAGTAGTGGCCGTAGCATTATTGGTCTGGCTCGTCGGCGGCGGGACTGCCGGCGTTACCGGAGCCGGAGGTGCGAGTTCCTTCTTTAACGCGTCCAGCGTCAATACCTTTAACTCCCATGTGGGGCTGGGCGCATCCACCGCCACGCCGACATCCTGAGTCAACCTGGTGAATCCGAGCATCTCCACCTGGATGCTCCACACGCCGTCGGCTAATTCGGGGAACGAATAATTACCATTGTCATCGGTTGTTGTAGTGAGCTTCTTGTCGCCTTGGGTCGCCGTTACGGCCGCGCCCGGAACGGGCACGCCGTTGGCCGTGACGCGTCCGTGATGTTCCGATGCCATCAGGGCGGCCACCGCAAGCCACGCAAGCATCAGGCGCCGGAAATAGGTGGAAATTCGATTCTCAGCCATGCAGTTGAATGGATTGGCGCAGGCGAGAGGGCGAATGTTACCTCCGGCGCCGGTTAAGACGGTAAAGGATCATGCTACGAAAAAGTGGAACTCTTTGGAAAGAAACAAGAAAATGGCGGTGGCCCAGGATTGGTCACTGAATGGCAACGCTTACAATGTTCGCTGGCTGCCCATCCACCGTGACCGCGATCTTCACTAGTCCGCCCCCGTTCAGACTCGCGGGTAGCTGGAGGTTCAACTGATCCAGTCCGGGATACTGCGACTGCGCGGCGAACGCGGCTGTCACGCTCACCCCGTCGACGGTGGCGGTCACCGTGCCGGCGTGGCGGAAGCCAGTCCCGTACAGGACCAGAAATACCTGGTCGCCCGCCGGACCCATACTGATGGGGACCGGCGCGAAGGCGTTCTGGCCGGCGTCGAATGTGGCGGAGTTCGTGGTGGTCTGCGAGCCATCGGGGTGGACGTGGACCACTTGGCCGGCGTATACCCCACGCCCGTCCATCGATGCCGTGAAGACCCCCGGCGCTGTGTTGGCGACCGTGATGATGGCGTTCGAGGTTCCGCCACCTGGGAGAATCATCGTGAGCAGCGCCAAACCGGCGGCCGTGTTGCCGGGAATCACCAGGTTGATCTGGCCGGCGGACCCGAATACGCCGCAAAGCAGTGCTGCGTGAGTGGCGCCCGTGCTATCGGTGATCGTTGCCGTGACGCCTCCCAGACTGGTGGTTAGCGGCAGCGTCGCGGGCGTGTTCCCGGTAATGCCGCTGACGTTATAGACGCTCACCACTTCGTCCGGAGCGAAGCTACTGCCGGTCACGCCAGCCGCACTGGTCATCACGGGAAGCGGCGCCGAGGTGCTGGACTTGAAAGTGGAGTCGCCGGAGTAGATGGCCGCGAGCGCACGCTCGGCAGTGCCAGGGGGCACGACGGCTGTGGCGCTTCCACCGGCCAGAACGGCAATAGCCGCGACCGAGTTGTCGACCGTATTGATGAACTGCACGCTACCGCTAGGCGTGCCGATGGCAGGTGGGATGGCCGTCACGACCGCTTTCAATTGCACCTGTCCGGATGGAGCGAAAGCTACTGAAAGTACGGTGCCCGTGTCGGCCGGCGCCACTGTCACCGTGACCGTGGAAAACGAGGCGGGCCACGTCCCGTCGCCGCGATAGAGGACCGTGATTGTATGCATGCCCACGGCGAGATTGTTCAGAGTGACGCTGGCCGTTCCCGCGTTCAAACGCGCCGAGCCCATCACAACGCCGCCTTCCAGAAGATCCACCTGCCCGGTGGGCGCGGAAAATCCGGATGGGATCGTGAGACTGATCGTCACCGTGAAAACCACCGGCTGGCCGTACGCTGCAGATTGCGGCGTCGCCGTCACGCTCACGGGGACAGTGGCATTCACCGATTGGCTGATGCCGGCTTGCGCAGGGGGGAAGACTGCGTCTCCGCTGTAGTTGGCTGAGATGGTGTGCTGGCCCGCGCTCAGGCTGGACGTTGTAAAGGCCGCCTGCCCGCCCGAGAGATTCGCAGTGCCCATCAGCTTATTGTTATCGAAGGACTGGACCGTGCCGCTGGCCGATGCGGTTGGCGAGCCGCCGGAAGTGCTCACCGATGCAGTGAACGTGACCGGCTGGCCGAGCGTCGACGGATTGAGGCTGCTGGTCAGGGACAAGCTGGCGGCGGGCGGGGCGTAGACCGTCACGGCCCCACTCGTGCTGGCGACGAAATTGGAATCTCCTGAGTAACTCGCGCTGAACGCGCCTGGACCCGGCGACGGCACGGAAGCCATGGAGCCCGAGACCTGGGCGCTCGCGACTGCGGTGCTCCCGTTCAGGAACTGCACCGTGCCAGTAGGGCTGCCGGCGCCCGGCGACACGGGCGCGACGGTGGCAACAAGCATTCCCGATTGATTGACGAGTGCCGTGGTAGTTGCGGCTTTGGAGATAGAAAGCGTGCCATTGGCGAATGAGAAAATGTAGTTCGCCGCAGCCACGTTTCCGGCCGCTGCCGTAATAGGATAGCTGCCCACCGGAGAGAAGGCGGTGGCCATCGTGGCGAGTGCAGGACTGCCGGAAACAACAGCGGACGTATCTCCGTTGACAAACCCGCCGACCGTGTAACCGAAGACAGGCAGAGGCGCCCCATAGACTTTCGAGGCGTTGTTGGCAGTTACGACCAGAGCAGCCGGTGTGACGGTAAGTGTCCCGGGGGTATTGGTGAGGGTGTAATTACTGAGCGCGGCTCCGCTAACGGCGGCTGTGACGGGATAAGTTCCCACCGCGGAAGATGCAGCGGCAGTGGTAGAGAGATTGACAGAGATAGCGTCTCCGTTCACGACACCGCTGATATTGTCGCTGAAGACGGGTAGCGCCGCCCCATAAGCTTTACTTGCATTATTAACAGTGACGGAAAGGGGAGCTTTGCTCACGCTGATACTGGCAGAACCCAAACTGGGGGCGAAACCCGGGCCTGGAGCATAAAGGGCCTGGATCGTATGGCTGCCGAAGCTCAGATTGCTCACACTTACGCTCACTTGTCCATTGGCGTTCGGCGATGTGGGGGGCAATAAGGTAGTGCTCGTCGCGGTATCCACGACGGTAATTGTCCCCGCGGTTACCGCCGAGGCTCCGACCGCGGCCGAGGCCGTGAAAGACACGGCTTGACCGTATGTCGAATTCGAGGGTCCATTGACCGTTATAGTTGGTGTGGCGATAACTACCGTGCTGGCGCTCGCGGAATTGTTCGTAGGGTTAGTGTCGGTGGTACCGGAGGAGACAGTGGCGGTGTTCGTGATCGTGTAAGACCCGGTGCCGCTTACGACTGTCAAGAGGAAGGTCGCCGACGAGCCCGCGCCGAAGGCGCCGATGGAGCAGCTTACGGTACCTCCCGAATAAGTACAGTTAAAGGTGGGCCCTCCGGACTGCGACAGTGCTACGAACGTTGTGCCGGGCGGAAGCACATCGGTGAGGCTAACGCCGCCCGCGGCGTAGGAGCCACTATTCGCGACCACGATCGTGTAAGTGATCGAGGCGCCTGACGTGCCGGCGGTGATACTGGCGGGCGCGCTGTTGGTTATAGAGAGATCGGCGGGATTGAGGAATTGGATATCGGAGAAGTTCAGTGTGGGACGGTTTGAAAATGTCCAGGAGCCTGAGAGGGCGCCCGAATTGTTGGTAACTGTCAGACTCGAACCAGTAGCGTTCGCAAGATCCACCAGCAGCGTGTTGCTGTTTCCATTGCCGTTCACCGTGAGAGGAGCGGCCAGATCGGTCCAGGCGCTGCTGTTGACCGTCAGCGTATCGCCAAGCGGCCCGTAGTCGATCGTAAGGGATTGGGTTGGAGGCGTGAATGTCATGGACTCGAAAGTCGAACCTGTAAGCCCCAACAGACCGCCTCCGCCGTCCTGCAGAATCGCATTCGGTGTTTGAAGGCCAGGCGGCATGTTGAACGTGAAATTGCCGACGGGTACCGTATTGATGATAGGCTCCAGGTTCCGGTAACGGACCTCGGTGCCGTCGACGTCAATTTGGCCGTCGCTGTGATTCGTGGCGCTATATCGTCCGGCGGATGCACTGCCGCCAACGATGCGCAGCGTATCGAAGCCACCGATACCGCCGTCGAAATCGATGCCGCCAGGGAGTGAGAGACCGCCCGAGAAATCCACGGTCAGAGTGTCGTTGTGGTCGCCATCCACACCGCGAACGACCACCTGCCGGATATCCCTTGCCAGCTTGCTCGCAAGGATCGCGCGGGTTCCATCGTCAACGATGACGAGCCGTGCTCCTTGTCGGAGGAGCGTAATCCGCGTCTCGGCAGTTGCCGGCGATGCGGCATAGGTCAGGATGGAGGAAGCAGTGGAGGCTTCCAGATTCCGGCCGATCCAACGCACCATGCAGAATTGCGAGGCCGCTATCGCCAAGATGAGGATGGAATAAAAACGAGGGGATCGGCGGACTGACACTCTGGATTATTTAGCACAATCAGGACGCCCGCTAAATCAGGAGTATCCCTTAGTCGAGACTCTCGCCCAGGCGCGGCGCACGTTTCCGGGAACCGCATACCGGTCGAACTCCTCAGGTGCGCACCATGCCACCGCACGGCACTCCTCCGAGACCTCGAACGTGTCCTGAATTGCCCGGAAAAAGAACACCAGGTCGTGGTGAAGATGGTACGGCTCGGAGCGCCTCGGCGGGATGCCATGCACGTCAAGCGAAATCAGGGCTGGGCGGCCGTCGGGCGCAAGGTGCGCGCCCGTTTCTTCGATCACTTCGCGCCGGGCCGTGTCCCAGATATCGACGTCCTCCAGTTCCACGTGCCCGCCCGGCAACAGCCAGCGGTCGAGCCTGCGATGATGCACCAGAAGGACGCGGCGCGCGTCCGGCGAGAGCACGAGGCCGGTGCACGTGATGTGGCCGGGCGTGAACTGAAATCGCGAGAACGGCTGCAGCGACTCGCCCAGCAGCATGAGGATCAGCTCGCGGCTTTTCTGCGCTTCGCCATCATCGGCCATCTGGGCGGACTCCACCAGTGCGGACACGCTGACGGACTCGATCATTGAGAACCCTCGGCCGTGGACGCGCTCTTCGCCAGATGCACGGTGCGTGTGGGGAAGGGAATCTCGATCCCCTCCTGCCGGAAGCGGCGCAGAATGCGGCGCCGGAGCTCCTGCCGGACGCCGAACTGCTGCGCGAACTCGGCTACCGTGAAGTTGACGGAGTACACCAGCGCGAAGTCGCCGAACCCAGGATCGAGCGTGATGGAGGGCGCCGGATCCGCCAGCATACCGGGAACTTCACGCGACGCGCGCTGCGCGATTTCCAGCAGCACGCGCTCCACCTGGTCAGGGTCGGCTGAATAACTCACCGAAACCGGCACCGAGGTGCCCATCTGTTTCTGCGGCAGTGAGTAGTTGGTCACGATGGCCTGCGCCAGCTTCGAGTTCGGCACGATGATGAGGTTGTTGGCAAGGGCGCGGAACGTAGTGCTCCGCCACGTAATGTCGGTGACATAGCCTTCTTCGCCCGTGTTGAGCTTGACGTAATCGCCCAGGCTGATCTGCCGCGCCACCGCGACATAGAACCCGGCAAAAAGGTTCGAGAGCGTGTCCTGCAGGGCCAGTGCTACCGCCAGGCCGCCTACGCCCAATGCCGTGAGGATGGGCGTAACCTGTACGTTAAGCGCGGCGAGGATCAGCAGAATTCCGAGAATGAGCACGGCGAGCTGCGCCAGCGTCTGCGTGAGGGTGGTGACTGGCATAGCACCGGGGATCTGTCCGCCGTAATGGCGCACGATGTCGCCCGCCGCGCGCATGAGCATCAGCGTGAATGAAAGGCCCCACAGCGCGATCAGGACGTGCGGCGCCCACCTCTTCGTTATGACATCCGGTAATAACTCGGAAGATTGAATCGCCAGGTGCAGTGCGAGGATCAGCGCCCACAGCAGCGTCGGACCCCGCAGCGATTCCAGCAGGATGCGCCCGGCGCGGCTGTCGGTACGGTTCGCCCAAGCGCGAAGAGCGCGCAGAAAAAGAGCGCGCGCAATGTACCCGACGCCAAACGTGATGGCGAAGACGATCGAGGGCTGCACCAGCAATTGCGGTTCGCGGACCAGCAGCCGCAGCGTATCCATAGAATCAAGCTAGCAGTTTTTTGCAGCCACCCTCGTGACTGGGGGCCGGCGGCGCAGGGGCGGGAGGTCAGTACCCTAACGCGGTCAGTACCCTAACTCTGTTAACTACTAGGAGTAAACTGCTACTAACCTTTAGGTCTTGTTTCATGCAACCATGTACTGCACAATACTGAGGAGATGACCCGTCGACGTGTACACCATAGACGCGGTGGTGCGATCCTAGAGCTCGCCTTGTTCGCTCCATGGATCTTCTTCCTCTTTGTAGGCGCCTTGGATTGGGGCTTCTATGCGTATTCGCTGATCACCCTGGAAACGGCAACTCGCAGCGCAGCCCTCTACGAATCCGGGCTGGGCACCCCAACTACCAGTTCTGCCTGCCCTATCGTGATGAATGAGATGAGTACTCTCATCAACATGGGTTCGGCCTCGGCGACTTGCGGCTCTGCCCCCCTGGTAGTTACCGCGAGTCAAATTACCGGTCCGGACAATACGCCCTCTGCCCAAGTGTCGGTGACTTATACGACACCGGTCATGATTCCGATTCCCGGGTTGTTGGCGAAGCAGTTCACCATCACACGGGTCGTCACCATGAAGATGGGTTAAGCATGAAAGGTCAAGTGGCGAGCGCCCGCAAAAAGCGCCAGCGCGGCAGCGTGTTGGTAGAGTTCACCATAGCCGGCATCACCTCGGCCGTCCTGATGATTACAACGGTCCAGCTCGCGCTGGCCATGTGGAACTACCACACACTAGCGACCGCGGTGCATGAAGCCAACCGCTACGTCATCGTTCATGGACGCGATTGTATGATGGGTGGAAACAGTTGCACCATTACCGTCGCCAACATCGTTAACAAATTCGAAGCTAACGGTATCGGCCTGGCTCCTGCCAACGTAAATCTGACCCTGACGTCGGATAGCGGAACCACTCATACCTGCAATCCCATCAGTTCGTGCTCCACCGACACCACGCAGTGGCCACCCACCGCGGTCTTCGACAATTCCATAGGCAAGTACAGCACGATCAACGCGAAATATAAGATGAGCACGGGGATTATGGGGTTCTGGTTTGGAACTTCCGGAACCCGGATCGGGACCGTCGCGCTGACAGCTCAATCGAAAGTCCAAATACTTTTTTAGACGCGGAGGACTTCATGCGCAACCAACGAACTCGAGAGCGCGGCCAGACGATAATCCTGTACGCGCTGGGGATGACAACTGTTTTCGGCATGGTCGGGATGGTCAGCGATATGGGCTATGTCTACTATCGCAAGCAGAGCGCTCAAGCCGCCGCGCAATCCGCAGCCATGGCAGCCGTGAAAGCTGCCTTCAACTCCTCCGGTGGAACTTTCGTGTGCGGAAGCCACAACGTCAGTTGTACGACCTACACCTGTCCCCCGACTATCACTGGCTATGGCAGTGACAATTTTCAAGTGGGCTGTCTGTACGCGTCGAAGAACGGATACAAGGGATCCCAGGTTTGGCTGGAAGGCAATATAGGCAGCGTCGACGGGGTAAGGGCAACCTATTGGGTGGCGGCCCACGCCAGCGACAAGCTGCCGTTGCTGTTCTCGGCTGTCCTCGGCAACAGCAGTTCGATTGTAACTGCGCGCTCCACGGTGGCTTACATTCCGGCGACGGGGGGCGGATGCATTTACGCCCTCGACAACAACCCGGCCGATTCCGGCACTCTGACTGTAAACGGCAGCGCGAGCATCACGAGCGGCTGCGGCGTGTGGGTGGATGGGCCCAACGCCAATGCAGCCAATCTGAATGGTGGCGGGACCATTACCGTCGCGGGAGGGCAGACAACACAGATCGTTGGAGGTTTCACCTGTGCCGGAGGCGCTATCGGATGTATTACCCCAGCGCCAACGACCGGTGCGCCGAGCTCCGGCGATCCGCTATCGGGGCTGCCCGCGCCGGTGGATCCGGGCACTTGCACTACCCCAACCTGGACTAACGGCCATAACGGCACAATCTCCAATCCGACCGGCGGCGTGGTTGATATATGCGGCGATCTCTCCCTCAATAACGGCGACAATTTCAACTTTCCACCGGGCACCTATATATTCAAGAGCTGCAATCCCAGCGGCAACCAGGGCTTCTCGGTCCAGGGGAGTGCCCAGGTTCAAGGTACCGGTGTATTCTTCTACTTCACAGGCACCTGCTCGCCCCAAGTTACCGGTGGGGCTTTAATCCACCTTACGGCACCAACCACCGGAACCTACAGCGGGATTCTGATGTACCAGGATCCGAACGATACCGCTGGGGCCACGCTTGCCGGCCACGCGGCCCAGCGTCTCGACGGCATCGTCTACTTCCCCACGCAGATCCTTACCTACGCCGGGGGGAGTAACCAGGCGGGTCAGTCGCAAGCCTTAAGCATCGTGGCCTGGGAGATCACGGTTACGGGGCTCTCCTATATCCAAAACGCCGCCAATTCTCCCTATCTGGGGACGTTCTCGGGCTTCGCCGTAGTCGAGTAACGCGTGCGCCATCTCATTGCGGAACGCATGGCTTCAGCGTAACGTTCGACATCTGGCCCGCCGTCACCGTAACCTTCACCGCGCGGTCGCCGCAGCGCTCGACGGGCGCCATGCGGATCGAGTCTTCGTCGTCGGCAGCGACGAATGCGGCCACGGTATATTCTCCGGGTATGAGGCCGTCCATCACGAATTGGCCCGTAGGCGATCGCTGAGTGCGCCGCATCGGCCAGTCATTGACGTCGGCACGCCGTGCATCGATGTACGCAGTGTCGGTCGGCTGCCCATCCTCGGTGGAAACGGATGCCGAGATCGCGCCCGCCTTGTCGGTGACCGTAATCTCGATCGGCGGGTTGCCTCCTTCCGCCACAGTTACCGGAACGCCCCAGGCGTTCTGCTGGCCGAAGCGGACGCTCTCGATGTACAGTTTGCGCGGCGGCTCGTCCGCCTCCTGCAGAGGGAGGGGCTGAACGTTAAAGATCCATTGTCCCGGAGGAACGTCCCGCAATACGCATTCCTTGCCCACCTGACAGAGCGGCGCCGTAGCCGAGTTGAAGATCATTCCACCCTCGATGGGGCGAGCGCTCCCCACCGAAACTACCAATCCGCCTGTGGTCCGTTCCGGATGCGGCGCTATGAGGTTCACTGCCAAATCGACGTTCCGCGGGATGCGTAGCTCTGCGCTTTGCGATCCGCCCGGACCGATATCGACTGTCATCCGGTACGGCCGGGCTGCCATGTTCACGCCGCCCTCGCGATACACAGCCAATGCGTAATGTCCGGGTGGGATCAGATCGAAGCGGAAGCTCCCATCGGGTTTTACGCGCCGGCGCTGACCCGGTACAAACAGTTCCTCCGATGCCAGTTCGACGGCCGCTGTGCCCAGCGGCTCGCGCGTGATATCCAACAGGCGCCCGCTGAATTCGACCAGCGGCACGTGGCGGAGGCGGAAGTCGAACCCTCCGATGTGCACACCCGCTGCGACGTTCGATTGCACTGCACGGGCGGCATCCTCCAACCCCGGGAAGTAGTAGGTACCGGCGTAGCCGCGGACCTCGCCGCTCTTCTCATCGTGCTCGATCCGCTTTTCGCGCATCGCCGACGGCAGCCGGCAGTAGAGCCGGTAGCTTCCCGGCACGAGGCCGCCAAACTGGTACCGGCCCTCGGCATCCGTCCTGGCGCGAATCGATGAGCCGATATAGATCTCGACGCCCTCCATCGGGTGCCCGTCCTCATCCAGCACCTGACCTGCGATCTCGGAAAGAGGCGTCATCTTCAACGCGATCTGTTCGGCCGATCCGCCGTTCTTGACCTGCACGAAGCGAAATGCCTCGCGATATCCGTCCCGTTTGGCCCGGACGCCATATCGGTCAGCCGCGAGGCCGGAAAAGCGGAAGCTGCCGGAGGCGTCCGTGAACACGTCGGCGGCTGTGCCCTCGGGTGTGATCGAGATCTGCGCGCCCAATACGGGAAGCTTAGTAGCGGAATCGGTGAGGACGCCTTCGATCGCGCCCGTGGCGTCCTGCGCGCAGGCCGCAACGGCCGATAACGCAAGCGCAGCCGGCAGGCGCCACATGAGCCGATCTTACTACAGCGCCCGCACGGCAATTTCGCGCAGCTCTTCGGGCGTAAGCTCGATCGGGTTGGCCTTCATGCTGCTAGCGCGGGCGGCCCCTTCGACGAGGCCATCAACGTCGTCATCGGTAACGCCGTACGCGCGCAGTCCGGGAATTTCCAGCCTGCGGCAGAGTATCGCCGCCCAGCGCACCGCATCTTCCGGTTCGGCCTGCGGCCTTCCGGTCACGAGGCGCGCAATTTCGCCGTAACGCCGCAGAGCCGGGTTCTCGCGAGCGCGCCGCCGCAGCGCTTCCACGTTGATTTCCATCGCGTGCGGCAGCACCGCCGCGCAGGCCGCGCCATGCGGAGCAGGGAAGCGGCCGCCGATGGGCGCCGCGAAACCGTGCACCGCCCCGAGCCCCGCGTTGGCTAAAGCCAGTCCGCCCAGCAGGCTCGCCCACGACATATCCGTGCGCGCGGCGCGATCCGTTCCGTTTTCCCACGCCCGTGGCAGCGCGGAGGCAGCCCGCCTGATTCCATCCACACAGAACATGTCGGTCATCGGATTGGCACGCGAGGACACGTACGGCTCGATGAGCTGCGTCAGCGCGTCCAGCCCGGTGGACGCTGTGATGGCGCGGGGCAATTCGAACGTCAACTCCGGGTCCACCACCGCCATGCGAGGCAGCATGTGCGGACTGCGCAGGCTCGCCTTCACCCTCCGCTCGGGCGATGCCAGCACGGCGTTGCGCGTCACTTCTGAGCCGGTTCCCGCCGTGGTGGGGATGGCAATGAACGGCGCCGACGGGTGACGCAGAGGCTCGCCGCGTCCGATCACTTCCAGGTAATCCAGCGGCTCTCCGGCATTGGTGAGCATCGCCGCCAGCGCCTTTCCCGCGTCGATGGCGCTTCCGCCTCCCAGTGCGATCACGACGTCGCAGCGCTCGTCACGCGCGAACTCCGAGCCGTGCCGGATCAGGTCGATGGTCGGCTCACCCGCTACGCGGAACGGAATCACCGCCGGCCCGATGCTTTCGAGCTTGGCAGCCAGCGGCGCGGCGCGCTCGCCGGATGTTCCGGTCACGAGCAGAACGCGCGCGCCCATCTGCCCGGCCGCGGAAGCGGCCTGCGGCATCACGCCTTCGCCGAACAGAATGCGGGTCGCCGTTGCGAATTCGAATGCCATGCCGCGCTACCACTCCGCGTCCGGCGGATAAACGCTGACGTAGCTCTGCCGCGTGCGCGGCTCGGCCAGCATATCGGTCACCTTGGCCACCCACGCGTGATAATGCGGCTGCTCTTTGTGGCTTACCTGCGCCGCGGTGTCGCGATATACCTCCACCAGTGTGAACCGCGTGGAATCATCCGCCTGCTGGAAGAAATCGAACCGCGCAATCCCGGGCTCCTTGCGGCTGTGGGTTGCGTTCTCGATGGTTGCGGCCTTGAAGGCCTCCAAATGCTCGGCTTTGACGTGAATATAGACCTGGAGGATCAGCATCCTGAGCACTATGATACTCGCCTGCGGACATTGACACTGTGTCGAGTTTCACCCGTAACATCAGGTCATGGGCTGGATCTCCGAACCCTACCGATACATCGTCCGGGCGGCTGGCCTGCGGGGAGGCAATGCGGTCGTCGAGGGGACCCGAATTGGTGTCCACGATATTATTGGACTGCTCCAAAATGGTGAAACTGTCGACACGTTGACGTCAAAGTGCTTTCCGCAACTCACGCGTGCTCAGGTTTACGAGTGCCTCGCTTACTATGAAGACCACCGCGGCGAGATCGACTTGCTGTTCGCCCGTCAAATGGCACTGGGTGCCGAGTGAGCTTGCGGCGAACCGGCCGCATCAGGGCGTCGTCATCGTGATGCCGGCACGGTGGCGGCCGGGAGGTTCGTCGTGGTTGCAGAGAAACTACCGTACCTAGCGGATGTACCGACCGGCATCCTCAACCTCGGTATCCGATACTTCTCTTCGCTGGTGCAGGACTTGCTATCCGCCTTCGAGTTCCTTCACTCCGATCACGTGATGGCGGCGCGGGAAGGCCTGCCGATACTGTCAGCACAGGCTTTCCACAACACCAAGCAACCACAGCGGAGCCGATCCCCGGCGTGGACCTTGGAGCCGGACAGAGTAGGCATTACGCGACCAGGATTGAAGTGCTAGTAGTGAGGGTCTGGCCGAGTCAGATCGATCACCATCCGCAAGCGCGGGGTAATGATCACCTAGGCCGAGAATCCAGCCTTTAGTTTAAGGAACGGCCGCTCGAGGAATCGATAGGACAGCGCGGCCAGCGTGACCGTAAGGACGAACGCGAAGGCGGAGCCAAGCAGCCAGAGCGCGATATCCCGCTCGGGCATTAACGTGCCAATCAGTTTGAGCGCGAAACGATGAAACACGTAGAGGCCATAGGATACCTTGCCGAGCCATTCAAGCATCGCGTTGCTATAGCCCAATGCCATGAAGGCCACTAAGAGCGCAACGGAACCTGCGGCGACGATGTCTTGGGAAATCACCAGTGCCCAGCCCTTGAGCGCCGCAGCCGCGAAGCAGGCCATCCCCGCGGCAGCAAGCGCAATCGCCTGGCCGCGGGCAAACTGCGGGATTCGGCCGCGAAGGATGATCGCCAGCAGGGCGCCGGCGGCGATCGCGTCCATGCTCCCGAACGTCGCCGTGCCGCTCACTGCCGGACCGCTCATGCCGAGCGATACCAGAACGGCTCTGTACGTTTCAGCGATCACAAGCAGACCGATGCAGACCGCCCGATGCCACCGCTCAGAAACGCGAACCAG
>Ga0126381_100005830_pt1 | contig 13609 bp, 8 predicted proteins | sample PanSoiMetPlot_28_FD_96465 | JGI IMG/M metagenome (GOLD analysis project Ga0126381, IMG submission 96465) | Tropical forest soil microbial communities from Panama - MetaG Plot_28 | ecosystem: Environmental > Terrestrial > Soil > Tropical forest > Bulk soil | place: Panama | collected 2016-02-17
GCATCGTGGGAGTGCTCACCGACTGGCGCGACCTGACGCTCCCCGTGCTGACCCTAGCGGTCGTTGCTTTCGCGACGTTCGCCCGCTACGTCAGGTCCGCCGCGATCGACAGCCTCGGCCACGATTACGTTCGCACGGCGAGGGCGATCGGGGGCGACAGCCGCAGAGTGCTCTTGAGGCATGTGCTCAGGAACTCACTGATCCCGGTGATCACTCTGGCGGGCCTGTCGATTCCGCGGATACTGGCCGGCGCGCTGGTGGTCGAAAGCCTCTTCAACATCGAGGGCATGGGCTGGCGCTTGTGGCAGGCCGCGCAGAAGCACGACTTTCCCGTGCTGCTTGGCTTCATCCTGGTAATCGGCGCAGGTGCGGTAATCGGCTCGCTTCTTGCCGATATCGGCTACATGTTCGCTGACCCGCGAGTCGGGCATCGGCGGCCGTGACGGGAAAGCACGCGGCTCCGCCCGTCCGGCGGCCGTGGGTGACGGCCATGCGTGCCAGGCCAACGGCGCCCGCGCTCGCATCGCCAACGGTCAGCGCGGGGTTCCTGCTAATCGTGCTGCTTGTGGTGTTCTGTTTCGCAGGCCCGCTCGTGTACCACGCGAACCTCACTCGGGTGAACTTGCTGTTCGGCAATCGCCCGCCCGGAGCGGGTCATCCGCTCGGCACCGACGCGAACGGAATCGACGTGCTCGGCTCGCTGATGGCCGGCGGGCGGTTGTCGCTCGAGGTCGGCACCGCTGCTGGGCTGCTCGCGGCGCTGATCGGCTCGGCCTGGGGCGCCGTGGCGGGGTATGCGGGCGGCCCGCTTGACGCGTTCATGATGCGGTTCGTGGACGCCGCCGTCGCGATTCCCACGCTTGTGCTGCTACTCCTGCTCAGCGCGATCTATACGCCATCGCCCGCCGTGCTCGTGGTCGTGATCGCCGCGACGTCCTGGCTCAGCACTGCCCACCTGGTCCGCGGAGCCGCTCTGACCCTCCGCAGCAGGGAATACGTACAAGCGGTCCGCGCAATGGGCGGCGGCAGGCTGCGGGCGATCGTGCGGCACATTGCGCCGAACGCGTTCGGTGTCATCGTTGTCAACGTCACGTTCCAGGTCGCCGATGCGATCCTCGTGCTGGCGACGCTCAGCTATCTGGGCCTGGGTGTGCGTCCGCCAGCTGCTGATTGGGGCGACATGATCGCTGGCGGGATCAGGTACATCTACGACGGATACTGGTGGGAGATCTATCCGGCGGGGATCGCGATCATCGTTGCTGTGGTGGCCTTCAACCTGCTCGGCGATGGTCTGCGCGACGCCTTCGAGTGGCCAAGCCGGAGCCGTTGAAGCCGCACGGTGGTTAAGCTGGGCTTGTCGCCCGGCCGGGGGTAACTGGCTAAATGGTCCGAAGTCGGTTCTCGCCGCAGACGGCAGGCCTTTGCGCAATGATGCCAATAGCCCTCTTGTGTCGAGCGTCGCAGGGAGGGGCTCGTCCATGGTCGATCTCACCGATGGGATGCGCGCGTGATGAGTGCCGCGACATCGGTGCCCGAGCCAGTGCCGCCGCAACCGGGTGCGGCAGCGTGCGACTCTGCGATGCTGGACGCCCTGCTGGCTAGGGCCCCGATGGGATTCGCCTTCATTGACACGGACCGTCGGCTGCGCAGGGTCAGCCACTCGCTTGCGGAGATGATCGGCACCAAGCCCGAGGAGCAGATCGGCCACGCCCCGGCTGAGGTGTGGCCAGCCAAGCTGGCCGCGAGCGCCGAATCGGCCGTCGCAGATGTGCTGGCCGACGTCAAGCCTGCCGGTGACGGGCAGCCCGGCGGGGCCTTCGGTCAGGCCGAGGAGGCCGATATCGGTGAGGGCAGGCGGCTCTCCTTGTCCTGGTACCCCACGCACGACCGGGCTGGCGGGCTGACCGGCGTGACCATGATCGCCCTGGATGTTACCGGCGACCACACCGCGGCTGAGGCCGTGCGCAGGACGAGGGAGCGCTACCGGTCGCTGGTGCAGGCCGGCAACCAGGTCGTCTGGGTTACTAATCCGCGCGGAGAGGTAGCCGAGGACTCGCCCGAATGGCGGTGGATCACCGGCCAGTCGCTTGAGGACTACCTGACTGACGGCTGGCTCGCAGCGATCCATCCCGACGACAAGGACCGGATCGATCGCGACTGGCACGAGTGCATTCGGACCGGGACCATCTTCGACGGCAGCTATCGGGTCCGCACCAAGACCGGTTCTTACCGGCACTACGACGTACGCGCCGTACCGATCGAGCGGGATGGCGCGATCATCGAATGGATGGGGGCGAGCACCGACGTCACCGGGCAGCGCGAGGCCGACGAGATGCGGGGTCGGCTCACCGAGCAGCTTTCTGCGGCTGCGCTGCGCACTTCGCGGCTGCAGCAGGCAACGTCGCTGCTCGCTGAGGCGCTCTCGGTTCAGCAAGTGGTCAGCGTCATCACTGAGGTCGGCCGGTCGTCGATCGGCGCCGACTGGTCGGCGGTCGCGTTGGTCGACACCGACAGGCTGAGGCTGCGCATCGTCCGTTCAGATGACGCGCAGAGCCCCCGGGATCTGCCTGATGAACTTCCGCTCGACGCCCGCAGCATGATGACCGAGGCGATCGCTCAGCGCCGTGCTCTCGTCTTCGGCAACGTGGAGAGCCTGCGCAAGCACTTCGAGGCCGACGGCGACGCCGGGTTCGTGCCTGGTGATAGCGGCGAGCAGGCCTGGGTGAGCCTCCCGCTGATCACGTCAGGCGCGCCGTTCGGTGCCCTCCAGTTCGCCTTCGGGGGCCCGCACCAAATCACCGACGAAGAGCGGGTCTTCCTTGAGGCGCTGGCCGGCCAGGGCGCGCTCGCCCTGGAGCGGGCAAGGCTCTACGAGCGAGAGCATGCGACAGCTGAGACTCTGCAGCGCAGCCTGCTGCCTGACAGGCTGCCCGAGGTGCCAGGCATTGCGCTGCGGGCTAGTTACAAGCCTGTCAGCATCGAGGTCGGCGGGGACTGGTACGACGCATTCCGGCTGCCCGACGGCAAGCTCGCTGTCGCGGCCGGAGACGTGATGGGCAAGGGCCTGACGGCCGCCGCCGGAATGGGGCGGGTGCGGAACGCCCTGCGCGCGCTCGCCCTGACCGATCCGAGACCTGCCGCGGTTCTTGCCGGGCTTGACCGGCTATTTCTTGCCACCGAACTCGACGAGCAGGTCACGACGGTCTGCTATCTGGTGGTGGATCCCGAGACCGGCGAGGGCATCGCGGGCAACGCCGGTCACCTGCCGCCCTTGGTGCTCGGACCGGATGGGCCGCCGCATCTCGATCCGACCGAGGCAGGCACGCCGCTTGGCTGGGCGAGCCCACGCCGGCAGTACCCGTTCAGCCTGCCGCCGGGAAACACCGCCGTGCTGTATTCCGATGGTCTAGTGGAGAACCGCAGGCGCGGCCTCGACGCGGGACTTGACGAACTGGTCGCCGTGGCGGCGCGTGCTCCGGCCAAGGTGGTTGCCGATCCACAGCGGCTGATCGACTACCTGGTCGACAAGATGATGACCGGCTACGAGCAGGACGACGACGTCACCGTGCTTGTGCTGCAGATGCCCGTGCGCGAGCCCGCCGGGCGCCAGCGCCGCGCCGCACAGCCCAGCGGGTCGGCGCGGGTAGTGGCTCGCGCCCGCGAACTCGGGCCCGGCTGAAGGCGGTTGAGGAAGGTCAAGCCGTGAAACTTGTGGGTACGCTTTCGCAGCGTGTGGCTGTGTGGGAGCCACCCGATTGGGGGTTCGAGCCGACAGTGGTACGACCTACCTTTCAACTCCGCCTAAGGTGGGGGGCGGGAGCGGTCTTTCCGCTGCCAGGTATGGCAGAGCTGGAGCTCTGCGGACGGTAAGAAGCGCGGCGAATTGACGTTGAGTCAGGTTTCTTGCAGACGATCGCAGGAGAGCGTCGGTTTTGCCTGCTAGCTCGGTCGGTGGGGGACTGACCCGAGCACGGCGGCTGATCGGCCAGCGAAGGAAGGGGTGACCGCGGTGGCAAGCTCTGCAAGCTCCGCGGCGCGGAGGCGGCCAACGCCGACAGGCCGAGGCACTCGCGTTCCGCAGCAATCCCGGGCAGAGCCAGCCGACTCCGGCGGGCCTGCGGACGCTGCCGTAGCGCTCGTGCCTGACGAGGAACCGGCAACGCAGGACCAGCCGGTTTCCCGGCGGATGGGCGGCGGCACGCGCAGAACACCGCGCCGTCAAAGGAAAAGTGATCGCGCGGCAAGGACAACCTCGTCTGACGGAGCGGATACTGTGGTTGATCCGGCAATCCCGGCTCCGGCCGGCCCTGTCTCCGCGGGTCGCCAGGAAGCACAGTCGGCGTCCGCCAAACGCGGCGCAAAGCGCGACGCGGACGGCGCGGGCGCCGAGACCGGCACGCGCGGCGCGGCGGCTCACGGCTCGAACGGCAAGGGACCTGGCTCCGATGGCGAGAGTCCTCTCGCCGGAATCACTGACCTGGAAGGTGACGTGAACCTGGCGGAACGGGCTGATCTAGACGTCGAACCTGATCTTGATGAGGTCGACGATCTGGCGACTGATCCCGATCTCGGGGAGGTTGCCGAGCTGGAGGGCGACCCCGATCTGGCCGCTGTGGCTGATCTTGAGGTCGAATTGGGCGACCTGTCCGAGCTTGAGGATGACGCGATTGACGAGGAGGCGATCGACGGACTAGACCTCGAGGCCAGTACCGACGTGACCGATGACGCTGACGAAGCCGACGCGGCCGACGGCGAGGCCGTAGCCGAGGTTGGCGGCATGACAGCCACAGTTAGCGTCGTGACTGTCGGCGTGACCGTCGCGGCCGGAACCGCCGAGGAGTCCGAAGACGAGGCTTTCGTCTACGGCGACGATGACGAAGACCTCCCCGCAGCCCAGGTGGCGGTCGCGGGCGCGACCTCGGACCCGGTCAAGGACTACCTCAAGCAGATCGGCAAGGTGCCGCTGCTGAATGCCGAGCAGGAAGTAGAACTCGCGAAGCGGATCGAGGCGGGCCTGTTCGCTGAGGAGAAGCTGGCCGACGGCGGGCGGGCGATGCCGCGCGACGTCAAGGGCGACCTCGAGTGGATCGCCGAGGACGGTCGCCGGGCCAAGAACCACCTGCTCGAGGCGAACCTGCGGCTGGTGGTCTCGCTGGCCAAGCGGTATACCGGCCGCGGCATGCTGTTCTTGGACCTGATCCAGGAGGGCAACCTGGGCCTGATCAGGGCGGTCGAGAAGTTCGACTACACCAAGGGCTACAAGTTCTCCACCTACGCCACCTGGTGGATCAGGCAGGCGATCACGAGGGCGATGGCCGACCAGGCCCGCACGATCAGGATCCCCGTGCACATGGTTGAGGTCATCAACAAGCTGGCCAGGGTGCAGCGGCAGATGCTGCAGGACCTGGGCAGAGAGCCGACTCCCGAAGAACTCGCGGCCGAGCTCGACATGACGCCGGAGAAGGTGATCGAGGTCCAAAAGTACGGCCGTGAGCCGATCTCGCTGCATACTCCGCTTGGCGAGGACGGCGACAGCGAGTTCGGCGACCTGATCGAGGACTCCGAGGCCATCCAGCCGGGCGAGGCAGTGAGCTTCACGCTGCTGCAGGAGCAGCTGCACTCCGTGCTCGACACGCTGTCCGAGCGCGAGGCCGGCGTCGTGTCGATGCGCTTCGGGCTCACCGACGGTCAGCCGAAGACACTCGACGAGATCGGCAAGGTCTACGGCGTGACCAGGGAGCGGATCAGGCAGATCGAGTCAAAGACCATGTCCAAGCTCAGGCACCCTTCCCGCTCGCAGGTGCTGCGCGATTACCTCGACTGAGGCACTGGCTGGCCTGCCCCGGCCACACATCGAACGGCCCGACACAGCGAACGGCCCGTCACCCGACTGCGGGTGACGGGCCGTCGTCAAGTCAAGGATCAGCGGGCGGCCGCGCCGGAATTGCCTGGCTGGTCGGTGAGCCGTGCGGTCTCATCGTGGATCTCCACGGCGACCTGTGCGAGTGCGAGCGCGTGCTGACGGTTGTGGTGCCCGCAGAACAGCAGTTCTGCCGACCCGGGCAGGATGACCCTGACATACGCGGGGGCACCGCACCGGTCACACAGGTCGTTGGCGTTCAGCGGCTTCGCTGGGGCCATCGCTCCGGTCATGTCCGCCTCCCTTGCCCGATTCCCGCCGACGGGTTTGCCGACGGTTTCTCCAACCTGCGATCTCTATGCATGACAACACCTAGCCCGTAAGGCGTCATCCCATGCCGGGGTGGCGTACGCCGTGGGCGAACACATTACGGATCACCGGCCCGATCTTTGTACATCACGCGCCCCCGATCAAGTTGTCCCAGATCAGCGGCTACGTAGGGGTATGTGGTCCGGCGTGGCTCGGCAAATCAGGGGCGCGGGGCCGCTACCCTTCGAGGCAGATAATTACTGCGGCGCGGGGTAGCTGGGCGTCCACAAGACAGCGCGGGCGACACCGGCGCGGTTCGTTGACCGGCGCCGCGTCGGCCGTGACTTGGGAGAAGCGTGAGCAGCGCCGTGAAATCTGGACGACAGCCATGACCGCCGCCCTTGATGAGGCGCCAGGCGGGGGTCATGCTGATCGTTCCCCCGCAGGCGCGCCGCGAGCGCGCCGTAGAAGTCGTCCCGCCAGCGGCACAAGCTCCCCCGCGAGCGTCGGCGACGGCTACTCGGCGCGCCACCTCATCGTTCTCGAGGGCCTTGACGCGGTACGCAAGCGGCCTGGCATGTATATCGGCTCGACCGACGGCCGGGGAATGCTGCACTGCCTGTGGGAGATCATCGACAACTCGGTGGACGAGGCGCTGCACGGAACGTGCACCAGGATCGAGGTCATCCTGCACGCCGATCATTCCGCCGAGGTGCGCGATAACGGCCGCGGCATCCCGATCGACATCGAGCCGAAGACCGGACTGCCCGGGGTCGAGCTCGTGATGACCAGGCTGCACGCGGGCGGCAAGTTCGGCGGCGGCTCGTACACCGCATCAGGCGGCCTGCACGGCGTGGGGGCGTCCGTCGTTAACGCGCTATCGGCACGGCTCGACGTGCATGTTGAGCGCGAGGGCTACGAGTGGGCAGCCAGCTTCCACCGCGGCGTGCCTGGCGACTACAGCTCCGATGGCGTTGACGCGCGGTTCACGCCCGGGTCTGGCCTGCGCAAGCTGCACAAGATCCCGAAGACTCGGACCGGGACGAGGACCAGGTTCTGGCCGGACCGGCAGATCTTTGTTCAGGGGGCTGACTTCGCGTTCGAACCTCTCGTCCAGCGGGCCAGGCAGACGGCATACCTCGTGCCCAGTCTGCTCATCACCGTCATCGACGAGCGAGCCTTCGTCCGCACCGATCATGCGCCCGACGGGGACGCGCGGTCCGGGGAGGCCGGCCAGCTGCCTGATCGGATGGCCGACGGGACCCGGCCAAGAACGGTCGAGTTCAAGTTCGACGGCGGGATCAGCGAGTTCTGCGCGCATCTGAGCACAGGCACGCCCGTGACCGACGTCATCAGGCTGACCGGCAAGGGTCAGTTCACCGAGACGATCCCCGTTCTCGACGACTTGGGCCACCTCACGCCGACGGATGTCGAGCGCGAGCTCGAGGTGGACGTTGCGCTGCGCTGGGACAGCGGCTATGACACGATCACCAGGTCCTTCGTGAATGTCATTGCCACGCCCAAGGGCGGCACGCACGTGACCGGTTTCGACCGTGCGCTGGTGAAGACGCTGAATGAGCAGCTCAGGGCGACAAGGATGCTGCGCAACGGCGACGAGCCTGTCATCAAGGAGGACGTGCTTGAGGGATTGACGGCGGTGATCGCGGTCCGGCTGCCCGAGCCTCAGTTCGAGGGTCAGACCAAGGAAGTGCTTGGGACGCCCGCCGCGTCACGAATTGTTGGCCAGGTGGTCGCCACCGAACTCCGCTCGTTCCTTGAGGGGCGGGTGAGGGGCACCAAGCAGCAGGCCAAGGACGTGCTCGAGAAGGTCTTGGGCGCGTCGAAGACCAGGATCGCGGCCAGGGAGCACAGGGAGAATCAGCGCCGCAAGTCGGCCCTGGCCACCTCGGCGCTGCCGGCCAAGCTAGTGGACTGCCGTTCGGCCGATGATCGAAGCGAGCTGTTCATCGTCGAGGGCGATTCGGCTCTTGGTACCGCAAAGCTCGCCCGCGACTCTGAGTTCCAGGCGCTGCTGCCGCTCAGGGGCAAGATATTGAACGTCCAGAAGGCGTCATTGTCGGACATGCTCAAGAACGCCGAATGTGCGGCGATCATCCAAGTGCTTGGCGCCGGCTCGGGGAATGCCTTCAATCTGGACGCGGCCAGGTACCAGCGGGTGATCCTGATGAGCGACGCCGACGTGGACGGAGCGCACATCAGGTGCCTGCTGCTGACGCTCTTCTACCGGTACATGCGGCCGATGGTGGAGGCAGGCCGGGTTTTCGCGGCCGTCCCGCCGCTGCACAGGATCAAGCTGACCAATCCGCGCAAAGGCCAGGACCGCTTCATCTACACCTACACCGACGCCGAGCTGCACCGCAGGACTCTCGAACTTGACCGAAGGGGCCAGAAGTACGAAGACCCGCCGCAGCGTTACAAGGGCCTAGGCGAGATGGACGCCGTGCAACTGGCGGAGACGACGATGGACCCGCGCCACCGCACGCTTCGCCGGATCAGGATCGAAGACGCCGAGGCGGCGACCGAGATATTCGACCTGCTGATGGGCAGTGAGGTCGCTCCGCGCCGGGACTTCATCGCCGGCGGAGCGACCGAAATCGACCCGGCCAGGATCGACACCTGACCCGTGCCGGGCCAGCCAGTCATCTACCGGGGAGCCGCCCTCGCCGACGGGCTTGGGCCATCCCTGCGCAGGCCGGTGACTGTCGTCGTAAGCGACGGAATTATCACCCACATCGGTGACGGCGACACCATGTGGTCAAGCCGGACGCCGACGGTCATTGACGCGAGCGGCGCGACCATCGTCCCCGCCTTGGTCGACTCCCACAGTCACCTGACCCTGCAAGGTGGCGCGCAGTGGATCGCCCGCGGCGCCGATCCGACGCCTGACCTGATCGATGCGGCTGAGCGGAACGCCGCCGCGCTTGTCGCCGCCGGAGTCCGCTGGGTCAGGGATGTCGGATCGCCTCGACGGGCGGACGGGGGTGACGGCCGTGAGCGGGCGCTCGCTCTTGGGCTCAGGGACCGCTGGCGCAACAGGCGCGGATATCCGTACATCAGGGCCGCGGGAACCTGGCTGACCAAGGAAGGCTCGCTGCACGCCGGCCTGGCCGTCGAGGTCCGCGACGCCGACGGACTGCTCGCCGCGGCGCTCGCCCAACTCGATGACGGAGCTGACCTCGTCAAGCTGTACCTGGATGGCCCCGAGCAGGGGGTCGCCCCGTGGTCGGCCGACGAGGTCCGCGCCGTCGTCGCGGCGGTCCACGCGAGGGGGGCGACCGTGGCCGCGCACGGCTCCGGGCTCGCTAACTGCGCTCTGGCGGCCGACGCCGCCGTTGACACGCTGGAGCACGGGTTCGCTCTCGATGAGGACATCGCCCGGACTCTGGCGACCAACGGCGTCACGCTGGTCTCCACGCTGTCGGTGATGCACTCGTGGCTGACCTTCGGCACCACCACCACGATCGAGCGCTTCGCCGGGGACGCGGGTAGGTCGGCGATCGCCGAGCGGCTGGAAATGGCGGAGGAGAGCATCAGGATCGCGCACAAGGCGGGTGTGGCGATCGCGGCCGGCAGCGACTTCGGCGGTGGTTCGGTCCGGGCTGGGCACCTGGCGTGGGAAGTGCAGGCGCTGGTCAGGGCCGGGCTTGAGCCGTGGCGGGCGCTCGGCGCTGCTACCTGGCAAGGCGGGTCTGTTTTCGGCGATCCCGACGCGGGACGGATCAGGGTCGGCGGCCCTGCGCATTTCCTGCTTGTGCACGGCGATCCGCTGGCCGACCCGGCGGCGCTTTGGCGAGTCTGGCGGGTCGTGTAGCCCCGACATGGCGGCGGGCCCGGAGCGGGCCCGCCGCCATCGATAGTTGCCCGCGCGGCTGGGCGCCAGCCGTGCCGGGGCTGACAATCCGCTGAACGTCTGCGCGGTTGCGGGCCGTAACGCCGGGTCAGGCGGGCGTGGCTGTCCCGCCGACGGCCGCGAGCGGGTGGCGGACGCGCTCGCCTGAGCCGTCCCTGCGGCCCTGCGGCGGGGGCAGGGAAACGGGCGTTCCTGCTGCGGTGGCACCCCGGCCTGGTCCGGGGCCTGCCCAGGCCAGCACGAGAACGTCTTCTCCCTTGAGGAACCGATGGCAGCGCACACCGCCGGTTGCCCTGCCCTTGGGCGGGAACTGCGCGTACGGCGTCACCTTGACGCTCGCTGGCGACGTTCCTGGCAGGGCGCTCGCGCTGCCCGCCACGGTGACGACGACCGGTTCGGCGCCCGGCTGGGTGGATTCGCCGGCTCCGGTGTCGGGCGTGAGCGCGCCGAACCACACCACTGATGCGCGTTGAGCAAGCCTGATGCCGGTCATTCCGGCCGCCGCCCTGCCCTGCGGCCTGACCGCTCCCGCCCCGAACCGCAGCAACTGCGCATCGCTGGTGATGAAGACCAGATCCTGGTCGTCGCTTTCGAGCTGAACGGCGCCAACCACGCGGTCTCCTTCCTTGAGCGCTATCACCTCGAAGTCCGAGGCGTTCTGCGGGTAGTCGGCGCTCACCCGCTTGATTACGCCACTGGCGGTGCCAACGGCCAGCCCGGCTCCAGCCGCCTCGGCCGCCACGATCGCGACCACCGTCTCGCCTCGCTCGGTGGCCACGAACTCGCTAACCGGCGCGCCACCGGATAGCCCAGGTGCGTGGGCCGTCGGCGGCAGGGCGGGCAGCTCGAGCACTCCCAGCCTGATCAGCCGTCCTTTCGAGGTCAGCACGCCGATCGTCCCCCTGGCTGTGGACGCGACCGCCGAGACGATCACATCGTGTGCCGACCGAGGCTCGGCTGCCCGGCCGCGGGCGCGGCCGAGTCCCGGTCCGGCGGTTCCGCCGGTGTTTTGTTGAGCCTCGCCGTTGTCCGCGTTCTCCTGCTGCGCTGGCGTGCGTGCGGCGGTTCGTGCCAGCAATCCGGCCGAGGAGAGCAGTACCGTGCACGGATCATCGGCAACCTCCAGCGGGACCGCGGCGGCGCGCGGGGCGCCGGTGCCCTCGAGCAGCACGGTCCGCCGCGGCGTTCCGAACTTCTCAGCCACGGCGGCAAGCTCGGACGAGACGAGTTCGCGCAGCTTCTGCTCATTCTCGAGGATCGCGGTCAGCTCGGCGATCTCGGCCTGGAGCGTCTCGCGTTCTCGCTCGAGCTCAAGCCGGTCATAGCGGGTAAGACGGCGCAACGGGGTGTCGAGTATGTACTGCGCCTGGATCGCGGACAGGTCGAAGATGGCCATCAACCGCTCTTTGGCGGCTGCGGCGTCATCGCTGGTCCTGATGACCTGGATCACCTCGTCGATGTTCAGCAGCGCGATGACCAGACCGTCGACCAGGTGCAGCCGGTCGGCGCGCCTGTTGCGCCTGAACTCGGTGCGCCGCCTGACGACCTCGATCCGGTGGTCGATGTAGATCTGCAACAGCTCGCGCAGGCCGAGCACGCGCGGCCGGGCGTCGACAAGCGCCACGTTGTTGATACCGAACGTGTCTTCCATCGGGGTGAGCCTGTAAAGCTCCTCGAGCACCGCCTCTGGGTGGAAGCCGCTGCGGACCTCGATCATCAGGCGCAGGCCGCGGTGCCGGTCGGTGAGGTCCTTGAGGTCGTGGATGCCGTTCAGCTTCTTGGCCTGGACAAGGTCCTTGATCCTGGCCACGACCTTCTCAGGCCCGACGCCGTAGGGCAGCTCTGTGACCACGATGCCCGCGCGGCGCGGCGTAATCTGCTCGATCCTGGCGGCTGAGCGGGTGCGGAAGATGCCGCGGCCGGTCTCGTAGGCCTCCCTGATACCTTCCAGCCCGATGATCTTGCCTCCGGTCGGCAGGTCGGGTCCCGGCACGAACCGCATGAGTTCGTCGAGCGTGGCGTCCGGGCTCGCGAGCAGATGGCGGGCGGCAGCGATGACCTCGCCGAGATTATGCGGCGCCATGTTGGTCGCCATTCCAACCGCGATCCCGGCGGCACCGTTGACAAGCAGGTTCGGCAGCCCGGCGGGGAGCACCTCGGGCTGGCTCTCGGTTCCGTCGTAGTTCGGGCCGAAGTCGACCGTGTCTTCATCAAGCGATGCGGTCATTTCCATCGCTGGCGCGGCGAGTCTGGCCTCCGTGTATCGCATGGCTGCGGGCGCGTCGTCGCCGCCGAGAGAGCCGAAGTTGCCGTGCCCGTCGATCAGCGGGAGCCGCATCGCGAAGGGCTGAGCCAGCCTGACCAGGGCATCGTAGATCGCGGAGTCGCCGTGCGGATGCAGGCGCCCCATCACCTCGCCAACGACGCGAGCGCACTTGACGTGCGCGCGGTCAGGGCGCAGGCCCATCTCGGACATCTGGTACAGAATCCGGCGCTGCACGGGCTTCAGCCCGTCCCGTGCGTCGGGCAGCGCGCGCTGGTAGATCACCGAGTACGCGTACTCGAGGTAGCTGCCGCGCATCTCGTCGGTGACGTCGATGTCGACGATGTTCTCTTCGAAGCCCTCGGGTGGCGGGGTTGTCCTGGTGCCTCGTGCCATGCCGATATTGTGCCGCGTCCGAGCCGCCGCCTGCGACGACGAGGGGCCCGGCGCGCCGTTCGCCGGTTGTTTGACCTAGGCCATCCAGTACTTGACTGATAAATTCGCCAACGGTCGGCGCTAGTTCAGCCGGGCGCGATGTCCCGGGCTAGGCCGGTGAGGGGCACGCGATGGGGTTTCCTAATCAGCCTTCGGACCAGGGGGAGCCGGGTTTCCACGAGCAGCCGACGATCGGCGGCCAGCAGCCGGGCGGCTTCGGCCAGCAACCAGGCGGCGACACAAGCACCTGATCGTCATGATGTCGCTGCCCCGGCGGCACCGCAGCGGCAGCAGTTTGCCCGCGATGACCATTGTCTAACCGCCATTGACCTCATCGCGCGTCCGCCGCCGATAGCATGTGGCCATCGGATGTGCCTGGTGCCTTTCGGCCTCGCGCTGCTATTAGCCATCCTTGAGTTTCGTGTTGTCACAACGCGCGGGCGACGGCGGGCCGCGCGGAGGGAGTCCTAATGGCTATGCCATGGGAACACGCTGCCGATGCCCGGGCGGCGCTGCACGCGATCGTCACAGATCCAGATCACGGCGTGGCCGCGCTCTCCAGCCCACGAACCATGTCGAATCTGCTCAAGGATCTGTTGCCGGACGCGCCAAGGGAGAAGAACCTGCTGATCGCGGCCGCTGAGGCCGGTCTTGCTGACACGCTGCGCGAGCACGTGTCGCAGGGCATGGATACGCCAACCGCGATCAGGCTTGCGGCATCCTCCTTCTCGGCGAGCACCCCGCTCACCGCTGATGCATGCAGTTGGGTCACTGGTGAGATCGCGCTGGCGATGGGCATCAGCGAAAGAAATGATCAAGCTCCGCAGCCCAGCAATCCCGCCGGATCGTACCCCGTCGGCGACGTGCGCAC
>Ga0126381_100005831_pt1 | contig 13608 bp, 14 predicted proteins | sample PanSoiMetPlot_28_FD_96465 | JGI IMG/M metagenome (GOLD analysis project Ga0126381, IMG submission 96465) | Tropical forest soil microbial communities from Panama - MetaG Plot_28 | ecosystem: Environmental > Terrestrial > Soil > Tropical forest > Bulk soil | place: Panama | collected 2016-02-17
CGTATTCCGGGCCCAGGAGCTCGGCGCCGCCGGATGACGGGATCATCCGGCTCCGGTCATGGCTGCCCATCCCGCCCGGCACGGTCATCCGCTTGCCGGTGAGATGGTCCCATAGCTCCAGCCGCATGCTCACCGGCTCGGCGATCTTGTCGAGGTAGTACCCGGGTATCTCGTACACCAGGTGCCCGGAGGCCGTGCCTCCCGGAGGCAGCGCTAGCGGCATGCTGATGGGAGTCAGTCCCAGTGATGGCGGCAGCGGCCAGTCCGGCGGCGGGCAGACGGCCTCGCCCACGCGGCCCCACGACCCGGGGATCAGCTTGAGGTAGAGCAGCGCCGTCAGGCTCGCCTCCTGGCTGGCCCCGGCGTTCTTCAGGCGGGCATGGAACGACCGCAGGTGAGCCGGCACGGGGAGGCCGGACTCGGACTCGTGCTGCGTGTCCAGGGAGCCGGTGCCGTAGATCTCGACCTCGATGTCAGGAAAATCTGGCCGCGCGGCCGACGGGAAGGGCCAGCCCTTCACCGCGCCGAAGAAGCACGCGTAGGCCGCGACGAAACAGATGAGCGCCCCCAGCATCCACCCGTTGAGGAAGAGCGAATAATGCGGCCCTTTCGCAAAATAAGCGATGGCCACAGCGGCCAGGAAGAGGAACAGGGTCAGGAACAGCCCGCCGAGCCAGAGCCACAGCTCACGGTAAGATCGCACGGCCGGGAGTCTACGCCGATCGGGTTAAAAGCCTCCCCCCGGTCCCGGCCCTGGAGCACCTGAACCATGGACGCACGCGAGCTCGCCGACCTTCCGTTCGCCGCGGCGCTGACGCCGCACCGCGGCGGGCTGGCCGCGGACGCGGTCTACGACGGCGTGCACTTCGACCAGCTCAGCTTCGACGAGCCGAAGGCGGCAGGCAGCCGCTTCATCGAGTGCGCGTTCACCGGGGCGTCGCTGTCGGGCGGTCAGCTGCGCAAGGCCAGGTTCCGCGACGTCTGGCTGCGTGACGTGCGGCTGGTCGGGACCGGCCTGGCCCAGACGCAGTGGGCGGACGTGACCGTCGCCGGGAGCGTCGCCGCGGGCGCCGAGGTATCCGGCGCGCAGCTGCAGCGGGTCACGTTCCGCGGCTGCAAGCTGGACTCGGTGAACTTCCGCGCCGCCGAGCTCGCCGAGGTGACCTTCGACGACTGCGAGCTGCGCGACGTGGACTTCGCGGGCGCGACGCTGGCCCGAACCGCGTTCCCGGGCTCCCGGCTGACCAGGACCGACTTCACCGGCGTCCGCATGGACGCGACCGACCTGCGCGGCGCCGAGCTCGGCGTCATCATCGGCCCTGACTCGCTGCGCGGCGCCATCGTCAGCACCGGGCAGCTCGTCTACCTGGCCCCGGTCCTGGCGCAGACCATGGGCATCACCGTGTCGGACGACTAGAGCGCCGGCACTAGCATGCCTGGAGTGCGAGACGGTACCGGAGAACTGGCCGGCCACCCAGACCGTCTGCGGTGGAACGCCAGGTACGGGGGAGGATTCGGGGCTTCGTTCGAGCCTCACCCGCTGGCGGTGCAGGCCCTGTCCCTGCGGCTCCCGGACGGCCCGGTGGCCGACCTCGCCTGCGGGCCGTCGGGCAGCGCCCTGCTGGCCGCGGCGGCCGGGCGCCGGGTCACCGCGGTCGACATCTCCGAGGTGGCCCTGGACCTGCTGGCCGGCCAGGCCCGTCGCCGCGGCCTGGGCGGCCTGATCACGCTGGTGCACGCCGACCTGGGGACGTGGCGTCCGGAGCCGGGCGGCTATGCGCTGGTGCTGGGCACCGGCTACTGGGACCGGGGCGTGTTCGCCGTGGCGGCGCAGGCGGTGGCGCCCGGCGGCGCGCTGGGCTGGGAGGCGTTCACCGCCGGGGCGCGGCGCGTCCGGCCCGGCCTGTGCCCGGACTGGTGCCTGGGGCCCGGGGAGCCGGCCTCGCTCCTGCCGGCCGGGTTCGCGGTTCTCGGCCAGCAGGACCTGCCCGGCAGCGAGCACGGCCCGAGGAGGCGCCTGCTCGCCCGGCGGCCGGGCTGATCGCGGGATACTGGGCCGCATGGTGGACAACATCGCCCGGGAACAGGCCATCTACCAGGCGCTGAAGGCGGCCGATGAGGTGGCGGCGGCGCTGCAGGCGCACCTTATCGAGGAGCACGGAGCCGATCTGGAACGCGAGGCACCGCAGGGGCCCGCGACCGACTCGCTCAAGCTGCTGCGCCAGGCCCGCGAGCGCCTCGGCGAGGGGCTGCGAGCGGTCGACGCCAGCACCATCGCCGAGTCGGACCACATTTCCCTGCGCAACCAGTGAGCCCTTCGCGGCCGGTGGCCGCGATCAGGCCTGCGGTCATGCCCGGGCGTAGACCCGGACGTAGTCGACCAGCATCCGCCGCGGGAAGGCCACCGACCCGTCCGGGGCCTGCGAGGCGGTCCCGCCGACCGCCACGTTGAGCAGCAGGAAGAAGTCATGATCGAAGGGCCAGGGCCGGCCGTGCAGGTCGTCGGCGGTGACCGTCCCGTACCGCCGGTCATCCAGGTACCAGCGGATCCGGTCCGGCTCCCAGGCCACCGAGTACACGTGGAAGCGGCCCGACAGGCTTGAGCCGGCCCGGTGGGCGGCCGTGATACCCGCGCCGCCGGAGTACCCGGGCCCGTGCACGGTGCCGTGCACCAGCGCGGGATCGGTGCCGAAGTTCTCCATGATGTCGATCTCGCCGCACCGGGGCCAGCCGACCTCGTCGATGTCCTGGCCGAGCATCCAGAACGCGGGCCAGATCCCGCGGCCGCCGGGCAGCCGTATCCGGGCCTGGACCACCCCGTACCGGACCGTTACGGAATCCTTGGTGACCAGCCGGGCCGAGGAGAATGCGCGGCCGCCGTGGTGGCCGCGGGCCTGCGGGGCGAGCCGCCGCGCCGTGATGACGAGGTGGCCGGCCCCGTCGAGCCGGGCGTTCTCGGTGCCGCCGGTGTAGTACTGCAGCTCCGCGTTCCCCCAGCCGTGGCCGCCGGTCTCCGGCCGCCACGCGCCGGGGTCCGGCGGCGAGCCCGCGGGCCCGTCGAACTCGTCCGACCAGGCCAGCGTGCACCCCTTCAGGGCGTCGGCGACGGGGTCAGGCACTCCCGCCCCCCGGGATGAGCAGGCCCGGCAGGTCGGCGACGGAGTCGATGACCTGGTCGGGCGAGCCGGGCGCGTTGCGGTGCGTCTCCGGCCGGTACTTGCCGGTCCTGACCAGGACGCCGGTGAGCCCGTGGCGCTGCGCGGCCAGCACGTCGGCCTCGATGTCGTCCCCGACCATCACGGCCCCCGCCGCGTCGGCGCCCAGCGCGGCCAGGGCGGTGGCGAAGAACGCGGCCGCGGGCTTGCCGGTCACCTCCGCCCGCACGCCCGCGGCCTGCTCCAGCCCGGCCAGGAACGCCCCGGTGTCGAGTTGCAGCCCGGACCCGGTGCGCCAGTACAGGTTGCGCCCCATGGCCACCAGGCGCGCGCCGCCCAGCAGGTACCCGAAGACGCGGTTCAGCGCCGGGTAGCTGAACTCGGGGCCGGCGCCGCCCAGGATGACCACGTCCGGCGCCGGGTCGTCGGTGATCTGCACCCCCGGCAGGTCAGCGGCGATGTCACCGCTGTTCAGCAGCGCGCAGCGGGCGCCGGGGCAGTTCCTGGCCAGGTAGGCAGCGGTGATGGCCGGCGCGGTGAAGATGTCGCCGGGGCCGACGCCGAAGCCCGCGTCGGCCAGGGTCGCGGCGATCCAGGCCCGGGTCTGCGAGGTGGTGTTCGTGACCAGCGCCACCGCTACGCCGGCCGCGCGCAGCCGGGCCACCGCGTCGACCGCGCCGGGCACCGGCCGCCAGGACACGGTGAGCACGCCGTCGATGTCGAGCAGGACCGCCGTGATTCGCCGCATGAACCGACGTTAGCCACCGCCGAACGTGCCCGGCAGGTCCCGCGGCCCGGCGCTCATCACCGACGGCCGGAGCAAACCGCCTGACCGGCCGTAGTCTGGACTAATGGCGTACAACCGGAGCAACCGCCTGGTGGTGGGAATGTCGGGACGGTGACGCTGGCCGGCGCGACCGTCCTGCCGCCGGTACCGGCGTTCTATCACCGCCCGTCCACCATCGACGACCTGCTGGCCCACGCCTACGGCAAGGTCCTGGACCAGTTCGGCATCGACCATGACCTGTACCGGCGGTGGTCGGGATGACCGGGCCGCGGGGGGTGACGGTCCCGGAGGCGCTGGCCCGGCTCGAGGGCTGGGAGGCGAGCGAACGGCGGCTGCGCCGGCTGGCGGGCGGCGCCCCCGCGCCGGGCGGCCCGGACCAGCCGGCTACGATGAGTTCCGTCATGCGGCGCTACGTACTCATCCTTAGCTGCCGTAGCGGGACCTGATCATGGCAGGCCAGCACCCCGCTACGGGATGAGGTGCTGGCCGTGAGCCGTGGCTGGACCTGGCCCCCCGCTGACTTTCCCGAATCACCGGCCTGACCAGATCGTTTCCGGCCCTCCGGATCGTCGATTGACATCCTGGCGCAGATCCTCCTGGCGGCTCCGCCCCTGACGGGCTGCCTGATGAGCCACCCGCATCTGAGTCAGGAGAACGCGATGTCCGACAGCCATCCCTCACCCCACCCCGCCGACAGCGCCGACGACGCCCAGCGGGCGCTGCAGGCGGTCCAGATTGCCCTGGACCGCAGGGACAACGGCGGCGACACGGGCGCCTCGCGCGACTAGGCGGGCGCGCGGTGGCCGGCGCTGGCCAGCGCGGCGAGCTCCCGCGCGGCGGCGACCACCAGCGGCGCCAGCCGGCGGCCCGGCGAGCTGCCGAGCCGACTGGCCGGGCCGGAAACGCACAGGGCGCCGAGCAGCGCCCCGTCGCGCAGCACCGGGGCGCTGACGCTGGCCACGCCCGGCTCGCGCTCGGCGACGCTCGACGCCCAGCCGCGCCGCCGCACCGCGGCCAGCTCGTCCGGCCCCGCCGCGGCAAACCGGCTGGCATCGTCCGACCAGGCCAGCAGCACCTTGCCGCCGGACCCGGCGTCCAGCGGCAGCAGCGCGCCCACCGGCACGCTGTCGCGCAGGCCCGCGCCGGCGTCCCGGGCGGCGATGCACAGCCTCCGGTCGCCGGAGCGCAGGTACAGCTGGACGCTCTCCCCGGTCTGGGCGTGCAGCCGGGCCAGCACCCCGGCCGCGAGCGTCCCCAGCTCGAGCCCGTCGCCGGCCCGCAGCGCCAGCTCGGTCAGGCGCGGCCCGAGCCGGAAGGCGCCGTCGGCGGTGCGCCCGACCAGGCCGTGCACCTCGAGCGCGACCAGCAGCCGGTGGGCCGTGGGCCGCGGCAGCCCGCTGGCCTGCGCCAGCCACCGCAGCGTCCGCGGGCCGTCGCCGAGCAGCTCGAGCAGGGCCATCGAGCGGTCGAGCACGCCAACTCCGCTGACCGGGTTGCGGCCCGCGCCCGCCGGTCCTACAGTGTCCATGGACTGAACAGTCTATCTCATTATCTGAGACAAATGTGAGAGAACGAGACGCCATGGCCGGACGCCTGTTCGACAAGATCTGGGATCGCCACCTGGTGGCCAGCCCCGCGGACGAGCCGCCGTTGCTCTACATCGACCTGCACCTGGTCCACGAGGTCACCTCACCGCAGGCGTTCGAGGGCCTCGAGCTGGCCGGCCGGAAGGTGCGCCGGCCCGACCTGACCGTGGCGACGATGGACCACGACGTGCCGACCATCGGCCTGGACCGGCCCATCGCCGACCCGCTGGCCGCCGAGCAGATCGCCCGGCTGCGCCGCAACGCCGAGGTCCACGGCATCACCCTGTACCCGCTCGGCAACATCGAGCAGGGCATCGTGCACGTCATCGGCCCGCAGCTCGGGCTCACCCAGCCGGGCATGACGATCGTGTGCGGGGACAGCCACACCTCGACCCACGGCGCGTTCGGCACGCTGGCCTTCGGCATCGGCACCAGCGAGGTCGAGCACGTGCTCGCCACGCAGACGCTGCGCCAGGTCAAGCCCGCGGCGATGGCGGTCACCGTGGACGGCGAGCTCGGGCCCGAGCTCACCGCGAAGGACCTGGTGCTGGGCATCATCCGGGCGCTCGGCACGGGCGGCGGCGTCGGCTCGGTCATCGAGTACCGCGGCGCGGCCGTGCGGGCGCTCTCGATGGAGGGCCGGTTGACGGTCTGCAACATGTCCATCGAGGGCGGGGCGCGGGCCGGCATGGTCGCCCCGGACGACACCACGTTCGCGTTCCTCGAGGGCCGCCGGCACAGCCCGCGGGGCAAGCTGTGGGAGCAGGCGCTGGACGACTGGCGCAGCCTGGTCACCGACGAGGGCGCCGAGTTCGACCGCGAGATCCGCGTGGACGCCTCGGCGCTGCGGCCCGCCGTCACCTGGGGCACCAACCCGGCGCAGTCGGTCACGATCGACGACGTGGTGCCGGACCCGGGCTCGATGAGCACGCCCGAGCTGCGGCAGGGAGCCGAGCGCGCGCTGGCCTACATGAACCTCACCCCGGGCACCGCGATCCGCGACATCACCGTGGACACCGTGTTCATCGGCTCGTGCACCAACGGCAGGCTCGCGGACCTGCGCGCGGCCGCCGAGGTCATCCGCGGCCGCCGGGTCAGCCCCCGCGTCCGCGCCCTGGTGGTGCCCGGCTCCGCGCGGGTCAAGGCCGAGGCCGAGGCCGAGGGCCTGGACCAGGCCTTCACCGACGCCGGCTTCGAATGGCGGTCGGCCGGGTGCTCGATGTGCCTGGGCATGAACGGCGACATCCTGGCCCCGGGCGAGCGCTCGGCGTCGACCAGCAACCGCAACTTCGAGGGGCGCCAGGGCCCCGGCGGCCGCACCCACCTGGTGTCGCCCGCGGTGGCGGCGGCCACGGCCGTCGCCGGACACTTCGCACTCCCAGGAGACTTGTAAAAATGCCCGGCGTGCAGCGCATCACCGGCCGCGCGGTCGCCCTCGACCGCCGCGACGTTGACACCGACCAGATCATCCCGGCGTCCTGGCTCAAGCGGGTCGAGCGCACCGGGTTCGCCGCCGGGCTGTTCGGCGCCTGGCGCACCGACCCCGGGTTCGTGCTGAACCGGCCCGGCGCGTCCGAGGCCAGGGTGCTGGTCGCCGGGGCGAACTTCGGCTGCGGCTCGTCGCGCGAGCACGCCGTCTGGGCGTTGCAGGACTTCGGCTTCCAGGCCGTCGCGGCGCCGGGCTTCGGCGACATCTTCCGCAACAACAGCGTGGCCGCCGGGCTGGTCCCCGCCCAGGTGAGCGAGCAGGCCGCGGCCCGGCTGTTCGCCGCGCTCGCCGCCGACCCGGACGCGGAGGTGGTGGTGGACATCGCGGCCCGCACGGTGGCGATCCCGTCATCGGGCCTGAGCGAGCCGTTCGAGCTCGCGGACTACGCCCGCTGGCGGCTGCTCGAGGGGCTGGACGACATCGCGCTGACGCTGCGGCACGAGCAGGAGATCGGCGCGTTCGAGGCCGGCCGCCGGGCCTGGCTGCCTGGCCTCCGGGACGACGCGATGAGTTCCCCGGCATGAAGCCGCGGCCGGGCCTCGCCCGGGTAGTGTTATCCTGTTCGTCGAATCCTGCCGGACGGAGAAAGCAGCGATGCGCACCGACCAATTCCAGGTACTCCTCATCACGTAGCGCGAGCCCGCACGCAGGGCTCGCGCTCACCTCCTACGCCGCAGACGGCGAGGAGGTTTTTTGTTGGACTCGTCCCCCGAGAATCAAAGGAGCAGGCACGTGGAACTGACCGGAGCCCAGGCGCTGGTGCGAAGTCTCGAGCAGCAGGGCGTCGACGTGGTCTTCGGACTCCCCGGCGGCGCGATACTTCCGGCCTACGACCCGCTGCGGTCGTCGTCGCTGCGGCACGTGCTGGTCCGGCACGAGCAGGGCGCGGGGCATGCCGCCGAGGGCTATGCCTGGGCCACCGGCCGGACCGGGGTCTGCATCGCCACCAGCGGCCCGGGGGCGACCAACCTGGTCACCGCGCTGGCCGACGCCTACATGGACTCGGTGCCGGTCGTGGCCATCACCGGCCAGGTCCCCAGCGCGCTGATCGGCAGCGACGCGTTCCAGGAAGCGGACATCACCGGGATCACGCTGCCGGTCACCAAGCACAACGAGCTCGTCACCCGGGCCGAGCGGATCCCGGCGGCGATCGCCGAGGCGTTCCACATCGCCTCGACCGGCCGGCCCGGCCCGGTGCTCGTGGACGTCCCCAAGGACGTCCTGCAGTCCACGATGACCTGGGGGGCGGGGACCTGGCCGCCGGCCATGGAGCTGCCCGGCTACCGGCTGTCGGCCGGGCCGGACGCGGCCGCGGTGCGCGAGGCGGCCAGGATGCTGCGGCAGGCGCGGCGCCCGGTGCTGTACGTCGGCGGCGGCGTGATCAAGGCGGGGGCTCACGCCGAGCTGCTCGCGCTGGCCGAGCTGGCCCAGGCGCCGGTCACCACCACGCTGATGGCGCGGGGCGCCTTCCCCGACCCTCATCCGCTCGCGCTCGGCATGCCGGGCATGCACGGCTGCTACACGGCGGTGGCCGCGCTGCAAGAGGCCGACCTGCTCGTCGCGCTCGGGGCGCGCTTCGACGACCGGGTGACCGGGCGGCTGGCCGACTTCGCGCCCCGCGCCAGGGTGGTGCACGCCGACATCGACCCGGCCGAGATCGGCAAGAACCGGGAGCCCGACGTGCCGATCGTCGGCGATGTCCGGGCCACCCTGGCCGGCCTGGCGGATAGCCTCGCCGCCGTGATCGCCGAGGACGGCCCGCCCGACACCGGCGCCTGGCTGCGGTGCGTCGCCGACTGGAAGCGGCGGTTTCCGCTGCGCTACACCCAGGAGCCGGGCGGCCCGCTGAAGCCGCAGCACGTCGTGGAGCGGCTGTCCGCCCTCACCCGCGGCGAGGCGGTCGTGGTGGCCGGCGTCGGGCAGCACCAGATGCACGCGGCGCAGCACTACTCGTTCACCAGGCCGCGCAGCTGGGTCAACTCCGGCGGCCTCGGCACGATGGGCTTCGCGGTCCCCGCCGCCATGGGCGCGCAGGTGGGCAGGCCCGGCGAGCTGGTCGTCGCCATCGACGGCGACGGCTGCTTCCAGATGACCGCCCAGGAGCTGGCTACGTGCGCGATCGAGCACCTGCCGATCAAGGTACTGATCTTCAACAACGGCTTCCTCGGCATGGTGCGGCAGTGGCAGGAGCTGTTCTACGAGGAGCGGTACTCCGAGGTCGAGCTGGGCACCGCGATCCCCGACTACGTCAAGCTGGCCGAGGCCTACGGCTGCCTGGGTCTGCGCTGCGAGCGTGCTGACGACGTCGACGCCGTGCTGGAGAAGACCCTCGCCAACACCGACGTCCCGACCGTGGTCGACTTCCGGGTGCACGACCGGGAGGGCGTGTTCCCGATGGTCCCCGCGGGCCGGCCGAACGACGAGATCACGCTCGGGCCTGAGTTCAGCCCCGAGGAACAGCGGGCCGCCACGGCCCGCGAGATGCACGCCGCAGACAGCAGAGAGGTGCCGGCCCGATGAGTACCCACACCCTGTCGGTCCTGGTCGAGAACAAGCCCGGGGTGCTGGCCCATGTCGCGGGCCTGTTCTCGCGGCGGGCGTTCAACATCTCCTCCCTCGCCGTCGGCCCCACCGAGGACGAGCGGGTGAGTCGGATGACGATCGTGGTGGACGGCGCCTCGACGCCCGTGGAGCAGGTGGCCAAGCAGCTGGACAAGCTGGTCCGGGTGCTGAAGGTGGTCGAGCTCGACGACGGCGCCGCGGTGGAGCGGGAGCTCGCGCTGATCAAGGTCAGGATCGACCCGGCGCTGCGCGGCGAGCTGCTCGAGGTGGCCACCGTGTTCCACACCAAGGTCGTCGACATGAGCCCGGAGACGGTGATCCTCGAGGCCACCAGCAGCCCGGGCAAGCTCGACTCGCTCCTGGCGAACCTGGAGCCCTACGGGACCTGCGAGCTGGTGCGCACCGGCCGGATCGCGATGTCCCGCGGCAACCGCACGATCACCGGCCGCGGCCTGGCCACGGTCGCCGAGCCCGCGGCCGAAGCCGTCTGACCGACCCGAACTGACCTGCCTGAGAGGACACCTACACCCATGGCCACCGTTTACTACGACACCGATGCGGACCTCGGCGTGATCCAGGGCCGCAAGATCGCCGTGCTCGGCTACGGCTCACAGGGCCACGCCCACGCGCTGAGCCTGCGCGACTCCGGCTGCGAGGTCCGCGTCGGCCTGCCCGAGGGATCGAAGTCCCGCCCCCGCGCCGAGGCCCAGGGCCTCACGGTCACCGCGCCCGCCGACGCCTGCGCCTGGGCGGACGTGATCATGGTGCTCACGCCCGACACCGGGCAGCGCAAGCTGTACGCCGAGGCGATCGGGCCGAACCTGCGGCCGGGCGACGCGCTGTTCTTCGCGCACGGCTTCAACATCCACTTCGGCTACATCACCCCGCCGCCCGAGGTCGACGTCGCGATGGTCGCGCCCAAGGCGCCCGGGCACCTGGTGCGGCGCCAGTTCGAGGCCGGCCAGGGCACCCCGGTGCTCGTCGCCGTGGCCCAGGACGCCACGGGCAAGGCCTGGGACCTGGCCCTCTCCTACGCGGCCGGGATCGGCGGCACCAAGGCGGGGGCGCTGGTCACCACGTTCCAGGAGGAGACCGAGAGCGACCTGTTCGGTGAGCAGGCCGTGCTCTGCGGGGGAGTGACCGCCCTGGTGAACGCCGGGTTCGAGACCCTGGTGGCGGCCGGCTACCAGCCGGAGGTCGCCTATTTCGAGTGCCTGCACGAGCTGAAGCTGATCGTCGACCTGATGTACGAGGGCGGCATGAGGTGGATGCGGTACTCGGTCAGCGACACCGCCGAGTACGGCGACCTGACCCGCGGACCGCGGGTGATCGGGGACACGACCAGGCAGGCCATGGCCAAGCTGCTGGCCGACATCCAGTCCGGCGAGTTCGCCCGGGAATGGATCGCGGAGGACGACGCGGGCCGGCCCAACTTCGAGCGCCTCCGCCAGGCCGCGGCCGACAGCCAGGTCGAGCGGACCGGCCGCCCGCTGCGGCAGATGATGAGCTGGCTGGACGCGCCCACCGACCGGGACGAGGCCGACGGGGAGGGCGCATGACGTCGCCAGGCCCCGTAGCCGGGCCCGGGCAGGCCCGGGCCTACACGATCGCGCTGCTGCCCGGCGACGGGGTCGGCCCGGAGGTCACCGCGGTCGCGCGGGACTGCGTCGACGCAGCCGCCGCCCAGCACGGGTTCGCCGTCGACTGGCGCGGCTACCCCCTCGGAGCGCAGCACTTCCTGGCCACCGGCGAGGTGCTGCCCGACACCGTCCTCGACGAGCTCCGCAAGGCCGACGCGGTCCTGCTCGGCGCGGTCGGCCGCCCCGACGTGCCGCCCGGCGTGCTCGAGCGCGGCCTGCTGCTGCGGCTGCGGGCCGAACTCGACCTGTACGTGAACCTGCGCCCGTCCAAGCTGCGCCCGGGCGTGGCCGGCGCGGTCGGCCGGCACCCGGCCGCCGACCTCGACTTCGTGATCGTGCGCGAGAACACCGAGGGCCTGTACGCGGGCGCGGGCGGCACCGTGCACCGCGGCACCGCGTTCGAGAGCGCGACCGAGGAGTCGCTGAACACCCGGGCCGGGGTGGAGCGCTGCGTGCGGTACGCCGCCGGGCTGGCCTCGCGCCGCCGCGGGCGGCTGACCCTGGTGCACAAGACCAACGTGCTGCTGCACGCCGGCGACCTGTGGCGGCGCACCGCCGGGGAGGTGGCGGCCGAGACGGGTGTCGAGCTGGACTACGCGCACGTCGACGCGGCCTGCCTGTACCTGGTCGACGACCCCGCGCGGTTCGACGTGATCGTCACCGACAACCTGTTCGGCGACATCCTGTCCGACCTGGGTGCGGCGCTGACCGGCGGCCTCGGGGTGGCGCCGAGCGGCAACCTCAACCCGGACCGCACCGGCCCGTCGGTCTTCGAGCCGGTGCACGGCTCGGCCCCGGATATCGCGGGCACCGGCCGGGCGAACCCGGCCGGCGCGGTGCTGTCGGCCGCGCTGATGCTGGACCACCTCGGCGAGCCGGAGGCCGCCGCCGGCCTGGACGCCGCCGTGTCCGCCGTGCTCGGCTCCGGCGCCCCGCGGACCACCTCCGGCTGGCAGGACGCGCTGCGGTCCGCGCTCGGCACCACCGCAGGTGCCCGGTGAGCGCCGGCGGGCCAGCGGGCGGGCTGGGCGGGCCAGAAGAGGTACTCAGGGTAGAGATCTACGACACCACCCTGCGCGACGGCTCGCAGCAGGTTGGCCTCGACCTCACCGTGGCCGACAAGCTCCGGGTCGCCGCGGCCCTCGACGCGCTGGGCGTGGACGTGGTCGAGGGCGGGTGGCCGGGGTCCAACCCCAAGGACGCCGAGTTCTTCGCCCGGGCCGGCGAGCTGGAGTGGAAGAACGCCCAGCTCGCGGCGTTCGGCGCCACCCGGCTGCCGCGCCGCGGCGTCGACGACGACGCCAACCTGGCCGCCCTGCTGGCCGCGCAGACGCCGATCGTGACCCTGGTCGGCAAGGCCTGGACCCTGCACGTCGACGAGGCGCTGCGCACCACCCGGGAGGAGAACCTGGCCATGGTGGCCGACTCGGTGGCCTACATGGCCGCCGCCGGGCGGCGGGTGGTGTTCGACGCCGAGCACTTCTTCGACGGCTACCGGGCCGACCGCGGCTACGCCCTGGCCGTGCTGGACGCCGCGGTCGAGGCGGGCGCCGACACGCTCGTGCTGTGCGACACCAACGGCGGCACGCTGCCCGACGACGCCGCGCGCGTGGTCGCCGAGCTGGCCGCCTCGGGCCGGGGCCGGGTGGGCGTGCACTTCCACAACGACTCGGCGTGCGCGGTGGCCAACTCGGTGGTGGCCGTGTCCGGCGGGGCGCTGCACGTGCAGGGCGCGGCCAACGGCTACGGCGAGCGGTGCGGCAACGCCGACCTGTTCGCGATCATCGCCGGCCTGGAGCTGAAACGGGGCCACGAGCTGCTGCCGCCCGGCCGCCTGGCCGAGCTGGCGTCCACGGCCCGGACCATCGCCGAGTTCGCCAACCTGCCGTTCGAGGCGCGCCAGCCCTACGTGGGATCCTCGGCCTTCGCGACCAAGGCGGGCCTGCACGCGTCGGCGATCGCCCGCCGGCCCGACGCGTACGCGCACGTGGATCCCGGCGCGGTGGGCAACCGGCAGCAGGTGCTGGTCAGCGAGCTCGCCGGGCGCAGCAACGTGCTGGCCAAGGCGGCCGAGCTCGGCCTCGACCTGTCGCCCGAGCTGGCCACCGAGGTGCTGGACCAGGTCAAGGCGGCCGAGCACCGCGGCTACACCTACGAGGCCGCCGACGCGTCGTTCGAGCTGCTGGTGCGCAAGATCGCCGGGGCGCTGCCCGCGTGGTTCTCCCTGGACAGCTACCGCGTGATGATCGAGCGCTCCGCGGCCGAGGACCGCAGCGAGGCGATCGTGCGGCTGCGGCTCGGCGGCGACCGGGTGGTCGCGGTTGGCGAGGGCGTCGGCCCGGTGCACGCGCTGGACCAGGCGCTGCGCCGCGGGCTGAGCGGCTTCTAC
>Ga0126381_100005832_pt1 | contig 13608 bp, 14 predicted proteins | sample PanSoiMetPlot_28_FD_96465 | JGI IMG/M metagenome (GOLD analysis project Ga0126381, IMG submission 96465) | Tropical forest soil microbial communities from Panama - MetaG Plot_28 | ecosystem: Environmental > Terrestrial > Soil > Tropical forest > Bulk soil | place: Panama | collected 2016-02-17
GGTCCGGTAAAGGTGAAGCCATGCTTGCGCAGCTGCGCGGACAGGCGCTTGGAGGCGGGGGTCTGCGCCGGGATGTCCGCCAGCGTCCGCGGCGCCGGCGGTGGCGGGTCCTGGTCGGCGTAACTCCAGACCAGGTCGCTGAGCCCGGTTGGCAGCTCCAGCGCCGCGCGCGCGTTGGTTATCACCGCGTTGACCTTCGCCCGGTTCCTGACGATGCCCGGGTCGGACAGCAGGCGCGCCACGTCGTCCGGGCCGAAGGCGGCGATCAGGGCGGGATCGAAACCCGCGAACGCTTTCCTGAAGTTCTCCCGCTTGCGCAAGATCGTCAGCCAGGACAGACCCGACTGAAAGGCCTCCAAGCTCAGCCGCTCGAAGATCACCTTGTCACCATGGACCGGGCGGCCCCATTCCTGGTCGTGGTATGCGAGGTACTCGGGCGCGCTCAGGCCCCACGGGCAGCGCGGCCTGCCGTCGGGCCCGGGCATGGCGCCCCGCTCGCGCGGCGGGCCGGCCTCGCCGGTGGACTCAGTCATGCGACTGCTCCGGCGGCACGGCAGACCCGTCACTGGCCGGCAGGCCCGCCTCTGGCGACCGGCGGCGGCGCGAACCCACGTACGGACTGCCGGCAGGCGGCATCCCGTGTTCCCTGCTCAGGTCGGTCACCAGCTGCTCGAGTGCCACGATCCGCACGTCGCGTTCCCTGATCGACTCGGCGATGCGATCCATCGCCTCGTCGGTCACTTGCATGTTGTAGCCCCACAGCGCCGTCGGAGGCCGGAGCAGCACGACGTCCGTAGCGCTAACGGGACCCAGCTCAATCGGGGCGTAATCGGTACGTTCCAGAGAAAGCTCGCCGCCGCGGCCGCGGGCGACAAGCACTGCCACGACCACCACGGCCACGGCTGCGACAACCAATACGACGGTCACATACAGAATCGTGCCATGCTCTGCGTGTGAACTCCCACTCCCGGCCTGTCCTGCCACAGCCGCCAGGCCCCGGCACGGCTCTGCTGACCGTGGCCGGCAGCCTCGACGACGCCGTCGCCGCAGGTCACGCCGGGGCGACGATGATTGAGGTCGGCCATGGCGGCCCGACCCTCATCGCGGCCATCAGGGCATGGCTGCCCGACGTGGTAATCAGCGGCGACCATGAATCCGCCGACCTGGTATCGGACCCCAGGCTCGCGCTGCGCAGCGGGGCCAGCCTGCTGTGCACCGGCGTCACCGCGGCCGAGAACGCCAGAAGCAGCGGGATCACGCCCGACCGCATCCTGGTCACGGTGCCGATGACACACCTGGACCGGACGCTGCGAGCCGGCTGGTCGACGCTGACCGACGTGGACGCCGGCGCGGCCGGACTCGGGGCTGCGGGCGCCGGCGCGCTCGCCGCAGCCTGCTGCTGGCTCGGCGGGACCGCGGTGCGGACCCGGCACGTCGCCGAGGTCCGCAGCAGCCTGGAAGCGGCCGAGGCGGCCCTCGGGAGGCCGCGCCCCGCCTGGAACGTCCGCCGCGTCATCGGCCGGGCCATCGGCCTGGCCGGGCGTACCGGCAGCCGTGGTCAGCGGAAGGACAGGTCGCTGTGAGCTTCCTTGATGATCTTGAGGACCTCTTCCGGGTCGTCGGCGACCTTGATCAGTTCCAGCTCGTCGACACCGATGTTCCCCTGGCTGAGCATCGTCTCCTTCAGCCACCCGAGCAGGCCTGACCAGTACGCGCTGCCAACCAGGACGATCGGGAACCTGGTGATCTTCCCCGTCGCGACCAGGGTCACCGCCTCGAACAGCTCGTCCATCGTGCCGAAGCCGCCCGGCAGCACGACGAACGCCTGCGAGTACTTGATGAAGCAGGTCTTCCTGACGAAGAAGTACCTGAATTCAAGGCCGATGTTCACGTAGTCGTTGAGCCCGCTCTCCAAGGGCAGCTCGATGCCGAGGCCGACTGAGACCCCGCCCGCCTCGGCGGCGCCCTTGTTGGCCGCCTCCATGATCCCCGGGCCGCCCCCGGTGATCACCGCGTACCCCGCGTGCACTAGACCCGCGGCGATCTGCTCGGCGAGTTCGTACTCGTTACTGCCGCGCTGGGTACGCGCGGAGCCGAAGACCGAGACCGCCACTCCCAGTTCGGCGAGGAGCCCGAAACCTTCGACGAACTCCGCCTGGATGCGCATCACCCGCCAAGGGTCGGTGTGCACCCAGTCCGACGGACCCCGCCGGTCCAGCAGTCGCTGGTCGGTCGTGGTCGCCGGAATCTGCTTATCCCGCAACGTAACGGGTCCCTGACGGCGGACCCTGCGGTTGTTGTTGTTGTTCATGTCGCTATCCACGGTAGCGCGGTCACACATCTAGTCCGTGATCCCGCAGGATCGCGTTGAGCTCGGCTTTGTCGTGCCGGCTGCCTTCGGGCAGGCGGCGCAGGACAAGCACGCACGGCATGCCGAACTCCCCGCCAGGAAATGTCCGCGGCCGCGTGCCGCCGACGCAGACCGACCAGGGCGGCGCCTCGCCGCGGGGCAGCTCCTCGCCGGTCTGCACGTCGATGACGTGGGTGGTCTTTGCGAGGTTCGTGCCAGAGCCGAGCACCGCGCCGGTCCGTACCCGCGCGCCTTCGACCACCATCGACCGGGAGCCGATCATGCACTCGTCCTCGACCACGACCGGGATCGCGTTCGGCGGCTCGAGCACGCCGCCGATCCCGACCCCGCCGGACAGGTGGACGTTCTTCCCGATCTGAGCGCATGACCCGACCGTCGCCCAGGTGTCGACCATGGTCCCTGAGTCCACGTACGCGCCGACGTTGACGAACGACGGCATCAGCACGGTGCCAGGGGCGATGAACGAGCCCCAGCGAGCGATCGCGCCCGGCACCACGCGCACCCCGTCGAGCCGCGTCTTCAGCGGCACCCGGTCGTGGTAGCGGAAGTCGCCGGCCTGCGACTGGGCCATCGGCAGCAGCCGGAACGCGAGCAGGATCGCGCGCTTGGCGCGCTCGTCGACCACGACCTTGTCGGTCTCCTGGTCAACGAACGCTACCCGCGCATCGCCCGTGTCGATCTGGTCCACGGCCGCGACGACCTCGGCGCGCGCGGCGGAATCTTTCGGGCTGAGCCCGGCTCGCTGCTCCCACAGGTCGTCGATGACCGGTGACAGCGGGGACTTCAGCGACTCGCTCATGGCGTCGGAGCTTATCTAACGGCAGCGAAAGGTCCTGTGTACGGGTACCGTCAAGAATTGTGCGGACGACGACCCCGAGGCGGGCAGGGCCAGGTAATTACCACCGCCCGTCGTGGCGCCGACCGGTCATCATCCTCACGGTGATCGCGCTACTGCTCGGCGGTGGCGCGTACGCGGCCTACACCGCCTACCAGCACTTCGTCGTCCGCATGCTTACCACCCCCGGCTGCCAGGCGGGCACCGGGGAGAACGCGCTCCCGCTGGACTTCGTGCAGGCCTCGGACGCGGCCATCATCGCCGGCGTCGCCGCCCGTGAACACCTGCCGCGCCGGGCCCTCGTCATCGCGTACGCCACCGCGCTTCAAGAGTCCAAGCTGGAAAACCTCAGCTACGGTGACCTGGACTCGGTCGGCGTCTTCCAGCAGCGTCCCTCGCAGGGCTGGGGCACCGCCGCCCAGCTGCAAGACCCCGCGTACGCGTCGACCGCGTTCTTCGGCGCCCTCGTGAAGGTCCCCGGCTATACCAAGCTGCCGGTTTACCAAGCCGCCCAGGCCGTCCAGCACAGCGCCGACGGTTCCGCCTACCAGCAGTACGCCCCGACTGGCGCGGCGCTTGCCGACGACTTCACCGCCACCCCGCGCGCGGTCAACTGCTGGTACGACCCGGCGACCCAGGCGGCCGACAACGGTGTCAGCCCGCGGCTTAAGCTGCCGGCCGCCATCAAGGCGATGAACAAAACGTTCGGCCGGCCAGGACAGAACGGGCCGGTGCTCAGAGCAACCACCGCCCGTTCGGGCAACTCGGGGACATTCGAGGTGACGGCGGCCGGCGGGTGGACGGTGGCCAACTGGCTCCTTACCAATGCCAGCTCTTACGGAATCACCCACCTGCGCTACGGCGGCTATCAATGGACGGCCGGGCTGACCGAAACAGCGTGGCAGACCGACCCGGCCGGAGCGGCCGGGAGTATTGTCGCCAGCTAGCACAGGACGGCGCGGGAACCGCCATACTGTGTGGTAGCAGGGTAAAGAAGTTGAAGAGGAGCTCACGTGACCTACGTCATCGCGCAGCCGTGCGTCGATGTGCTTGATAAGGCATGCATCGAAGAGTGCCCGGTGGACTGCATCTACGAGGGCGACCGCATGCTCTACATCCACCCGGACGAGTGCGTGGACTGCGGTGCCTGCGAGCCCGTCTGCCCCGTTGAGGCCATCTACTACGAGGACGACGTGCCTGAGCAGTGGAAGGACTACTACAGAGTTAACGTCGATTTCTTCGAGGAACTTGGCTCCCCGGGCGGCGCGTCCAAGGTCGGCAAGATCGGCAAGGACCACCCGGTGGTTGCGGCGCTTCCGCCGCAGGCCGAGGAAGAGTGACCCTCGCCGCACGACTCCCCAGCTATCCCTGGGACGAACTCGCGCCGCTCCGGGAGAAGGCCCTTGCCTTCCCCGGCGGTGCGGTAGACCTGTCGATCGGAACGCCGGTCGACCCGGTGCCGGCCGTCATTCAGCATGCCCTGGCGGCTGGGGCCGACGCGCCGGGTTACCCGCTGACCGCGGGCACCGCTGTCTTGCGCTCCGCGGCCGCCGGGTGGCTGGCGCGCTGCCACGGGGTGCGAGTCGACCCGGATTCGGTGCTGCCGGTGATCGGCACCAAGGAGTTCATCGCGTGGCTCCCTGTCATGCTCGGACTTGGCCCTGCCGACACGGTGATCTACCCGGCCCTGGCTTACCCGACCTACGACATCGGGGCGCGACTCGCGGGCGCGACGTCGGTGGCCGCCGACATGCCGCTGTCACCAGACACGTCCGCCGGGCTGCTGTGGGTCAACTCGCCATCCAACCCGACCGGCCGGGTGCTGCCGGCAGGCCAGCTGAGGGACGCCGTAGCGTGGGCGCGATCGCACGGATGCGTGCTCGCCTCGGACGAGTGCTACATCGAACTCGGCTGGTCGGTCTCCCCCGTGTCCGTGCTGCACCCGTCGGTGTGCGACGGCTCCTACGACGGCGTGCTCGCCGTTTTCTCGATGTCCAAGCGGTCCAACCTGGCGGGCTACCGTGCCGGGTTCGTCACCGGCGACCCGTCGCTGATCTCTCAGTTGCTGCTGGTCAGACGGCAGGCGGGCATGATGGTGCCGGCGCCTGTGCAGGCGGCGATGACCGCCGCGCTGACCGACGACGAGCATGCGCAGGCGCAGCGGGCGCGCTATGGCGCGCGGCGGGAGATCCTGGCGGCCGGGCTGGCCGCCGCCGGGTTCCGCATCGACCACTCCGAGGCCGGGCTGTACCTGTGGGCGGCCCGCCCCGGCCTGGACGGCTGGGCGGCCTGCGAGCTGCTCGCCGCCGAGTGCGGCATCCTCGTCGGCCCGGGCTCCATGTACGGCCCATCGGGTGAGCAGCACATCCGCGTCGCGTTCACCGCGACCGACGAGCGCGTCGCCGCCGCCGGAGAGCGCCTGCGCGCCCTCGCGCGCTGACGCCCCGGTCGACGACCGGCTAACGTGGCAGGGTGCTGAGGCTCGGCGACAGCGACATCCGTCCCGCGCACCGCGGGGAGTTCCGGGTGCTGGTCGCGGCGCGCCGCACAGGGCTGGGGCAGGTGCGCGCATACCTCGCCGCCGACATTCTGCGTCGGTTGTCCGAACGAGCGCGGCTTGCTCCCTCAGTCTTCGATCTGCGCCCCGATCACGAGGACCAGCTGCGTGCCGTCTGCGGGGAGCTGAACATTCACCCGCCACTGCAAACGCTCAACGGAAACGACCAGCTGGGCGGGCTATTCGCAGACGGGGTTCGAGACCCGGTGTTCGACGTGGGTGTTTGCTTTCCTGTTGGCACGAACCAGCCGACGGTCCAGCGGCTGGCCGGGCACTGGATCGCGGTGCCGGGGTCGGCGGAAGACCGGGATGCGGCTGCCTCGCTGCGGGAGCTGCCTGGGCTAGGGGAAGAGCCGCTTGCCGTTCGGATGATGCTGCTGAGGCATGGGTACGGCGAGCCGCTCGGCGACGGCGGGGACCGTAGCGACCAGGACCTCGCGGCGAAGACCCTCGCGCGCTGGCGTGAGCTTGTCGCGCGGTGGGCACGGACACCGAGCGGGCCGATGTCGCGCCGGTACGCGGAGACGATCACCGCAGCGATCGCGGGCGACCTGGATACCGCGGCGGCGTTGCGCGAGCTTGACGCGCTGGCCGGTGACCCGGGCGAGCCGGACGGGGTGAAGTTCGAGACGTTCGCGGCGGCGGACATGCTGTTCGGCCTGGACCTGGCGCGCGACATCGGGAGATGAGACCCGCGCAACGATTGCCGCTTTAGCGGCCGGAAAACGCAACGAATCGCCGCCGTGACGCATGATCACGCGGTGTTATCCGGACTGCTCAGCTCCTTACGCTTAGGCCATGACGAACGACGAAACGCGCCGTGCCGCCACCGGACGGACCTACTTGATGTGCCCGCCGGCGCACTTCGCCGTGACCTATGCGATCAACCCGTGGATGCGGCCGGACGAGCCCGCCGACGCCGGGCTCGCGATGCGCCAGTGGGAAGGGCTCAGGCAGACCTACCTCCAGCTGGGGCACGAAGTCCGCACGATCGAGCCGGTCCCGGGGCTGCCCGACATGGTCTTCGCCGCCAACGGGGCAACGGTCATCGGCGGGACCGTGCTCGGCGCCCGGTTCCGGTTCGCCGAGCGTGCCGCCGAGGCCTGGGCGTACCTCGACTGGTTCCGGGCCAACGGCTGGCCCGATGTCCGCGTGCCCGCGCACTACAACGAGGGCGAGGGAGACATCCTGTTCGCCGGGCGGACACTGCTCGCCGGGTACGGATTCCGCAGCGACCAGGGCGCCGCAGAGGAGCTGACCGCGGTGTTCGGGCTGCCGGTATTGAGCCTGCGGCTGGTCGACCCGCGGTTCTACCACCTGGACACCGCGCTGTGCGTGCTCGACTCGGCCACCGCGATGTACTACCCGGCCGCGTTCGACGACGCCGGACGTGCCGCGCTTGGCTCGCTGTTCGGTGAGCTGATCGAGGCCAAGGACGAGGACGCGGAAGTGCTCGGGCTGAACGCGGTCAGCGACGGCTACCACGTGGTGCTCGCCGCGCAGGCGACCGGCCTGGCACGGGAGCTTTCGGCGCGTGGCTTCATGCCGGTGCCGGTGGACATGTCCGAACTGCTCAAGGCGGGCGGCAGCGCCAAATGCTGCACGCTCGAGCTGCGCTCCTAGACCCTGTGAGGGGACCGCGATCATGACAGAGACACTGCCGGACCTAGGCGCCCTGGCCGGGCTGACGCGCGAGTACAGCGCGCACAACTATCACCCGCTGCCGGTCATCGCCGCCACCGCGTCCGGGGTCTGGGTGACCGACGTTGATGGCCGGCGCTACCTGGACATGCTCGCCGGGTATTCGGCGCTCAACTTCGGGCACCGGCACCCGCGACTCGTCGCTGCCGCCCAGCGCCAGCTCGAGCGTGTCACGCTGGTCAGCCGGGCGTTCGACCACGACCAGTTCGGGCCGTTCTGCGCCGAGCTCGCCGAACTGGCCGACATGGACATGGTGCTGCCCATGAACACCGGCGCCGAGGCGGTCGAGACCGCGATCAAGGTCGCGCGTAAGTGGGGGTACGAGGTTCGCGGCGTCCTCGCCGACCAGGCGATGATCGTGGTGTTCGACGGGAACTTCCACGGTCGCACCACCACGATCGTCTCGTTCTCGTCCGACCCGGACGCGAAGGACGGCTTCGGGCCGTACACGCCTGGGTTCGTCTCCGTCCCCTACGGCGACCTGGCGGCGCTGCGGTCCGTCTTCGACGTTTACGGGTCGCGGATCGTCGCGGTGCTGATCGAGCCGATCCAGGGCGAGGCCGGCGTTGTCGTACCGCCGCCCGGGTTCCTCCCCGGAGTGCGGGAGCTGTGCACGTCGTCTGGCGCGCTGATGATCGCGGACGAGATCCAGTCCGGGCTCGGGCGGGTCGGCACCACGTTCGCCTGTTCGCTAGATGGTGTCGTGCCCGACGCCTACCTGCTCGGCAAGGCGCTTGGCGGCGGCATCGTGCCAGTCTCGGCGATGGTGTCGACCCGGCCGGTGCTCGGCGTGCTCAGGCCCGGGCAGCACGGGTCGACGTTCGGCGGTAACCCGCTGGCCTGCGCGGTGGCTCGGGAGGTCATCGCGATGCTGCGCACCGGCGAGTACCAGGAGCGTTCCGCGGTGCTCGGCGCGGTGCTGCACTCCCGCCTCAACGCGCTGCCGGCGCCGGTCGTGTCGGCGGTGCGCGGGCGCGGCCTGTGGGCCGGGGTCACGTTCGGCTCGCTCGACGGCCGCGCCGTGTGCGAGCGGCTCGCATCGCTCGGCGTGCTCGCCAAGGAGACGCACGGGTCCACGATCCGGCTCGCGCCGCCGCTGGTGATCACCGAAGACGAGCTCGACTGGGCGCTCGAGCGCTTCACCGAGGCGGTGCTCACCAGCTAGCGCTGGCGGCGAGCCCGGTCACGCGTCCGGAACATGAACGAGACCGCCGCTCCGCCCACCGCGGCGAACGCCCCGCCGTAAAGGAACCACTCGCCGGCGGTCGTGCCTGTGATGATCACGCTGCCGTTCGAGCTGGGCATGGCCAGCACGAACGCGATGACGATCCAGCCGACCGCGGGGACCAGTCCGCCGCCGGAGGATTGCGTCCCCCAGCCGCACAGCAGGCATGTGACGAAGATCGCCAACGCGAAGACGATGGCCAGCAGCGGGACGGGCCCGCGGCTGTACTGGAAGCTGCCTAGCAGGGCCTGCGCCATGCCGAGCAGCAACAGCACCAGGTAGGTCAGGGCCGTGAAAGCGCGCTGCCTTCTTCGCGACATGCCCTGCAGTGTCCCCATGAAGCAGCAGGTTACCGACTCCCGGGCAGGTCAGTTCGCGAAGAGGTCGGTCTCGTAGCTGACTCCCGCGCCGCGCGGCCCCGGCGGCACTGCCGCCCCTGCCGCCCCGGCGAGCTGCGTGTAGTACTCGGTGCCGAGAACACGGTGCCCGAATTCGTTGGACAGCGCGAAGAACTCGCCGTCCATCGTGATCTGCGTCTCGTGCGCGCGCATCGCGGCCAGCTTGGCCCCCAGGTATTCGGTCGCGTCGATCTCCGTCGTGACCTGCTCGTCGGGAACGCCGAACGTAAAGTCGGCATGCTGCTTGAACCAGGAGTCCGCCGGCAGCCTGACGGACTGCTCGAGCACTGAGCGCGGCAAAGCGGTCGCGTAGAACTTCGCGGTCCCGCCGGCCAGCTGATGGGCGCGCCACGCCACCCGGTGCGCCTGGATGTGATCGGGGTGCCCGTAGAAGCCGTTCGCGTCGTAGGTCACGATCACGTGGGCGGCGACCTCGCGGACGATCGCCGCGAGCGCCGACGCCGCCTCATCCACATCGGCCTGCCAGAAGCACCGCGGGTCGTCATTGTCCGGCAGCCCCATCATCCCGGAATCGCGCCACCGTCCGGCGCCGCCGAGGAACCGGTGGTCGGACACGCCGAGCGCCTCGCACGCGCGGGCCAGCTCGCCGACGCGATACTCGCCGAGCTCGTCCGGCAGCAGATGCCGCAGCGCGGGCGGGATGATCTCCCCGAGCTCGCCGCGGGTGCAGGTCACGAGCGTGACCCCGGCCCCTTCCGCCGCGTATTTGGCCATCGTCGCGCCGGTGCCGATCGACTCATCGTCCGGGTGCGCATGCACGAGCAACAGGCTGCGATCCATAGGACGATTCTCCCCCGCGAGCCAAAAGGCCGCCCGTGCCGTCTGGACTGAGGAGCGAGGAGCGCAGCGACGAGCGACGAGGGAAGACGGCACGGGAAGGCGGCTCGGCGGCGAGCAGGACAAGAATAGAGCTGGCAAGATCGCTGGTATGACCGACAGCTTCCCCCGGCAGCAGGCACGGACGCGGCGGTTCACGCTCGGCGTCCCCCGCTCTTTCCAGATATCTCCCGACGGCACGCGGGTCACGTTCCTGAGAACGAAGGGGGGCGAGGACCCGGTCACCTGCCTGTGGGAAGCCGACGCCGACACCGGCGTCGAACGCCTGGTCGCCGACCCGGTGGCGATCGGCGCCGACAACGAGCGGCTGACGCCACAGGAGCGCGCACACCGCGAGCGGGTCAGGGAAACCGCGGCCGGCATCGTGTCGTACGCGACGGACGCCGCGCACACCCTCGCGGTGTTCGCGCTGTCCGGCCAGGTATACGCCACGCCGCTTGGCGACCCGTTGGCCGCGCCGCGGCAGGTGCCCGCCCGCACCCCGGCGCTCGACCCGCGGCCCGATCCGCCCGGCCGCAAGGTCGCCTACGTGCACGAGGGAGCACTGCGAGTCGTCGACCTCGAAACCGGCGAAGACCACGTGGTTGCCGCCGAGGCGGGTGTCACGTTCGGCCTGGCTGAGTTCGTCGCCGCCGAGGAGATGGGCCGCGCTCGCGGCTACTGGTGGTCGCCGGACGGCGCCCAGCTGCTCATCGCCCGGGTGGACGAGTCACCGGTCAAGTGCTGGCACATCGCCGACCCGGCGAATCCGGAGCATGAACCGGCCGCCGTCAAGTACCCGGCGGCGGGCACGCCGAACGCCGAGGTGTCGCTGATCATCGCCCCGGCCAGCGCCGCGGCACCGGGCACGGCGACGACCCAGCCCGCGGGCTGGGACCGGATGGAACTGCCATACCTGGTCACCGCCTCCTGGGACATCGACCTGCTTATCGTCGCCCAAAGCCGCGACCAGAAGACGATGCGGCTCATCAACGCGGCGACCGGCGAGCTCATCAGGGAAGACCGGGACCCGCACTGGACCGACATCGTCCCCGGCGTTCCCGCCCAGCTCGGCGACGGCCGCATCGTGTGGACCACGGTCAGCGAGGACACCAGGCGCCTGGTCGTCGCGTCCGCGGCCGAACTGGCCACCGCCGCGCCGCTCACCCCGGCCGGGCTGCAGGTCCGGGAGATCCTCGGCACCGACGGCGAGGCGGTGCTGCTGCGCGGCTCGACCGAATCCACCGAGATCGGCGTCTGGCGGCACGGCCCGGATGGCCTGACCGAGGTCGCCACCGAGCCCGGGCTGCACACCGCTCGTGCGGGCGGCGGGACCACCGTCGTGAGCAGCAGAATGCCGGCGGGGAACCAACTGTCCGTTCGGATCACTAGGAATGGGAAGGCGACGAGAGAAATCGTCTCTCTCGCGCAAGAGCCCAACTTGCCACTCCCCGAACCGAGGGAGCTGACCGCCGGCCCAACCGGGATCCGTACAGCCGTGCTGTTTCCCTCCTGGCACGTACCGGGCAGCAAGCTTCCTGTGCTGATGGACCCGTACGGCGGCCCGCACGCACAGCAGGTGGTCAAGACAACCAGCGTCTTCCTCGCCTCGCAATGGTTCGCCGAGCAGGGCTTCGCGGTCGTCATCGCGGACGGCCGCGGCACCCCAGGCCGGGGGCCCGCCTGGGACCGCGCGGTCGCGGGCGACCTCGCCACCGGCGTCCTGGAGGACCAGGTCACGGCGCTGCACGCGGCCGGGGCGGAATTCGCCGACCTGGACCTGAGCCGGGTCGCGATCCGCGGCTGGTCGTTCGGCGGGTACCTGTCGGCGCTCGCGGTGCTACGCCGCCCCGACGTCTTCCACGCCGCGGTCGCGGGCGCGCCGGTGACCGACTGGCGGCTCTATGACACGCACTACACCGAGCGTTACCTCGGTCACCCGGCGGAAAATCCGGCTCCCTACGAGATAAGTTCGCTGAACCGTGATCCCGAAAGAGCGGTGGCGTCTGTCATTCGCCCATTGCTCATCGTGCATGGGCTGGCCGACGACAACGTGTTCGTCGCACACTCGCTGCGCCTTTCCTCCGCGCTGCTCGCGGCCGGGTATCCGCATTCCGTGCTGCCGCTTTCCGGTGTCACGCACATGACGCCACAGGAGGTCGTCGCGGAAAACCTGCTGCTGCTTCAGGTCGCGTTCCTGCGGTCGGCGCTCGCGAAGGTGACGTGAGCCTGCTCACGCTGCCGGGCTAAGCCGCAGGTACGCGGTGGCCCGCGCTGGCCGCCGCCCGGAGTGTAGCCAGTCTCACATGCTGGAATGGCGCCGTCATGCGGCATCCTGAGACTTACTGCAATAGGTTCAGTGCATCGCATGCGCGCATCCCCCTCGCCCGGCCGCTGGGGGCGAGGGCTGGCTTGGACGCGCGTCGCGTTACTATCACGCCAAGGCAGCGAGGACGCTGAAGGATGACTCAAGTATCGGATGCGCCTGCCAGAACGCGGGCGCAGATCTCCGAGCGGACGCTCCGCAAGGATAACTGGCGGAAGGCGCCGATCGTCACCGCGACGCTGCTCACCATCTGGGTGACCTACGCCACGGTTCGTGTATTCATGGGACACTGGTATTGGGTGCCGCAGTACCACTACCTGACGCCGTTTTACTCGCCTTGCGTGAGCGGCGAGTGCGCGCCGGGATCTTCCTCCCTGGGGCAGTGGATCCCCGCCGTGCCCCCGATCATCCCGTACGCGTTCGTCACGCTGCCGTTCATCCTCGGGTTCCGGCTGACCTGCTACTACTACCGGCGCGCCTACTATCGGTCGTTCTGGCAGTCCCCGCCCGGGTGCGCGGTGCGTGAGCCACACGCCAAGTACACAGGCGAGACCAGGTTCCCGCTGATCATGCAGAACCTGCACCGCTACTTCTTCTTCTTCGTGCTGCTGGTCTCAGTGCTTAACACCTACGACCTGTCGCAGGCGTTCCGCGGGCCGGACGGGAACTTCGGGTTCGGGCTCGGCACGCTCATCATGGGTGCGAACGTCGTGTTGCTCTGGGCCTACACGCTGTCCTGCCACTCCTGCAGGCACATCACAGGCGGCAGGCTCAAGCACTTCTCCAAGCACCCGGTGCGGTACTGGGCGTGGACGAAGATCTCCTGGATGAACGTGCGGCACATGCAGCTCGCCTGGATCACGCTTGGCACGCTGATGCTCACCGACCTGTACGTCCTGCTGGTCGCCAGCGGCGCGATCTCCGACCTTCGATTCTTCAATTAAGCCGAACGGGCGAATGGTTATGACCGACGACATCGAGCGTTTTTCCTACGACGTGGTAGTGATCGGCGCGGGTGGCTCAGGGCTGCGCGCGGCGATCGAGGCCCGGGCGCGCGGCAAGAAGACCGCGATCATCTCCAAGTCGCTGTTCGGCAAGGCCCACACGGTGATGGCCGAGGGCGGCGCCGCAGCCGCCATGGGCAATGTGAACCCCAACGACAACTGGCAGGTGCACTTCCGCGACACGATGCGCGGCGGGAAGTTCCTTAACAACCCCCGGATGGCCGAACTGCACGCCAAGGAGGCACCGGACCGGGTCTACGAACTCGAGGCGTGGGGCGCGCTGTTCGACCGGACCAAGGACGGGAAGATCTCGCAGCGCAACTTCGGCGGTCACGAGTACCCGCGGCTCGCGCA